>Ga0307380_10002465_pt1 | contig 26356 bp, 38 predicted proteins | sample UN3MG_FD_202239 | JGI IMG/M metagenome (GOLD analysis project Ga0307380, IMG submission 202239) | Soil microbial communities from Risofladan, Vaasa, Finland - UN-3 | ecosystem: Environmental > Terrestrial > Soil > Coastal area > Acid sulfate soil | place: Finland: Risofladan, Vaasa | collected... | reverse complement strand
TTTATCAGGAAACTGAGCATCGGGAGTATCCTTGGAATGTTCCTCGTGTGGAACTAAAAGGAGGTACGTTTATGAATGTGAAAGGTCTTATGGATAGTAGGCGAAATAATATTAGGACTCAACAAGAGGCAGGTAGGACACATCCGGAGTGCTATCAAACATAGCTATGAAGACAAGAGTATCAAAGAAGAAGATGAGGATAGCTGGAGAAATGTCCCACCAACATTTGATGATATTCAAAATAACTTGGTTAGATTATCCGAGGAAGGAGATAGCGGAACAAGGTCTTCAATTAAAGGCATATTTGCCAGATTAGACCCGATTTTTGACTATGGGATTTTTTCTGCTAAAACAGTGATGCCTTTTGAAGATATCATGAAAGGTCAAACCCTCGTGAATCTTGGAACTTTACCCAACGATAATCTTAAAGCAGTTGTTTGTGAATTCTTTATGCGAAAGTTGAGATATTATCTCGATAAAATAGGTGAATCCAGAGATCCGAGGTTGTATGTTATTATAGACGAGGCGCATCGCCTTAAATATGAAAGGGAGGCATCAGCAGGACAATTGCTCAAAGAAGCGAGAAAGTATGGTGTCGGCATGCTTCTTGCAACGCAGGATCCTGTGGACTTCACTGATGTTGTTTACAATAACATAGGTGGGATTATGTCTTTGCAATTAACAGACCCGAAATACGCTAAAACAATCGCTGAGCATCTTGGTGGTAAAGTTAAATGGCAGAATGTAAAGAATGACTTATCAGATAAGTTTTCTGCTTACGTGAAGTTTTCACAAAATCCTGATGCAATAAGATTTAGCGTTATCCCTCATTATAAAAGGTAAGATCAAGATCATTGGCGCTCAGTTACGCACGAGTATCTAAGTAAAATAACAAGCATGAATATCTTGTTGATTTCCCGTCCATGATTTCAGTGAGAATGAACAAAAAGCAAAAATCTTTAATACTTAATAAGTTTCAGATTTGCATCCTAACAACTTTTTACTTTTTATATTAAAGATAGTTACATTTTCCTTTCAATGTCTTTTTCGTGTCTATTATCCTGTCTAGCTCTTTCTTAAAGTTCTCTAATTCTATTCTTATCTCATTTTCTGAGTTCAATATTTTTTCCGCTTTTTCTCTATATTTATTTCCTTTCTTCCTAATCTCATAAAATATAGATTCACAGTTTTCCATTTCTTCTTTAGATCCTTTGGCTACAGCATCACGACTTTTCTCAAAATGCAATACGTGGTTATCAGAGGAACCTTCCACCTTTGTAATCTTTAGTTTTATTCCAGGATGCCACACAATACATTCATCACCAATCACTTCACATATCAACTCAGCACAAAAAGCATTTATAAACGTCTCAGTGATATATTTGTCATTGACATTATGTCCATTTCGAATAGGAAGCTGCGTCCTTTCCAACAGTTCACTTTCTAATTCCGCAAAAAACAATTCACGTTTATCAATATGCCCCTTCAATACATCTATAAGCTTTTCCCATTTAGGCATGATATCAATATTAAGGTGTTTTCTCCCTTTTATACACTCTTCGAATAACCAACGCTCTTTTCCAAAAATCTCTGCAACTCCCTCTAAAAGGCACATCACACAGGATTTTGCGTGGAAGTAATTTGCTTGGTACTCATATTCATGATCTAAACCTTTATCCAATTCAACTCTCCACGGCTTGAATATCCTATCTTTTAAATCCATAAAATGCTCTCTTTTCCCTCTTTGCTTTTCAGAAAAACGTTGTGCAAGGAGTGTACCTAAAAATACTCCTATTAAAGTCACGAGAATTCCTTTTATTAATTGCATTAATTCTGCGTTCATAATTGTGATCATTGAAAGCTTACCCATCATACAAATACTAGTAACTTTGAGTATTTATAAACATATTAGAAGCGAAGCATTTCTGATAAAACTTTTCTTAGGCACTTACGAATGCGTGTCCCATTTTTCGTCATCTTATATCTCATCATAATAACATAAATGTTTTTTCATCCTCATCTTCATGTCATCATCACCTCAAACTCCTTTTATCCCTTTTATTCCGTCAACTAGCCCGTGCGCGTAGTTAATGCAGCCGAACGCAGTAAAGTAATCGCCCTTTTCGTGATAATACTTTGTATCCTCGTAGTAGCGCTTCGCCTGCGCCACCACTTCAGCCTCATCCTTTGTGAGTGCTACCGGATCAAGCTCGAGTAAACTTTCCTCAAAGAGTGCTATGTCCTTTGTTATCCTGTCTGATTCGCTCAGGTGGCTGGTTCCGGTCATCCTGCACGTACTCTCTCTATACTATAAGGAACAGAGTACACAATAAAAATCACGTGACTACAGGTAGGTCCGTGCAAACGACGATGGACGAGAAAAAACGAAAATGCCTTAAAGGAGTTAAGGGAACAACGTGTATAACGGAGAATATTCTATGGTGGAGTTTAACCTGAGGAAAGCAGTAGAGTCAGATTTGGAAGCGATTATTCGACTGTGGAAGCAAAACATAAAGACGGTAAATACCGCATCCGATATCGCCGATTTGTTCCATCCGTTCGCACAGTATTACTTCGTGGCCGTCCCGGCGTTAACGGCTACAGATGAACCGGAGAAGAAGCTGATTGGGTTTGTCGGCGGCGCGGTACGAGCGGGGCATGGGCACATATCTGGGATTGCTGTGGATCCGGAACACCGAAGGCGAAAAGTGGGTGAAGCGTTGATAAAAGTTGTAGAACACGAGTTTCGTACCGCTACGTTCGATACCGTCACGCTGGAGGTCCGGGTAAGTAACAGGGGTGCGATACAATTTTACGAAACGCAAGGCTACCAGCCGTCGTGTAGCATAAAACGATATTACGCAGATGGCGAGGATGCATGCGTGTATGCGAAGGAGATTTGAGCTTCGCTCCGTAGCGTAAACGTTAAATAACCCGTGGCAGTCTCGGTTCTTGCTCAACGCAGCTCCAACGCGCCCACGGGGCAGATGTTCACACACGCTTTACAGCTATTGCATAACTCCTCATCTATCTTTATCCACGTCCCTACCAGCTCGATCGCATCGGTGGGGCAGACGGAAACGCATGCACCACAATATCCGCATTTGTATCGATCTATATTTATCATCGCTTATTCTTCCACTCCACTCCTCTACTTCTCCTCTTCCTCTTCTTTAAATATCTGGCCTTCAAATGTGCTGACTTCGGTGTCCGCTTCAAGCCATGCATCCTGCGGCAAGCCGGCTTTCCAGCAGGTCTGGCACAGGAAATCCTCCGTGGTCCAGTTGTACTCGGTAGCCACCTGCGGGAGCAAGAGCCCCTGATACATCCCCTTCTTCACGATCAAGCCATGCCTGCCCACTTCGACATGCGTGGGCAACTCTGCGGGCTTTACGTGCAATACCTGCGGCATGGTAAGTACCGTCAGTTCAATGCGCACCTCGTTGAATTCCTCCCGGGTGACCGGCGGGAATCGGGGATCGCTCACTGCTGCGGAGATCGCCGCATCTATAATCGCATCCTTCAACGCAAAGACGGGATACGGATAGCCAATGCAGCCCCTCAGCGATCCGAATTCATTCAACGTGACGAAAACGCCCCGTTTCTCATTAAAGATTGCTGGCAAGTCACCAGGCGGTTTGAGCGTGGCGTGCTCACTCAGGTATTTCTCTATCGCGGCTCGTGCAAGCCGTAAACCCGTTTTCCCTTCTTCTTCCGTGAGCATGGATTTTTATCCTGTTACAACGAATAGGGGCAGACAAGTATCTACTTACTACCGTAAGTGTGCCCGGTAAACCGCTCTCGCCCCTTCTCCTGTCCTTAACTATGGCTACCGCGCTATATAAATTTTCCTGTTTACCGGGCTCGAATTCAGGCGACACGCTGCTTTCGGTGGTTACGGTACGAGCCCTGGCAAGAAGAAAGAGGCGCTGAAGTACCCTTTTCTATCGATCGTATCGTTCGCGGTTCTTTTCAATCGCCTGAGAAGTAGACTGAGAAACTGGGGGGAACGCGCGTGAATGTATCACACACAGAGTTACTGTTAAACTGCTGAAACGAAGCGTTTAAAAAGGTTATTTTTAATTCTAACCGGTATCAATTAACATATGGAAGTAATTGAATATACACAATCAACTTCTTGAAACTATGAGACGTTAGCTTATATCCTTAGTGCTTCTTCGTCCTTCTGCTTTCATGTTCGTATATTTTTGTGGGGTACAAAAAATCAAAAAGCTTATATATACTATTTTAGTTATTTCTACTAATACTGGTTATTCAAGATGAAAGCAAGTTTGAGGATTTGGAGTTTGATTGTAATTTTGATAATCTTATGGTGTTTGTTTACTACGCTCTCTTATGCGGCTGGTGGCTTTGAAAGCACTACGTTGGGGAAATCGTAAAAAATGCCACAATTTACACCTGGGGGTAGTTTAGTCGCGAGAAACAGAAGGAAGTTCATGGACCCCTCCAAGAAGTTAGAGAAGCTGAGGGACATCGCAGAGGAAGATGTAGTGAGATTGCTTGCACACCGCGCACCAGGAGAAGCTTATAAGAGCATTCATCCACCAATAGAGGAGCTGGAAGAGCCGGACTGCTCTGTTCGTGAGATGGTCAAGCCCACACCAGGGGCAGCAGCAGGTGACAGGATTCGATACGTGCAGTTCACCGATTCTCTGTTTTTTGCACCGGCAACGCCGAGAATCAGGCCGATGATGTGGTTCAACAGGTACAGAGGTGTAGATCCCGGTGTGTTATCAGGAAGGACGATTGTAGAAGCAAGAGAAAGAGATGTAGAGGCAATCGCAAAAGAGTGCATAGACAATGAGACGTTTGATACCGCGAGGACTGGCTTGAGGGGACGGACTGTCCACGGCCACTCCGTCCGATTGAACGAGAACGGTATCATGTACGATTCGTTGAGGCGGTGGGCTCGTGATGAGAGGACTGGTGATATAAAACACGTAAAGGATATGGTCGGCGGCGCAATGGACAAGGAAGTGGTGCTAGGAAAGCCGATGTCCGAAGACGAATTAAGAAAGAGAACGACAATGTTCAGAAACGCTCAGGGTGGTACCTGGATGGAAGAGGATGACCCTGAAGTAGCGGATGTTATTGCGGAGATCCACTGGAACAGAACATGGGGCGGATTTCAGCCATTCGTTGGAAGAGATCAAATTAAAGGAAATAAGGACATAGGCGTAAAGAACTTGAAACTATACGTACCAAGAGGCGGCGTTGAAGAGGTAAAGCCTCCTGAGAGCGCGTGGTTCAAAATAGAGCGAATGGAAGACGAAGCGGATGCCAAAGCCGCACGAGAAGGTATTGAGTTACTCAAACAAATGAAAGAAATAAAACGTGAAGATGTAGCAGTTTATCCTTCCACAGGTGATAGGCCTATACTAGAGCGTATGCTACCATTGGCTGAACTTGAAAGGGTAAAATTGAGCAAACGACAGAAACCTGAAGAGGTTACTTCTGTCAAGAAATATCCAGATATTGATTTTCCATCTCGTATTAAACTTAGACAGAAATATCCCCTTGTGATTCGATTAATAGCGGAAGAATTAAAAGGTGTTCTAAGTATGGATTTCGAATTTCCAGAAGGCGTGGAAGAAATCGAGATTACAGTAACTGTAGATGCTCTCGACTTCGAAATCGAAAAAACAGGACAGAAAATGAGAGTCCCCTTCAGAGAAAACTCTGATCCTATCGTGTTTTATTTGACGCCAACTTCGGTCGGTGATAAAACAATTCGACTGAAGTTTTATCAAAACGGGAACTACAATGGCGAAATTTCAGTGGAAACAACAGTTATCGCTTCGGAAGAGAGGCATGAAACGTACAAACGCGCGGAAATCAGGGGAGAAGTTGGAATACATACTAAGAAAGACTGTACCGATGATTGTGAAGATTTGCGCATTGAAGTAGAAAAAAAGATAATTATTTGGAATATAAAGTGACTTCGGCGAAATTAAATTTATTTGGGAAGAGATATCGTTGCCCTGAGGAAGTTAGAAATACGAAGTCGTTTATGGACCGTATAGAGGAAGAAATCAGTGAGATCAGTGCCGCAAGTTATGACGATGAGAAGAAGTTGGAAAGGGTTATGATATCCATTGAAAATCAGGGTATGGACCTTTACAAACGACTATTCCCAGATGAACTTAAACGTATCTTGTGGGAACATAGGGACGAGATCAAAAGCATATTCATTGTTTCGGATGAAGAATGGATCCCGTGGGAGATTATCCTGCCGTATGAAAGCACAGAAGCAGGAACTTTGAAAGATGATTTCTGGTGTGTGAAATATAATTTTGGTAGATGGATATCTCATTTCTTCCCACAAAAATTAATTCGAATAAGATCTGGCGCAATAATTGCGTGTGATAATAATAGTAAGTTACGTAAAGTAAATGAAGAAAAGAAAAAGGTCGCAGCCATTATTGCAAATGGAGGGATAAACTCGATTTCCTGCGAGTCGAAATACTCGAAAGTTCTTGACCTGCTTTCAGATAAAGAAATAAATTTATATCACTTTGCTTGTGAGACGTTTTATGATAAAGGCAGCTCTGATGATTCGTATTTATGTTTACTGGATGGCAACCTGAAAGCAAGAGATGTTGGTGTCCGCAATCTTAAATTAGGCAAACCTATGGTGTTTTTGAATGCCTGTGAGAGCAGCATAACTGGTTATGCAGTTACCGGAATGGGCGGATTCTCAAAGGCGTTCGTCGATATTGGCTCTTTAGCTTTTATTGGGACAATGTGGCGAGTCCCGGATAAATATGCCTTGAAATTTGCTGAAACTTATTATCAAAATCTTTTTTATCAAAAACTCTCGATAGGAGAAGCCTTGAAGAAGACTAGGGAGGATCTTAGAGATTTACCAAATCCTGTATGGCTTGCGTATTCTCTCGTTGGAAATCCTCTTGCAAAAGTGAGATGAGAGTATACGGTTTACTCTCTTGGATTGATTTTGGTATTTAGCGTTATCTTAACCCCCGATGCCTTTTCAGCTTTGCCACTAATGTCAATAATCAATGCTTTGAGTCCTCCCCCACCACCATACGTTGTTGAACCGCTAAACTCCAATGTCAAATCACAAGGTTCTGTAATGCATTCTCTAACCTCAGTAGTCACAGCTTCTAACAGCTCTTTGATCTCTATGGCTTCCTCTTTTTTCTCACCCCTCATTGTTGTCAAAAGCTTCTGCCCGTCGATTTCTATTTCTTCATACTCCTCAGGAGCACGAGTTGAAACTGCTATCTTAAGCATATTTACATCACATTTTTCAATTTAGGAGGGGATTCATAAATACTTATGTTTCCATGTATGAAATTATGGGTGTGAGGGCATAGTCTTATTGTCCCAAGGTTAATAAACGAAATTAAATTGGTGAACCCCAGAATTGAGAATATAATTAGCTATCACACACTAATCGCTATTAGGGGGAATTGTAATAATAAATTTAGTGGTAAAATCATGCGGGGGGCAGGATTCGAACCCGCGAACCCCTGCGGGAGCAGATCTTGAGTCCTTTAGGGGACGTAGCGGCGGCGGAAGCGATAGAAGGATCGATGTATCGGAAGAAGATTTAGAGCTATACGTAAAGCATAAGGGAATGACTACATGTTACAAACATACCATTAGGTGTAAACTGTTGGTACGCAAGTTCCTAGAAAATCAAAAATGGAAGATTAGCTATAGTGACACACTAAGCTATTTCAATGAGATAAGGAACCAATGCTCTCCGAAGACTTACAGGGATAACGTGCTAATAGTAAGAGATTTTTTGCGATTTTTGGGATTCGAATGGAGTAATAGAATCAAACTGCCGAAGATACCGCATAGATTGCCCGTATTCGTGAGAACAGAGCAAATAGAAAAGCTACTAAGTGAGATTGAGACGATAGAAGATCCAATAAAGAGCCAGCAGTTAAGAGCATTTACGATCTTGGGTGCAACAACCGGAATGAGATCGGAGGAGATATATAAGCTAACTCCTGATGAGATAGATCTGAAAAATCGGAGCATTCGATTAACGAACACGAAGAGCGGAGAAGATAGGATGGTTTTCTTCAATGAAGATGCCAAAAAAGAGCTTGAGATTTTGCTAGAGTGGGGAAATCTACCCCTTTTTCCATACCGAATTATCCAGAGGTTCTATTACACAGCAAAAGATAGATGTGATGGACTATTACCAAAATACCTTCGGAAGTACTTCTCTACTACATCTGACAAGCTTGGGATGCCTACAGGTGTTAAGAAGAGACTGATGGGGCACTCAACAAATGGCGATATCGACTTGCAGCACTACTCAGCGCTGACGTTCGATGACCTCAAAGCGATATACAATAGGTACTGGGATGAGGTTCAGATCAGCCTATAAGAAAAACCACTTACTCGAAGACTGGGGCTTTCAAGTCATTCTCTCACCGCTTCTTTCATAGTCGCTTCGCTTGTAACGGCTTTGCACCTAAAATGCAAATTTTGAGTGAATAAAAGTAAGGGTTTTAAATTAATTCCGAAATATTTATAGGTGATGAGAGAAGAGACAAAATGTGCTATCATGGGGGCGTTAGGTGGTCTAGTTGTGGTTCTTCTCCTTTGGATAGTGGGGCTACTTGGGAAATGGGTAACGATAGTGCTTTCCACTATCAACGCAGTGGCAATTGTGATATTAGTAGCTGTGACTTGGTATTATGCTCATCAAACACATGAGTTAGTAGAAATCGAAGAAAGAAGAGAGGAAGGCAAAAAAGGAAAATTTATGGATGTTTTATTGGCTGAGTTTGACTCGAATAAAGAAATTTTTGATTATTTAAAAGAAACATTGGAAAAACGATCAAATCTATATGAATGTGTATTTATTCGTATTAAAGACGATGGTTGGAACATATTTAGAACTCAAGGGGGTTTCCGGTATTTAGAAGAGGACGAGTACGATGCTATAGCGAAATTTTATGTTAAAGTGTATAAAATTAATGAAGAGCAAAGTATTCGCTATAAATTGTATGCTGAAATAAGGGGTTTATATAAAGAAGAATTTGAAGCCTTTTATGATTCGCTATATAAAAAAGATATCCCAGAGCTTGAAAAAGAACTTGAAAAGTTGAAAAAAATGGTTTTAACTCGTAAGGGAAGCCTTGCTACATAAAGGGGCTCCCTCTGATTTTGAGAATAGGTGTGGTTCAGTTATTCAGAAGTAGGGCCGTATACCTGTTGCATACCTTGATGTTTTCGTCAAACTTACAAATATTCTACCTCAAATCCATCTCAAAACGTGTTCTTTGTGCCCTGAAGCTACAATTATAGAATAAAACTTGTAGTTTTAGGGTAAAACTGAAAGGTTAAAATAAGACGTGTGTCCTTGCTTCAGTACCGCGTGTAACTCCTTCGGTACGATTATGTGGGTGTACCCTTCTTTGGTCATAGTATTAATAATGGGATGACCGCTTAAAAGACTGCATGATTTGATTACCGCACTACTCAGCCTTCGCTTCGATGACCTCAAAGAGGTATCCGATACGTGCTAGACAAGTCAACATGCAGAGCTGCGAACAGATCCGTCCTCGATTAAACTTCGTAACACTTAGAAACTTTGAAAAGCGTATGAAAGAGATAAAAATTTATCTCTTTTTAATACATAGTATTACTATGAAGAGGAAAGGTCTAGCAAAAGATGGCAAAATAAGGCGGAAAATAAAGGCGATAAACTACACGCGCGATATTGCATTGCCGAAGGATTGGGTAAGAGACAAAGGACTTGATTCTGGAGACGAAGTTGAACTGAGCATGACGGAAAGCGGTGACTTGTTGGTGACGCCGGCTAATAAGAGGAGTATAGATGGATGAAAGAACAGAACACCTGAGCGGTGTCGAAATGATAAAGGGAAAGTCGAAACATGAATAGAAGGCATAGAAATAAGAAAGGAGATGAGGTATGAGTTCCCCAACTTCCCCGCACCTCCATATAAATAATACAACCGAGGAATATATAAATCTTTCGGTCACAGAAAGGTCTGATGAATTAAGCCAAAGACTCGCGGAAGTAACCGCTGATATTATCGTGATAGAAGCACCCCCACGAACCGGTAAGGATCATCAAACAATTGAGTATCTCATCACGAGCGGTAAGCGATGGAATGGTATCACCCTCTCACACCATATTGTAGAGCACCAGCTCGGCCTTATAAGGAAGATCTGCATTGAGCGAGATCAGCCTCTCCCCAAAGTGATACATCTGGAAGGCAAAAAGCGATGTTGCAGAAATCGCGATGTATATCCTAATTGCAGCCGCTGTGAACTGTGCCCGAAGTCCCAAAGGGATAAACGTAGATGCAAGAATGAAATCAGAGCGTTGCTCGATCTATATGGCATTGTGACGCAAGAAGAGGTTGGGGAAACTATTTGTCCGTTCTATGTGTTGATGGCCGGGCTAGCAGAGGCGGAGGTCATTCTCACAGTGAAGGAGTTGTTCTCAATTCTTCCATCGAAAGATCGCGTTCTGTTCATAGACGAAGAAGAAACTATCAACTATTTCCGAGCGAAGTCAGTGAGATTGCTTGAAATTACGAAGAAAGACGGTTTAGTGCGCCATAAGTCCATACCGCTGTCGGATTGCCTTCGTGCGATACAAGAACTGAAGCACAAGATAGAAATCAAAGAACGGCAGGACATAGTGGATAGAACTATTCTGGCATGTATAGAGAAGCTGGAGGAGATACACACATGCATTACTGAAGCTGCTGCTAAAACCGGATTGGCTGATCCTTTTCGCGAAGAGCTAGCTAAATCGTTACAGGGTATACAAGTGCCTACCGTAACTGATACGGAGGAGACCATTAAGCGACTGAGGAAGTATGCAGTAAATGAACGGGTACGCGAAGCAGCCAAGTTCATTGAACCGATCATCAGTTTCGCGGGGTTCTACTGGCAAACACGTCAGGGCAGTAACAAGATCGGGTTGTATCTCATCGCCGACGAATCCGAATTTTACTACCTGAAGAAACTGCAGGCTTATGATAGCGTGATAATTGTGGGCAGAAAAGAAGCGGGCGAGTTCGCAGAGCATATTGGAGAGTACGAACGAATAAGAATCGAATCATTCAAGTGGGCCGATAATTTTCTGGTCTTCTTTGTTGATAATCCACTCGCTGTGATTCTTGCGAATATTATCAACGGTGTACCGCAGTTAGTCTTATGTGGTTCAAAGGAACGCGCATTTAAGCTCTACGAATGGGTTGGGAGAAGAAGAGTTGTTGCACTGAAGGGAGACACGATGGATGATATTCGCGACTACTGGAAAATTGGTAACACCGTCATCTTCTACAACAATTCAAGCATTTCTAAAGGCATAGACCTACCTTGGTTCGACGTGTTCGTGGTGCACGATTACAAATTTTCGGAGCCGTACTATGAGGCGTGTCGGGGTGAAGACGAGCTGAAAGAAAGAATATTCTACGAAACGATGCAATCTGTACTGCGGATCACTCCCACGCCAGACGATGAGGTGTATCAACCAAAGATAGTTGTTTTGCCTAAAAGATTAATATCAGAAGATGTGCCGTTTATCGGCAAACAGCGGCAGGAAACAAGCAATCCGGAGCAAATAGCCCGAACGGCATTTGCTCTTTGCAGACGGAATACTGAGAAAGTACCATTGCCTGTATGGAGTCACAAGAATGCCCCAATCGAAGCATATATATAATATACCTCTATCTGAGCTACGAGAGCCGGCACGAGAGGCTGTAAAGGAAGGTAGGTTGCCGGATTTCTATAAGCAGAATTTATATCGGTTCAAATCAGTCCAAGTGACCGAGGAAGAATTTGCAAGGCTTTTGGAAGCTACAAAGACCATATTGAGATTACAAAGGCTCTCATCGGATGTACTCGTTAAGCAATTGCTGAAGCGTAGGATAGTGCGGAATCGGGCGCAGGTGAGTGCATTTTTATCGCGTGCTGTTGCTGCGGGCTATTTGATGAGGCGACGGAACGGGCGGAAGGTCTATTACTCGCTTGTTGACGAGGAAGGTGATCCAATATGACTGTAGCGTCAACACAGATCGCACTGAGCACCTACCTGCCTATCCTGCAAAAATCGCTGCCTGAACTCGTCGCTGAACTGCTACCTGAACACGGCGGTAAATGGGAAGGCACGGCAACACAATTGGCGGAAGTCCTGCCCGTGAGCTTAACACCACGTGCGCTCTCGCAGCAGTTGAACCAGCTACAACATGAACTCGCAAATGCAGGCATACACGTGACGCGAAAGAAAGTGCGAGGGAGACACATAATTATGCTCTCTTATACGGCTGATAACACGCAGGAGCTATCAAGTTTGGTACACCCGCACCCAATAATCATGGAAGCAGGGTGTAGCAAATCAGAAGCAGCAATTACATTCCCCTTCTCGTGGCCTTATGGCACGATTACCGAGCTATCAGATGCTGAGAACGCGGAAGTGAATCGCGAAAGACGCAGCGGACAAAAGCGATACTACAAGCCCTGCTCGCTCTGCGATGGCAACGGCGGCAAGCTGGCATACCGGAAAGTATCCGATGGCAATGCGTGTTTGCTTTGTAGGGAATGCGCTGACCGATACGCGAAAAATGCACTGAAGCGAGAAATGCGATTACAAGAGAACACGGCGATAGCATAATGAGCCATGATCCGCTAGATAGGATACGGAGCAATAGAAAGCGGCGCGAGATAGAAGATATTCTCAATGCTGGGAACCCGGCGCACTTTCAGCGCGTGTATCTTGCAGGGTTCCTGCATTACGCGGTGGGGCTGACCGAAGATGAAGTATGCGCGATAATCAAGAAGCGAGCAAAATGGCACGATTACAACGAGAAGATCACCCGGCAGCAGGTATGCAGTGTTTACCGGAGGGGGATAGCGGAACGCAGCGAAGCGAAAGGGGGCGAAGCACCCTTTAAAGGCACGAAGGGCCTTTCTGTTTCCTCGCTCACAACAACTCCCATACCGGGTAAATGGATCGGTGTTGAAAATGCTGCGGGATTCGTACTGGAATGGTATCGTGAGCCTTCAGGAGACCCAAAGAGTTTCAAGAACGAATCGCCGTAAACAGTCTTCGCAGAGATGCAACGAAGCCTGCTTCAATCTCTGAATACTGGTTCTGAGCCGGGCGTTTTCTTCATCCAGATCGATGCTCCTCACCCGCTCCCGCCTCAATTCTCCTTCGAGCCTTTTGATCTCTTCCGCCTTCCCGTTCCACGCGCTCTTCTTCTCCTCTTTGTGCTCACGAACGGTGGGTGTAGGCTTCATACATGCGCATCCATAGCGCTCTCTCGATAGGCTCGTAATATAATCGCGTAGCTTAGCGTATTCGCTTCTAGTGCCACTAAAAACAACCCGCTCTTTTTTCTGGCTATCATCAGCGGGATTTATGAAGTAATAATAGCCCTTATTGCTCCTTTCGGAATACGTGTAATCAGCAAGCGAGTATCCCGCATCAATCCAGTTCGCTAATTCTCGTTTTGTTTCGTCGAGCATCTTACCGCTTATTCTGATTCAAGAACTGTGCTTACCAGTACGTACTTCGTTCTTATCTTTTCGGATTATTTCGAATTTGTTAGAAGGTCTTCTTCGCCGATTTACCGTTCTTACCGTGTTCCTTACCTATATTGTTATAGGACTTACTAGCATATAAGCTCTTACCGGTGTGTCATAGAAAACAATAATGGGCGCGTTTCAAATGTAATTGATACGGGCCAGTATCACTATTTCTTACATCTAATCCGTGCGTTATAGTGCGGATATGAGAGCTGGCAGCAATGATGAAGAAGCGGCAACGTGCGTGAGAATCTCACAGAGTATGTAGCGACAAACTGATTCATATCTTACAAGCACCGTTTCGAGAACAAAATACCCATACCAGAAATATGCGAATGATATTTATATGATGGATGCACAAATTGTTGTGAGGTATAAATACATTAAAAGAGGGGGCAAAGCATAATGGCGGGAATAAGGAACAAGTCTAAGATTGTAGAACTGTTGAAAAACTTTGTTATCGAAAAACTCAAAAAGGAGTTCGATATAACACACTTCGTTGCCGAGCGCGAAGCGGGATTCGGATGGTGGGAGTACCTACAAAAACTCGCGGACGATATTTCACTCAGAAAAATAAGCGAAGACGATGCGAAGAGGCAATTAAGTGATTCAATTTCTACTGCATACCCTCAGGCTATTCCAAGAAGCAGAGCACCAGAACACAGAAGACAGGTAGGCATTCCAGAAGGAGATGAGGAGGGTATAATCATTTCAAACGAGTATTACCACTATTATTATTTGCCAGATAGAACGACGCTGATTATTGATGCACTTTCAGAATATTGGCCTGAGATTGTAACCGAAGGGTTGTATGGCTTCTTTGATAATCATCCTGAATTTGGAGGCTTCCCTACCAGGCGTCTACAAGATGAATTCGTAAAAATCGCGCATGAGGTATTTGTGGCGCAAAGGATGCAGAAAGCGAAGAAGAAAAAGCGAATACCATACCGCGATGACATAATTGCCGAGCCTTATGGGAAACTTTTAATACAAAGTATTTTTATTGCTGGCGTTGCCGCCGAAGGATCCCAAAAATTTTTGCGAGAACGCTATGAAGAGCAATACGAATCGGAGATGAGACTTTATGGCATTGCTGATCGACCTCGTAATGCAGACAAGTTTGTTAATTCTTTCATCGAATGGCTTCCAAATCATTTTCCCACGATTAGGAGGAGATGAGTCCAGACAAAAAATCCGAGTGTAAAGAACTATACCGGCAGCTCAAAGAAGATATGCAGGACTTGGATAGCGTTAATTTTAGAGCGCACTGGTTCGAGCGTGCGAAGGTATTACAAGAGCGAGGATGCTGGTATCATTACAGCATACTCATACGAAAAGCGAGGGACTATCTGGCACATAAAGGAGACTACAACCAATATTGAGCAATCCTAATAGTTGCAGGTGTTTTTTGAAGCGAGCGCAGCGAGCTTCCACCCGCGAATTTGATTAGGGCGGTCTCTTCTTAATCACTTCTCCTACACTTTCTGTCCAGAATGATCAGAACGATGCCTAAAAGAACACCTTATAGATAGCTATCTAGTATTTTAACGTGCATTCTGTTCGTTCTGGCAATTACTTCTCAGTACAAGAGAAGAGCGATATAAGCTCCGGCACCACCTTCGCGTACCATCGATCCGTCCGCTGCTTCCCTAGATCTGAGCGTTTGGGTGAGGATGATATTCACTCTGGAAAAGCCATTCTACTGGTAGGATTTAAAAGGGTGATAGCGGAAATAATGGGCGGGTAAATCGTGTGACAAAAGCTAATAGTTTAAATAGGGTAGAAGGTGATATTGTTATGATGCTTGTGTAAGTGGTGAGGTGGGAAAAATGCCGATAAGTAGAGAGAGATTTGATAGGGGATTGAACAAAAAGCTAGATAAGAGGATTGATGATTTTTTAAAAACTCATAAAGGTCAAGCGTTCACAGCGACTGAAATTGCAGAACGAATTAAAGGGGAGCCAATAGAGTGTCGAATTTACCTCGCTGAACTTTTAAGAACAGGAAACATCAGTGCTAAGCTTGTAGAAGACGAAACCTATTATAGCGCAAAATCAGAAGGATAATGATTGGTAATAAGCGCAAAAAGCCGAAAAGCTTAAATAGTCAAAAAACGAGAGGGGGCGTAGTTATTAAAAATGGTGACACCTAAAATACTGAAAAAAACATTAAAACGCGTTATGAGTTAGTGATTTTTTTATAAATAAATGCAAATAAAAACATTAAATAGTAGAAAAAACGATGAAGTTTTTACTAAGATAAAGGCAACTTTAAACATCACATCAGAATTGAAATTAAACACGTTTTGATGCAATTTTTCATTCCGAATGGTTTAGTATAGGTTTGATCAAGTACCTTTTATATTTTTATCTGCAGTTGTATCTAATCGTATGTAGTTGTCTATGTTTATTCATTTTTTATAGTCTATCTTCTAAAATCTCAAGTAACTTTGGAACCACTTTTGTATACCATAGATCAGCTTGTTGTGTCTTTGCTAAGTAATGTGCGCTTCCTACTGTAACGCTTGCCCTGCCCTGAATGAAATCAGCAACTGATTCCGACCGTATAGCATACGTATATAACCATCAAATGCCAATGACATCCGGGGTGTGAAGACATGAATACGTACGATTATACGTATAAAGTTGGAAAGAAGAAGCTGACATTAAGCGTAAACGAGGATCTAGTGACCTCGGCTAAGGAAAAGAGAATCAATCTAAGTGCTTTTTTAGAGTCTAAGCTTGAAGAGCTGCTAGTTTCGTCAGTAAAATCATGCGGGGGGCAGGATTCGAACCCGCGAACCCCTGCGGGAGCAGATCTTGAGTCTGCCACCTTTGTCCACTCGGTAACCCCCGCTTTGGCTTTTGATCTAGTGTACGTCCGCTAAATAACAACGTACCCTACACGATTATCGATGCGGCAGAAGCTATCTTCGAGAACCGTTCCACGGCCTCGCGTGCCACAGGCCCTCGTATCTCCGAGCCCTTTGGCGTGCCTTTTTCATCCACGATCACTGCGGCATTGTCTTCGAACTTCACCCGCAGCCCGGACGGTCTTCGGTACTCCTTACGCTGCCGCACGATCACAGCCTTCAGGATCTGCTTCTTTATCTCTGGCCTGCCCTTCTTCACCGTTATGATCACCATGTCCCCCACACCAGCCTTGGGATACCTGTTCTTCACACCCCGGTACCCTTTCACCGCGATTATCTGTAAAACCTTCGCACCGCTATTGTCCACGCATTCTAACCGTGCTCCGGTCGGCAACGCCTTTGTTATCTTCGCTTTTACGCCCTTCATTTCTTATTCCTCTCTTCAATACACTACAGTTCTTTAACAACCGTTTAAGACTCGGTGTGGTCCGATTGCCTCTTCTCGATCACCACAAAGCTCTTCGTCTTGCTGAGCGGTCGGCATTCCGCGATCTTTACCGTATCGCCCACTTTCGCATGTATACAGGGCGGGTTGTGAGCGTGTATCTTTGATTCCCGCCGCTCATAGCGCTCGTATTTCGCGATCTTCTTCAGATACGATCGCAGCACAACGACCGTCTTCGGCGCCTTGTCGCTTACCACCACGCCTTCTAATATCTGACCCCGTACTGGCAATGTACCATGAAACGGACAGTCGACGTCTTCACATTCCTTCTCAGGTCCCCTGACATTTATCCCTATATCTCTCATCTATCTCTCTTCCCGTATCCGCATATCCTATAAAAACCCTCTAATCTCTATACTTAATTAAGTTTGAATAATAAGCGCAGTTCCACCTACTCCTGCCTGCTTATATACGTACGTACAACAGACTTACGCCTTCTTTATCCGGTCTTCCGGTCTTGAAATGAGCCGATCTCCTTTTACTCGCACGAGCTTTCCGTCGTCCAACTCGAAAACGAACCGATTCCCGGCTTTTGGCACGCGCTTCTCGTTACGCCGCTCGTTCTCTATAACCAGCATATTCCGCGTCTCATCAATTACCGTACCGCGTAGTCCGCGAACCGTACTATTGCTGCTCTCGGCCACGTTCAATCGCAATCCGATCAGCTCATGCCGCAGTAGGTTACTCGGTGTCAATCTCATTTCATCCTTCGCCCTCTAACGTGTAGCCCATCTCCCGAAGCGTCTTCTTCACCGATTCCTTGTTATTGCCCTGCAATCGTATGCAGCCGCCTTTTACCGTGCCGCCACACGCGAATTTCGACTTCAACTCTTTTGACAGCGCTTTTAAATCCACTTCCTTCTCGTCTATCCCTTCGACAAACGTGACAATCTTTCCGAACTTCTTCCTGAGTGTGTACACCTTCACTAATTGCTGTTCTTTCGCTATTTCCTTGCAAATGCATAAATCAGTTGGCAATCCACATTTATCGCAGATTTCCATTCGCCTACGTGCCTCCTCGCGCTTCGGTCGTCGCAGCTTCCCTCTGCTCTTCCCTCTGGACCGTTTTGATCCGTGCGATTGTCCTCTTTATCTCGCCCACTCGCCCAGGATTATCCGGAGACCCGCCAGTGGCTATTACCCCGCGTTCGCGCAGCAAATCGTTCATTAAACTCTCAAGCTCTTCGTTCCGCTCCTTATCACTCATCCTTCTTAAATCTTCAACTCTAAATATGCTCATTCTTTGCTTTCCTTCTCTTCTTTAACTTCTACTTCTTCCTTCTTTACTTCCTTTTCCTCTTCTTTAACCTCTTCTAGCTCCCCTTCCTTTTCAACTTCCTTGATTTTGGGAACAACATTCATACGAAACGTGTCAGGTATCTCGGAATCAGGCCGTACGATCCAGACCCGTACACCAATGACACCGGCCTTTTTATGCGCTACTACATACCCCTTATCCACTATTTCCTCCGCCATAGAGCCACAGTGCTTTATATAGCCGGCAACCATCTTCTCCATCCGACCACGAGGCCCCTTGAGCTTCCCGGACATGATAATTTCGCAACCGAGTGCACCCCGATCCATTATCCTCTGTAAGGTCGACCGCCCGGCCCGTCGGAAGTGCCAGCCGCGCTCGATGAGTTTTGCAAGCCTATTAGCCATCAACTGTGCATTCAGTTCCGGCACCGCGATCGGTTGAACATCTATTTGCGGGTTATCCAGCTCTTGCCGCCGCACTATATCTTCGGTTAGCCGCTTTATTCTCCTGCCGTCCTTCCCTATGATCATCCCGGGTTTCTCGACGTTCACGGTTATCTGCGTGCCCATCGGCGTTCTCTTTATATCCATTCCGCCGTAACCCGCTCTCTCCAGTTCAGTCCTGAAGTACTCGTTCATCCGTACTTTCTTTATCCCTTCCTCTACGAATATCCTCTCTATCACGTTCGACTCCTAACTCCCTACTTCTCTCAATATTATCTCAACAGTGACCGTCTCGGTGTTCTTCGGTGTAGCACGGCCGAAAGCGCGCGGTATTATCCCGCGTATCGTGCGACCTTGCTTCGTGGCTACACGCCAGATGCGCAACGCTTCGGTATCCAAACCCTTATATTCCGCATTGCCTCGCGCGTTCCTCAGTAATTTTAATATCTCCGCAGTTGCCTTCAGGGGATATCTCCCGGCATACCACTTCTCGAGCCCCCGACGGTGTGCAACTCGCTTCTTATATCGCTTGAAAGGAATCGCAGCCTTCATATCCAGCACCTCTTCCAGATACGCCTCGGCGTCCTCTACCTTTTTCCCTTTTATCGCCTTGCACACCTCGTGCGCATGCTTGGGTGAGATGTGGAGCTCATAAGCCATTGCCCTCGCTGTCGTTTCCGGATCAGCGTCATTTTCCGTGCTATATTTTACCTTGCCCATCTTATCCTCGCTTCACGTTAGTTGCTTACTTATTTACTTCAGTGGTACGTATTTCGATGATCGCGTCGCTCCGACACCCGCAGCACCGTGTGCCACTTTCTTCCGCGTCAGTGCCAACTCGCCCAGATAGTGCCCGATCATCTCCGGCTTGATCTCGATAAATTCGAAGCCCTTGCCATCGTGTATTCCGACATTCGTACCCACCATACTCGGCAGGACGATGGCATCACGCAAATGAGTCTTTATGCCTTCCTTACCTGATTTTATCTCATCAAGCAGCTTCTCCTCCTCAGCACGGAAAGTCCTCTTTATCTTCCGCCGCTGCCTCGCACACATCAGGCCGGCCAACTCGTCGAGCTTCATCTTCTTGAGCTTCGCCAGTGTATAGCCACGATACGTGAACTCCTCCTCCTTCTTCTTCAGCGTTGTTTTAGATTTACCCTTCTTCTTCTTTGCCATTTTATAACCTACCTTACCTACCTCATCTCTTTCCCGTTCTCTTCGCCGCTATGCTCCCTACCTTCCTTCCAGGTGGTGCATTTCGGCCTGGCGTCTTCGACTTTCCAACATGCTGATGCCCGCCGCCTCCGTGCGGATGGTCAACAGGGTTCATCGCTACGCCACGCACCGTGGGATATTTCGCCGCACGTGCCTTCATCTTATGATACTTCTTCCCGGCCTTCACAAACGGCTTTTCCGGACGACCGCCACCAGCAACGACACCTATGGTAGCGTAACAGTCCGATGACAGCCATTTCTTCTTGCCACTTGGCAGAACCAGCATTGACCGACCCGTATCATGCTCATGCGCCAACAGCGTAGCACCGTTGCCGGAAGCCCGAGCGAGTTTACCACCGTCGTTTGGTCTCACTTCTACGTTACAGACCATCACGCCTTCGGGTATACGGCGAAGCGGGATGGTATTCCCGATCTTTACCGCTGCTGATTTGCCATACGAGACGGTATCCCCTTCTCCAACGCCTTCGGGTACAACTATGAATTGCTCCTCTACTTTCTTTGCGCCTCCTCCGTTCTCACGCTCTACCTGTATACGAGCGATAGGCGCGCTCCGTGCAGGGTCGTGCACGATCTCCACGACTTGTCCTGATACCGTTTCATCCTTAGCCACCCGCACATGTTCGAGATTGCCTTTATAACGATGCGAGGGTGCCTTAAACGTGGGTGATCCTTTCCCTCTCCGTTGCGCTATTATTCTTTTACCCATTTTTCTCTCTGGTTGCTCACGTATGCATATATGATTATAAGATGCCGAGCGAGGTTCCGATCTCCTTCGCCTTGCCTTCTTCCTCTAATTCTACTATTGCTTTCTTCTCACCTTTAAATGTTATCATTGTCCGCACGCTTCGCACCGATGCTTCAAACACGCTCTCCACCTCGCGCTTTATCTCAGCCTTGCTCGCCCGTAAGTCAACAATAAACTGGAGCTTGTTCTCCGAGTCGATCATCATCGTTGCTTTTTCGCTTGGAACAATATGCTTTAGCTTTTCTATCATTTCTTCTTCATCACTCCATTGTAGCAAGTTTTGACAGCGAGGATTCCGTCCAGATGGTCAATCTGCCCGGATGCGTGCCCGGCGCGAGCAATTCCGCATTGAGCTCTTCCGCATAGGAAATATCCACACCTGGCAAATTCTTCGCGGATTTCGTTATCTTTTCAGTCCCGGTTGATTCCTCCTCTGCACGGGGAATAACGATTAAAATGCTCTTTTTAGTCTTGTATCTCCGCCCTCGCATCTTCCCTTTACCCGCCCGTACTTTCCGGATTTTCGCACGGAGCACGTCGTCCCACACACCGATGGTCTTAAAGAACTCCTCCACTTCAGAGGTCTTTTCAAGGCTCGCGAACGAGTCGTCTACCACGATCGGGAGTTCTACGGCATCGTTGAACCTATGCCCACGGGTTCTTACAAATTCGGGATTTATGGTGGCGGCGATAGCGGATTTTATCGCTTTCCTGCGCTCCTGCTTGTTTATCTTCTTCGTCAGGATCTTCTCAGCCTTTGGCGGATGTGCACGTCGTCCGCCAACCGTTTGTGGCGCCCGCGCTGCTCTTCGGCCGCCGGTAATGCGAGGCACTCGTGCAACGCCTCTTCCGGTCCCCCAACTCTCTGCAGAGGTTCTTCGCCCGGCTAAGGGGTCCGTGCCCTTCGGCTGCAGTCGGTTAGATTGCATTGCGAGCACGGCTCTCTTGATCAAGTCGGGTCGGTATTCCTCCATAAATACCTGAGGAAGTGTTATTTCCTTTGAAACGTTCCCTGATAAGTCTAAAACCTTTGCCTTGCTCTTCACTTCTTTTACCATTGCTCTTCTTCTCCCTTCTCGTGCTCCCCTATCCTATTTATTATCTCCCCTGTTGTGATTTCGTGCTTATATAATCAATTTCGGGTACGCCCAGTTTAGGATGTGGGCGAATCGCATGCGAGATTCTTACAAACCGCTTCTTCGGGCCGGGCACACTGCCTTTGAGCACGATATACTCATTCCTCACGATGCCGTACTTCACAAACCCGCCTTTTGGCGTTATCTCCTCGCCATTCTCCCCAACCTTCATTATGCGCTTGTTGTACTCTGTTCGCTGTTGATATCCCGTCTGCCCGAGCTGAGGCACACGCCACCGTACTCTGCGGGGTGTCCAGGCGCCGATAGCACCCACATGACGGCCTCGCCCTGACCGCCTGGCCTTCGCGTTCTGGATCATAATTCCCCAGCGCTTCACCGGACCCTGTGTGCCTTTACCCGTGGTCACCGCGGTAACATCAACAAAATCGCCCTCTTTAATAACGTCATTTATCTTTAACTCTTTACCAAATGCCTCTTTTGCATATTTGAGGTCCTTCTCGACCTCACCGCTCATTTTTATCTCCATGAGGTCGTGCTTCTTCTTTGGCACGCCGCTAACAACCTTAGGTGCCGTAGAAGCGATTAAATGAAGGCTTAACGCCTGGTTATCCTCACTCTTCGTGATTATGTCCTCTATTGCACTCAGGTCTCCACCTTCTCCTGTCGCTGCTCCGGCCCATGCCTCTGTTATGGCCCGCTTACCGTAGTTCGTATCCTTATAAAGACGGAAACCCACCACCCGCATCGGTGGAGTCTCTATTATCGTTGCAGGAACGGCTATTTCCATCCCCTTGGTCAGGCTATGAGGCCGATCATCAGTCAGAACGAGATGTGTCATTCCAGCTTTGTAGCCTGCAAAACCCTGCAAATTCCTGCCTACGGCTAGGTCTTCCCGTTTTATCCTGCACGTCTCACTTCGTGCTCGCTTCCTCGGAGAAAAGGCAAGCGATCCCCTCCTTGGTCTGTGTCTTTTAGCCATCTTACTCTTATATTACGGTTAGTTACTGTTAGAGATAAGATTATAAAAGTATATAAAATCCGTCCGCACTTAAAACGCCAGCCGCACGCACTCTTCCGTCTTGCAGAGCCGCACGTCCGCACCACCACAGAGCAGCGGCACATAGCGCAGCATCTTGCCCGAGTTTGTTACGACACACCGATAATGCTCGAACGCAGGCGAAACCACGAAACAGGTATCGCAGATCACCTTCACACCGTACCCTTCTATCTTCCGTACCACGTCCTGCAAGCGGTCCGTTATCGCGCGCGCAGTAAATATGAAGAAATCCTTACGCACGTTCCGTCCGTTACTTTCCGCCTCCAGGAGTTCGCAGATTCGTCGAAGTTCGGACGCGGAGCAATGCGGGCAGCCGATCGCGATCACGTCGCCTCGCGCAGCCTCGGCATAGAATCTCTGTAAGTCCTCCGTACCGATTTCCACCGTTTCCGCAGGCACTTCAATCGAATCAGCCTCCGGTGTTATCCCCGTTACGTGATACATGCCTACAGAGCCGGTTGCGCCGATCGCCGCGCCTAAATACTTCAATTCGTCGGTGCTCGGTGAAGAACCCGGTGTGAGTTCGATCACCGGTATTTTATTCCCTACTAAGTCGCCGATCAGGGATCCGAGCGCGCTGTAGTCCGAATCTTGCAGTGCACAGGTCACGCGCACGCGCAGCTCAGGTTCCCGGTTCTCGGTCAGGTGCAGCCCGTAAAGCGGCGTTTTACCGATGAGTGCCGCGGCAAGCGCGGACGGCGCCCCTTCCATGTTCGTCCTCGCACCCAGCACAGAATTCGCGTACAGGACGGCCGAGGATTCCGCCCATGCAACGTGCTCACCAAACTTTGGCGTATTCCCGATAAGATACGGAACGCAGGTGCACTCCACGGCGATGCCCAGCTTCTCATACGCGTCTATCACGTCCCGCTGCTTCGTTACGAACTCTTCCGAGACGTTCATGGCTTTCCAGTTCGCCAGGTCCACGCCGGCGGGATTCAGCGTGCTCTTGACTTTCACGCGCGTGCCTTCGAGACTGGTTATGAACTCCAAAGCCTCGCCGATCGTTTTGTATGATGCCCCGGAGATATGCGCGCTCTGTATCGGTATCAGCTGCGACGCATTGTTTATCTCACCGATGGTAACGAGAATCTCCATCGCCTTTTTGCGCGCCCAGCCTTCTTCTCCTTCGTATATCCGCTCTTCTTCTTTGGTAAGATGCATCGTTCGTTAGTACCACTCACGCTCTTTACGATTCAGTTCACTTATAGATACGGTAAGAGGTATGTATAAAAGTATAAGTGCTGCGGCAGGGCGGTGACGTATCGAAACATTTAAATACAACAAAAGTAACAGTTATACTGGTAATGATAAAAATGGTGAAGGTTAATTTAGATATAGAAGAAGGCTTACATAAAACGATAAGGAAGGAAGCGATAGATAGAGGGACAACGATGAAAGCGTACCTACTTGAACTTATTGAGAATGGTGTTAAAGCGAAAGAAGCAGAAGTATCAGAAGAAGGTGAAGAAGCCAACGCGGCGAAAGAATGATTCGCTTTTGAAGTTACCAATCGTCAAAGTGAAGCTAGAACACTATAAGTACCGAAAGGGCGTGATGGTGTCTATGATGTTAACAGTGTTAAGAATATATGAAGTATTTAAGCATCTAAAATAACATTGATTGATGATGCAATCAAGCTATCTATACCTACTGACATGGTTCTCGATGCATAGGTGGTAATGATACACATGGCTGAGAAGATCCCGATATTGAAGGGTAAAAAGGTAAAAACGCGGATATTAAGGCCCTCGGAATTCGAACTGTTACGAGAGGGCGCGAAGAAAACGGAGAATAAGACCCTCCTGGACGGCTGCTTATTGCTGGGGGCGCGGTATAAGGAATGCCAGAATATTCAAAACAATCCCCGGTGGTTCGACGGTAATTTCATACATCTTCCTTCCGAGGCCCAGAAGAAGGTAAAGCGAAGGCAGATAGAGCGGTGGATTCGATTGAGTTCGATGGGAAAAGCAATCTTGCCCTATTTCTTTGAGAGCAAGAAACGTCTGCCTTCCATCCAGGCGTGGGATTATTCCTTACTCGAATGGGCTAAGAAAGGGGGGCTAGATGTTGTCGGCATATCAGCAAGAAGTTTGAGGAAGACGTACGAGAGTTGGTTAATATTTTACTACCCTGAAGCAACAAATTTGGTGTATCTATCACAAGGTCATACTACACTAACATCATTGCAGCATTATATAAATTTACCATTCATCGAAGAAGATAAAAAAAATATGAGTAGATGGTTGGAAGGTTGGCTCTAAGACAAATTTTATATATGTGCTGACTAAAATGACTTATGATGCGGATTATCGCCTGCAATTTATTTAAAGTTTTATTAAAACTTCAATATTATGGCACAGGGAACCATGCGGAAACAGGCGTTTCAAATCGCTCTGATGATATCCTTCACCGTTTATTGCCCCGTTTGCAATACCTTGAAGTTTTACCATAGAACTTCAATGCACGGCCGAAATGTAGCAATTTTTATTGTCATAACCTAAAATAAGATTTGTATCTAAAATCTTCAGCTTCCATACATGCGTTGTAAACGACTTTTTTATCGTTCCATGATAGTTTCTATTCAACGTGCTTTTTTCCTGCGTTATAGCGCGCTTTCGAACTTTAGCCCTTACCACTAAGTTACCGTAGCTTCTTGTGTGATTTCAATAACTTTAGCTATTTAAGTTACTTTTTTAACCATAACAACATCAACTACTTAGATTGCAAATTCTTTAGTGATAATTTTTAGTAGTTATGTTATTATAGTACTAAAAACATGTTTAGTCACTAAAGGTGCGAATACAACTGAAATAATCGAAGAGGTTTAAGATTCAGTTCTATTTCAGGGTGTTGAACCACGTGTGGATGTTGCACCTACCTTAACACCGAGTTACCATAACAGGAATAACTTATGGATTAAAAGTTCGGTAAAAATACTATTAGAATATAATTAATTATTGTTCATATAATACAAATAATTTTAATAATCTTCAGTGCTTACTAGTGTCTTGTCAATTTAGTTTTTATACAATAATATAAACCAGCAAATCCAACTATGATCTATGGAGCGAATACGACTTACGGAGAAAGAGGTAGAATACGCTTTTGTGAAGAAGGGACGGAAAAGCGCGAGAGAACTGACACGTGCCCATGTTTTGCTTTTGGTCCGCGGTGGAAGAACTGAAATGGAGATAAAGGATACGTTGGGAATCAGCAGGGCAACCGTTTCCAACATCAAGAGAAGATACCGTGAAGAAGGCCTCCAAAGCGCCCTGAGAGATAAAACAAGACCCGGTCAGCCGAAAAAATACACCGAGAGGCACGAAGCGGAAATCATAGCGCAGGCATGCACTAAATCGCCGGATGGAAGCAAAAGATGGTCACTTACTCTGCTCACCGAGGAGATGAGGAAGAAGGAAGGGTTTGAAACACTAAATCGGGAGAGTATCCGGCTTATTTTAAAAAAATCCGAACAAAACCTTGGCTGAAAAGGATGTGATGTGGTGCATCTCGACGATTGATGCTCTATTCAGAGCATGTATGTACGTACGACGTCCTT
>Ga0307380_10002461_pt1 | contig 26396 bp, 22 predicted proteins | sample UN3MG_FD_202239 | JGI IMG/M metagenome (GOLD analysis project Ga0307380, IMG submission 202239) | Soil microbial communities from Risofladan, Vaasa, Finland - UN-3 | ecosystem: Environmental > Terrestrial > Soil > Coastal area > Acid sulfate soil | place: Finland: Risofladan, Vaasa | collected... | reverse complement strand
TCGAGTTCGCACTCCGCGAAAGGGGAGGGATCGGCGAAGTCCGCAGAAGGTCCAAGGGGCACCCTCGGTACTTCGTATTCAGCCTGGAGATGAACTTGCCATCAGGAAACCGTGGTTTCCTTGCTTTCCAGGTCGGAGTCCCTCGACCAGGTGCGTTCAACGTCATGCGGGAGTTCTGCCAGATCACTGAGCGCGAGGCTCCCTTCTCCAAGCACTTCTATGACGTGCGGGGCGGCAAGCTGCAGGCTGCCTCAAGAGACCTCACATCCGCCATCGAGCCCGATCGCTTATACCTGCAGGCAGTCTCCGGGGTACCGGAGTTCCGACCCATTTACGATGCACTGACACATATGGGCTTCTACAACCTCAATCCTGAGCGTATTCGCGATCTCCAGGAACCCGATCCCGCTGAAGTGCTTTCAAGGGATGGTCGCAACTTGGCCAGCATTCTGAAGCGATTGGAGGGACAGGCCCCCGAAGCCAAGAAACGCATAGAGGAGTACCTGGAGGTCGTCGTCCCGGGAGTCCGGGGTGTCGGCCTCAAGGCCCTTGGGCCCAAGGAGACCGTCGAATTCAGACAGGTTGTTCCCGGGGACGATTACCCATGGCATTTCCTGGCAGCTAACATGTCGGACGGTACGCTAAGGGCACTGGGCGTTCTGGTCGCGCTCTTCCAGGGAGCATTCGAGCGCGGTGGCAGAGTCCCTCTGGTAGGTGTGGAAGAACCCGAGGTCGCTTTGCACCCTGCAGCCACGAACGCGTTAGCCGGAGCGATCCTGGAAGCCACGATGCGCACGCAGGTCCTGGTGACATCTCACAGCCCTGACCTGCTGGACAATCCCAGAGTAACGTCCGACAACATCCTGGCGGTAGTCTCGGAGAACGGGGAGACTGTTATCGGGCAGATAGACGAAGCGGCCAGAGAGTCCCTCAAGAAGCAGCTCTACACCCCCGGGGAGCTGCTGCGAATACAGCAGATCGAGCCCGATCGGCGTCTATTCCTTCAGAGTGTAAGGCAGCGCACGCTGTTCCCCAGGGAGATTCCAGTGTGACCCCTGTGATCGCGTGTGTCGTCGAGGGGCACGGGGACGTCCCGTCAATGCGCGTTCTGCTGCGCAGGCTGGCCCACATGCACGGGTTGGTCGATCTCCAGGTTCCCATGCCTGTGCGTACTCCTAGAAGCAAGCTGATCCGTGACGACACCGTGGATCAAGGCGAGCTGTCCAGGGCTATCGATCTGGCGGCGCGGAAGCTGCCCTCCACACGAGAGGGGATGGTGCTCGTGGTGATCGACGCCGATGAATCCTGCCCCGCCGAAGTCGCCCCGCGGATCATTGGGGTCGCAAGGAAAGTGCGGTCGGACGTGAGAGTGGGCGTCGTGCTGCCCAAGTGCGAGTTCGAGGCTTGGTTCATTGCTGCTATCGAATCGCTTCGCGGCACTCGCGGGATTCGGGCGGATGCCAGACCTCCGGATGACCCTGAGGCCGTTCGGGACGCAAAGGGCTACCTGCGTACCCAGATGGAGCCGGGCACAGCCTATTCGGAAGCGGTGGACCAACCCGCCTTGGCAGACCGTTTCGACCTCGAACAGGCGATGCAGTGCCGTTCGTTTCGGAAGCTCCGAACCGAGCTTGAGGGCTTCGCAAGGCATGTAGCCAGCCCTGTCCCAAGTGGAGCGTAGCCGACCAGCGCGAGGGGCCACGACCGATGAATCGACAGGCGCCATGCCCCGCACTGGCAATCCTCGCAGCTCTTCTAGGCGCGACTGGATTGCCAGGCTGGTCCTTGGCCGGGGATTGGCCTCATTGGCGGGGGCCGGGGCGGGACGGCGTGTCGGCGGAGGCGAACTGGAATCCGCGCTGGCCGGCCGCGGGGCCGAAGAGGCTGTGGGAGGCGCAGGTGGGCACGGGCTTCGCGGCCGTCTCGGTGGCGGAAGGCCGGGCCTACACCATGGGCAACCTGAATAACCGCCAGGACGCCGTCTGGTGCTTCGACGCCGCCACGGGCAAGGTCATCTGGAAGCACACGGACGCCTGCAAGGGCGGCGGAGCGGGCTACCCCGGCCCGCGGACCCAGCCCACCGTGGACGGCAACCGCGTCTATACGCTGTCGGTCTATGGCCACCTCAAGTGCCTTAGCGCCGCCGACGGCAACGTCGTCTGGCAGGTCGACGCGAAGCGCCAGCTCCGCGCCAAGGCCCCCAACCACGGGTACTCCTGCCATCCGGTCGTGATCGGCGAGAAGCTCGTTGTCGAGGTCGGGGCGGCCGCCGGCTCCGTCGTCGCCTTCGACAAGACCGACGGCAGGGTCCTCTGGCAGTCCGGTAAGGACCCCGTCGGCTACTCCACGCCGCTGCCGTTCACCTTCCGCGGCCGCCAGTGCATCGCCATGCTGACCGGCAAGAACCTACTCAGCATGGATGCGGCCAACGGCCGGGAGCTGTGGCGATACCCCTGGGACGTCAGGTACGACTGCGCGATCACCTCGCCGATCGTCTCCGGCGAGAAGGTCTTCATCTCCAGCGGCTACAAGATGGGCGCGGCCCTGCTGCAGCTCGGCGGCGGCCGGCCGAAGGTGCTCTGGAGGCACCAGGAGATGTCCAACCACTTCAACTCCTGCGTCCTGTGGAAAGGGCATCTGTACGGCTTCGACGGAGCGGACGAGTCGAGGCGCAACAACAAGAACTCGCTCCTCCGCTGCCTGGACTTCAAGACCGGCGCGGTCAGGTGGTCGCACAAGGGCCTGGGCAAGGGCTCGCTGATGGTGGCCGCCGGCAGGCTGGTCGTGCTGAGCGAGTACGGCGAGCTGCTGACGGCCGACGCCACGCCGGCCGGCTTCAAGCCCATCTCCCGCGCCAAGGTCCTCACCGGGCGATGCTGGACGATGCCCGTGCTGGCCAACGGCCGCATCTACTGCCGCAATCACGCCGGACATCTGATCTGCCTCGACGTATCGAGGTAGGCGCAAGGTAGCGGCGCCGGCGGCGCGCAGCGGCCGGGGATCGTGCTGGCGAGGCGGTCGGGCCCCTGAATCTCCAGGAGAAATATCCGTAATAGCAGGCCCTCTGCGGCGTTAGACTTATATTGGAATCGCTACGCCTCAAGTCCGCCGGAGATGCGAGCATGAACCCCAGAGCAGGCAGGATGCTGTGCGCCGCGGTTGTGACGCTGGCCACCGCAGCGCTGTCATTCTCGGACACACCCGCCCAGGACGCCGCGGCGGCGTTTGACTCGCTCTACGGCCCAGCCGTAAAGCGCGTTACCGCCACCGCGGACCCGCGCGACGACGTGGAGCTGGCCGAGCAACTGCTCGCCGCAGCCCAGAAGGCCGCCGGCCAGCCGGCCCTTTTGAGGGTCCTGTGCGAGAAGGCCCACGATCTGGCCGCCAGGCCCCCCGCCGGCTACAAGACGGCCGTGGAGGCCATGGAGCTGCTCTCGCAGAAGGTCCCGGACGCAAAGCCTGCCTGTCAGGAGAAGCTGCTGGCCCTTCACCAGGCCCGCTATGCCCGAGGCAGGCCCGACGAGCGCCAGGCCGCCGGCGAGGCGATTATCGACCTGTGCCTGGAGCTATCCGATGAGCAGGCCGACGCCGGCGAGTGGGCGGCGGCCGCCAAGCACGCGCGCAAGGCGATGGCCGTCGCACAGGCGATCCGCTCCCCGGTGAAGGACGAGATCCTCGCCCTCCTGAACGAGTTGGTCCGCCGCGAGAAACTGGAGCGGCAGGCGGCGAGCCTGAAGGCGCGGCTGAAGGCGAACGAGGCGGACCGTGCCGCCCGCGACCAGCTCATACGGCTGCTGGTGGTGGAGCTGGACGACCCGAACGAGGCGGCCAAGTTCGTCAACGCCGACGTGGCCGACGAGAAGCTGCGAACCTATGTGCCACTGGCGGCCAAGCCGGTCGAGTCTCTACCCGAGAGCGTCCTGCTGGAGCTCGGCCGGTGGTACGGCGCCTTGGCGGCCAAGGCGCTGACGGCCTCGCGCGAGGACTTGTACGAGCGGGCCAAGACATACCTGACCGCATACCTGGACAAGCACACGACGGACGACCTGGCTCGGACCGAGGCGAAGCTGGAGCTGGACCGCATCGAAACGGCACTGATGAAGCTGAGCACGAGTTCCGACGCCGTCGGCTGGGTTGACGTCCTGCGGCTGATCGACACGAACAGGCACGTGTCCGGCGGAACCTGGCAGCGGAAGGGCGAGCGCCTGACCGTAACCGCCCCGGAGATGGCCCGCGCGACGATCCCGGTGCGGCCGGACGGGAGCTACCATCTCCAGGTCAAGTTCACCCGCACCGAAGGCAGCGGCGCGGTGCTCGTTGCCCTGCCGGTGGGCTCCACCTGGTGCGCGCTGGTGCTGTCTGCCAATAAGGGTGAAGCCAGCGGGCTGCACATGGTGGCCGACGGGCCCAGCACCGACAACGCATCCACGGTCCGGCCGGGCAAGCTGTCCAACGACAAGGAGTACGTCCTGGATGCCAGGGTCGTCCATCGAAACAAGCAGTACACCATCACCGCGATGCTCAACGGCCAGAAGCACCTCAAGTGGGAGGGGCCGGCTTCGGACTTGTCGATGGGCATGTGGGGGATGCTGTTCGGCCGTCGGGCGCTGGCGCTGGGCGCGATGGGCTGCACGAACACATTCTCCAGCGCGCGACTGCGGCTTCTGTCGGGTGACGCGACGGTCCTGACGGAGGCCACCGAAAGTGGTGGCGGCCGCTTCACCCGTGGGAGGCTCCGCCCGGGCGGGCGGCGCCGCCGCCGCTAGACCACACCCAAGGCCCGAGCGACCGTGTACAATACGGGGGGAGTGAACTGCAATGCGGGTGGTCCGAATCTGCCTGGTCGTCCTGCTGGCCCTGGCGTGCGTGGCGTGCATCTCGCGCAAGGCTATCGACGGGCTTCTGGCGCGGGAGGAAATCCGCGAAGCGCTGGCCAAGCCCGCGGAGGCTCCGCCGGCGTCCCTGGTAGTTTGCGGTCGTGTCCCGGTGGTCCACCTGTACGGTACGCCGCGCGAAATGGGCACTCAGTACGGCCAGCTCCTCGGGCGGGCGCTGCGCGCGCTGCATCGGGCCATGGATGCATTCGTGTCGCAGGAGGCGAAGGAGAGGATGCTCCAGCTCGCACGCCGGCGGGAACGGGCTCTGCCACAGGAGGTCCGCGAGGAGCTGAAGGCCGTCGCCAAGGCGTCCGGCATGCCCTACGACGAGCTGGTGGCGCTCAACGTGACCTCGCGACTGGCGTGCAGCGCCCTGGCGGTATGGGGCCGGGCCCGCGGCCGCGGCGGCGACCCGAACACAGCCGGGCTGATCATGGGCCGCAACGCCGACTACTTCTCCATGGGCTTCTCCGACCGCGGGATGCTCCTCGTCGTTCGGCATCCGCGCGAGGGCGTGCCCGTGGCGTCCGTGAACTTCCTGGGCATGGTCGGGGCCTTCACGGGGATCAACGCCCACGGCGTGTGCTTCGGCAACATGCTGGTGTTCAACGCCGCCGGGTCCCAGCAGAACAACGACGGGCTGACGATCCAACTGGCCATGCGCCTGGCGGCCCAGCGGTCGCGCACCGCCAAGGACATGGCCAAGCTGCTCACCGCGCAGAAGCACGCGATCCCGATGAACGTCATGATCGCCGACCCGAACGAGGCGCAGGTCCTGGAGTTGGGCCTCCGCAAGGTGCAGGTCCGCCGCAGCCGCGACGGCATCCTGGCCGCCAGCAACTACTTCCTGACGCCGCGACTAAGGACCAAACAGAGCAGGTGCAGGCGATACGACTCACTGCTGGCCGCCGCCAGAAAGCACCGCGGGCAGATGACCGTCGAGAAGATGACCGAGGCGCTATACGAGGCGCGGGTTCAAGGCCTTAACCTCCAGGCCGTCGTCTTCGAACCGACTGCCATGCGGATGCACGTCTCGATCAACCACATGCCCGCCGCCAAGGGCCCCTACGTCCAGTTCGACCTGAAGAAGCTCTTCGCCCAACCGCCGTCGGCCGACAAGGATTGATCGGGCGCCCCGCACCGCTATGATGGGCCTCCGGCCGCCGGTACCCGGACTCTGCACCGGCGCGAGACAGGAGCCGACGTCGGACCGTACCGGAACGGCCCGCGTGAGGAATTGGACATGGTCTTCCCGGACAAGGATTGGACCGAGGCGTCGCCTAAGTCTCAGGGCCTAGACGCCGCCAGGCTCGCGGAGGCGATGGCCGTCATCGGCGAGATCGCCGGGCCTCAAGGCAACAGCCAGTCGCTGGCCGTCCGCAACGGCTACCTGATCTGGAAGGGCCCGAACATCGACGAGCTGCACCCGGTGTGGTCGTGCTCGAAGTCGTATTGCAGCGCGGCGCTGGGCTTGTTGATCGACGACGGCAAAATCACGCTCGACACGCCTCTGTCGGACATCCTGCCCGACATGAAGCGGCACTACGACGGGGTCACTGTCCGTACGTTCGCGAGCTTCCAGGCCGGCTACGAGCGCGGTCCCCACAACCCGTTGGACGCCGCCCCGCCGGCGTTCAAGCCCGGCGAGTACTTCCGCTACGACTGGTCGCCGGACAAGCTTGCCCACGCGCTGACGGTGGTCGCGGGCGAGCCGTTGCGCGAGCTGTTCAGGCGGCGCATCGCCGATCCGATCGGCATGGACCCGCGCCAGTGGACCTGGGGCGACTGGGGCACGTGGGACGGCCTGCCGGTCAACGGCGGCAGCGGGAGCGTCCCCGGCGGCGTATCCATCACCGCCCGGCAGATGGCTCGCTTCGGACACCTGCTGCTGAACCAGGGGCGCTGGGACGGCAAGCAGCTTCTCAGCGCCGAGTACGTCGCCGAGGCCACGCGCCCGCAGACCCCCGCCAGCCTGCCGCCCTTCGACCCCGAGGGCTGGTACGTCAAGCTGCCGGGCGCGTACGGGCTGCTGTTCTGGGTGAACGGCGTTTGCCCAACCGGCCAGCGGCGCTGGCCCAACGCCCCGGCCGGCGTGTTCGTCGTCCAGGGCAACTTCAACAACTTCTGCTTCGTGATCCCCGAGTGGAACATGATCCTGCTTCGCGCCGGCACCGACGCCCGCATCGACAACGACCTCTACGACGGCGTCTTCGTCAAGATGCGACAAGCGCTCATCGGGCCGGCGGCGTAGGCTCGCGGCAGACATGGACACCGAGACGCTCGAACTCATCGACCCCTGCCCGGAGCTGGAGGCCGACTTCCGCGCGATGGGAGAGGAGTACCTCGCCGCCGGCAATCCGCACGAGAGGTCCCGCTACGCCGAGGCCCTACAGGACTTCCCCGCGTACCTCCGCAAGCTCCAGGACCAAGCCGCGGGGACCAACGTGCCGGAGGGATACGTTCCCGGCAACCACTACTGGCTGGTGCGCGAGGGCGAGACGATCGTCGCCGTCAGCAGCCTGCGGCACCGTCTGACCGACTCGCTGAAGATCGAGGGCGGGCATATCGGCTACGGCGTCCGCCCCTCGCAGCGTCTCAGGGGCTACGGCAAGCTGATCTGCGCGATGACGCTGGACAAGGCGCGGCAGCTCGGGCTGAAGCGCGTGCTGATAACCTGCGACACGGACAACACCGCATCGGCCAAGATCATCCGCGCCAGCGGCGGGGTCCTCGACGGCGAGTCGATCTCGCCGCGCTCCGGTAAGATGGTCTCACGTTACTGGATCGAACTGTAGAACGCATCCGGCAAGTTCCGGTTTGGCCGGGCCTGCCCTGCAGGCGGGCGACACCGCGCGGGAATTATGCTAATGTCGCTTAGCCTGACTGAGGAGAGGTCAATGTATCCTTACACGGCCCCGTTCGCCATCGCCGCCCTCTGCGTCTTCGCCGCCTGTGCAGCCGGTGGCGAGCTTGTCCTGGACCATCAACGCGACGCCGTGAACCTCGCCGGGACGTGGAAACTGCTCCTGGAGCACGGGGACCGGGACGTGTGGAAGCCGCAGGTGGCGGCGAAGCTCGGCCCCTGGAAGCCGGTGCAGGTGCCGGCCAGCAGCCTGATGACGCCCGATGACGGCGACTGGAAGGCGATCAGTGAACTACACAAGAATACGAAGTACGTCTGGATTCGGCGTTCGTTCGAGTTGGACGCGGCCCACTCCTCGCGGGGCGCGGTACTTAAGTGGGGCGGAATCCGCTTCGGCGCCAAGGCCTGGATCAACGGCAAGGAGGTGGCAGATCACGTGCCCGTCGGCCCGCACACCGCCCTGCTGCCGACCGGCACGCTCAAGGCCGGACGCAACGAGATCGTGCTGCGAATCCCCGGATGGGCGGGCGTGCCCAAGAGCGCCAGCGGCTATCCGCTGACGCCGACGGGCGGAGCGACGCAGTCCTGGGGCGGCAAGGGCCCGGCTGTCTATCAGGACATCTGGCTGGAGTTATACGATCGCGCCTACGCCAAGTGGGTGCTGGCCATGCCGAATGTGGCCGAGAAGTCCGTCACGTTTCGCGTGTGGCTGGACGCGGCGGGCCCGCTTCCGGAATCGGTGAGCCTGGCGGCCGCAGTCCGCGAACCGGGGAAGGAGCCCGTGCTGGGCCGTGCAAGCAAGGGTGTCTCACCGACCAAGCGCCCCGCCGCACCCGCGGACATTACGTGCAGCCTGAAGGACTTCAAGCCATGGACCCCGCAGACGCCACACCTCTGCGAGGCAGAGGTTCGCGTGACGGCCGGCGGAAAGACGTGCGACACGGTCCGCTTCCGCTTTGGGATGCGGCAGATCACCAACGAGGGCGGCCACTTCCGCCTGAACGGCAGGCCGCTCTGGCTGCGCGGGTCGAACCTCGTCAACGAGTGGCTCTGGGGCGACAGGTTCAACGAGAACTGCAAGCAGTACATCATCGACGAGGCCCGGTCGATGAGCCTCAACTGCTTCCGGACGCACACCCAGCCGCCCCCGCCTACGTGGCTGAACGTGGCTGACACCCACGGCATGATGATCCTGGCCGAGATGCCGCTGCTGTACAACCACGGGGACTTCAAGTACACGCCCGAGGAGCTGGAGGTCGTCCACCGCAACGCCCTGCTCGACGCAACCGGCTGGGTCACGCGGATGTGGAACCACCCGTCGATCGTGATCTGGGTAATCAGCAACGAGTCGCGCTACGATAAGCAGTGGGAATCGACCAAGCTTTTTAATCACGTCAAGCGGCTTGACCCGACGCGGCTGATCATGCGTACGGGCGATGAGAAGGTCGGCACGCCAGACATGGTGGACGTGCACACCTGCTTCAACGTCGTCCGCGGGCCCGAGGGCGAGCTCCTCGTCAACATGTCCAAACTCATGGCCGCCAAGGACGCCAACCGCCCGCTGACGAACACCGAGTACATGAACCACATGTGGGACCCGTCCGGCCGCTGGCTGGGACGGCAGAAACACCCCGACTTCCCGCTGGCCTACGCCGAATGCGCCGCCGAGCACACCGAGGCCATGCGGCGGCTGCAGTTCGACTGCCTGCTGCCCTACATGTACGCCGGCTGGACGCGCCTGCGGGGCAAGATGAGCTGGCGCAATGACTACCCCACGCCGATGGCCGCTGCGCTGCACAGCGTGATGTCGCCGGTGTTGGCCAGCATCGAGACCTTCGACCGCAACTACGTAGCCGGCGAGAAGATCGAGACGGGCCTGATGCTCATCAACGAGACGCACGACGACGTGGCCGCGACGCTGGACCTGTACGTCACGCCGCACAACCCACTATTCGTGCCGGACGCCAACGCCCTGAAGGCCGCGATCTGGCGGGAATCGATGCCTCTGAAGCTCGCAGCCGACAGCATCGCGCGCCGCATGGTGCAGTTCGCCGTTCCAGAGAAGGAATGCACCTACTATCTGGCCGCGGTGCTGCGCCGCGAAGGCGACACGCCGGTCGTCAGCCAGCGCACTGTCCGGGCCATCGACCCGGACAAGACGGCGGCGGCCCTGAAAGGGCTACGCGTGCTGCTGCTGGGCGCGGACGACACGTCGCAGGCGTGGCTCAAGCGGCGTCAGTGCCAGCTCGTGCCGCTCCCGAAGGACGGCAAGCCGGCCGCCGACGTGGCGCTCGTCTGGGACGCAGTGAAGCTCACCGAGGCTGAGCGAGGCTCCGCCGACGCCCTGCGGCGCTTCGCCCAGGCCGGCGGGCGGATCGTCGTCGCCGATCAGCAAAAGTGGGCGTGGAAAGAACTTGCCGATTGCCGCATCGGCCTGCCGGAGTTCAAGTTCCGCAACCCGGTTATCTGCTCACGGGCCCACGCGCATGAAGGCGTCGAGCACCAGGTGCTTCGCGACATTCCCGCCGAATGGCTGTGGCGATGGAACGGCCTGCCGGGCACGATCGCGAACGAGGTCATCCTCGAAGGCCCGGCACTGGAGAACGGCCGCAAGATCCTCTGGGTCTCCCGCCCGATCTATACGGCGGTGCTCAGCCTGCCGGTCGGCAAGGGCGAGATCGTCTTCTGCCAGCTCAAGCTGCGCGATCGGGTCTCGCCGGACAGCAAGATGTACGACCCGGCCGCCGAGCGTGTACTCATGAACCTGCTTCGCAAGTGAGCGACCGTCGAGCCGGCCGGCGATGCGGTTGGGCCGCCAGTGCCTCGCGTACGATCGGCGGCGAGGCAGGTCGGCTGGAAGGAACAGCCAGATGAGCGGCTGTCAAAGGATGGAGGCGGCATTCTCTCCTGAGGGCGCCGGGGATATCCCGGCCGTCATGTGCTACGAGGGAATCTTCATCCGCGACCACTGGCAGCAGATCACCGACCGACCGTGGTGGCATCTGTATTCCCCGGACATCGACGAGCAGCTCGAGTGGACCTCGCAGTACCTTCGGAGGGTGAATCTGGACTGGTGTCAGGTCACGGCGTTCCTGCCGCGGTCCGAGCGGCAGGCGACGGGCATCGAGGTCGCCGACGACGCGGTGTATCTGGTCAACAGCCGGACTGGCGAGCGGAGGCGCCTCAAGCCGCCGCGCGTGGGCGGGTGGGACCCCGCGGGGGTCTCACGAGCCATCAGGCCCGGCAGGCTGCCCGAAACCGTCCAGGAGGTGGACCAGGCCATCCCCACCGCCATGCCGTTCGATGCGGCCGCCTTCGCCGCAGAGGGCCGCGACGGGCTCGCCCGCCGAAAGATGAGCGGGCCCGGCAAGGGCCTGTACCCCCTGGCCGCCGCAACATCAGCGTTCAACAGCCTCTACTGGACATGGGGTTTTGAGGGGACGATGGCCCTCGTCGGCGAGCGCCCCGACCTGGCCCGGCACGCATGCGAGCGGGTCACGGACGCCGCGATCCAGCATGTCGGCCTCGCCGCCGCGATCGGCGCCAAGGCCGTCTGGATCGAAGAGATGATGACCGACATGATCTCGCCGGCCGCATACGAGCGGATCGTCGCGCCGGCCCTGCGGAGACAGATTCAGGCCACGCGGAACGCCGGCATAAGGAGCATCTACTACTTCTGCGGCAATCCCTGGCCGAAGCTCGAGCAGATCCTTTCGGTCGGCGCCGACGCGCTTGCGCTGGAGGAGAGCAAGAAGGACTTCAAGATCGACATCGAAGATGTCGTCAAGGCGGTTGACGGACGCTGCACGGTCTTCGGCAATCTCGACGCCGTCGGCGTGCTCCAGGACGGCAGCGAGGAACAGCTCAGGGCCGAGATCGCGCGACAGATCGCCGCCGGCCGCGCCAACGGCAGCCGGTTCGTCACGTGCCTCGGCAGCCCCGTTACGCCGGACACCACGGTGCAGCGCGTGCGGCTCTACAGTGACCTTGCCCACGAGCTCGGCAGGCGGCGCTAGCCGGCGCCTTCCGGTGAAGCCGGGTCCTGCGCGGGGTCGGGCTCGGCGGCCTCCGGCGGCGACTGCGCGGGGACGTGAGCGAGGAACTCCTCCGCCAGGGCGCGGTAGTCCTCTGCGCCGTGCGAGGCCGGCTCGTAGTCGAAGATGGTCTTGCCGTGAGAGGGGCATTCGGCGAGCTTGACGTTCCGGCGGACTACTGCCTGGAAGATGTGCGCAGCGGACCACGGCGTGGCGGTGTTTTGGGCAGCGCCGAAGAAGCTGCGGATGTCGGCCGCCACCTCGCTGGCCAGGCGCGTGCCGGTTTCGTACATGCACAGGACCACGCCGCAGACCTTCAGGCCCGGGTTGATGCGGCGCCGCACGAGCGAGACGGTCTCCAGGAGCTTGCCCAGCCCCTGAAGCGCCAGGAAGTGCGGCTGAAGGGGGATCAGCACATCGTCGGCGGCGGCCAGGGCGTTGAGGGTCAGCAGGCCCAGGCTGGGCGGGCAGTCGATCAGAACATATTGAAACGGAAGGGCTTGTGACCGAAGGCGGTCGCGGAGGATCTGCTCGCGCCCCACCGTGGAGACCAACTCCACCTCGGCCGCTGCAAGGTCGATCACCGAGGGCACAGTCCAGAGGTGGGGCGCGACGGCGACGGCGGTCGAGGCAATGGACGCCTCGGCAGTCATCACGTCGTACATGCTGGCGTCCGATGCGCCCGGTTCCAGTCCCACGTGGAGTGTCAGGTGCGACTGGGGGTCCATGTCGAGCAGGCAGACGTCGCAGCCGCCGGAGGCGATCGCCGCGCCGAGGTTGGCCACCGTGGTCGTCTTGCCGACGCCGCCTTTCTGGTTGATAACGACGACTATGCGCACGGCACGCATTATAGGCGGCACTACTCGTGGGGCAACAGCGCAAAGCAACAAGCGGCGGGCACCCGGACATCCGAGCACCCGCCGCTTGTCGTTACTGCCGCCATCGCCGCTTCCGGCGACGGCAACACCGCTGAGGGGTCACTCAGCGGTTACTATCTTTTCTTCTTCCCCTTCTTCTTGGTGGCCTTCTTCTTGGTGGCCTTCTTCTTTGCTGCTTTCTTCTTCTTCGCCATGCGCATCTCCTTTCCTTAGAAGAACTGTTGGACGAAGAGATCTATGCATCCGAACATTTGAAACGCAGCACGTTGAAATGAACCACGAGGATCAGTATTTGATTTTCAATGTCGATGTAAACGCGAAAGTAACAGTATCTTCTTCGTCAAGTCAACTTCAATCTGTTGAACTTTTTATTTTTTGTGCGGCGTCTCTGCGAGCGGATCTCGCGTCTATTCCGAGCGCGACTCATCCCCGCGCGCCGCGTCGATCGAGCAAGCCGCCTTGCGGTCTTGCGCGCACCTTTCGGCTAGAATGAAAATGTGGCACCGACAAGGGGCGGCAAACATGAGCGAACCGTTGAGACTTTCGGAGAACGCCGTTCGCACTCTCGAGACGAGATACCTTCAGCGCGACGGTGAAGGCAACGTCGTCGAAACGCCGGAGCAGATGTTCCGTCGCGTCGCCAACGTCATCGCAGCCGCCGAGGCTGCCTACGGCGCGGGGCGCGACCGCGTGGCGGCCACCGCGGAGGACATCTATAACCTCATGGCACGCAGTGAGTTCCTGCCGAACAGTCCCACGCTGATGAACGCCGGCCGGCCCCTCGGCGTGCTCAGCGCATGCTTCGTGCTGCCGATACCGGACAGCGTGGACGGCATCTTCGACTCGGTCAAGCACACCGCGCAGATACAGAAGGCCGGCGGCGGCACCGGCTTCTCGTTCGATCAGTTGCGCCCGACTGGTGACACGATCTCCTCCTCCGGCGGACAGACCTCCGGGCCGATCAGCTTCTGGCGGGTCTTCTGCGAGGCCACCAGGGCCATCCAGCAGGGCGCGTTCCGCCGCGGCGCCAACATGGGCATGATGTCCGTCGATCATCCGGACATCCTGAAATTCATCGCGGCCAAAAGCAATCCGGCCGCGTTCGAGAATTTCAACATCTCGGTCAAGGTTCCCGCGAGCTTCATGGATGCGCTGCGGAGGCAGGGCCACTCGCCGCACGTCGTGACCAACTCTCGCACCGGCCGGCGATACCTGCTGCCGAGAGCGATGAACGTGGACACGTACGGCCTGCCTGATCTGCCGGCCGCCGAAGGCGCCGCGGCGCAGGACGTCTACACGCGCGGGCAGATCTGGGACCTAATCGTGCGCAGCGCCTGGGCCACGGGCGATCCCGGCCTGTGCTTCATCGACCGTCTCAATGAGGACAACCCCACCCCCGCGCTGGGTCGCATCGAGGCTACGAACCCCTGCGGCGAGCAGCCGCTGCTGGACTACGAGGCGTGCAATCTCGGCTCCATCGACGTGTCCAGGTTCGTCCGCGACGGGCACCTCGACTCACCGGCCCTGCGCCGCTGCATCCGACTGTGCGTGCGCATCCTCGACGACGTAATCGACGTCAACAACTACATCATCCCGCAGATCGAGCATCGCTGCAAAGGCAACCGCAAGATCGGCCTGGGGATCATGGGCTTTGCCGACGCGCTGTTCGAGCTGGGCATCAGGTACGACAGTGAGCAGGGCCTGGCCTTCGGACGCCAGCTTGCGGCCCTGCTGGCCGACGAGGCCGCCGCCGCCAGCGAGGAACTCGCCTCCCAGAGGGGCCCCTTCCCCAACCACTGCGGCAGCCTATGGGACACCAGGCACCACCGGCCAATGCGGAACGCCGCCCTAACGACCGTGGCGCCTACCGGGACGCTGAGCATCCTGGCCGGCTGCACCGGCGGCATCGAGCCGGCCTATGCACTGGCCTTCTACCGCCACGTGCTCGACGGGCAGGAGCTGCTGGAGGTGGACGGGCCTTTCCGCCGATACGCCCGGCGGCACGGCTTCTGGAGCGAGGAGCTGGCCACCAGGCTGGCCGCGGGAACGCCGCTGAGCGACGTGCCTGGCGCCAGCCGGGAGGCCTGCGAGCTCTTCGTCACCGCCCACCAGATCGCCCCCGCCTGGCACGTGCGGATGCAGGCCGCCTTCCAGGAGCACATCGACGGGGCCATCTCCAAGACGATCAATCTGCCGGCGACGGCCACGCCCGCCGACGTGGACCGCGTCTACCAGCTCGCCTACGACCTGCGGTGCAAAGGGGTCACCGTGTACCGTGACGGCTGCCGCAAGCACCAGCCCATGAGCTTCGAGAGCGGCAGGAACGTCTGCCCGCGCTGCCGCCGGCCCCTGGCCGACGAGCCGGGCTGCTCACGGTGTCCGCACTGCGGCTGCACGCTGTGCGGATGAGCCGCACCGCCGGCGGGCCGCCGCCCGAAGAAAAAGGCCTTGCCTGCGCCGGCCATTCCAGTAACATGTCTCCAGCGTGCAACGGGGCGGATCGCCGTGCGCCAGAGGTGACTCCATATGACTATGCGCAAGATGCTGGTTCTGACATTTGCACTGGGGCTGGCCGGCTGCGCGGTCCCGCAGCCGCAGAACACGCCCGTGCGGGAGATGCGCCTGACCGATCCCGTCACGGGGCACGGCTACTACATCTACCTGCCGACGAGCTACCGGCACGATCGGCCCTCGCCCCTGGTCGTGAGCTGCCACGGCACGCCGCCGTTCGACGTCTCCAGGCACCACGTCCAGGAGCTGAAGATGCTCGGCGAGCAGAACGGGTGCATCGTTGTCGCGCCCGACCTGATCGCCACCGACGGCATCCTGGGAGACGGCCCGATCGTCGGCATGCTGGAGGACGAGCGGCGGATTCTGAGCCTGATCAGCACTCTGGGCTACCGGTACAACATCGACCGGGCGAACATCATGATTACGGGCTTCTCCGGGGGCGGCTTCCCCGTGTACTGGGTGGGCCTGCGGAATCCGGACGTGTTCAGCGTGGTGGCGGCCCGCAACTGCAACTTCAGCCGGTCCAACCTGGAGGGCTGGTATCCCCCGGAGGCCAGGAAGGTTCGGATCCTGGTGTACTACGGCCAGAACGACCCCGGCGCGATCGCTGCCCAGTCCAAGTGGGGAATCAACTACCTCAGGTCGCAGGGCTTCACGGTGGCCACGGCCACCATCCCCGGCGCCGGGCACGAGCGCAAGCCCGAGGTGGCCTTCCGGTTCTTCAGAGAGAACATGCGTCCGCCGCAGCCTTCCCTGCCGACGAGCAACGGCAACGGGCAGACCGCCTCGCGCTGAGCGCCAGCGCGCTCAACTGCTCGGCAGCATCAGCCACAGCAGCACGAAGCTCAACAGGCCAACCGTCTCGACGATGCCCATGGCGATGATGATGAACGCCAGGCCCTTGCCCTCGCTCTCGGACATGCACCGCACGCCGGCGGCCCCGATCAGGCCCTGGAGCCAAGCACTGAACAGCTCGCCCAGGCCGCACCCAAGCGCGATGCTGAACAGGACCCCGGCGTGCTTGGCCAGCACGGCGGGGTCCATCACGGCTGCCCGCAGCCCCACGAACAGCAGCAGGAACCCGTAGAAGGTCTGCGTCAGCGGCATGCCGATGAGGATGACGTACTTGAAATCCAGGGGCTTGCCCGCCTTGCCTTCCTTGGCCCACGCACCGGCCGCCGCCCGCGCGGCCGCGCCGATGCCTAACGCGCTGCCCACGGCGCCCAGCGCCAACGGCAGGGCCATTCCAACCTGTCCCAGAAGGTCCATTCGCTATTGCTCCTTGTAGCGGCTTGCGCCAAACGGCTCGTATGGGTGTCCGGCCCACTGTATGCCGGCGTTGTTCGAGAACTCCAGCATGTTCAGCCGAACACCGTGCGCGAGGATCGCAATCATGCACATGGCGATGTTCAGCGAGTGACCAAACACGGCGACGAGGCCGCCGACAAGCCAGGTGGCCCCGGATGCGACGCTGGCGCCGAGGCCGTTGAACGTCTGCCCGATGATCGTGCTCGCAAGACCCACGCCCATAAGGCGAATGTAGCTGATCGAATCCGAGAACGTGCCAAGCGCGCTCAGCGGGAACTGCGCCAGCCCGAGACCGAGCATCTTGAGCGGGTTGCGCCTGGGCGAAGCAAACACAATCGCAAAGGCGGCCCCAACGATCAGCAGATAAGGCATCAGCCAGTGCGGCGGCCGGCGGGCCTGGCTCTGGAAGAACAGGTACCAGATCACGAGGAAGATGCCCCAGAGAAACACGGCCCAGCCAATCTTGCTGAGCATCTGAAGCCGCGGGGCCACGTCCAGCGCCTGCCGGAGCTGCGCCAGCGAAAGGTGGATGGCGGCGATCACGAAGCTGATCTTCATTATGACCACCGCCTGCTGCCTGATGTCGCCGCGGACAACCTGAAGGGCGCCGAGGGCTTTGCCGATGCCGGCCAACGCGCCGCCAGCCCCAGAAAGGTCGTTAGGCGTAACGCCGAAGAACACGCCCGTCAGCACACCCCATACAATAGTCGCCGCGCCCATGACCATAAGCAGGTGTACGCCCGCCCTTCCGGCCGCCGCCACCGCCCTGCGATAGATCAGCGCCGGCACAAGCACGAACAGCAGGCCGCGAAGACCGGCACGGCAATCATGAAGAAGCCCGACACGTCCACCTCGTGGTAGCCGGGCAGCGTGCCGAGCATGTCGAACAGCGCCTTGATCGGCTGCGCCCAGCGCGGGTAGCGGATCAGCGTGGGCGGGTGCTCGCCCTCGGCCGGCTCGATGCCCTCGATGGCCGACTCCACGCCGGCATCGCTCAGCCGCCGGGACAGCGAGTCCAACTCACCAGCCGGCACCCAGCCCTGCACAGCGAACAGGTGCTCGTCGGCCAGCGAGCTGCGGTCGGCGACGGTGTACTCTGCGTGCTGCCGAAGCCGCCGCCGCTCGGCTGCCATCTCGTCGATCAGGTGGGCCAGCTCAGCGAGACGCTCACTGGACTGCCTTAAGGCACGGTCGATCTCGGCCGCCTCGCCCCGCAGCGCCGGCCGGTCGCGATGCGGCAGCTCGACCGGCTCGGCCGAAGCGGGCAGCTCGACCTCGCCGCCGCCAGTGACCACGGCGAGAAGCTGCCTCTTGCCCGGCAGGTCGCGGATGACCTGGACGCACTCGGCGCTGAACGCCCCCACGTCCTCAGCGCGGGCTGAGTAGAAGCTCACCTCCAGCCCCGCCTGCCGGAGCTGGGCGAACTGCTCCAGGCGAACGTCGCCCCAGACGGCCATCTGCTCGATCTGCCGGTGCAGCGTGCTGAGCCGGGCCCTATGTTCCACGGACTGGCGTTCGATCTGGAGCGTCTCGCCGGCGGCATGTAGGGGTTGGACGTCCGGCCTTGCGCCGGCGGGTTCGTAGTTCGACAGAATCTGCGCCGCCCGGCCAAGCTGGTCGATGGCCTCCAGCGTCTCGGGCTCGGCGACGGCCTTGCCAGGATCAACCGGGGTTACGTGCAGGACGCTAAGGTCCCGCAGGGCCCCCAGCAGGCGGCTGCGGTCTGCGGCGCGGGCGACGACGAAGGCCTTGGCCATCTTCACGATCATGGGCCCGCCTCCTCGTCAGCCGGCGCCTCTGCCGGCCCGCCGTCGCCGGAGGCGGCCTCTCCGATCTTTGCCTTGGCGATCTTGGCCCGCCCGACGGCCGCCGTCATCTCGTCGCCAAGGGCGATGCGAATCACCCGAATGGCCTCCCGGGCATCCGGGATCTTGACCTTCTCGAACAGGTTCACGCGCTGGATGATCTTGGTCAGCTCGCGGCGAAGCAGCTTGACATGCTGCCGCAACACGTCGGCGCGCGCCTCTTTCTCATTGACCTCGCGCAGGTCGGCCAGCGCACGGTCCACCCAGGGCGGCGTGCCGAAGAGGCTGTAGGTCGCCTTCCCGAAGCGCACGGCCTCGAGTACCGGGACGCGGACGCCGGCGATGTTGGCGGTGGCGGTCTTTACCTCCTCCGGCCTGGCCAGGCCCTCGACGTCGACGCCGGCCCGGTCGCGCAGGACGGCCCGGTAAGACCCGAACTTGTCCCTGGCGGCCCGCAGCTCCCCGAGGGCCTTGGCAAGCTGCGAGTCCACCTCGCGCACCGCAAGCTGGAGCTGCTGCTGCTTGAGCTTCAGCATGGGCAGATATCGCTCGAACCTCGCCAGCGCGTCGCGCTGACGCTTCAGCTCAGGACGGGTTAGTTTGATCTTCTTCGCCACGGACTACGCTTCCACGCCGGCCGGCTCGGCCGTTTCGGGCTGCTCGGCGGCCTCGTGGGCCTCGCCCGGCCAGTGTTTGTCTATGATGGTGCGGCGGATGCCGGTCTCGGCCGGCTCGAAGCACTCGGCGAGCATCTCCCAACAGCGGTCCAGGGCGTCCATCAGGGGTATGTTCACCTGGAGGTCCATGATCCGCTGCTCGAAGAGGTCGCCGTACTTCAGGAGCTTGCGGTCCCAATTGGACGTCTCGAAGCCCATGTCCCGCTTCTCGCGGCTCTCGCGGCACAGGGCGTATAGCTGGATGCAGGCGTCCATAATGGCGCGGTGGTCGTCGCGCGTCTTGCCGTTGACCTGCTGCTTCAGCCGCGAGAGCGACCCGAACGGCTCGATCCACTTGTTGCGGAGATAGAACTGCCCCTCGGTGATGTAGCCGGTGTTGTCTGGCACGGGGTGCGTCACGTCGTCGCCGGGCATCGTCGTGCAGGCCAGGATCGTGACGGACCCGGCCCCGTCCAGATCGACGGCCTTCTCGTAGCGCCGCGCGAGCTGCGTGTACAGGTCGCCCGGATAGCCGCGGTTGGAGGGAATCTGCTCCATCGTGATGGCGATCTCCTTCAGCGCGTCGGCGAAGGCGGTCATGTCCGTCAATAGCACCAGCACCCTCTTGTTCTGAAGGGCGAAGCCTTCCGCGACGGCCAGGCACAGGTCCGGCACCAGCAGGCACTCCACGACCGGGTCGGCGGCGGTGTGGATGAACATGATGCTCCGTCCGAGGACGCCGCCTGTCTCGAAGGCCTCGCGGAACTCGAGGTAGTCGTCGTAGCGCAGGCCCATTCCGCCGAGGATGATCACGTCGGCGTCGGCCTGCAGGCCCACGCGGGCAAGCAGTTGGTTGTACGGCTCCCCGGGCACGGAGAAGAACGGGAGCTTCTGCGACTCGACGAGGGAGTTGAACACGTCGATCATGGGGATGCGCGTCTCGATCATGTGGTCTGGCCGGCGGCGCTTGACGGGGTTCACCGGCGGGGAGCCGATCTCGCGCATCTCGGCCTCCACCTCGGGGCGGCCGTCGCGGGGCCGGCCGGACCCGTTGAAGACGCGGCCGAGAAGGTCGTTGCCGAAGGCCACCTGCATCGGCCTGCCCAGGAATCGCACGCGCTCGCCCGTGGAGACGCCCTGCGTGCCCGCGAAGACCTGAAGCGACACACGGTCGCCCTCCAGCCGTATCACCTGCGCCAGCGAGCTGCCGCGCGGGGTCGTGATGACGGCCAGCTCGTCGTATCCCACGCCGGTGGCTATGACCGTCACGACGTTGCCGGCTATCTGAACGATTCGGTCGTAATAGGTTCTCATCGGCCTGTCTTCCTCAGTTCCAGCTCAGCCATGCCGTCAACTCAGCAATGACGAATGCCGAATGGCAACGGCCGAATGTCGAATGCCAAATGCTAAATGCCAAATGCTGAGAGGTCGGTGGCGCGCCCAGCGCAGCGGCTATGCCTGCTCCTTCTTCCCGGCGGTCTGGAAGCTCTTTGCGAAGATCAGGTGCAGCTCGTGTGCCTCCCGCCAGAGGCATCTGGACTCCTCTTTCAATCCCGGTACGGCCGCCGCGATCATCTGGAACCAGTACTTGGTCTCGCTCGCTTCCTTCCTGCAGATGCCAATCTTGTGGCGAAAGTCCTTCCGCGAGACCGCGTCGGTGGCCTCTCAGTTGTTTGCGCCGGTACTGGTGCCCGCCCTGACCAACTGGCTGATCAGCGGCAGCGTGACGGCATCCTTGGGAACCTTCCTGGCGAAGGCGATGACGGCCTCGCCAAAGCGGGCGGTGCGCTCGGTCAGGTCGTATGTCCTCTTGGCGCTCATGCCTCATCTCCGCCGGTTCCTATCGACTCCGACTCTCGAGCCTGAATGAACCAATAGGCCGTCACCGACAACGCGCCAATCTGCCCTACTCCACGGATCGTCATCTGGCACTTGGCATTTGGCATTTAACATTTGACATTGAACATGTGAAATTCGCTATTGCGAAGCCGCGGCCTTCGCGCCGTCGGCCTGACCCGCCTGCACGGGGGCATCTTCCTGCCCGCCGCCCTTCGCCGCGAGAAAATCGTCGATCCGACCGAGGATCTTCTTGTACTCCTCGCCGTCGGTCTCGGCGTAGTTCCAGTTGCGGAACACGTCGGTGGCTTCGACCATGACCTTCCGGGCCCGGTCCTTGTCCCCAAAGCCGAAGTCCAGGTCCAGCACCTCAAGGACCTTGTCGAAGACGAACTGCTGCCGCTCCTTGGGCGTCGCCCCATCGACCTTGTCGAAGGCGTTCTGCTGGAGATAGCAGTTGTCGAAAAACTCGGCCTTCAGCATCACGGTAAAGTCGGCGATGCTGGTGCCCTCCTCGCCGACGACGGTCATCATCTGCCTGACCTCGTTCCCGCGTCGCAGGATCGCGCGGGCCCTGTCGACCTTCTCGGGCTCGATTATGCCGGTGTACTTGCTCCACGACTCCAGCGGGTCGATGGCGGGGTATCTTCGGGCGTCGGAACGCGCGCGGCTGAGGCCCTGAAAGGCCCCCACCACCTTCAAGGTGCCCTGGGTGACCGGCTCCTCAAAGTTGCCGCCGGCCGGGCTGACCGTCCCGCCGATTGTCAGCGAGCCGACCCGCCCGTCGGCCAGCTCGATGGCGCCGGCCCGCTCATAGAAATTGGCGATGCGGCTTTCGAGGTACGCGGGGAAGGCCTCCTCGCCGGGTATCTCCTCCAGCCGGCCGGACACCTCACGCATCGCCTGCGCCCACCGCGAGGTGGAGTCGGCCAGCAGCAGCACGTTCAGCCCCATCTGCCGGTAGTACTCCGCCATCGTGGCGCCCGTATAGACCGACGCCTCCCTCGCGGCCACCGGCATCGCGGAGGTGTTGCAGACGATGATCGTCCGCTCCATCAGGCTCTTGCCGGTCCGCGGGTCGATCATCTCGGGGAACTCGCGGATGGTCTCGACGACCTCGCCGGCCCGCTCGCCGCAGGCCGCCACGACCACGATGTCCACCTCGGCGTGGCGGGAGGTGATCTGCTGGAGCACCGTCTTGCCGGCCCCGAAGGGCCCGGGGATGCAGTACGTGCCGCCGCGGACGATCGGTGAGAGCGTGTCGATGATCCGCACGCGGGTAACGAGCGGCTCAGTCGGCATCAGCCGCCGCCGCGAGACGTTCAGCGGCACCTTCACCGGCCAGCGCTGCTGCATGGTCACCGGCCGGGGCTTGCCGGACTCGTCCGTCAGGACGGCGATTTCCTTTTCGATGTTGTACTTGCCGGCGGGGGCGATGCTCTGGACCTTGAACTGCCCGTCCCACCCGAACGGGACCATGATCTCGTGCGCAAAGATGCCCTCGGGAACCGTGCCGAGGCAGTCGCCCGCGGTGACGGCCGCCCCGGGCTCGAGCTTCGGAGTGAACTCCCATTCCACGTCGGTCGGCAGGCTGTAGACGTACAGGCCGGGCTTGAGGAAGAAGCCCGCCTGCTCCGCCAGCTCGGGCAGCGGGTTCTGCAATCCGTCGAAGATGCGGCCGAGCAGCCCCGGCCCCAGCACCACCGAGAGCATTTCCTCTCTGAATTCAACCTCGTCGCCGACTCTCAGGCCGCGGGTCTCCTCGAAGACCTGCAGGTCGGCGTGCGTTCCGCGAACGCGGATCACCTCGCTGAGCAGCCTGGCGCCGTCGTGGCGGCAGCAGTAGCCGATGGAGTTCTGGACCACCTTGTCGGTTGTTTCCGCGACGACCATGTTTCCGAAGACGGCGAGGATCTTTCCTTTCACGATTCGCTCCTCTGCGAAGCCGCGTCGCCCCCATCCTGCCCGGAGACCGCCGCAACGGCCTCCAGCCGGTGCCATCTGTGAAGCAGCATAAGCTTGGCCGCGTACGCAGCCAGCTCATCCGTGCCGAAGGAGAACCACCCGTCATGCTCCAGCAGCCAGTTCCACCGCCCTCTGTCCAGCACCCGCAGGGCCTCCAGCGGATTCGGCGCGCTCGCCCACTGGCTGATAAGCACGTTGAAGTCATCGTCGGCGCCGGCCAGGTCCTCGGCCACCAGGTAGTCCGCCGGCTCCAGCGCCAGTGCCTTTGCCCTTGCCGCCGCCAGGGCGTTCCGCATCGCGACTTCATGCGCGACCCATGCGGCCAGGAACGCGCAGCCTGCGCGTCCGGCCGCCGCCACGGCGTAGCGGTAGTATGAGGCCCACACTGCATCCGCCGCCACTCGCCGCGGTGGATCGTGCTCGGGGACAGTCAGGTACTCCGGCAGCGGCTCTTCGCCGCGCAACTGCCCGACGGTAAGCACCACGGGGACGGCCGGAGCGCTCTGACCCGACTCGATCGACTGGCGCTGAAGCAGGTCATCGCTCAGCAGCACCGTACGGACGGCCAGCCGCGGCCCCGGTGCGTCGGCCACGTGCTCCAGAAGCTGCTCCAGCGGCAGTGGCGGCGTACTGCCCAATTCACCGATCGGAGGCAGGGCAGTCACCAGGTAGTAGTGGCGGCCAGTCATCGTTCAGCCTTGCTTGCCCTCGCCGGCCGTCGCTTCGTCCAGGAGCCGGCGCAGCTCTGCGCTGATGAGCTCCTTAAGGACAGCAGCAACCGATTCCACCGTCACCTCGACCGTGCCCCCGGACAGCGAGTACTCAAAACCCGCCTGCGACAGCGTGCCCTTCAGATCCACCGGAACGTGTTTGCCGCCCGGCGCGCCGTGCGATATCTCCTGGAGCGTCCAGTCAAGCAGCTTTCTCTGGGTCTCGGGCGCCACGCGGATCTCGATCGTGGGCCTGCCCTCCAGGTCGGCCTGCGCATACTGCACTATCAACCCGTGCAGCAGCTCGCGCAGGAAGCCCTCGTCGGAGAGCTGCTGGGTCAGGGCGGCCGACAGCACCGCTTCCAGGCACCGCTTGATCGCATCGCGAAGCCGCAGGAGCGTGTCGCGGGCGGCCAGCTTCAACTCCGTCTGCGACTTGTCCAGGATGCTTTTCGCCCGCTCGTCGGCCTGGGCGATGATCTTCTCCGCTTCGGCTTGCGCCTGCTTGAGGACCTGCTCGGCCTGGGCCTGGGCGGCCTGGCTGATCTTCCCGGCTTCCTTCTTGCCGGCCTCGACCCCCTCGGTCTGCAGCCTAGCCACAAACGTTTCAATCGTGTCGCCCATTAGTCTCGCTCCACAGCGCTGCTCGAGGACCGCCCTAAGCTAACATTCGTGATCTGGCACGGGATACTTGAACAAAACTATCTCACTGTAGTCCATAAGGTTACGACTCGCGCCGCGAGGCGGTCGATCGCCATTCGCCGCGCTCGGTGAGCACGCAAGTCAGCAGGGCGCCGCCACAGGAAGGTGAACTCACAAAAGGCCATTCAGCTTCATCGCGTACACTATGTGCTGAGCAATGTGCGCCAGTGTAAAAACGGAACAGTCGTACACCAGGTGAAACGCCGGCTTGCGGGAGTGCCGCCGCTCATAGATCTTGCGAAGGTACTCGCGCTCCTGTTCCTTGGCCTGGACTTCGGTCCTGGCCTGGCTCTCCGTAGAGCCTTCCCTCAGGGCTACTTGCCTGATGCGCCATTCCTCAGGGGCTTCCAGGCGAATCGACAGGCCGTTTGGCAGGTCGGCCGTCGCCCCGGCCCCGCCCTGACCGATGATGATGGCCCGGCCCTCGATGGCCAGCCCCCGAATGATCGTGGTGATGCGATTGCGTATCTCGTAGCCGGAAGGGATGCGCTCCCGCGACAACGAGCGGAAGAAATCGACGATCAGCCGCGGCTTGCTTCGCCGTTCCTTCTCCAGCAGCTCGGCCGCCATGTTCGTGTCCGTGGCCAGCCTCGCAAGGACGTCCTTGTGGTACAGCTTCCAGACGCTCTCCGGCGAAGCGTCCTCGTTGAGGATCTCCTGCACCAGCAGACCCAGGGAGAACCCGTAGCAGCCGAACTGGCGCGAAATGGTCACAAACGGACCCGCCTTGGCCGGCTCCGCCTGGTGCAACTGCGGATGCTCTCGCATGTGGTCCGCCAAAGAGACCCTGGCCATCTCCGCGCTCCTCAATCCGTTCAGCGGCGCGCGCCTATTCTAGCCCCGCCCGGCCGCTTATGCCACCGGTCAGGCCTTTCTTGCCTTGGGGCCGAAGGTCCTGTCCGGATCCAGCCTGCCGAAGATCATCCGACCGGCCGAGGTCTGCAGGGCGCTGGTGACCGTAATCACGATCTCCTTGCCGATGTAATCGCGCCCCTGCTCGGCAACCACCATGGTGCCGTCCGGGAGGTACCCCACGCCCTGGCCGGCCTCCTCGCCCGGCTTGACGACCTGGACGGAGAGCCTCTCTCCCGGCAGGGCAACCGGCTTCATCGCGTTGGCAAGGTCGTTGATGTTGATGATATCCACTCCCCGGAGCTTGGCGACCTTGTTGAGGTTGTAGTCGTTGGTAACGGCCCGCCCGCTCAGGTGCTTGGCCAGCGCCAGGAGCTTGCCGTCCACGTCGGGCGCCGCCTCCACGGCGGGCACGTGAGGATCGATGATGCGGATATCGATCTTCTTGTTGCCCTGAAGCCGATTCAACACGTCCAGGCCCCGGCGGCCCCGGTTGCGCTTCAGCCTGTCCTCGGAGTCGGCAATCGCCTGGAGCTCCGAGAGTATGAAACGGGGCACCAGCAGCTCGGACTCAAGAACCCCCGTCTCGGCGATGTCGGCGATTCGCCCGTCGATTATCACCGAGGTGTCCAGCAGCATCGGCCTGGCGCCCTTGGTTTCCCTGGAAAACTCCACGTAGGGAATGACGAAGCGAAAATCATCCTTCGTCTGAAGGACGAACGACACGCAGAGAAACACGACCGCCGCGCCCAGCAGCAGCTTGACCAGTTGGACGTTCTTGTAGAAGGACATCGACTTGTTGAACTCGGCCATGTCCGAGTCGTACTTGTCCTTGCTGGCGCGGTGCTGTTTGAGCAACTGGTCATACTCAGCCCTCTCGGCGGCCGTAGCGTCCTCCGCCAGCATGGGTTTCTGCGGGTGAGCGCCCGGGTGCTCCAGCCGAGGCGGCGCCGGGAACAGCGCCACTACCATGCTGACGATCAGGCTCATCATGTAGGCGATGGCCAGCCCGCCCAGCAGGCCGAAGAACAGCCCGCTGAGCACTTGCAGGCGCTTCCTCCGCCAGAACATGTCGATGAAGATCACCGCGACCGCCACAATCGCGGGGATCAGAATGTACGCGGTAACGTACTGGGACCCCTTCTGGACCTGCTCTTTCTGGACGGCGAAGAAGATGGTGATGGCCAGAAAGACCACCAGGAACAGTGCACGCACCACGTGAATGACCATAGCTGCACTCCCACGGCTCGGATGACATGTATGATGCAAATGATGCCGGGGGCAATGATAGCACCACCCCCCGCCGCTGGCCAGCCCAATGTGACCCGCAGATCAGGCCCCCGGACCCCGCGATCCCTGCGGCCTTGAGACGATCTGCGACAGCTCCTTCTTGAGGTGC
>Ga0307380_10002458_pt1 | contig 26419 bp, 23 predicted proteins | sample UN3MG_FD_202239 | JGI IMG/M metagenome (GOLD analysis project Ga0307380, IMG submission 202239) | Soil microbial communities from Risofladan, Vaasa, Finland - UN-3 | ecosystem: Environmental > Terrestrial > Soil > Coastal area > Acid sulfate soil | place: Finland: Risofladan, Vaasa | collected... | reverse complement strand
CTCGCTGGCAGGCCGCGCGAAACATGAGAGGCAACCGGCGCGCGGGGAAGGGACTCGTCCCGCCAATCTACGTCAAAGGGGGCGCAAAAGGGTAGGCGCTACTCGCCGATACCCTCGAAGAATTCCTTCACCCTGGCAAAGAACCCGGCCGACGCCGGGCTCGTGTCCGGGTTCGAGGCGTCCTCGAAGGCTTTGAGCAGGTCGCGCTGCTTGCGCGAGAGGTTCTTCGGCGTTTCGACCTCGATCTGAATGTAGAGGTCGCCCTGCTGCTTGGAGCGCAGCACGGGCATGCCTTTGGCCTTGAGCCGGAACTGCTTGCCGCTTTCGCTGCCCTCCGGGATTTTCACCCGGCTCCGGCCGCCGTCGATGGTCGGCACCTCGATCTGGCCGCTGAGCGCCGCCGTGGTCATGGAGATCGGCACGCGGCAGAACAGATCCGCGCCGTCGCGCTGGAAGAATTCGTGCGGCTTGATCGACAGAAAAATGTAGAGGTCGCCGGGCGGGCCGCCGCGCACGCCAGCCTCGCCTTCGCCGGCGAGCCGGATGCGGGTGCCGTCCTCGACGCCTATAGGGATCGTGACCGACAGGGTGCGCTCGCGTATGACACGGCCGGCGCCATTACACGATGGGCACGGGGTGTCGATGGTCTCGCCACGCCCTTGGCAAGCCGGGCAGCTGCGCTCGATGGTGAAGAAGCCTTGGCTCGCTCGGACCTTGCCGACGCCGCCGCAGGTGCGGCACGAGGTCGGCGCGGTGCCGGCCTTGGCGCCCGAGCCCGAACAGTCATCGCAGGTGACGCTGGTGGGCACGCGAATCTGCGCGGTCTTGCCTTGATAGGCGTCGGAGAGTGCGATCTCCATGTTGTAGCGGAGATCGGCCCCGCGCTCGCGTGCGGAACGCTGTCGCGGGCGGCGTTGGCCCATGAACTCGCCGAATAAATCGTCGAACATCGCCGACATGGAGGCCGAGAAGTCGGCGCCGAAATTCTGGGCGCCCGGGCCCATGCCGCCGCCGTCGAACGCAGCGTGTCCGAAGCGGTCATAGGCGGCCCGGCGCTGCGGGTCCTTCAGGGCCTCGTAAGCTTCATTGACTTCGATGAACCGCGTCTCCGCGGTCGGATCGCCGTTGCAGCGGTCGGGATGGCACTCCTTGGCCATGCGGCGGAACGCGGACTTGATGTCGCTTTCGCCAGCGCTGCGATTAACGCCAAGGATGTCGTAGTAGCACCGTTTTGCCATCACCCCTCCGGACCTTCACACCGCCGTCCCGCTCGTGGCGGCGCGTAAGCCTCTTGTTGGGCGCAAAGCGGGAACCCTCACCACGAGGGCTCCGCGCCTTCGAATTTCAGTTACGCCGACTTCTTGTCGTCGTCGTCGTCGTCTTTGACTTCCTCGAAGTCGACATCGACGACCTTCTCGTCCGGGCCGCCGCCGCCCTCGGCTGACGGGCCGGCTTCATCGGCCGCGCCCTGGCTCGCGTGGTACATCGCCTCGCCGAGCTTCATGGAAGCTTGCGCCACCGCGTCCACCTTTTGCTTGATGGCTTCGACGTCCTCGCCCTCGGCGGCGGTCTTGAGCTCGGCCACGGCCGCTTCCACGGCGGTCTTGTCGTCGGCGGCAACCTTGTCGCCAAAGTCTTTCAGCATCTTGTCCGTGGTGTGCACGAGCGCCTCGGCCTGGTTGCGTACTTCCACCAGCTCGCGGCGCTTCTTGTCCTCATCGGCGTGGCTCTCGGCTTCCTTGACCATGCGATCGATGTCGGTGTCGGTCAGGCCGCCGGACGCCTGGATGCGGATCGACTGCTCCTTGCCGGTCGCCTTGTCGGTCGCTGCCACGTTGACGATGCCATTGGCGTCGATGTCGAAGGTCACCTCGATCTGCGGCACGCCGCGCGGTGCGGGGGGAATCCCGACGAGATCGAACTGGCCGAGCATTTTGTTGTCGGCCGCCATCTCGCGCTCGCCTTGGAACACGCGGATGGTCACAGCATTCTGGTTGTCTTCCGCGGTCGAGAACACCTGGCTCTTCTTCGTCGGGATCGTGGTGTTGCGGTCGATCAGCCGCGTGAACACGCCGCCCAAGGTTTCGATACCGAGCGACAGCGGCGTCACGTCGAGCAGCAGCACGTCCTTGACGTCGCCTTGCAGCACGCCGGCCTGAATGGCGGCGCCAATGGCCACCACCTCGTCCGGGTTGACGCCCTTATGCGGCTCGCGGCCGAAGAAGGTCTTCACCGTCTCCACGACTTTCGGCATGCGCGTCATGCCGCCGACCAGGATCACCTCGTTGATCTCGGCGGGCTTGAGGCCCGCATCCTTCAGCGCCGCCTGGCACGGGCCGATGGTCTTCTGAATCAGATCGTCGACCAGGCTCTCGAGCTTCGCCCGCGTGAGCTTCATGGTCAGGTGCTTCGGACCCGACTGGTCGGCGGTGATGAAGGGCAGATTGATTTCGGTCTGCTGCGTCGAGGAGAGTTCGATCTTGGCCTTCTCGGCGGCCTCTTTCAGCCGCTGGAGCGCGAGCTTGTCGCCGCGCAGGTCGATGCCGCTCTCCTTCTTGAACTCGTCGGCGAGGTAATCGACGATGCGCATGTCGAAGTCCTCGCCGCCGAGGAACGTGTCGCCGTTGGTCGACTTCACCTCGAACACGCCGTCGCCGATTTCGAGGACGGACACGTCGAACGTGCCGCCGCCCAAGTCATAGACGGCGATGGTCTGGCCTTCTTTCTTATCGAGCCCGTAGGCGAGCGCGGCGGCGGTCGGCTCGTTGATGATGCGCAGGACTTCGAGCCCCGCGACCTTGCCGGCGTCCTTGGTCGCTTGGCGCTGGGCGTCGTTGAAATAAGCCGGCACGGTGATGACCGCCTGCTCGACCTTCTGGCCGAGATGCGATTCCGCCGTCTCCTTCATCTTCTGCAGGATGTAGGCGGAGATTTGCGACGGCGAATATTTCTTGCCGTGGGACTCGACCCAGGCGTCGCCGTTGTCGGCTTTCACGAGCTGGTAGGGGACGAGCTTCTGATCCTTCGCCACGGTGGGGTCTTCCCACCGGCGGCCGATCATTCGCTTGATGGCGAAAAAGGTGTTCTCGGGATTGGTGACGGCCTGGCGCTTTGCTGGCAGTCCGACGAGGACCTCGCCGTCGTCAGTAAACGCCACCATGGACGGCGTCGTGCGCATGCCCTCAGCATTCTCGATGACTTTGGGGTTCTTCCCCTCCATGACCGCGACACAGGAGTTAGTCGTGCCGAGATCGATTCCGATCACTTTCGCCATTCCGAGCCTCTCCTTCTGGCAAACCGTCCGGGCCCTGAAGCGGCACCCGGGATCATCTCACGCGCCTCGCATCTCGATTGGCGCGGGCCGGTCCCCATCATTTCGCCGCACCTGCCGGACAGAAGCCGGCGGCGCTCCGCGGTTATATAGGTGGCAACCCTATGGCCCGCAAGGAGAAGCCGGTCGTGTGCTGGCGTGTGAGATTGGGGGATCACGGCACGCGCGTCCACGCTCCGATCAGGATCGGGGTCAGGCAGTAGTAGCGCCCATCGGCGGCGGCCTCGGCCATGTCACGCTTAAACGTCTCGGCCAGCGCCGTATCGGCGATACCAAGTTCGACACCTGACGCGAAAAGTCCTTGGTAAACGCCGATTAGCATTGCCGCCATATCACTGAGGGGGAGGTATTTGACTTCCGTGAGCGTGCCGTCGGGGGTGCCCGCTCCGGCCGCCTCGAACTGCGCCGGGAGCTGCCGCCCGGCCCTCAAATTGCGCCCGTGCCCTCTGAACACGCCCTCGAACAGGCGGTTGAACTCGGCCATGGCGGGACAGGTTGGCTCAACCGCGATGGCGCCGAAATCGAACTCCTGGGCCGCGAGTATGCCGCCCGGCTTGGTCCAGGCGAGCATCTTTTCGAGCACCGCCACGGGATCCTGCATATGCATCAGGAACAGCCGGCAATAGGTGAGGTCGAACGGCGCGCCCGGGACCGTGTCCACCTCGAGCACGTTCGCCTCGACGAGCGCGAATTCGGCGCCGCCTTGCGCGCGGAGATCCGCGAGCGCCTGAGCGCCCAATTTGCCGTCGATGTCGAGACCGGTGACGTGGCCGCCCGCGCCCACCCGGTCGGCCATCAGCCGCATCACCGAGCCCGGGCCAGAGCCCACGTCCAGGCAGGTCATGCCGGGGCCGAGCCCCACCCTGTCCAGCAGCGCCTCGGTCGTGCCCTGCCACATCGCGGCCTGGTCACGCAGACGCTGATATTCGTCAGCATTACGCGCGTGGATATAGCCGTCCGGATTGGATTTCTGCGCTGGTTCCATGCCTCTTCCACCGCCGATGCGTTATAGGGCGGACCCTAGGCTAGCTGTGGAGCGGAGCAAAGGCACGGTGCAACATTATCCGCAAAGACTGGATCGGACGGCGCAAAGCACGCTTCTCGGCGCGATCCGCCAGATCATCGCGCGGGCACCGCTCTACACCCCGACCATGCCTCGCTCCGGCAATCCGATGTCGGTGCGCATGACCAATGCCGGCCCGCTCGGCTGGGTCACGGACAAAGAGCGCGGCTACCGCTATCAGGCCACCCACCCCGAGACCGGAAAGCCATGGCCGGCGATCCCGCCAATGCTGCTCGATCTGTGGGACGCGGTGGCGGGCTACGCGCAGCCGCCCGAAGCCTGCCTCATTAACTATTATGGAGGCGCCGCCAAAATGGGCCTGCATCAGGACAAGGACGAGGAGGACTTCGCGGCGCCCGTGCTCTCGGTGTCGCTTGGCGATATCGGGCTCTTCCGCGTCGGCGGCACGGCTCGCAAAGACAAGACGCGGACATTCGAGCTCAAGTCAGGCGATGTGTTCGTGTTGGACGGCGCGGACCGGCTCGCGTTTCACGGCATCGACCGCGTGCTGCCCGGCACCTCGGACCTTCTGCCTGAAGGCGGCCGCTTCAATCTCACTTTGCGGCGGGTGACGAGGCCGAGTTTAACTTAAACTTGCTCAGTCGCCGCCGTCGGGGATGTCGTCTTCGGCCAGTCCGGCGGTCCCGAAGTCGTTGCCGGGCTTGGCTTGCGGCGCCGGCTTGCCGCCGCCTTTGGACACGGCCACCAGCGCCGGGCGCAAGCAGCGGTCACCGATCATGTAGCCAGCCTGCATCACCTCGACCACGGTGCCCTCGGGCACGTCCGGGTTCGGTACCTCATACATGGCCTGCTGCGAGTTCGGATCGAAGCGCTGGCCGAGCGGCTCGATGGTGGTGACGCCATGGCGCTCCATCATGTTGAGCAACTCGCGCTCGGTGAGCTCGACTCCTTCGAGGAAGCTCTTGAGCGCGGGGTCTTGGGCGGCAGCCTCGGCCGGCACGTGCTCGATGGCCCGCTTCAGATTGTCGCCGATGGTGAGCACGTCGCGGGCGAAGTTGGAGATGGCGTAGCGCGCCGTGTCCGCCTTCTCGCGCTCGGTGCGCTGGCGCAGATTCTCCATGTCCGCCATGGTCCGCAGCAGCTTGTCGCGCATGTCGGCGGTCTCGGCCAGCAGCGTCTCGAGATCGGCGCCGACCTCCAGGGTCGCGTCGTCGCTTGCGTCTTGCATGTCGGCCTTGGCGGAATCGGCAGCTTTCGCCTGATCCTCGTTGGCCTCACGCGGACCATTGGTGTCGTCGGGCATGCTCTAGCCTCGGCGATTGGGGTTCACTTGAGATGTTCGGGGTATCAACCGTGGCCCGGCAAAAATCAAGGGACAAGCCGCCCGAGTAACCTTGCCGTGTAGTCAACCATGGGGATGATGCGCCCGTAGTTCAGGCGCGTTGGGCCGATGACCCCAAGCACGCCTACGATTTTCTGCTCAGAGTCCTCGAACGGCGAGACGATGAGCGCCGAGCCCGAGAGCGAGAACAGCTTGTTCTCCGAGCCGATAAAGATGCGGACGCCCTCGGCGCGCTCGGCCAGGCCGAGCAACTGGATCAAGTCCTTCTTGGTGTCGAGATCCTCGAACAGGAGCCGCACGCGCTCCAAATCCTCCATGGCCTTGACGTCTTCGAGGAGATGGGCCCGCCCGCAGACAATCAGGCTCTGCCGATCGTCGGGTTCGCCCGACCAGGTGGCGAGCCCGTCGGTCACCACGCGCGCCGTCAACTCGTCGAGCTGCGCGCGCCGTGCCTCGATCTCCGTCTCGATGCGGGTGCGTGCATCCGCGAGCGTGAGCCCGCCGATCCGTGCGTTGAGGTAGTTCGTGGCCTCGTTGAGCGAGGACAGCGGCAGGCCGTCGGGGACGGAGACGATGCGGTTCTCGACGTCGCCGTCCTCGCTGACCAGCACGGCGAGCGCCTTGCCTTGACCGAGACTGACGAACTCGACTTGGCGCAGCGTCTTGCTCTGCTTCTCGGCGAGCACCACACCGGCACAGCGCGACAGCCCCGACAGCATCTCGCCGGCTTCGGCGAGAAAGTCGTCGATCCCGCGGCGGCGTCCGCCGGCCACCATGCGGCTCTCGATTTGGTTGCGCTCGGCCTCGCTGATGTCGCCGATTTCGAGCAGGCCGTCGACGAACAGGCGCAAGCCCGTCTGCGTCGGCAGCCGGCCTGCGCTTGTATGCGGCGCATAGATGAGGCCGAGGTTCTCAAGGTCGGACATGACATTGCGCACCGACGCCGGCGACAGCGTCATCGGCAGCGCGCGGCTCAAATTGCGCGAGCCCACCGGCTCGCCGGTCTCGAGATATGTCTCGACCACGCGCTTGAAAATCTCGCGCGACCGCTCGTTGAGCTGGCGCAGACTGACCGCGGCCTCGGCCGCAAGGATGCCTTTGACGTCGGGATGACCCATGGGAGGAAACTTAGGAGCCGCCCCGGCCCCCGTCAAACACGCTCGGTGTCTAGTTAAGCGGGCCGAACTCCGGGGCGATGGGCGCGGTCAGCTCATCCGGCGCGCCGAAATGGTCGAAATAGCGGGTATTGATGGCCTCGACCGGCATGACGACGAAGACGTCGGTGGTGCCGAATTGGTGGTCAATGACCGCGCCGTCGCCGACAAAGGCGCCGACCCGCAAATAACCCTTGATCAAGGGCGGCAGAGCTTTGAGCGCCGCGCGCGTGTTGACCGCCTCGCGCGGCATCATGTTCATGTCCACGCGCAGATGGTCGTGCGCCCGCACCCGCCATTCTTCGGGCGCCAGCGAGTTATGGTAAAGGAAACTTAAAGCCAGCGCGTGGGCGGAAGGGTCCGTCCCCGGAAAACTCGCGCAGCCGATCATGACGTCGCCGCTGTGCTCGCGCACATAGGACCAGACGCCTTGCCAGAGGAGCTCGAGCGTCCGCCGGTTCCGATACGGCTTGAGCACGCAGGAGCGGCCGAGCTCGATGAAGTTGTAATCGGGCTTCGCCTGGATCAGCGACTCGATGTCGTATTCACCTTGCGTGTAGAAGCCGTCGTGAAGCTCAGCGACGTCCTGGCGCAGCACGCGATAGGTGCCGACCACCTGCGAGCGGCGCCAGCGGGCCTGCTTGGCAGGATCGCCGCGATCGACCACGAGCAGATGGTCGAAGATCGAGTCATAGGTGTCCTCGTCGCGCCGCGACAGCATGGCGAGCGCGCCAGGAATGGCCGACATCTCTTCGTAGAATACCTTGTAGCGGAGGCGCTGGGCGCGACGGATCTCGCTCTTCTTGCGCGCGAGCCGCACTTCGAGCTGGCCGATGCGGCCATAAATCTTGGGCGGCTGGAAGCGGCCCCGAAGACCGCCTGAGGGGAATCGCCGCCGTCCCATGAACGGCAGGCCGGCGCCCTGGCCCGGCTTGAACGTCAGCCCTGGAAACATGGCACCACCGCGAATTCTACCCGAAAGGCGTCCTGACGTTGGCTTCATCGGCATGCATTAGCCCGTTTCGCAAAACAGAAGGGAACGCGCCACGGGATTCCGTAGGCAACCGACGCAACGAAAGGCCTGCGGTATCCCGATTCGGCCACAACGGTAGCCGGTTAGCAAACCAATTCGAAGTCTATGTGACAGCCTGGGGAAAGACGCAGGAACAGGCGCTTACGCCTTGATACTAAGCGGCGCCGGTCCCCGCCCGATCTTGGGGCTCCGCCTCGCGGCCGCCCAGGCGGGCGAGCAGCGCTGCCAGATCCTGCTTCACGAAGGGTTTGGCAAGATAGTCGTCGAGCCCCGCGGCGAGATAGGCCGCTCTGTCCTCGGCGAAGGCATTGGCGGTCAAGGCCACGATCGGCGGACGGCCGGCGCCTGCCAGCGCGTCTTCCGGGTAGAGCGCCCGGATACGGCGTGCCGCCTCGACCCCGTCCATGTCCGGCATGTGGATATCCATCAGCACGAGGTCGAAGCCTCGACTGTCGGCGAGTTCGCCCCCGGCCTTAACGACGGCTTCCGCGCCATCGCGCGCGCGGACGACGCGAGCGCCGCACTTCTCCAACACCGTGCGGGCGAGCAGCGCGTTGATGTCGTTATCTTCGGCAAGAAGGACCGACAGCTCCGTGACGGGTTCGGATACGGTGGGCTGCGCCGAGGCCATGGCCGTGTCCGCGGGCGTGGCTTGCGCCTCTCCGGGCCGTTCGAACAGCTGGGTGAGCGCGGAGAGAGGCCTGACCGGACGCACGAGATAGCCATTGAAGCCGCTTGCGCGGAAATCCGGAATGTCCCCCCGCTCGCCGGGATCGATGGTCACGACGGCCCGAGGCGCATGGCCCGCGCCGGGGCCACTGCTGAGCAGCGGCAGAAGGCGCGCCGCGCCCGCCTCCACATTGGCTTTATCGGTCAGAAGAGCGTTGAACGGAATGCCTTTGGCGGCGGCGCTCGAAGCCACGCGCTCGGCGTCCTTGGCCCTGACCCGCGCCACGCTTGCGCCCACGGCAACGAGGAGGTCGCCGACCAGCGCGGCCTCGATGTCTCCCTCCAACACCAGCAGGACCCGCTCGCCCGCGGGCGGCCTCGGCCAGGCGCTGCCAAGGCGGTCGACGCCGGCGGGCATGGCGAACGGCAGGTCGACGGTGAAGGTCGCGCCCGCCCCGGGCACGCTTGCCACGTCGATGCGTCCGCCCATCTCATCTACGAGCCGCTTCGAGATTGCCAGCCCAAGCCCGGTGCCGCCATGCCGGCGGGTCGGGCCCTGCTCGGCCTGCTCGAACTCCCCGAAGATTCGTTCGATCGCGTTCGACGGCACGCCGGGTCCGGTATCGCGCACGGAAAAGCGCAACATGGCGCTATCGCCTTGCGGGCCGTCAGGCGCCAGGCCCAGCGTCAGCGCCACGCCGCCATGGTCGGTGAACTTGATGGCGTTGCCGATGAGGTTCATCAGAATCTGCCGCACCCGCATCTCATCGCCGATCACCGTCTTCGGCAGGTCGGGTGCGGCGTACCAGCCGATCTCCAGCCCCTTGTCGCGTCCGCGCGGGGCCAAAAGCTCCACCACGCCCTGCGCCGCGTCGGCAATATCGAATGGCGCCACGCGCAGCTCGATCTTGCCGGCCTCGATCTTGGAAAAGTCGAGCACCTCGTCGATGAGCGACAGAAGCGTCGTGGCCGAGGCCGAGATGGCTCTGGCATAGGTCCGCTGCTCGGGCGAAAGTGCGGTGTCGAGCAAGAGCCCGATCATACCGAGAATGCCGTTCATCGGGGTTCTGATCTCGTGGCTCATCGAGGCGAGGAAGCGCGACTTGGCGTGGCTTGCCGTCATTGCCTGATCGCGCGCGTCCGCCAACGCCAGCTCCGCCGCGCGCTGCTCGGTGATATCGCGGCCGACGCTCTGGACCTCGCTCACATCGCCCTCGTGGCTGGTGACGGCAAAGTCTTCCCACACGAACCACCGCGGCCCCGCGGCGGTGGAGAGCTCCACCACCCGGCTGCGACGCGCATCGCCGCCTTTGGGGAGCGCCGTCTCGTCCCGGTCGTCATGGAGCATGGGAAGATTGAACACTTGGCCAAGTGCCGCTTCGCGTTCCTTGCCGAAGGTCCGGCAGAAGGCGTCGTTGACGAAGGAGAGTCTTTGATCGGCGTCGCGTCGGAGGATCACGTCGCCCTGGTGGTCGAGCAGGTCACGGTAGCGCGCCTCGCGCTCGCGCACCTCCCACTGCATGTCTTTGAGCGATTCAAGGCTCGAGTCGAGACGCGACGCCAGGGTCTCCAGCCGCGCGTTGCCGGTCTCGGATTTGCGATCGGCGACGAAGGCGAGCAGCGCCACGCCAAGCACCAGCGGCGTCAGCGCGAGCGTCGTGGTGACGCCTAAGATGTAGGCTGAGAGCGCGATGAGACCCACGGCGAGGAGCGCGAGCGCCACCCGCAAGCCAATCCCACCGGCGCGATCAGCGCCGAAGCTCTGCCAGTTCCTATGCTGCACTGTTGACGCCGTTGATTATGACCGGGGCTTGAGCCCTGGCGGTTTCGTTGGCGTCAGAAAACCAGAGAAAGCTTGAAAAAGGCTTTAGCGGGAGCTCAGGCGGCGGCCTGTTAAGCCGCCTGGGCCCGGCGCAAGGTCTCGCCGCGATAGCTCAAGGCCTCGGCGATGTGGATGCGGGCCACTTTTTCTTCGCCATCGAGGTCGGCGAGGGTGCGGGCGACCCTAAGCGTCCGGTGATAGCCCCGGGCGCTCAACGCCAGCGCGTCCGCTGCGTCGCGCAACAGCCTGAGACCGTCGGCTCCAGGCGCGGCGATCTCTTCGAGCAATGCCCCGTCGCATTCCGCATTGGTGCGGACGCGGGGCAGGCCGAGCGCCGCGTAGCGTGCGGTCTGAACCTGGCGCGCGGCGGTCACGCGTGCGCGCATCTCGGCGCTGCCTTCGCCAGCTTGCGGCAACACCAGATCGGCGGCGGAGACGGCCGGCACCTCGATCTGAAGGTCGATGCGGTCGAGCATGGGGCCTGAAATGCGCGCCTGGTAACGCTCGGCGCAACCGCGGCCCTGGCGGCACACATAGCCGGGCTCGCCGGCGTGGCCGCAACGGCACGGGTTCATGGCGGCGATGAGCTGGATGCGGGACGGATAGGTGATGCGGTTGATTGGCCCGCGCGATCACGGTCTCGCCGGTCTCGAGCGGCTGGCGGAGCGCATCGAGCACTTGCGGATTGAACTCGGGCAGCTCGTCGAGGAACAGCACGCCGAGATGGGCGAGCGCCGCTTCGCCCGGCCGTGGCCGCGTACCGCCGCCCACCAGCGCCGCCATGCTCGCGGAGTGATGCGGCGCGCGGAAGGGCCGCGCCCGGCCGATACGCCCGCCCGCGAGATCTCCCGCGAGGCTTCTGATCATGCTCACTTCGAGCATCTCTGAGGGCTCGAGCGGCGACAGGATCGACGGCAGCCGCCGCGCCAGCATGGATTTGCCGGCGCCCGGCGGCCCGATCAGCAGAAGGTGATGGCCCCCGGCTGCCGCCACTTCGAGCGCGCGTTTGGCGGTCTCTTGGCCTTTGATGTCCTTCAAGTCGGGCATGGCCGCATCGCCCGGATCCGGCATGGGTTCGGGCCGCCGCAACGATTGCAGGCCTTTGAAGTGGTTGATGAGCTGGAGCAGGTCGGACGGCGCGAGGATCGGCATGTCGGCCGCGGCCCACGCCGCTTCCGGGCCGCACGCGCCGGGACAGATCAGCCCCTTACGAAGCGCGTTTGCCCCGATGGCTGCCGGGAGCGTGCCCGCGACCGCGGCGATGGAGCCGTCGAGCGCCAGCTCGCCCAGCACGCAATAGCTTTCGATGGCGTCCGGCGCCACCGCGCCGATCGCAGCCATCACCCCGAGCGCGATAGGGAGATCGTAATGGCTGCCTTCTTTCGGTAGGTCGGCCGGCGCGAGATTGACGGTGATGCGTTTCGGCGGCAGCGCCAAGCCAATGGCGTTCAGCGCGCCACGCACCCGTTCGCGGCTTTCGGCCACCGCCTTGTCAGGCAGCCCGACAATGGTGAAGGCGGGGAGGCCTGGCCCGATCTGCACCTGGACGTCCACGCCGCGCGCCTCGATGCCTTCAAAGGCGACGGTGGTGACCCGCGCGAACATGACATACCCCCGTTTCAGCCTCCGCTACTCTAGCGAACCGGCCGGCCGCTCGCAAGAACAATAAGAGAACATGACTTGCCGGCCTGAGCGCGGCGCTTGTGCCCCGCGCGGCGATCTTGTCCAGGGTCAACGCTATCGAGGCGCGGCAATGCTATCTTCGACCGAATTCATCCACACATTGAGGAGGGGATCGCATGCCCAAGGACCGCCGCACGCTCGCCCTCCTCATCCACGTCGCCGCCTATTTGGCTGTCGTGGCCATCTGCGCCGCAGTCAATCTGTGGCTCAGCCCGAACAATCTTTGGTTCGTCTGGGTGGCCTTGGGCTGGGGCATCGGCGTCGCCGCCCACGGCCTTGCGTTTTGGCTGCGGCACACGCACCGCCGTGAGCGCGTCTTCGTCGATTGCAAAGCGCGTGGGCTGACCGTCCACCTGTTCGCCTACGCGGCCACGATCCTCGTGCTCTTCATCGTCAACCTGACTGTGACGCCAAATGTCTGGTGGTTTTATTGGGTCGCTCTCGGCTGGGGCGCCGGGCTCGCGGCTCATGCCTGGTGCGTGCTCCGCAAGCGAGAGCCTGGAGAAGCCGGCGCGCGACCGCAGAGAAAGTTGGGACGAGCGAGACGCGAACCGCTCATAGAGTTTCCAGAGGAGCCGAAGAGGGTCGCAGAGCCGAAATCGGCCGCTCACGTGAAGAAGGAATCGACCCCGCCGAAGAAGCGGACCGCGCCGCGGAAGAAGCCAACCGCGTCACGCGGAAGCCGAAAACCGACGCGCTAGGGACCGCGCCTGAGTGCCCTGACGCACGGTCAGCGTTTGGGGAGCTTCTGCCACGATGCCCTCGTTCAATTCCGCGCGGCGACCTTCTTCTCGATCACGTCCCAGATCATGGCGGCGATGTCGGCCCCGCCGAACTGCTGCACCTGGCGGATACCGGTGGGCGAGGTGACGTTGATCTCGGTGAGGTAGTCGCCGATCACGTCGATACCGGCGAAGATCAGCCCGCGCCTCTTCAGTTCAGGCCCCAACCGCGCGCAGATTTCCTTGTCGCGCTTGGTCAGCGTGGTGGCCTCCGCCGTGCCCCCCACATGCAGATTGGAGCGGGTCTCGTCTTGCGCCGGCACGCGGTTGATGGCACCGGCCACTTCGCCGTCCACCAGGATGATGCGTTTGTCACCGGCGCGCACCTGGGGCAGATAGCGCTGCACCATGATCGGCTCGCGGAAGGTGAGCCCCAAGAGTTCGATCAGCGAATTGAGATTGGTGTCGCCTTCGGCCACACGAAAGATCGCCGCGCCGCCATTGCCGTAGAGCGGCTTCACCACGATGTCTTTATGCTCGTCGCGGAAGGCGCGGATCTCGTCCGCCGAGCGGGTGACCAGCGTCGGCGGCATCAGATCGAGAAAGTCGAGCACGAACACCTTTTCCGGCGAGTTGCGCACGGACGCAGGGTCGTTGACCACCAGCGTCTGCGGCTGCAAGCGCTCGAGCAGATGCGTGGTGGTGATATAGGCCATGTCGAACGGCGGGTCCTGGCGGAGCTGCACCACGTCGAATTCGGCGAGGTCGACCGAGCGGGGATAGGCGAGGCGATAGTGATCGCCGGGCTTGTCCTCGACCGTGAGGCTGTGGCCTTGAGCCATGAGCTTGCCGTCGCGCAGCGAAAGGTCCGCCGGCGTGTAGTAGAACACGTCGTGCCCGCGCCACTGCGCTTCGAGCAGGAGCGCGAACGTGGAATCGCCCCTGATATCGATGCGCTCGATGGGGTCCATCTGAAAGGCGACTTTGAGGGCCATGGCGTACTGTCCGCTCCTCGACAATGCGCGGGGAGGCTCGCGCCAAAGGGCGGTCCCCGTCAAACGGGAAATGAGCCGGCGTTCAGGCTTTGCCGTCGCCGGTCATGACCCGGCCCATCCATTCCTCGAGGCTGATCTGACCGGCCGCCTCGACGGCGGCGGTCTCCTTCGGCCGCAGCACATCCTCCAGACCCTCGATGCGTTTCCACTCGCATAGCGGCGTGTCGGCATCGACGCGCGGGACGTAGCGCGAAGCCTCGACCTTCTCGTAGCGATGGATGTAGCGCGGGCAGTTCATCCAGACGTCCGACACGGCGACGCGCACCACAAGCTCGGCTTCCCTGAAGAGTTGCATGTCCGGTCCATCCATCACGAGTTCGGCGCGGCCCTGCAGCCGAAGGCGGAATGGACGGTCGAAGGCGATAAACAGAATGCCGATCTCCGGATGGGTTTTGATGTTGCCCATCGAGAGATACATGCCGTTGCCGTCGTAGCTCGGAAACGCAATCGTATTGGCGTCGATCACCTTCACGAATCCGGGATCGCCGCCCTTGTAGGATACTGTCGGGCGCCCATTGTGGTCGACGGTCGAGAGGAAGAACATGTCGCGGCTCTCAACGAAGGCTTTGGCCGTGTCGTCGATCTCGGTCTGTGCGGCGATCTGCTCGATGCGGTCCGCCATGCGGCGGCTGTCGAAGTGGTCCTGGAACTCGCGGTGCTGGGGTCCATAGAGACGGCTCATCGAACGTTTCTCCCTTCCAAGCATTTGTTGTTGTTCGCACTCTAGCGGCGGACATCCATGAGCGCACTCGCTCCTTTATCAAACGGGAAATGCATTCTCGATATGACGCGGCCATGTCCACGGCGCGGTCAGCACCACGTCGAAACCGATGTCATGACCGGCAAAGTCGGGATGGCCTGAAAGCCAATATTGCGCGGCGCGCACAATACGCCGCCGCTGCCTGGTCGGCAGCGTCCACGCCGCATCGTCTTGGGTCCGCCGCCGCTTCACCTCGACAAAGACGAGGCGCTTTCTCTTCAGCGCCACGAGGTCGATCTCGCCCACCGGCGTTTTGTAGCGGCGCGCCACGATGCGATAGCCCTTGAGGCGGAACAGAGCCGCGGCAAGCGTCTCGGCGAAAACCCCGCGACGATACGCCCTGACCCGCGCCGGCCGCATGATCAATCTTGCTTCCGCGCGAGCGTGAGCCCGAGCTCGTAGACGCGGGCGCGCTTGACCTGAAGCGCGTCGGTGACGCCGCGCACCGCATCGCGGAAGCTTAGCGATTGAAGCGCGTGGTTGAGTTCGGCGACGATCCTCTCGTCGGTGATCTCGGTCTCTTCGGCGGAGGGCGGCGCGATCACCACCACGAACTCCCCCTTTTGCGTTTCGCTCTCCTCGGTCTCGCGGGCGAGTTGGTCCAGCCGCCCGCGCGTCACTGTCTCGTGCAGCTTGGTGAGCTCCCGGGCGATTGCCGCCTCGCGGGGGCCCAGCACGTCCACCATGTCGGCCAGGCTCTTGGCCAGCCGCGGCGCCGTCTCGAACAGGATCAACGTCGCAGGCACTGCCTTCAGTTCAGAGAGCCGCGCACGCCGCGGTCCTGACTTAGGCGGCAGGAAGCCTGCGAACAGGAAGGTGTCGGTGGGCAACCCTGCACTCGTCAGGCCGGCGAGAACGGCCGACGGCCCCGGAATGCTCGTCACCATTAGTCCTTGGTCCAGCGCCTCGCGCACCAGCTTGTAGCCGGGGTCGGAGACGAGCGGCGTGCCGGCATCCGAGATCAGCGCCACCGCGGCCCCGGCGCGGATTCGCGCGAGAAGCTTGGGCCGCTCCCGCTCGGCGTTGTGCTCGTGATAGGGGGTCAGCGTGCTCTGAATGCTGAAATGGGAGAGCAGCTTCTTGGAGTGGCGCGTGTCCTCGGCAGCGATCAGCTGAGCCCGCGCCAGCACTGAAAGCGCCCGAAGCGAGATGTCGGCGAGATTGCCGATCGGCGTCGCCACCAGATAGAGCCCGGGCTCGAGCGGCCGCTCCATAAGCTCGGCGAGCGCCTCGCTTGCACGCGCCACCGTCCGGCCCACGGCCGTGCTGCGATCTTCGTTGCGATGGTCCTGCACGCGCTCGCCTGCATCTGCCGGCCACCCCAAGAACGTCGTCAAGGAGCAGCGCGCCTTGCCCTGGTCGCCGAAACGTTACGTGATATAGTCCGCTCGCGTCCATCAAGATTGAGCCACAGTTGCGGTCGAGGCTTCGTCCAGTGCCTGCGGGGTTCTGGGACGGGCCGGATTGAGGGCGCGGCCTTGCGCGCCTCTCTAAACGCTAGAAGGGGCCATGCGGCTTCCATACACGCTTCATCGTCGTCTCGGAGCCATCAAGCTCGTCCTCGCCACAATGCTGGTGGCCGTGCTGTTCGCCGCTTGCGGTGCGCCGGGTGGCGGTGGCGGGTTCGGCACCGGCGGCAATGTGCCGGCCGGCGGCATTACCGGATCGACCGGGACCGTCAAGGTGGCGCTGCTTCTGCCGATTACCGCGCCGGGGTCGGCGCGGAACGTGGCCAAGGCGCTCAAGCAGGCCGCCGAGCTCGCGCTGTTCGATTTCGACAATCCGAACGTCTCTCTGGTGCCGAAAGATACCAAGGGCACGCCCGAAGGGGCTCGGATCGCCGCGGAGAGTGCCGTCCAAGACGGCGCCGAACTGATCATCGGCCCACTCTTCGCCCAAGAGGTTCGCGGCGCTGCCCAGGTGGCGCGCCGCGCCGGCGTGCCCATGATCGCGTTTTCGAGCGACGAGAAGGTCGCCGGCAACGGCGTCTATCTCTTGAGCTTCCTCGCCGGCCGCGATGTGCCGCGCATTGTCTCGTTTGCGCTGTCGCGCGGGAAGCGGAACTTCGCGGTGCTTGTGCCGCAAACCGCTTACGGGCGGCTCGCGGAAGCCGCCTTCGCCAAGGCCGTCGCCGCGGGCGGGGGCAGCGCGCCAGTGCGGGCGACGTTCCCTGCCGGCGGCGCATCCGGCATGTCGGGCCCCGTCCAGCAGGTCGCCACCGCCATCAAGTCGGGCCAGAAAATCGATGCGCTGTTCCTGCCTGCCGGCCGCGAGGAGCTTCCCGCGCTGGCGCCGCTCCTGGCAAACGCCGGCGTGACCAGCGCGAGCGTGCAGTTCATCGGCACGGGCCAATGGGACTATCCGAACGTTGGCAGCGAGCGCGCGCTTGTCGGCGGCTGGTATCCCGCGCCGGACCCGAAGGGCTGGGAGAGCTTCGCGCAGCGCTACGCCAAGACCTATGGCGGCACGCCGCCGCGCATCGCCAGCCTCGGCTATGACGCGGTAAGCCTTGCCGTGTCGCTGTCGCAGAATCCTCCGGGGCAACGCTATTCGTTCTCGCAGCTCACCCGCGCCGACGGGTTTGCCGGCACCGACGGACTGTTCCGCTTGTTGCCTGACGGCACATCCGAACGCGGTCTCGCCATTCTCGAGGTGCGCCAAGGCACCTCGAGAGTCGTCGACCCCGCGCCGCGCACCTTCACCACCGTATCGAGCTACTAGGACCTAAGCCGCAAGCTCCAGGATCAGCCGCTCGAGCACGAGCCGCCCGGCCTGCGTCGCCACGAGCCGGTCGCCGTTTCGGGCGACAAGACCATCGCCTTCCAGAGCGTTCAGCCGCGTCTCATCGAGCGCGCGTCCCCCAAGGGATGCGAGCCGCGCCAGGTCCATGCCCTCGGCCAGCCGCAGCGCCATTAAGAGGTACTCCTCCGCGGTCTCGTCGGTGCTCAGCGCCTCGTCGCTGATGAGGCCGTGCCCGCGCGCCTCGACTTGGGCGAGCCAATCTTCCGGCGATTTGATCGTGGACAGGGCCCGTTTGGTGCCGTTTTCGGTGATGCGCGCGTGGGCGCCGGCGCCGATCCCCGCATAATCGTGCCCCCGCCAATAGACCAGATTGTGGCGCGACTCCGATCCAACCCGCGCGTGATTGGAAATCTCGTAGGCGCGCAGCCCCGCTGCCTCGCACAGCTCTTGAGTCAAAAGATAGAGCGCACTGGCCTTCGCGGGATCAGGTACGCGCAAGGAGCCGGCCGCATGGCGCGCGGCGAACGGCGTGCCGTCCTCGATGGTGAGCTGATAGAGCGACAGGTGATCGCCGGCGTGCTCCAGCGCGCGCGCCAGCTCGTCCTTCCAGGCGCTGAGTGTCTGTCCCTCGCGCGCATAGATCAGATCGAACGACACGCGATCGAAGTTCCGTTTGGCCAGCGTCAGCGCGGCCAGCGCCTCATCCGCCGTGTGCAGCCGCCCCAAGGCCTTGAGGTCCGTATCGTCGAGCGCCTGCACGCCGAGCGACAGCCGGTTGACGCCGGCTGCGGCATAACCGGCGAAATTCTCGGCTTCCACGCTGGTGGGATTGGCCTCCAGCGTGATCTCGGCGTCGTCGTCGACCGCCCAGTGACCGGCGATGCCCGCGAGGATCGCCTCGACCGTACGCGGGGACATGAGCGACGGCGTGCCGCCGCCGAAGAATATGCTAGTGACGGTGCGTCCCGGCGCGCGCTCGGCAAAGTGGTCGAGCTCAAGGAGATAAGCGGCAAGGAACTTGTCCTCGGCGATGCCACCGTGGCGCACATGGGAGTTGAAGTCGCAATAAGGGCATTTGGCGCGGCAGAACGGCCAATGCACATAGACTCCGAACGGATCGTCACTCGACATTGGAGTAGGTCGCGTCCATCAGCTGCTCGAAGGCGCGCAGGCGGTGCGAGAGCTCGTTCTTCAGGTCAGGATCCATCTCACCGAACGTCTCAGTATAGCCGTCCGGCACGAAGATGGGATCATAGCCGAAGCCGCGGGCGCCCCGCGGCGGCCAGGTGATGGCTCCGTACGCCTTGCCGGTGAACACAGCCTCCTCGCCGTTTGGCGCGGCAAGTGCCAACGCGCAGGTGAAGTTCGCGCGGGCGTAAGCGCCGCCCGTGGCGTCCAGCTCGGCATGCACCCGCGCCATGGCGCGGGAGAAATCCCTCTCCGCGCCACCCCAGCGCGCCGAGTGAATGCCCGGTTGGCCTCCCAGCGCCTCCACCTCGAGCCCGGAATCGTCGGCGAGCGCCATCATGCGTGACGCGGCGGCGGCCGCGCGTGCCTTGAGGAGGGCATTCGCCTCGAACGTGTCGCCCGTCTCCTCGGGCTCGGGCAGATCGAGGCTGCCGGCGGAGACGCATTCGATGCCGAACGGCGCGAACAGCGCGCCGAACTCCCATACCTTGCCTTCATTGTGGCTGGCGATGACGAGTTTGGCGCCGCGATGAAGCGTGCCGGGACTAAGCAACGGTCAGCTTCTGCAATTCGACGAGTTCGGCGATCCCTTGCCGCGCGAGCAGCATCAGCTGGTCGAATTGATCCTGGTTGAACGGCTCGGTTTCCGCCGTGCCCTGCACCTCGACGATGCCGCCAGATCCCGTCATCACGAAATTGGCGTCGGCGTCGGCCTCGGAGTCCTCGGCGTAGTCGAGATCGAGCACTGCCGCGCCGCCATAGAGCCCGCACGACACGGCGGCGACGTGATCGCGCAGCACGCCCGCCTTGATCATGTTGCGCGCGGCCATCCAGGCGACCGCGTCGTGCAGCGCCACCCAGGCGCCGGTGATGGATGCCGTGCGCGTGCCGCCGTCGGCTTGGAGAACGTCGCAATCGACGATGATCTGCTTTTCGCCAAGGCCCGGCAGGTTGGTCACGGCGCGGAGCGAGCGGCCGATCAGCCGCTGGATTTCCTGCGTGCGGCCCGACTGCTTGCCGGAAGCCGCTTCCCGGCGCGTGCGATCGTTTGTGGCGCGCGGCAGCATGCCGTACTCCGCCGTCACCCAGCCGCGGCCCGAGCCCTTGAGCCACGGCGGCACGGGCTCGCCGGCCGTCGCCGTGCATAGTACATGGGTCTCGCCAAAGCGGACGAGGCAGGAGCCCTCAGCATGGCGCGACACGGCGCGTTCGAGGCTGATGGGACGAAGCGCATCGGATGCGCGTTTGGACGGACGGATAATGTCGAAATCTCCTTAAAGCTCGGCTGAGGCCGCGCACCCTAGAGGAGGCCCCGCCAAGGGCAAAGTCATTTCCCCAACTCTCGCATGAGCCAGCCTTGTGCGGGCCATGAGGAGAAGCTACCACCCTTAAGATGGGCTGGTGCGACGAGGTGCTCGGGTTAAGTGATGCCTCAGGCAGCGAAGCCGAGGCGGAAATGGAAGCGCGGCTCGCCGCATTGCCGGTTGCCGATCTGGTACGGCCCTGGCGCGAGGTGAGCACCACGGGCTTGAAAGATCAGACCGCTGGAACCCACGCATTTCTCATGTATTTCGACAGCCTGCCCCATGACGCGCCCCAACGCGCGGTCGCGTTTATCGAGGCCGAGCTTGCTGGCGAGCCCGACGACGAAATCGTGGCGCTGCTGGCCGATGGCAAGCTGCTCGGCCAGCTTCTCCACTTTCATGCCCCCAGCGTCGCCACCGCCCTGCAGGAACTGGCGCTCAGGCAGCCGCGCCTGCGCTGGCTGATGGGGGGCGCGGCGGCATCGATTACCGGCGGTATGGTGGAAAACCCGCAAGCCCAGCGGCGGCTTCTCGCCATCGCCAACGAGCCCGCGTACCGGAAATGGCAGGAAGCCCACCGCAGCGACGCCGAGCCTATCGACTTCGCCGCCCTGCCGCTGGGCGAGCTTGCCGCCGCCTGGGTCGAGATCACGGGGCGGTCCGACCGCGACAAAGAGCGCGACGGCAATTCAACCGCGCTTTACGACTTCCAGAGCGATCTCATCGGCAACGATCCGCTCGCGGCGCTCGAACTGGTGAAGGCGATCTTGGCTATCGAGGACAATCCGAACGTGCTTGGGCTCCTTGCCGCCGGCATGCTCGAGGATCTGCTGCCTGACGAGGATGGCCCCGTGATCGATGCCGTGGTGGCGGAGGCCGGGCGCAACCCGGCCTTCCGGGAGTTGCTCGGCGGCGTCTGGTTCTATGGCATGAGTCCCCAGGTGACCGAGCGGCTCGAAAAGGTGCGGGGTGAGGTGCGGTGGTGACGGCGGAGATGGCGGACGGCGCACCGGCGCCCGCGGCGGGCAGTCCTCCCCCGGCGCCTGCGACCGACGCCACACCCATGATCGCCCAGTACTTGGAGATCAAGTCGGCCAATGCCGACAGCCTCCTGTTCTATCGCATGGGCGATTTCTACGAGATGTTCTTCGACGACGCGGCTGTCGCCTCGCGTGCGCTCGGCATCGCTCTGACCAAGCGCGGCAAGCATGGCGGCGAGGACATTCCCATGTGCGGCGTGCCGGTCCGTGCGGCGGACGACTATCTCCAGCGGCTGATCGCCCAAGGCTTCCGCGTTGCCGTTTGCGAGCAGACCGAGGACCCGGCGGACGCGAAGAAACGCGGACCCAAATCCGTGGTGCGGCGCGACGTGGTGCGGCTCGTGACGCCGGGCACGCTGACCGAGGAGTCGCTGCTTGACGCCCGCGCCCACAACTTCCTCACAGCTCTGTTTCGCGGGGCGCCAAAGGAGAGCGCCGAGCAGGCCTATGCACTGGCCTCGATCGACATCTCCACCGGCGAGCTGATCGCGGCCTCGGTACGCCTGAGCGATCTTCCCGGCGAGCTCGCCCGTATTAGACCCGGCGAGGTTGTTGTCGGCGATGATCTCGCAGGCGACGCCGACATCCGCCGCCTCATCGACGAGGCAGGCGCGGCACTGACGCCTTCCCCGCGCGCCCATTTCGACTCCGTGCGCGGGGAGCGTGCCTTAAAGGAGCGTCTCGGCGTCGCCGCGCTGGATGCCTTTGGCGACTTCACGCGGCCAGAGCTTGCCGCGCTTTCGGGTCTCCTCACTTATGTGGAGATCACCCAAGTCGGCAGGGCGCCGCTGCTGCGCCCGCCGCGCAAAGAGACCGCCGGCAGCCTGCTCGTGATCGATGCCGCGACCCGCGCAAATCTGGAGCTCGCCCGCTCGAACCAAGGCGCGCGCGCCGGCAGCCTGCTTGCGGCCGTCGACCGCACGGTCACCGCCGCGGGTGCGCGCGAGCTGGCCAGCCGTATCGCCAGCCCCCTGACCGACGTGGCGCTGGTGAATGCGCGCCTCGACGCCGTCGCCTATCTCGCCAATGAGCCGCGTCTCCGGAAGGCTTTGCGCGATGCGTTGAAGGCGGCACCCGATCTCGCCCGTGCGCTGGCCCGCCTTGCGCTGGGGCGCGGCGGTCCGCGCGACCTCGGTGCGGTCCGTGATGCGATCGTTGCCGCGCACGATCTTGCCGCCCATCTGCTGCGGATCGGCGAGGCGTTGGGATTGCCGCACGAGCTGATGGGTATTGTCGAGCGGCTCGCGGGGGCGCCAATCGGGATCGAGCAATCTCTATCGGCGGCGCTGGCCGAGGCGCTGCCCGTCAACGCCCGCGACGGCGGCTTCATTCGCGAGGGGCTCAGCGGCGATCTCGACGAGCACAGAAGTCTTCGGGACGGCAGCCGCCAAGTCATTGCCGGGCTGCAGGCGACCTATGCCGAGGCCACCGGCATCAAGGGCCTCAAAGTTCGCCACAACAACGTGCTCGGCTATTTCGTCGAGGTCACGGCGCTGCACGCGCCGACGCTGACCAAGCCACCGCACGTGGAGACGTTCATCCACAGACAGACCATGGCGACTGTTGTCCGCTTCTCCACGGCCGAGCTTGCCGAGCTCGAATCGCGCATCACATCGGCCGCCGACCGTGTGCTCGCACTGGAGCTCGACATTTTCGCCGCGCTCGTGAACGACATACTCGCCGAGGAGCAGACCCTGTCTGCGGCGAGCGCGGGGCTCGCCGAGCTTGATCACTATGCCGGCCTCGCCGAGCTTGCCGCCGAGCAGGACTACGTGCGGCCCAAGATCGATGCGAGCCTCGTCTTCGCCGTCGAGGACGGCCGGCACCCCACGGTCGAACACAATTTGCAGCGGGGGCACGGAGCCAGCTTCATCGGCAATGACTGTAGACTTGGGGGTGACAGCGGGGACGAGGGCACACGCATCCTCTTGGTCACCGGGCCAAACATGGCCGGCAAGTCGACGTTCCTGCGCCAGAACGCGCTGATCGTCGTGCTCGCCCAGGCCGGCTCCTTCGTGCCGGCAAAAGCGGCCCATATCGGCATCGTCGACCGGCTGTTCAGCCGCGTCGGCGCGGCGGACGATCTCGCGCGTGGCCGTTCGACCTTCATGGTGGAGATGGTCGAGACCGCCTCGATCCTCAATCAAGCCACAGCGCGCTCGTTCGTGGTGCTCGACGAGATCGGCCGCGGCACGGCAACCTTCGACGGCCTCTCGATTGCGTGGGCGACGCTCGAATATCTGCACGAGGTGAACCGATCCCGCGTGCTGTTCGCCACCCACTATCACGAGCTGACCGCGCTCGCCGACAAGCTCAATCACGCCGCCAATGCCACGGTCGAGGTCAAGGAGTGGCGGGACGAGATCGTGTTCCTCTATCGCGTCGTGCCGGGCGCCGCCGACCGCTCCTACGGCATCCACGTGGCCAAGCTGGCCGGGCTCCCCGGCCCGGTCCTGGCCCGCGCCGGCGAGGTGCTGCACGAGCTGGAAAAGGCCGATGGGCGCCCCAAGCCTGCCGATCTCGCCGACGACCTGCCGCTGTTCCAGGCCACCAAGCCGCCTCCTGGGCTCGGCGAGCCATCGCCGCTGGAGCGGGCGCTTCAAACGCTCAGCCCCGACGCCATGACGCCGAAAGAGGCCCTCGAAGCCCTCTACCGGCTCAAGGCTTTGCTTGAAAGCGAGGCGTAAAGCCTCGATGTGCTAGACTCTTCACCCGCCATGGACCAATCCGCCCCAAAGCAAGCGCCGTATTTGCAGGCGCCTTATTTCGACTTCGACCTCCTGCGCCAGGAGACCTCGGAGCTGGCACGCGCCCATGAGCCGCACGACACCCAGCTGCGCGCGGCTCTGGTCACCTACCTGAAGCCGCACGTCGAGGAAGCGCGGACCGCAGCCAAGCAACGGCTCGAGCAGGACGGTGACGGCCGCGCCTGTGCCCAGGGCCTCTCCGACTTCCAGGACGCGCTGATACGCCTCGCCTACGACTTCACCACCGAACACGTCTATCGCGCGCAAAATCCCTCCAAGGCCGAGCGCATGGCGGTGGTCGCCCAAGGCGGCTATGGGCGCGGCCTGCTGGCGCCGGGCTCCGACATCGATCTCTTATTCTTGCTTCCCTACAAGCAGACGGCATGGGGCGAGAGCGTCGCCGAGTACATGCTCTATTTGTTGTGGGATCTCGGCTTCAAAGTCGGCCATGCCACCCGCACCATCGCCCAGTGCGTCCGTCTCAGCCTGGCCGACATGACCATTCGCACGGCGCTGCTCGATGCGCGGCTCATCCTCGGGGACGCAAACCTGTTCGTGGAATTCCAGCAGAGCTTCCGCAAGGACGTGTTGGAGGTCGACGCGCGCGCCTTTGTCGAGGCGAAGCTCGCCGAACAGAACGCCCGTCACTCACGCTCCGGCGCCTCCCGCTATCTCGTTGAGCCCAACATCAAGGAAGGACCCGGCGGCTTGCGGGATCTGCACACCTTGCACTGGCTCGCCAAGCACCTTTATCCCGACAAGGCCGAGGAAGAGTTCGTCGAAGCCGGCGTCTTCACCCGCAATGAATATCGGAGCTTCCGCCGCTGCGAGTTCTTCCTGTGGACGGTACGCTGCAACTTGCATTTCCTGACCAACCGGCCCGAGGAGCGCTTGAGCTTCGATCTCCAGCGCGCCATGGCCGACCGGCTCGGCTATCGCGGCCATGCGGGCTTGAGCGCCGTCGAGCGCTTCATGAAGCACTACTTCCTCATCGCCAAGGAGGTCGGGCAATTGACCCGGATCGTCTGCTCGGCGCTCGAGATCAAGCAGTTGAAGTCGGTGCCGACCCTCGACACGCTGCTCGCCCCGTTCAGCTGGCGCCGCCGCGCCAAGCTCCGGCGTACGTCGGATTTCCGCATCGAGAACGGCCGCATCTCGACCGTCGACAAGGACGCTTTCGCCAAGGACCCGGCGAACTTCATCCGGCTATTCGTCGTCGCCGACGAGAACCAAGCCGCATTCTCGCCCGAGGTGCTGCGCCAGATCAGGGCCAACTTCCGACTGATCGACGACAACCTGCGCGCCGACCCGGTGGCCAACCGCTTGTTCATGCGGCTCCTGACCGACGCGCGCGATCCCGAAGGGTCCTTGCGTAAGATGAACGAGGCGGGTGTGCTCGGCCGTTTCTTCCCTGATTTCGGCCGCGTGGTGTCGATGATGCAATTCAACATGTACCACCACTTCACGGTGGACGAGCATCTGATCCGCGCCATCGGCTTCCTCTCCGGCATCGAGCGCGGCCGCCTGTCGATCGATCATCCCGTGTCGAGCGAGGTGGTCCGCACCATCGACAACCGGCGCGCGCTCTATGTCGCGGCCTTCCTGCACGACATCGCCAAGGGCCGTGACGAGGACCATTCCATCGCCGGCGCGCGCATTGCCCGCGAACTCGGTCCGCGCCTTGGGCTGAACGCGTCCGAGACTGAGACGGCTACCTGGCTGGTCGAGCACCACCTCACCATGAGCCTGTTCGCCCAGAGCCGCGACCTCAACGACCCCAAGACCATCCGCGACTTCGCCGAGATCGTGCAGAGCCGCGAGCGGCTGAAGCTTCTGCTCATCCTGACCGTCGCCGATATCCGCGCCGTTGGGCCGGACGTGTGGACCGGCTGGAAGGGCCAGCTTCTGCGCACGCTCTATTTCGAGACGGAGCCGCTGCTCGGCGGCGGCCACACGGCCTTGACCCGCACGGAGCGCATGACCCGCGCCCAGGACGCCTTGCGCGAGCGGCTTGCGGGCTGGCCGAGCTACGACCTCGATCGCTTCATCGACCGCCACTATCCCGCCTACTGGCTCCGGACCGATCTCGATGTCATCGCCGAGCACGCCAAGCTTGTGCGCGATGCCGAGGCGCAAGGCCGCAACGTGGTCACCCATATCTCGACCGACGCCTTCCGCGGCGTCACCGAGATCACGCTGCTGGCGCCCAATCACCCGCGGCTCTTGGCCATGGTTGCCGGTGCCTGTACCGGCGCGGGCGCCAACATCGTCGATGCGCAGATCTCGACCACGCGCGACGGCATGGCGCTCGATACCATCCATCTGGAGCGCGAGTTCGATCGTGCCGAGGACGAGGAGCGACGCGCCCGGAAGATCGCCGTGTCCATCGAACGCATGCTCAACGGCGAGGCTCGCGCCGCCGATCTCGTGCTCAGCAAGAAGAAGCCGAAATCGCGGCTGTCCGCCTTCACCGTCGAGCCGCAGGTGGTGTTCGACAACACGCTGTCCGATGCGCTGACCGTCATCGAGATCAACGGTCTCGATCGCCCCGGCCTGCTTTATGACGTGACGCGCGAGATCTCCGACCTCAACCTGGACATTGCCTCGGCCCACATCGCCACGTTCGGCGAGAAGGCGGTCGACGTCTTCTATGTCACCGACCTCACAGGCAAGAAAATCACGAGCTCGAGCCGTGAGTCGCTGGTCCGCGAACGGTTGACGAAGGTGCTCGTGGCGCGCCAGGAATCAGCGCTCGCGTCCGTGTAGTTTCCCAGTCAACCTCAGGCTGAGGGGCCGCCGCGAG
>Ga0307380_10002457_pt1 | contig 26428 bp, 19 predicted proteins | sample UN3MG_FD_202239 | JGI IMG/M metagenome (GOLD analysis project Ga0307380, IMG submission 202239) | Soil microbial communities from Risofladan, Vaasa, Finland - UN-3 | ecosystem: Environmental > Terrestrial > Soil > Coastal area > Acid sulfate soil | place: Finland: Risofladan, Vaasa | collected... | reverse complement strand
ATGAAGGCACGATTGCAAGCGTTGGGATGCCCCGGGGAGAAAATCCAGGTCCAGCGCATCGCCATCCCGGTAGCCGGCCTGCCTTTCAGACAACGTCTCCCTAAAAGGGACGGGGAAAAAGTGATCATTGTTTTCAGCGGGCGCTTTGTGGAAAAAAAGGGGCTTTTAATCGCCTTGCAGGCACTGCGCGAAGTCCGACGAACGCATCCCGATTTTGAATTCCGCATCATCGGCGACGGGCCGTTAATGCCGGAAATTGAACGCTATGTGCGGAATCACGAAATGAGCGCCTATGTTCGCCTGCTTGGTTTCCTGAACTACAACGACTACCTTGAGCAAATGAAAAACGCCGACCTGTTCCTGCATCCGAGCATCACTGCCGCCGACGGCGACAGCGAGGGCGGCGCACCGACGACCATCCTGGAAGCCCAGGCCCTGGGCCTGCCGGTGTTGAGCACCAGGCACGCCGACATCCCCAACATCGTCGATCCGGGCCAAAGCGCCCTGCTGAGCGGCGAGAGGGATATCGATGAATTAGCCGCAAATATAATCAGCTTGCTGGTGAATCAGCAATGCTGGCCGCAAATGGGGGCGGCCGGACGCCGCTTTGTCGAAGCATTCCACGACATTGAAAAGGAAATACCGCGGTTGGAGTCGAGATATTCCAGCCTGATAGAAACCAGGAAACAACAATGAGCGACAAGCCGCTGGTTTCGGTGATCATCCCGGTTTTCAACCTGGAATCCTACCTCAGGGAAGCCGTCGATTCGGTGCTGAACCAATCCTGCCGGGACTTCGAGATCATCCTGGTCGATGACGGCTCGACCGACCGCAGCCGCGAAATCATTGCCCGCTATCAACGGCAGGCACCGGAATGCGTTCAGGCCATTTTCCTGGAACATGGCGGAGCCGCGGCAGCGCGCAATGCCGGGATTGATGCTGCCCGTGGTCAATGGATCGCCTTTCTTGACGGTGACGACGTCTGGCAACCGGCCAAGCTGGCCGAGCAGCTCAAGTTAGCAAATTCCGATCCGCAATACAATTTCATCGCCTGCGCCGCAGAGCTTCATGGTCGTAAAGAGTTGTTTCAGGAAATTCCATCACAAATTTTCGACTTCAAGATGGAACTGCTGCGCCGAGGCTGTTTCATTACCCTATCCACGGTCCTGGTCCGGCGCGAGCTGCTGATACTCACGCGTTTCAACGAACAACTGGAAGGCGCCCAAGAGTTCGACTTATTCCTTCGTTTGGCCGACTCCATTCGACTGGGGATCATTTACCGGCCACTGATTTTTTACCGCATACGCGAAGACGCTATCAGCGGCCTGCTTGGCGGACGTTTTCTCCAAGTTCACCGTCATTTCCAGATGGTTCGAAGGGAGCTGCAGCAACTGCAGCGAGAAAGTCCCCTGCGCATTCTGCCCTATAGAGCCGAAGTTCGGATCGTTGCGCAAAGACTGGCTCACGAAGCTGCTTATTATGCACTGATGAATCCGCGCGCAACGATCGCCATACGCCTGAAACTCGTAGCCATCGCTATCGCGGAGTACCCAGGGCGGCTGAAAAATTACCGTTTACTGCTGCAGACCCTGCTACCGGCGGCCTTGAACCGGCGGTTGGCCCAGATCTGGCATCGCCAGCAAACAAGTTAAAAAAGCTGATCCAGGAAATCCATCTGCATCCCCTCGCCTTCCATGGAACCAATGCCACCGAATCGGAGTAAAGATTCGCAAATCAGCTCCGCCAGCATTTGACAATTCGGAGCCCAAAATATAAAATTGAAATCTATCAAATGTTGGATAGGAGCGTCATGAATTCTCCTCTCTTGTCGATCATCACACCGTCCCTGAATCAATTGCCATTTCTGAAGGTCTGTGTAGCCAGTGTCGAGATGCAATCATATCCAAACTGCGAACAAATTGTTTTAGACGCCGACTCCAGTGACGGAAGCAAGGAATATCTGAAAAAATATCCGGGGTGCATTACATGGTGGCGCAGCCATCCGGACAGAGGGCAGTCCCAGGCATTGAATGAGGGGTTTTCACTGGCAAAAGGGGAGTGGATCGGCTGGCAGAACTCAGATGATTTCTATTACCCCGGGGCATTTGCATTGGTTGCGCAAATTATCCAGAAATTTCCCCAAACTCAGGTGATTGTCGGCGATACAGCGATTGTGGATGAAACGGGAATGATCGCCAACCGTATCGGTGTGTCTCCTGTTCCGGCTCAATTATGGTTGAAAGGCTTTTGGCCATATAACCAATCGCTTTTTATCCGCAAAGACATCCTAATACCCGTTCTACCGATAGATGAAAACTTATATTTGCATATGGACACTGATTTTCTGGCAAAAATTGCCCTCCTTGCTCCAAAAATCGCCTATACCCCCCATCTATTGGGAGCCTTCAGGAAGCACCGGGCATGCAAAACAGAGAATCCAGAGGTATTGCAAAGGAGCCGAAAGGAAAGAAATTTATTGAACAAGCGATACAACCAAATCCTGTGGCCGGAAACCCGCTTGAGTTGGCAAGCTCACCGCCTGTCCCATCATTATCAAAACATCAAGGCATGGGGAATAACCTCAGTTTTTAAAAGGTTGGTTTTTAAAATTCAAACCCCTAACTTGAAAGGAACAGTGTTAAAATAGCCAATGGGATATAGGAATTGCAATATTACATTTATCGTGGAGTAATAAAATGGTAGAAAGGAAAGCAAGTTGTCCCGATTCCGCCTCATTCTGGAAAGAAAAAAAAGTTTGCGTCACCGGAGGCCTCGGCTTTCTTGGATCCTATGTGATGGAAAAGCTCAAAGATCGGGGTGCCAGGAATATCTTTGTACCTAGAATTGAAAAATATGACTTGACCCAAGTAGACGCCATCCGCCAGATGCTTTTAGATGCAAAACCGGAAATTGTCATCCATTTGGCCGCAAAGGTCGGGGGAATCGGTGCCAACAGCGAACACCCTGGTGAGTTTTTTTACGAGAACTTGATGATGGGGACACAGCTTATCCACGAATCGTGGAAATCTGGAGTAGAGAAATTCGTCGCATTGGGAACAGTATGTGCCTATCCCAAATTTACTCCAGTTCCTTTTCGTGAGGAGGATCTTTGGAACGGTTACCCTGAAGCAACCAACGCCCCCTATGGCTTGGCAAAAAAGATGCTTTTGGTTCAGTCGCAAGCATATCGCCAGCAATACGGTTTCAATTCCATTTTTCTACTGCTGGTAAATCTTTACGGACCTCGGGACAATTTCGATCCGCAATCATCTCACGTCATCCCGGCGTTGATAAAAAAAGTGGTCGATGCGGTAGGAGGCAAGGCAGCGGCGATACGACGGTTGAATGGTGAATTTGCGGTATCACCGGACCTTCCACTATCAGTTTGGGGGGACGGCTCACCTACACGAGAGTTTCTCTTCGCCGAGGATGCGGCTGAGGGAATATTGTTAGCGGCGGAGCGTTACAATGAAAGTCAGCCCGTGAATTTGGGCAGTGCTTTTGAAATAAGCATCAAAGATCTCGTCGAAACCATCTCCAGTTTGATTGGTTATAATGGCCAAATCAATTGGGATGTCAGCAAACCAAACGGGCAACCGCGGCGCAAACTGGATACAAATAGGGCCAAGAAGTTGTTTGGCTTTGAGGCCTGGACTACGTTTGAGAATGGATTGAAGAAGACAATCGATTGGTATCTGCAAAACACAAATTTACCCGTTTTGTGACAAAATTTGACATGAAGATCGCCTTGGACGGTGCCTGCCTCTCCCCGCGCCTGACCGGGGTCGGCCGCTATTTCCAGTCCCTGCTTGAGGAATTGCTTCCCCTGGATACCGCCAACGAATACACCCTGTTCCTGAAGGAGAATTTCGCAACCCGGCTCGATTTTCCCAACCTGCACACCCATGTACTGGCCCGGCCGGGGAGCTATCTCATCTGGCAGAACACGCTGCTCAGGAAGGCGGTGCTCCGCGGCGGCTTCGAACTTTTCTGGTCCGCCAATTACACCCTGCCTTTCTTCCTGCCGATCACCTCGCTGCTGACCGTCCACGACATTTCCTGGAAGGCCCGGCCCGGCGATTATTCGCCGCTCAACCGTTTGTACAGGAACCTGGCCGGCGCCCGCAGCTTCAGGAAAGCCGGGGCCATATTCACCGATTCCGATTTTTCCCGGGATGAAATCATCCGGCGAGCGTCCGTTCCCGCCGCCAAGGTGAAGCGCGTCCACCTGGGTGTCGACGAGCGCTTCCGCCGCGCCGCTGCCGGCGAGATCGAGGCCTGGAAGACCGGGCATGGCCTTGCCGGCAAGCGCCTGATCGGCTTCTTGGGCAATTTTTTCAAGCGCCGCCATGTTCCCGAGATCATCGCCGCCCGGGAGATCCTGGGCAAGCGGCATCCCGACACGGTCCTGCTGCTGATCGGCGAAAACCACGGCGTGCCCGAGAGCGCGTTGAAAAAGAACACAGCGGATGTCCGCTGGCTGCGGCGCCTTCCCGAAAACGAGCTCAACGCCTTCTACTCTTCGCTTTCCCTTTTCCTGTATGTATCCGAATACGAGGGCTTCGGACTGCCGCCCATGGAAGCGCTGAATTGCGGCACCGTATCGCTGCTTCTGCGCCGGAGCTCCCTTGAGGAATTGTATGGGGACATCGCTCTCTTTGTGGACCGGCCCGATCCCGAAATCGTCGCCGCGGCCATCTCCCAATTCCTACGGCCGGAGCAGGATACCAGGCGGCAGCTGCTGGCCAACTGGCAGGTCCGCAAACCATACTTTTCCTGGAAAAGAGCGGCGGAAGAATACCTCCGGGAAATTGAAGGCATGCAATGCAAATCATCATAGACGGCCGTCCCTTGCAGACCTATTCCGCATTTCGCGGCATCGGCCGCTATGTCAGGAACATTGTGCAAACCTTCGGCCGCGATGAGCGTGCCGCATTTCTTTATTTCCGGGGCAATGACACCTTGCCCGCCAGCGCCCAAAAAGTATTCACCGCCGCCCCCAGGCGCATGATCACGCTGACTGACTCCCTTTTCCTGCCCGGCATCTTTTCACGCCAACACCCTGCCTGCTACCACTCTACCGCCTACGCCCTGCCGCAAAGGACCCGGAACGTCCGCTATCTCCTGACCGTCTTCGACCTGACCCCCCTGAAGTTTCCGCAATTTTTTCCCCTGCGCCACCGGCTGGTCTTCAAAAGGATCATCAAATCAGCCTTGCGCGCCGATAGCGTGCTGGCCATCTCCACTAAAACCGCAGCTGATCTGCTGGAATTTATTCCCATCGATGAAAAAAAAGTCGAAATCCTGCATTGCATGCTTGACGAACAATTCACCTCCAACCAAGCAATGAAACCGACCGCTTCCTACCCTGGCGAATTCTTGCTGTACACCGGCGGGGCCGACCGGGTGAAGAACCTGGAGACCCTGTTGCAGGCGATCTCACGGCTGCAGGTCCCGTTGCTCATCGTCGGTGAGATCACCGCGACCAGGGCGGCCCATTTGCTGGCCGCATTGCCGGCACACGACCGCCGGCTGGTCACATTCACCGGCTACGTTCCCGACGGCCAGCTGGCCTGGCTGTATAAAAATGCCGCCGCTTTTGTCTTTCCCAGCCTGAATGAAGGGTTCGGCTATCCGCCGCTCGAATCCCTGCAATGCGGAACCGCGGCCATCGTTGCCCGCGCCGGATCGCTGCCTGAGATACTCGATGATGCGGCAGTTTTTGTGGACAATCCGCTCGATGCCGATGAATGGGCGCAAAAGATCAGGCGCCTGCTGGAGGATGCGGAGATGCAAAGGACATTGATTGCCCGCGGACAAAGCCTGTTGCGCAAATATTCGCCGTCGGAATTCAAAAAAAATCTTGAACGCGCTTATTTCCAGACCGACTGAAATTACCTCGGTGTTTTTTTAAATAAAAACAATCAACTCTCCGAAATTTTGATATATCCCATTCGCATCTGTTAAAATGTCTGTCAATGAAGCATAAAAAAATTCTGTTTGTCATGGTGCTAGCGTTGCTGACTTTTCTGGTTTATCTTCCGGGATTGAACCACGAGTTGATATGGGATTCCAAACCCATGATCCAGGAAAATGCCCTTCTGCAAGGAGAATTTTCCCTGACCGCCCCATTCCAAAGCGGCTATTGGGCTTCCACCAGCCAAAGAAATTCAGGGTACGATTACTACCGGCCGCTGACTATCCTCTCCTTTATGATGGAAAAAGCAATTTGGGGATTGTCCCCCTTCCGGCTGCGCCTGGTCAACTTGCTGCTCTTCATCACCGCCCTGCTGATACTCTATCTTTTTCTCCGCCGGCAGACCGCCCATCCTGGAGTGGCCGAAACAGCCGTTGTTCTCTACGCCCTGTTTCCCCTCCACCTCGACAACATCAACTGGGTCGTGGGCCGCTGTGACCTGCTGATGCTGCTTTTCGGCGTGCTCTCTCTGCTTCTGTTCGACCATTTCCTGGAAAAGAAGTCGTCGTGGCTGGGGTTGCTCGCCCTGGTGAGCTATGCCTTGGCCCTCCTCGCCAAGGAACAATCCCTGTTCTTCCTCCCGCTATTCCCGCTCCATGAACTCATGCGCCGGCGCCGCCTTTCCCTGCCCTTCTATATCCTCCCCCTGCTTGTCACCGCGGGTTTCTGGCTGCTCAAGTCAGCGGTGATCGGCCGCGGCGGTTTTCCCATCCGCTCCTTTCCCACCCTTTGGGAAAATGTCCTGCCGGTGCTGGGAACGCTTGGCTACTATGCCCGCTCGCTCATCTTTCCGTTCCACTACGACATGTTCCTGCCGGTGGACGCGGTACAAACTGTCTTTTACCTGGCCGCGGGTACGGGCTTGATCCTCTTTCTCATACTGTTACCCATTTGGGGCCGCAAGCGGGCCGGACTCCTCGGGGTCTGGTTTTGGATCGCCCCTTTCCTCGGCGGTGCCCTGCTGCTGGTCTTTACACCCATCCATCCCTTCAGCATTTCCACCCGCTACCTAATGGTCCCGGCCATCGGCTGGGCCTGGCTCCTGGGTCATTGGCTGAACGCCCTACGCCCCTCAGTGAGAAAGGCCGCGCTGGCCACCCTGCTGGTCGCTTCGGCCTCGGCTGTGATCGTCCATTCGCAAAAATACCACAGCGAAACGGATTTCTGGAAAAGCGCCCTCGCTTCCTGCCCGAACGACAGTTTTTTCCTCAACAAGTACGCCGGCCAACTCCGGGAGAATGGGGATTTCATCCGCAGCGAAATCCTCCTGCGCCGCGCCCTCTCATTCAAGATGAAAAATTCCACCGCCGTCGCCATCGCCCTGCAGCTCTCCGACATCGCTTTTGCAAAAGCCCACTACGAGGAGAGCCTGGGCTGGCTGGAAAAGATGCGCTCCCTGAAGCTCGATCCCCTGTACGCGAGACAGCGCCTGCACCGGCTCCTGAAGATCCACCTGGCCCGCGGCGACCTGGCCGGGGCGGAAGCAGTGCTCCGGGAAGCGGCCGCGGCCTCTCCCGGACTGCAAGCCCCAAAAAGCCGGATCGAACTTTATTTGGCTCTCGCCGAATGGGACAAGGCCCGCGAGGCGGCACGGGTCCTTTCCGCTCCCCTGGCTGCAGAATGGTTAAAAATGATTCAAAAAGAAGAGAGCGTTTTTCGCTCGCTGGGGCCTGGTCAACAGGCCCGGTTTTTCATCAGCCGCGGCAATTTCGGTTCAGCCTGGGACATTTGGCCGGGCAAGGAATCCTCGGGCGTTCCCGAGCAGCTGCAATCGGCCAAACTGGCTATCCTGGCCGGGCGCGCTGAGGAAGGGGAAGAGAGGATCGGGCGGCTGGTAAAAAAAAATAAAACGGATTTCAAAGTACTCAACAGCGCGGGCAACCTGCTTTTCGACCTGCAGCAGGCCGATGAAGCCCTGGATTTCTACCAGCGCTCGCTGCAGTTGAACCCCGATCAACCCGCATTGATCGAGCGCCTCAAACGGATCGGCCTCCTGCAGCGCCGACCGATCGTTCCCTGAGTCCGCGCCGTTCGCTGCGAATTGACTGGTTTTTTTCTTTGTGCTTAAATCCAGCTTATGAGACTCCTGGCTGCAATGAAAAGAAAGGATCTTCTTTTATGCCTAGTGCTTTGTTTCATCGTGGCGGCCGCGTTTTTCCCCTCCCTGTCCAATGGCTTCACCAATTTTGACGACAACGCCTATTTGACTGCCAACCCGCTGGTCCGGTCGCTGGCGCCCGCGAATATCAAGCGGATCTTTACCACGACCCGGCCGCATACGATTTTCGTGCCGATGGTCACGCTGACATTCGCGCTGGAATACCGCTTGTGGAAATTGGATCCGCGGGGATATCATGCGGTCAACCTGCTCCTGCATATTTTCAACGCCCTCCTGGTGTTCTTTTTGATCCGCGGCGTTTCCGGTTCGCTGGCCGTGGCTTTTTTCACCAGCCTGTTCTTTGCCCTTCACCCGCTGCGTGTGGAAAGCGTGGCCTGGGTCACGGAGAGGAAGGACCTCCTGTTCACTTTTTTCTTCCTGCTGGCACTGCAATTCTATATCCGCTATCTTAAAAAGGACTCCGGCCGGGATTACCTGCTTTCAATTTCCATGTTCGCCTTTGCCATTTTTTCCAAAATGAGCGCCCTGGTCCTGCCGGCGGTCCTGCTGCTCATGGACTGGAAAGTGGAGGCCCGGATATCCAAAAAACGCTGGCTCGAAAAGATCCCCTTCGCCGTCATCCTGCTTTTGTACGCCATCAGCAGCTGGAACAGCGTGCAGGCCTTTTCCGTGCAGTATTCCGGGCAGTATTCCGGCGGCCGGCATCAAGTTATAATGAAAAACTCGCTGTGGGTCATCCCGTTTTATCTTCAAAAAACCATCTGGCCGTCCCGCCTCTCCGCGCACTACCCGACAGACATGCGGTTTTTCATGCCGTCATTGTGGTTCTCCATTTTTTATTCGATCATCTTGATCGGCGGATCCTTTTTGTTGCTCAAGAAATTCCGGCGCGAATGGCTTTGGGGTTGGGGCTTTTTCCTCATTGCCCTGCTCCCGGTGTTCGGCCCGGTCTGGCAATTTTTCCCGGTGGCCAACCGCTATTCCTATTTGCCGGCCATCGGCCTGTCCTATGTCCTGGTCATGGCCGTCTCCCTGGCCGGCGAAAAATTGGCCAGATGGAAAAATCTAAGATCATTGTGGACGGCCCTTGCCGTTTCAACCCTGATTATTCTCGGCACGGCCAGTTTTCTCCGCTGCCACGTATGGAAGGACAGCATTTCGTTGTGGAATGACGTGATCGGGAAATATCCGATGATCCCGCTCGCCTACAATAGCCGGGGCAATGCCCTGCAAACCGCGGGACGCCTGGATGAGGCCCAGGAAGATTATTCCCGGGCGATCCAGCTTATGTCCCATGGCAGCTTTTATTGGAACCGCGGGTTGGCGCGGCTGCAGAAAAACCAGGCCAAAGAGGCAATAGAGGATTTTTATGCAGCTATTCTTAAGGACCCGAAATACTTCCAGATGTTTTGTCAAATGACGGTTGACACGCATGGCCGATCGGGATATGAGCGGGTTATTTACATGGGCAAGCGGCTCATCGCCGCCCGGCCCGATTCCCGGGTCCATATGAAAATGGCGGAAGCATTCATTCGCTTGCGCCGCTGGCAAGAGGCGGATTTTCATCTGCAGGAGGCCGTGCGCCTGTCACCCCATGTGGAAGAATACCGGCGCGCCTTGCAGGTGTTTCGCGAAGCCTTGCACCTGCCCTCGCGTCGATTCGAGGAAAAATGAATCAAATGGATTTTATTGAAAAACGGAAAGTCCACTGGAACGCAGTGGTCAACAAATGGGGGAGACGCGAAGGACTGGGGAAGTATTACCACCGGAGAGTATTGAAGATCCATCAATTCTTGGTTCCTCCCGGGCGGAAGATCCTAGAACTAGGGTGCGGGTTCGGTGACCTGCTGGCCGGTTTGAAACCCGCCATCGGTATCGGAGTCGACTTTTCAGCGGGCATGATCGCCCAGGCCAAGTCCAAGCATGCCGACTTAACCTTTATTTGCGCCGATGCCTCGGACTTGGAATTGCATGAAACCTTCGACATCATTCTTTTGTCGGACCTGATCAATGACTTGTGGGACGTGCAAAAAGTCCTGGCAACCGTTTCCCGGCACGCGACCCCCGGCACCCGCATCATTTTGAACTTTTACAGCCGCTTGTGGGAAATGCCGCTGCGGCTGGCCCAAAAACTGCGGCTGACAAAGCCGACGCTGATGCAAAACTGGCTGACTCCCGAAGATGTACTCAACCTGATGAACCTGGCCGACTTTGAGCACATCCGGCACTGGACTGAATTCCTGTTGCCCGTCCAGGTTCCCCTGCTTTCCTTTTTTGCGAATCGTTTCCTGGCCAAGCTTTGGCCTTTCAATTGGTTGGCCCTGTCCCATTTCATGGTCGCCAGGATCAAGCCGGGCAAAAAGGAGGGGGAGCAAAAGCGGTCCGTTTCCATCATCGTTCCGGCCAGGAACGAGGCGGGAAACATCAAGGAGATCTTTGCCAGGACACCGGAAATGGGAAAATGGACCGAACTGGTTTTCGTGGAAGGGCATTCCCGGGATGACACCCATGCGGCTATCCAAAGGGAGATCGAACTCCAACCGCAGCGGCGGTGCCAGCTGTTGCAGCAGGCGGGGATCGGTAAAGGCGACGCGGTCAGGCTGGGCTTTGAACATGCCAGCGGAGATATTTTCATGATCCTCGATGCGGACCTGACCGTTCCCCCCGAGGACCTGCCGCGGTTCTATCAAGCGCTGACCTCTGGACAAGGCGAATTGATCAATAGCGTGCGCCTGGTTTATCCCATGGAAAAACAGGCCATGCGCTACTTGAACTTCCTGGGAAACAAGTTTTTCAGCCTCGCTTTTTCAATGCTTCTCGGCCAGCCGATCAAGGACACCCTTTGCGGGACCAAGGTCTTGAGCAGAGAGAATTACCTGCAAATCAAAAAAAACAGGGCTTATTTCGGGGATTTCGACCCTTTCGGGGATTTCGATCTCATTTTCGGGGCGGCCAAATTGAATTTGAAGATCATCGACCTGCCAATCCGTTACCGGGAGAGAGTGTACGGACAGACCAACATCCAGCGCTGGAAACATGGCTGGCTGCTCCTGAAAATGGTGGCCGTCGCCGCCAGCCGCATCAAGTTCATTTAACACCAAGGGGTTATTTCAACCATGCGGAGGCCGGAGAGCACCAATGAGCAGAGAACCGGCAAATTCACGAAAAACAGGAATTTTTTCAATAGAGTGGCCGAACTTCTGAATCAACGGCACCAGTTTTTCCGGAGTGGCGGGATGCAACCAATCGAAAGGAATGATCTTCACATTTTCAAAACCGGTTCCCAGCAGAATCCTTTTTAATCTCCATCGTAAAAATGCTGTTTCGTCACTTGAAATGTAGGGGAACCATTTCCGGCATTTTCGTTCTAAAAAAACCTGAGGATTCAATAGATTAGGCTCGGCAAAAGCCATGATTCCTCCCGGCTTGAGCAGACTGAATATTTTCAAGCAAGAGGGGAAAAGATCGAGATGATGCAAGACTGAAGATCCGATCACTGCGTCAAAAGGGCCTTCGAGAGCGCAATCTTCAAATCGCTTTTCAATAAATCGGACCTGCAGGGGAGGCAGGTCGCGTTGTTGTGCTTTTTGCAGTAGCTCCCCCGATATGTCCACCGCCACGAGCCGCGCCCCGGTTTTGGCGAACATCGCGGTGAACAAACCCGTGCCGCAGCCGATCTCCAACACATGGCTCCGGGAGTTCAGGCCGGCGCATTCGACAATCAAACCGGCCCTTCGTGCCGCCCTTAACTTTCCGGCAGGCGAACCCCAGCCCCAGACGAATTCCGTATCATTTTTCGCCAGTTTTAGCCCATGCTCGATTTCACGGCTGGCCCGTGAATCATTCTTGTCTTTTTCGCCGCGACTCATGCGAGAGCCTGATTGGCCAATGCCCGGGCTTGTGCGGAGCAGATCTTGCCGAGACCGAAGTCGGTCGAAAAATCGACACATTGAAAACAAGCGATCAAAGGGGATTCTTTGAAGCGTTTCATAGGGAGTCAAGAAAAAGTATCCGGCTTTTTTTTATCATTGACCATCGTATAGAAAAAAGAAGTAAAAATCAAATTCAGCCCCATGATTGCTCAGGGGTACATAAAGCCCTTTTTGCTTCGCCGGGCACCACGATCTCGAATGAATGCCTGGAACCACCCTCGGAGAATGAACCCTGGGATTGACAACGTAGCCCCCCCCCCATACAATAACTACGTGGAGAATAGCCAAAGTAAAAATCCTCTGAATTCTCGACTGAGCAAGATACTCGCTGCTCTTTTTCTGGGTTTGTTCATATTCATCCTGGCAGAAACCACGAATTGGCAATATTCGTCAACTAGGGATCACCGTGTACTTAGACCCGAAAACATCATCCAAGGTAAATCGCAAGCTCCAAATCAGTATCGAATTCTTGCTCCGCTGCTTACTTTATTCCTGAATAGGACCTTAATCAGCGACTTCGACCGAAGTGATCAACTGATCATATTTCTATCTATTATTATTTGTTATATTACCGCAGGCATTCTTTTTTACCGGTCTTCAGGGTCGGTTCCCCTTACGATGCTGGCTTTGCTTGCGCTGATGGGATCTTTTTCATCCGGAATGCTATGGAAATACCGCCAGGAGTTTTTTGAGGTCGCGGCTACTGTTTCCGCTCTTCTCGTCATACAGTCCATACGGAATAAATCTTCAATGTATTGCTTTCTTGGATTGATAACTCTTGTGGGAAGCCTCAATCGAGAAACTTTTGTTTTTTGCCTTACCGGGATAACAACCCACATTATCTGGAACCGGATTCTCGGTCAAAAAGAAAAACCATCGGGCCACATCATCGGGATCGCAATTCAATTCGCAATTTTTTCGATCTGCTTTTTCGGGCTCAGATGGTATTTCGGATTATCAGAATACCATTGCGAATTCTGGCAATACCAAATCAATCTAGAGAATATGCGGAATTTCTTCCAACCGGGAAATCTCTTGCATTTGGGCGCGGGAATTATCTTTGCCTATCTGACAACCATCGTACTCGGGAATCGGGAGTATCTGGCTTTTATCATAGGCTATTCCATTCCCATGCTTTCGATAGCCTGGATGATTTCTTCTTTTTATGAACACCGGGTTTTTTATCCTTTGATGGCACTGTTAATTGCCTCCATCGTACGTTTTACCATGAAAAAGTGAGGATTTTTCTAAAAAATGGATTTGACAAAATAGGGATGCATTGCGTACCATGGGACCGGCTGCCTTCCCGGGACGGTGAAGGTTTTCCTCTTTTTCAGTTTCCGGAAACGAGGTCAATTCAAGGCCTGTCTCAGGCATGGGTGAGGATGAGATGACGTATTGGGAGAACAAGCGTGTTTGGGTTACCGGCGGCACGGGTTTTTTGGGCAAAGTTGTCATGCGCAAGTTGAAGGAATACGGTTGCCGGGAAATCCTGGCAACCGGGATCGAACAGGGCGACATGGTGAACCCTGCCGTCATACAAAAACACCTGGAATTTAAACCCGACCTGATCATCCATCTGGCCGCCATCGTCGGCGGTATCGGTGCCAACCGCCTGCGGCCGGCCGAGTTCTTTTACCAGAACCTGATGATCGGCGTTCAATTGATGCACGAGAGCTGGAAAGCTAGGGTGAAAAAGTTCGTGGCCATTGGCACTATCTGCTCCTATCCCAAGCACACTCCGGTCCCTTTCAGGGAAAAGGACCTGTGGAACGGCTACCCGGAGGAGACGAACGCGCCGTACGGTCTGGCCAAGAAGATGCTGCTCGTCCAATCCCAGGCTTACCGCCAGCAGTACGGCTGGAACTCGATCTGCCTCCTTCCGGTCAACTTATACGGTCCCGGCGATAACTTCGATCCCGCCAGCAGCCACGTCATTCCGTCATTGATCAAGAAGCTCGTGGAGGCCAGGGAGTCAGGCGCGGAGTATGTGACGGCTTGGGGAGACGGATCACCCACACGCGAATTTTTATATGTAGACGACGCCGCCGAGGGAATCCTGCTGGCCGCCGCACGCTATGACAAGTCGGAGCCAGTCAACTTGGGTTCAGGAATGGAGATCAGCATCAAAGATCTGACCAAGACCATCGCCTGCGTTGTGGGGTTCACGGGTGAAATTCGCTGGGATACCACCCAACCGAACGGGCAGCCGCGCCGCAAACTGGACATTTCCAGAGCGGAACAAGAGTTCGGCTTTAGGGCGAAGGTGGGGTTCAAGGAAGGATTGCAGCGAGCCGTATCGTGGTACCTTGAAAACCGGCCGGAATGAATGTCACTTGCATGCATAACATGAGAGGCGTCGCCACCCCCGGCCCGGCTGCACTGCGCCAGCACCTTTTATGGATTGCAAGGGCGCAGCAGGAGTATCCTCATTAAGGCATTCTCCCTTTCCCCCCGTTGGCCCCGGTTTTTCTTCATCACTCTGTTCATGGCCATCCCCCTGCTTTATTTCATTTATCTGCCGGTTAGTTACAGCTTCGACGGCACCGTTTTCAGCCAGATGCTTCGCTACGCCTTGCTGAAGCACGACTGGCTGGCGGTGGTACAGACGCACCATTTGCTTTATTTTCCCGTCAACTTCCTGATTTACCGGATTTTGCAAGTCGTTTTTCACTACCAGGTGCTGGAGTTTTTTCACCTGCAGCTATTCTCCATGACTTTCGCCGTCATGACCCTGGCGATCATCTGGCGCCTGCTGAAAAAAATCGGCTTGACCTGGGGCTTGCGCCTGCTGGGCGTGACCGCGGTCGCCTTTTGCCACGCTTTCTGGTTTTATGCCGTGGACGCCGAAGGGCATATCCCGGGAGTATTTTTCATGGCCAGCGGTTTGTACCTGCTCGTTTCCCGGGAACCCAGGACCCGGCAGTTGATCGGGGCGGCTTTTTGCTTCAGCGCCGCCGCCGGATTTCATTTGACCAACCTGTTGATCGCCGTAACAGTATTTATTTATTTTCTTTTTAAGCGCTTATCCTGGAAGCGTTTCGTGCAGTTTTTTCTGGCCTGGGCGGGCTTTATGCTGACCATGTATGGCGCCTATGCCGCCCTGGCCCATAAACCTGTTTTGCGCATTTTCGCCGACATGCTTTTCGACAGCGATAGGTACAGCGGCTATCACAGCGAATACCTGCAGCTTTGGTCACACTCCACATTGGCTGCTTCGTTCACGGCCATGAAAACGGCGCTGGTGGCCGGCCCGGGAGTTTTTGCCTGGATCGTCTTTGGCGGATTTTTCCTGCTGTTGGTCATGGCCGGCAAGCGCGCCGACACGGAAGAAAAGCGTTCATTCAAACGCGCCATGCTTTTCTGGTCGCTCCCTTTCCTCCTGTTTTTCAGCTTCTGGGATCCCGGCAATATGGAATTCAAAATACACGCCCTGGTCCCCCTGCTGCTGGTCGCCGCCGTCTCCCTGTCGCGGCTGAAACCGCTCGCCGGGCACCTGGCCGGCATCTCCCTGGTCAGCGGCCTGTTCCTGATCAACTTGTTCTCGGGGATCATGCCGCAAAGCGCCATCGAAAAAAACACCAACTACCAGGTGGCTGCGGCCATCCGCCGTTCCACGCCGGCGAACGCTCAAATACTGATAACCGGAAGATTTGAGGGATACGGCTATGGAAAAATTTACATCCCCTATTTTGCCGGGCGCGAGGTGGTGATATTGGATTGGCTGCTGGGCAAAGGGCATTCGCTCCCCGAAATTCATTCGCAGCTGGGGAAAAGAAGCGCCAGCGGCCAACCGGTCTATACCCTGGATGAAATCGCGCTGGGTGGAAAAGCGCTGAAAATGCTGCTGGGGTTCCACCATGTCCGGGAAACGGATTTTGAGGGCTTGGCTGACGCGCTGCGCTTTATTCCGGTTGCAGCGCTTCCGGGCGGCGACCACCTGTATCGCCTGGAATTCAGATCACCCTAAAAGGAGCCGGGGACCTCGTAGACGTGCACCGGGCCGCGGCTGAAAACCGGAGCCAGGGAGCGTAAAAATTCCATCAATTTCTTTTCTTCGCCGGCAGCCATGTTGGCATAGTGTTTCTGCAGGCGTTCCAGTTCATAAAAATTCACGAGCAGGTAGGAGAAACCGTCTTTTTTTATGGCCGCGACAAACTCAGCGGAATTCTTGCTCCGATCCAGGTATGGGTTCAAGATGCAGTAATCCAATGCCGACGAAAGCTGGTAAGGTCGATGCAAATAGTAATTGCGCGCTTCACCGGCGATCAGGATCCTCGCCCCGGGAGGCGCCTTGGCATTTATGAAAGCGAATGCCGGGTACGTGGGGGAAAAATATTCCTTGTATTCCTCAACGGAATATTTCCCCGACCACAAATAATGCGAGGAATAAAACCTTTCCAACAAGGCGGTGCCCGCAATAAAATTGACAGTGATCACCAAGAAAAAAATGAAATCAAGAAACCGTAGAGCCGAAGATTCGTAGGCGCGCATACAGAAAATCGTCAAGAGAACAAAGGAAATATACACAAAGCGCAAGCTGGCAGTAAAGAAAGGAGCGCTCAGCAAAATCAATAAGGCCAGCAGCAACCATTTTTTCTCGCCGAAGGCAACCAGGAGCAAAAAAGGCAAAAAAATCAAGAACAAGGGCCCCACCATTCCACCCGACCCTTTTATAAAGAAAGATATATCGTAAGGCAGCCTAAGGAACTGCAAGGGAGAATGGACCATTTTCCCAACATCGGCTCGGAGAAAGGCAGAACGGCTGCCGTCCCAAAAAGCCGACGGGAATGCTTGATGCAAAAACGGGAAAAACGGGTTGCCGGTAAAACGCATGTTCTTGACCAGCAGCGGCGAAACCGCCAGGACGACGATCAGGACCATGAGTGCCGATTTTTTCAGGTCGGATTTTCTCCAGGGCCTGGTGGTCAGGAGCAGGAAAAGCGCCAGCGGCAGCAGGTTGAAAACCTTGATGCCCACGGCAAAACCCCAGAAAACGGCCGCCCATTTCCAGTTGCCCCGCCGGTACTGCCTGATGGCCAGAAAAATAAAAATGGCGCCGATCAGATCGTTCTTGCAGGTAACCAGGAGAAACAGGGTCATGGGCAAAGAAACCAGGGCCAGGATCAGGGACAGTTTTTTTCGCACGCCCCAGTGTTCGACCGCCTCATCGGCCACAGCCAGCACAAAAAGCGTTCCCAGGAAAAAATTGAAGAGCCGCGGCACCAAGTCGCCGAGAAACAGCGCCGGGATCAAAGATATCTCATAATAAATAAAAGTATTGGCGTAAACGAATTGCGGCGTGGCCACGAAACCGCCGCTTTGCAAATACAGGTTGGGGATGCCCAGGTGATAGACCAGCGAATCATAAAAAGAAGGGGGAAGCGCCGCGTAAACCAGGGGGATGAGGAAAATACCATACTCGGACAAAGGCCTGGTGAAAAAATTTTTCACCCCGGACCGGCTTTCAAGCCTGCCTGGTCCGGCAAAAAAACGCAACACGAAAACAGCCGAAGACACGGCAAAAAAAGCCATGATGGTCAATGGGTTCAGGATCTTGAAAAAGCCGACCAGGTAGAAATAGACCGTGGCCGCCATCAGTCCCAAGGCGGCCCTTTCCAGGATCCCGGCGGCGGGCATCTTGAATAACCCGGCCAGGCCATCGCCCAGCCCTATGAACGCGGCCAGCAGGAACAGGGCGCCCAGCAGCGGCAGGATGACGAATTGGCTGTAATTGAAAAGCAGCAGGTTCAGGACAAGGACCACGGCTGCCGCCGACAAAATAATACGCAGGATTGGCTTGCTCATCCCTGCCAGTATAGCATTTTTGGCAAAATTGAGCCATTTGACTTTCAGCGGCATTTCTCGTATATTTTCTTAGCAAGGAGAACGCATGATGGCCTGGATTTCGCCCCTATTCCCGATATACGCGGACTGATGCTTTCCTATCTCAAAGTCGAAAACCTGGCCGTGGTGGAAAAAGCCGAACTGAACTTTTCCCCGAAGCTGAATATCCTGACCGGCGAGACCGGGGCGGGAAAATCCATTCTTATCGACGCCATCATGTTGCTGCTCAACAAAAAAACTCCGGCCAACATCGTGCGCAATGGCAAGGAAAAGCTCTCGGTCGAAGCCCTGTTCTGCCAGGGCGACGAAGAGATCATTTTAAAGAGGGAAATCAACAAAAACAAATCCCTGACCTACCACAACGGCGAGTTGAAACCCTTTGCCCAGGTCAGGGAAATGGCCGAGGCGCTGCTGAACATCTACGGTCAAAAAGACCACGCTTTCCTGCTCAATGCCGCCAACCACCAGATCTTTCTCGATCAGTATTGCCAGCATGGGGAGCTGCTGGGGGAAATGGCAGAAAAATGCCGGCAGATCAGGACATTGCAAACCAAGTGGAACGAACTGCAGGGAAAGAACAAGCAGGCACGGGAGAGGATCGACTACCTGAATTTCCAATTGCAGGAAATCGAAAGCCTGAACCTGAAACAGGGTGACGAGACGCTCATGCAGGAACGCTTGAAAATTCTGGCCGCAGCCGAGACCATCCTGGAAAAATCCGACGCGCTGGTGCAGGATTTTTACCAGAAAGACGATTCGGTCTACAACCTGCTGGCCCAGAACCTGCCCGCCGCCGCCTACCTGCAGACACTGTTTCCGGAATTCAGCTATTTCAAGGAAGAGATCGATCGTTTCTTCAACCTGCTGCCGGAAATATCAACTTTTTTAAATGATTTGGCCGGCAAGGTGGAATTCAATGAAAACGAGCTGAACGAAATTTCCGAAAAGATGTCACGCCTGGAAAAACTCAAGGCCAAGCACAAATTGACCCTGGAACAAATTCTGGGGAAGTATGAACAACTGCGAGCGGAAAAGGACGATCTGCTCAATTTGAATTTTTCCCTGGGCGACACCGAGAAGGAGATCGCCCGGGCTCTGGCCGCATACAAGGTCCTGCAGGAAAAGCTCCGGCAAAACCGGCGGCTCCATGCCGACAAATTAAGCGCTTTGATCGTCAGGGAACTGGCACTGCTGGAAATGGCAAAAGCCCGCTTTGAAGTGCGCTGCGAAGAAAGCGAACCCAGCGTGGAAAATATCGCGGAAACCGGGACCGACAAGATCGAATTCTATTTCAGCTCCAACCCCGGCCAGCCCCCGGGGCGACTGAAAGAAGTGGCCTCGGGCGGCGAACTGTCGAGGCTGATGCTGGTGCTGAAATCGATCGGCGGCGACGATGCCGGCGCCACCTTCATTTTCGACGAGATCGATTCCGGCATCGGCGGCAAGACCGCTGAATTCGTCGGCGAAAAACTCCGCAAAATTTCCGGCCGCAACCAGGTGATCAGCATCTCCCACCTGCCGCAGATCGCCCGCTTCGCCGACCGCCATTTCCTCATCCGCAAGGAATTCAAGGACAACCAGACTTACAGCACGGCCACGATTCTAGAAGACGACGACCGGGTGCGGGAAATCGCCCGCCTCATGGCCGGCAGCGCCATCAATGCCGATGTGCTGAAAGCCGCCGAACTCCTGCTGGCCAAATCGCGGCCATGAATTTTTTCATCAAGACCTTCGGCTGCCAGATGAATGTCAATGATTCGGAAAAAATCCGCCAGCTTCTGGAAAACAAGGGATTGACTCTCTGCGCCAGTGACGCGGCGGCCGAACTCATTATTGTCAACAGTTGTGCGGTTCGGCAGAAAGCGCAGGAAAAAATTTTTTCCTATATCGGCCAGTTCCCCGCCGCCAAAAAGATCATCGTGGCCGGCTGCGTGGCCCAAGTGGAAAAAGAAGCGATTTTCAAAAAAAAAGTCAAGATCGATTATGCGGTCGGGACCCATCAATTCTACCGCATCGGCGAGATCCTTGATGAGATCGCTGCCGGGCGCCGGGCCGAAGCCGCCGCCGCATTCAGCCGTCAATGGCAGGAACTGGTGCCCGCGGCCCAGGCCCGCAGCAGCCGGGTCAGCGGCTATATTTCCATCATGGAAGGATGCGACAATTTCTGTTCTTACTGCATCGTCCCTTTCACTCGCGGCCGCGAAAAATACAGGCCCCTGGCCGCCATCCTGCGTGAAGCCGAATACCTGGCCGGGCAGGGCTTCAAGGAGATCGTTCTGCTGGGCCAGAACGTCAACCACTGGCACGAGGCCAAGGGCGGTCGCGCCTTCCCGGAGCTGCTGCGGCAACTGGCCCGCAGCGTGCCGGTGCCCTGGATCCGCTTTATTACTTCCTATCCGGGCTACCATGACCGGGAACTGATCCAGGTCATGGCCGCAAACCGCAACATCGCCCGCCACATGCATTTCCCGGCCCAGTCCGGTTCGACGCGGATCTTGAAAAAAATGAGCCGCACCTATTCCCGGGCCCAATATCTCCAAATTGTCCGCGCTTTCCGCGCCGCCATGCCCGAGATGAAATTCAGTTCCGACTTCATCGTGGGCTTTCCCGGCGAAAGCGACCGCGACTTCAACCTGACCCTGTCGTTGATCGAGCAGGTGGAATACGAATCGATTTTCTCATTCATCTATTCTCCGCGCCCCGGCACCAAGGCCGCGGCTTATGCCCGGGAACTCGCTCCGGCCGCGATCAAACAGCGGCTTTACGCCCTGCAGGAGCTGCAGGCCCGCATCCAATTGAAAAACAACCGCCGTTGGCTCGGAAAGGTTATCGAAGTTCTGATTACAGAAAAACATCCGAAAAAAACCGGCGAAGTGATCGGCCGCAGCGAGAGCCTGCGGGTGGTAAATTTCGCTTCCCGGACCCCGGTCGGCGCCTTCACGCGCGTGCGGGTCACCGCCGCCGGGCCGCACTCCCTGCGCGGCGAGGAAATTTCAGCAAGCAACTTGCAATAAAATTTTTAAGCAAGCGCGTCCCGCCGCGGAATTGATCTTTTTCATTCTGCAGATCAACAGTTACCGGCAGTGGTTCATTCACGAAGGTCCTCCTTTCATGCTTGTCATTCACGGGAATCCAACAGTACGGCAAATTCGCTCTCGGAAATGATTTTCACGCCCAGTTTTTCGGCTTTGGCCAGCTTGGATCCGGGATTGACTCCGGCCAGAAGGTGGGTGATGCGGGCGCTGACATTTTCCGAGACCCGGCCACCGCGTTTTTCGATTTCTGCGGCCGCCAGGGCGCGGGGGCTGAATTGATCGAACGACCCGGTGATGGCCCAGATCTGGCCGGCGAAAGAATCATTGATCCGGTCGCCGCCGGCTTTTTCGGCGGAAAATTTCAGGCCAGCCGCCTTCAAGCTGTTGATCAAGCGAAGATTTTCCGGCTTGCTGAAATGGCTGACCAGCAGCCGCGCCGTGGTTTCACCGATGCCTTCGACGGCGGCGAAAATCTCCCAATCATTTTTTTTGGCGGCGGCGAGGATCTTGTCTATGTCATCGAATCCGTGGCCAATGAGATCGGCGGCCACGGCGGTGGCCACACCCTCGAAACCCAATGCGGCCAAAACCCTGGCAAAAGGCCTGGATTTGCTGGCATCAACCCCGGCGCGGATACGGACGATCTTTTTTTCCTTGAACCCATCTTCCCCCGCCAGCAAACCGTAGTCAAAGCTGTAAATGTCGGGAATGTTTTGCACCCAGCCCCTGGCGAACAGCAAGGCGATGGTCTTTTCTCCCAGGGTTTCAATATCCATCTGGTCCTTAGCACAAAAATAGTTGAGCGCGCGCCGGCGCCGCTCCGGACAGGCCTCGTTTTTACAGAAATGGTGGGCGCCGTCTTTTACCAATGGCATGGAACAAAAGGGGCATTGGCCGGGCAATTGAAAAATTCCCGGGTGTTTTTCGCTTTTTTCCAGCACTTCTTCGACGGCCGGGATGACGTCGCCGCGCCTGGAAATGCTGACCTCGTCGCCGATATTCAGTTCCAGCATGTCAATATAGTCCTGGTTGTGCAGCGTGGCCCGCGTGACCGTGCTGCCGGAAATCGCCACCGGCTTCAGCAGCGCCACCGGAGTGACCCGGCCGTTGCGCCCCACCTGGACCTGCACGTCCAGCAATTCGGTTTGGGCTTGCGGCGAGTCGAACTTGTAAGCCATGGCCCAGCGCGGATGGTGGGCGGTGGTCCCCAGTTCCTGGCGGACATCCAATTCCACGACCTTGACCACCAGGCCGTCGATATCGTAAGGCACTGCGGCCCGCGTGGCCGCCTGCCGGCGCAGGTATTCTTCCACGGCCGCCACCGGCGCGGCGCTGATGCCCGGGAAAAGATGCTGCGCCCGCAGCCGTTTGCTTTCATCATCGCAAAAAAATCCCAGGTGCGGGTTGACACGGAAGCCCAGCTCACGTAGATGCTGCAGAATTTCCAGGTGGTCGCGGCTGAAATCGTTTTCAAAAAATCCCTCATAAACAAAGATGTTCAAGGGCACGCGGGCCGTCAGAACCGACTTGAGGTTGCGCAGTGAACCGGCAGCCAGGTTGCGCGGATTGGCGTACTTTTCCGCCACTCCGGAATTGTAGCGCTCAAAATCTCCGCGCTTGATGTAAATCTCCCCGCGCACGGCAAGCCGAGATGATTCGGCGATGCGCAAGGGAACCTGGCTGATGGTGCGTACATTGTCGCTGACATCGTTGCCCAGCAAGCCGTTGCCCCGGGTCAGGGCGTACTGCAGTTCCCCCCGGTCATAATAAAGCACGATGGAAGCACCATCTATTTTCTCTTCGATGGCAAAGCCCACGCTGCCGGCCTCGGCGGCCGTGGTTTTCAGCAGCCACTGCCCGAGTTCCTCCGGCTGATACAGCTTGTCCAGGCTGAGCACCGGCACCGCATGCGGCCGCTCGGGAAACACATTGTCCAGGTCGGAACCGATCCTGCGGCTGGGCGAATTCAGGCTGGCAAACTGCGGGAAGCGTTTTTCCAGGAGCAACAATTCATTGAACCGGCGGTCGTATTCCGCGTCGGGGATCTCGGGACGGGCCAGGACGTGATACAGGTGCTGATGGCGGAGCAGCTCCCCGGCCAGGAATTCCATGCGCTTGCGATAATCCATATGCCAATTATAGGAAAAACCGCGCCCCGAGTAAACAAAATGCGAGCGGGTACTCAAATTTGATTTTTTCGCAAATCTTGACAAATGATTTTAAAACCATTACCATCTTATTTTAAAGCATTCAAAACCAATAAGTGAGAGCCATGAGTTTAAAAGGATCATTAAGTTCAATCAACTTGGCGGATATCATCCAACTCGTTTCCAATTCCAAACAGACGGGCCGTTTCGTCCTCACGCGCGGCAACGGTCAGAAAGGGAGGATATACCTGAAAAGCGGCGAAATCATCCATGCCGAAGTCGAAGAATTCAAGGGCGAAGACGCCATTTTCACCCTTATTTCCTGGGATGAAGGTGAATTCGTTTTTGAAGAGGGGGCTTTCGATACGCCCAGCAGCGTCATACGCCCCATCACCTCCCTGCTCATGGAAGCCGCCCGCCGCATCGATGAATGGAAATTGCTGCGCAAAAAAATCGGCTCCATCGACGCCATCCCCGAATTCAGCGACATCGACCGCCAGGAACGCCGTAAAATCTCCCTTTCGACCATGGAATGGGTGATTATAGCCAAAATCGACGGCAAAAAAAGCATCAACCAGATTTGCCGGGAATGCGGAGTCAATATCTACGATACCTCGCGCATCATCTACGGCATGGTCACTTCCGATCTAATCAAGCTGAAATAGTTTTTCTCACTGTTTTCAAAAACGCCCGAAAAAATGCTACTCGATGACCACCAAGGCGACGGCCAACTCGCGGGTGTGCGAAAGCGACAGCAGCACCCTTTTCAGTTTTCTCTTTTTGAACTGGGCTAGAGCCACCGCCATCAGCCGCAGCTGCGGCTTGCCCAGGGCATCGTTTTCCACTTCCACATCCTGCCAGCCCATGCCGTCCCGGAACCCGGTTCCCAGCGCTTTGAAAAAAGCCTCTTTGGCGGTGAAGCGGGCCGCGTAATGCTGGGCTTTGGAAAACTTGCTTTCGCAGTAAGCGATTTCCTTGTCTGTGAAAATTCTTTCGGCGAATCCCAGGTCCTGTTCGATCAATTTCCGCACCCGGCTGATTTCGACCATGTCCACGCCGATTCCCTTTATCATGGCACCACCTGCAGCGCAGTATAAAAAAAAGGCCGGGAAAAATCAACCCCGGCAGGACCGGGCGTCGATTTTAATCAACCCCGAGATATGTTATACTGGCAGCGGAACATGAAAAAATTTTTCTTGAAAAACCTGAAAATTCTGTTCATTGCCGTCACCCTGCTGGTGACGATCATGCTGGGAATACTGCTGGGACTGATCCTCGTTTATCAAAAGGGATTCCCGCAGATCAAGAATCTGGAAGACATCAATCCCGTGCTCATGACCACGGTGTACGACGATCAAAATGCGCCGATCAAGGAGTTCGCCATCGAAAAGCGCATCATCGTCAAAAACACCGATATTCCCGAAGTACTTAAAAAAGCGATCATTGCCGCCGAAGACAACCAGTTTTATTCCCACTGGGGGATCAATTTCCGCGGCTTTGTCCGCGCCGTCGGCGGCGTGCTGCTGCGCAAGAAGTGGGGCGGCGGCAGTTCGATCACCCAGCAACTGGCCCGGGGACTCTTTCTAACTCCCGAATTTTCCATATCCCGCAAACTTCAGGAAATGCTGCTGGCCATCCAGATCGAAAAAAAGTATACCAAGGACCAGATATTGACGTTTTACTGCAACAAAATATTTTTGGGCGGCAGCATTTACGGGGTCGCGGCGGCCGCCCGCTACTATTTCGGCAAAACAGTCAAAGAGATCAACGTGGCCGAAGCCGCCCTGATTGCCGGAATTGTGCCCAATCCCAATGGGATCTATGCGGTTTTCAAGCGGCCCGAAAACGTACGCAAGCGGCGGAACTACGTGCTGCTGAAAATGCTGACTCTCAAATCCATCAACAAAAAAGAATACCAGGAAGCGCTGGGGGCGAAGCTTCCCGAAAAACCGTCCGACGCCGGCAATGAATCCCTGGCCGATTATTTCACCGAGGATACCCGCAAATACCTGGAGGCCAAGTATGGTGACAACCTTCTCTACAAAGGCGGTCTGAAGGTCTTCACCACCCTGAACGGCGAAATGCAAAAATGGGCGGAAGACGCGCTGCGGGAAGGATTGCGGACTTTGGACAAGCGCCAGGGCTGGCGCAGCAGCAGCAAACTTTTCAACTTGCCGGAAAACAAATTGAACATCAACAAATACCGTTTGCCGGCCTGGGAAAACGCAAAGATCGAACCCGGTCAAATCATCGAAGGGGTTGTGCTTGAGGTCGGCAGAACCAGTGTAACGGTGCGCATCGCCGGTTATACAGGCGAGATGAAGGCCGGCGCCGTCAGCTGGACAAAAAAATCGCCAGCGCGCCTGTTCAAGGTCGGTGATGTCGCTTTGTTCCGGATATTGGCCGTGGCTAAGGGAAAAGCGAAACTCGATCTTGGCCTTGAGCAGGAGCCCGAGGTCGACGGCGCCCTGCTGGCCGTGGACAACAAGAGCGGAGAGATCAAGGCCATGGTCGGAGGCTACGCATTCCAAAAAAGCAAGTTCAACCGTGCCATTCAAGCCCTGCGCCAAACCGGTTCCACATTCAAACCGATCATCTATACGGCTGCGCTCGAGCATGGATTTTCCCCGGCCACCATAATCCAGGATGAGCCTTTTTCCTATATTGACGAATGGAGCGGTGAACTATGGGAGCCGCGCAACTACAAGGGAGATTATCTTGGCCCCATGACCCTGCGCCGCGGTTTGGAACAGTCACGGAACGTGGTCACGTCACGCATTCTGCAGGACATCACTCCGCAAGTGGGAGTGACCTATGCCAAGAGATTCGGCATCAGTTCCGATCTCAAGCCGTTCATGTCCCTGGGCCTGGGCGCATTCGAAGTCACCCTCCAGGAAATGGTCGAGGCCTTTACCGTGTTCGCCAACTACGGGCTGCGGGTCGAATCCTATTTTATACGCAGCATCCGCGACCTGAACAACAATATCATCGAAGAAAATTTCCCCGAACGCAAGCAGGTGATCGAAAAGGAAACGGCGTTCATCATGAATTACCTCCTGCAGGGGGTGGTTCGCTCCGGGACCGGTTGGCGCGCCAGGGCTTTGCCCGCCCCCGTGGGCGGGAAAACCGGCACGACCAACGATTTTACCGACGCCTGGTTCATCGGCTTCACCCCCACCCTGACCGTTGGCGTCTGGGTTGGTTTCGACCAGAAAAAAAGCCTGGGCCAGGAACAAACCGGTTCAGAAACGGCTTTGCCTATTTTTGTCAAATTCATGGAAAACTACCTGGCCAAGTATCCGGAAACCAACAAATTTCGCGTTCCTTCGGGAATCTATATGATCGATATTGACAAATACACCGGCAAGCTG
>Ga0307380_10002456_pt1 | contig 26440 bp, 21 predicted proteins | sample UN3MG_FD_202239 | JGI IMG/M metagenome (GOLD analysis project Ga0307380, IMG submission 202239) | Soil microbial communities from Risofladan, Vaasa, Finland - UN-3 | ecosystem: Environmental > Terrestrial > Soil > Coastal area > Acid sulfate soil | place: Finland: Risofladan, Vaasa | collected... | reverse complement strand
GTCGGCCTCCTCCGGCGGGACGAGGATCCCCATTCGGACGGCCAGCGCCCGCAGACGCTCCGTGATGCCGTAGCCGAAACTAAACAATACCGGCGTCAAAATCAACGTAAAGACGGTCGAGACGGCCAGCCCGCCGACCACCACGCTTCCCAGACCCTGGTACAGTTCACTGCCCGGGCCGGGAATCAGCACCAGCGGCAGCATGCCGAAAATGCTCGTCAGGGTGCTCATGAAGATGGGGCGGATGCGGCTCTCGACGCTGGCGACGATGGCCCGGCGAATCTCCAGGCCGTCCCGCCGATGGAAATGCAGCGCCTGGTGCACCACCAGAATCGCGTTGTTCACCACGATACCGATGAGGATCACAAACCCCAGCATCGTCACGACGTCCAGTTGCGGCGGCGGAATGCCCCGGACCGAGTTGTAAATCGTGACGCCCCAAAGCATCGTGTAACCGCCCACGATCGCGAGCGGCACGCTGAGCATGATCACAAACGGGTGCGCGAAACTCTCAAACAGCGCCGCCATCAACAGGTACGTGATGATGAGCGCCAGGATCAGGCTCGTCGCCAGCGCCGCGAGCATCAGGTCCAGGTCCCGGGCCGTGCCCCGCAGGTCCACGAGGTACTCCGGCGGGATCGTCCCGTCCTGCTTCAGGGGGTCCAGGATGTCGTTGCGGACGCCGTCCAGGATCGCCCCCATGGCCGCGTCCGGATCCAGCACGACGGTCAGTTCGACGCTCCGCTGCTGCTCCGTGTGATTGATGACGTTGAAGCCGGCGGCCGGCTCGACCGGCGCGAGTTCTCCGAGCGGCACCGGGCGGCCTCGGGGCGTCCAGACGGGCAGGTCCGCCAATTGCTCGATGTGTTCCCGATAGCGGGGCGCCCCGCGCAGGGTCAGGTCCAGTTCGTTCCCGTCCGCCTCGCGGAAGTCGGCCACCTTGAAACCGCTGACGATGGAGCCGACGGCGTAGCCGACGTCGCGCGCCGTCATGCCGACATCGGAGGCGCGTTTGCGGTTCACGGTGGGCCGGAGTTCCCAGTTCCCCAGTTTGAAACTCGGGAGGACGAAGTTGACGCCCCGGACGCCGCCGAGGCGTTCCATGACCGTGCCCGCGATGGCGTAGAGGCGGTTAATATCGTCGCCCCGGATGACGACCGAAATCTGCTGGCCGCCCATCATGCCCTCCCGCTGAAACAGGCCCACCTGCGCCACGTTCACCCGCACCCCCGCGATCGGCTGCCGCATATACGGGCCATTCACGTCGAACCAGTTCTTAAGAACGAATTGCGGCAAGAAAGGCGGCGGGGTATTCCCCAGGGCCGCGCTGATCCGGTCCACCAGGGCCCGCGCCTCGTTCTCGTCCGCCGCCCGCGCGCCGAAAAACATCCGGTCCCCCAGCGTCACGATGAAGAACCGCTCCACGCCGGGCAACTTCTGCACCCGCCGCTCCACCTCCTTCGCAATCAGAAGGTTATGCTCGACGCTCGCCCCCGCCTCGGTGTCCACGAACCCGAACACGAAGTTTTGGTTCCCCAGCGGCAGGTAGGTGACCGGCGTCACCCTCGCGAAGAAGACCAGGAGGTATCCGAACACCGCCAGAATCCCCGCGCCGACCCACAACCGCCGGCCCACGCCGCCCATCAGCCAGCGCACCGCCAGCGTCAGCCCGCGCTTGATGATCGCCCCGGACCACGCCACGAGGTCCATCGTCCGCAACCGATCCAGGCCCAGGTACTCGCCTTCGTCCTTGTACCGCTCGTCGAGCCGCAGGCAGAGCCGCGGAAACTCGAACCACAGCCCCACAAGAATCGCCACCATCAGGACACCCGGAATCACCCCCGGTGTCAGGCCCGCCACCATGCCTTCCACCGGGCCCAGAGGCATCCACTTGGCCGGCGGCGGCACGACGCCTAGCCACGCCAGCACGCCCATCACGAACAAGGCCAGGAGTCCCAAACACACAAGGGCCATGAGGCCCGTCAGTCCCACCGTCACCCGCAGGAACCACCGGACGATGCCTCGCCGCTGGGCGAACCGCCGATCGCTCACTTCCTTCGTCTCCGTCTCCTTGTGCGTCCGGAGGATCTTGGCGGTCAGCATCGGGATCACCGTCAGCGAGACGACGAGCGACAGCGAGACGCTGATGGCGATCGCCAGCGCGATGTCGCGAAAGAGTTGCCCCGCCTCCTCCTTAATCAGGAGGATCGGGACGAAGACAGCCACGGTCGTCAGAGTCGAAGCGAGGACCGCGCCCCATACCTCGCCGGCGCCGTCGAGGGCGGCCCGCGGGGCCGACTTGCCCATCCGGCGGTGCCGGTAAATGTTCTCCAGGACCACGATCGAGTTGTCCACGAGCAAGCCGACCGCGAACGCCAGGCCCGCCAGGCTGATGACGTTCAGCGTCCGCCCCAACATCCACAGAAAAATGAACGTCGCGATGAAACTGATGGGGATCGTCACGAAGATCGTCAGGATGGCCCGCACGTCCCGCAGAAACAGGACCAGCACCGCCCCCGCCAGGAGCGCGCAGAGGATCACGTTGGTCTGGAGTTGCCCGATCGAGTGGTCGATATACTCCGCCTCGTTGTACACCACCGTCATCTCGCGGTTCATCCGCGCCAGAACCTTCGCGTTGAGTTTCTCCACCTTCTCGTACACCTGCTTGACGATCTCAACGACGTTCTCGCCGGTCTTCTTGTACACCGCAAAAACGATGCCCGGCTGGCCGTCGATCCGGACGTAGGCCTCGGCGTCCTTGAAACTCTGCTGATCGACCTTCACCAGGTCGCGCATGCGCACGTCGGCCATTCCCGGCCGGCGCAACAGCACGTTCTCGACGTCGTCGGCCGTGCGGAATTCTCCCACCGTCCGGACCACCCAACGGTTCTTTCCCTCCTCGATTCGCCCGCCGCGCGTGTTCGCGTTTTCGGCGGCCAGGATTTGCGAAAGGTCGAGCGGCGTCAGTTGATACAAGGCCAACCGGTAAGGGTCGAACACCGCCTCCACCTGCCGTTCCCGCCCGCCGTACACCTCCACCCGGCTGACGCCGGAAATGCGCTTCAGTTCCGGTTCGAGGATGTCCTCGGCAAACTCCCGCAGGTCGTCCGACGTCTCGCCCTTGCCCTTCAGGCTGACAAAGCAGACGGGATGCGCGAACTGCTCGCCGAAGAACAGGACCGGCTCGTCCGCGTCATCCGGAAGGTCGCGCACGAGGTTCAACTTGTTGATCACGTCAATCGAAGCCGTGTCCAGGTTCACCCCCCAGTCGAACTCCAGGCGCAGCGACGCCGAGTTCTCCGCGCTCGAGGAGGTCATCTCCCTCACCCCCTCGACGGCGTTCAACTGCTTCTCCAGTTTGTTGACGATCTCCCGCTCGATCTCCTGCGGCGCGGCGCCCAGGTACCGTACCGTCACGCCTATCACCGGCACCTCGACGTTCGGCGTCAACTGGCGCGGAATCCCCAGGATCGCGACCACCCCGAACAGAAGTGCCAACAGCACCGCCACAATCACGGGCACCGCGTGCCGCACGCAGAACTCGATGAACTTCATTCGCCCGCTCCCTCGCCACGGCGCAGTCCCGATTCATCGGGACGAAGCCGGGCCGCCTTCTCGGCCGACGCGCCCCCGCCCTCAATCTTGCCTTCCTTCGGTCGCACCTGCACCGGCGTCCCGGGCGCCATCAGATACGTCCCGCGCACCACCACCGGCATCCCCGCCGAGAGGTGTTCGCTCCGTACCTCCATCCACGCCCCGTAGCCGCCGACGATCTGGACCGGAATCGCCACCGCAAACCGGACGGGCGGCTGCGGGACGCCTCGCTCCGCCGATTTTGCCGCCAGCAGCGCGCCACCCTCCCGCATGGCTTCGGCCTGCTGCTTCTCCTCCGGCGTGGCCGGCTCCTTCACCGGCTTCGCGTCGGGCGGCGGCGTGGCCGACACCGTGTACACCAGGTCGCGCTCGCCCTGCCGGATGATCGCATCCTTCGGCACCAGGAGCGCCTCGTGCGCCTCGCCGATCGGCAACCAGACCCGCCCCAGGAGGCCCGCTGCAATCGTCGGCCGGCCGTCCGCCACCGTGTTCGTAATGTCCACCCGCACCACGGCCGTGTGCGTCGCGTCGTCCGCGAACGGCACGACCTGCGACACTTTTCCCATGAACTCCTTGCCGACCAGACCCTCGAACACGACCGGCGCCTCGGCTCCCTTCGCGATCCGGCCCAGGTACCGCTCCGGCACATCCAGGGTCAATCGCACCACCTCCAGGTCCACGATCTCAACCACCGATTCGCCCAGGCTCAGCCACTCCCCCGCCTCGCAATACTTCTTCACGACGAACCCGTCATAGGGCATGACGATAGTCATCTTCTCCAGCGTGTCCCGGAGTTGCTCGACCGTTGCTTCCTGGGTCGCCGCTCGGCCTCGGGCCTGCTCCACGTCCTCCGCCCGGTACCCGCTCTTGACAAGATCCAGATTCGCCTGGGCCTCGGCCAGCGCTTCCTTGGCCTGCCGATAGGAGGCCTCGACCGTCTCCATCTCGGCGGCCGTGCTCGCCCCCTCGGCCAGGAGCCGTTTCGTCCGCGCGTATTCCAGTTTCCACTTTTCCAGGCCGGCCTCGGCTGCCGCCTTCCGCGCCTCCGCCTCACGCACCTCCTCCGGACGGTAGCCTTGCTCCATTTTCTTCAGGTCCGCCCTCGCGGCCGCCAGTTGCCCTTCCGCCTGCTTCAACTGGAGTTCCACGGGGAGCCGGCGCATCTGGCAGACGGGGTCGCCTGCCTTCACGTAATCGCCCTCGTCGGCCAGCATCTTCTCGACCCGGCCGGCGACCTCCGCCCCGAGGACGCTCCGGCGGCGTGCCTCGGCCGTGCCCGCCAGTTCCACCGAACGCCGAATCGTCTTCTTCTGGACCGGCTCCACGTACACGGAGGTCGGCCCGAACTGGGCCCGCGCCTCCGCCGCCCACACGGCGACCACCACCCCCGCCGCCAAAATGATTCGCGCCGCGCTCTTACGTTTCATATCCCGCTCCTGCTCGCCGTTTGCCATTTGTGGTTTTGTCTTCGACTTTCAATCCGCCCTTCGACCATGCCCTTCGACGGGCTCAGGGCCCTGAGGCTCTCGAAGGGCATTCCGAAATCCGCAATCTTCTTCTCCCCCTGTTTCATTTTCCAAAGCCACTTGTTAACAACTGGAAAACACCTCCGCTCATCATACGCCGACCGCCCCCCCTCCGTCAACATTCCCCCTTGCCTCGGCGAAGTCGCAAACGAAGCCGGGCCGCCCCTTCGTCATTGAGCATTGGGCGTTGGATATTGGACATTCGCCGTTTCCCCGTTTCCGGTTTCCGGGCGCACCCTTGACGCCGACCGACGCGGCCGCCAGAATGCCCGACGCAGCCCGCCACGGCGGGTAAACCATGGCGGCTACGCGCGGCCAACCCCGGCGGCGCTTGACCCCACGGCGCCCGAGGGCGACAAGTGGACGCACCCGAAACTCACCGCTGCCAACCGGCCTTGCCCCCGCCCTGTAGTGAGAGATATTCTCTACTACAGGGCCCCCCGGCCGCCGGACGCTCCTCGGCCATGGACCTCCTGCTCGTCCTCCTCCTGGCGGCGAGCGTCATCCTCATCGCGGCCCACGGACCCAGCACAACCCACGCCTACGCCCAGGTCTATTGCATCGGATCCATCCTCTCCATCACCGAAGGCGGCCACTGGCTTCTGCCCAGCAACCCGATGCGGGGCCTTTATCGCAAACCCCCGCTCTATCTCTGGCTGGCGGCCCCCGTGCCCAAGGCGACGGGCCTCTACAACGATTTCGTCTTCCGCCTGCCGACCATCGCCGCCTTCCTCTCCGCCGCCGTCATGGTCTACTTCATGGGCCGGCGATGGTTCGGTCCGAACGCCGGGCTCCTCGCCGCCGCCCTCTGGGTCATAATCATCCACATGGCCAAACTCGCCTACCTCGCCATGACGGACATGCTCTTTGCCGCCTGCATCCTCGGCTCGATCCTGTGTGCCGACCGGCTGCTCTTTCATCGATGCGCCGCGCCGTCGCGATGGAAATGGGCCGTCGGATTCTGGGCGACCGTGATCCTCGGGGCCCTCACGAAAGGTTGGGGCCTCGTGAATCCGGTCCTCGTCGGCGGGACCCTTGCCCTCGCTGCCGCGCTCGGCCCGGGCTGGCGGCCGATCCGAGTCCTGCGCGGCCGGAGGAACCGCCTGCTCATCGTCCTTTCGCTCGTCCTTCGCCGGTGGAAACGGGCCGCCAAGGCCCTTCACCTCGGGTGGGGAATCCTGGCCATGGTCTGTGTCCTCGGCCCCCTCCTCCTGGCCATGGCCCTCGCCGGCGGCGAGGAATTCCGCTACGTCTTCTACAAGGAGTTCTGGCAGCGACTGACCGGCGCGGGCGCCAAACCTCCGCGGCCGACCTCCGTGCCCCCGGTGATCCAACTCTTCTACCACGCGTTTCCGGCCTCTTTCTTCGCTCTCGGGGCATTGTTACTCGTGCACCCGCGCCGATGGTTCTCGCGCCGGGGACCCCTGTGGGTTTCCCTGTGCTGGATCCTGGCCGTTGTCGTCCCCTTCTCCTTCGCCCATGGCTTCCGGCCGGACTACCTCTTGCCGTGCTACGCGGCCGTGGCGCTCATGGGCGCCTGGGCCGTGCACTGCCTGGCGGGCGCCGAGCAGACGGGGAAGTTTCGCCTCTCGATGGTGAGGCACCTCTTTGCCGCCGCCCCCGTCATCGCCGGCGCCCTGCTCGTGGCGCTGCCTGTGCTCTACTTCCTGAGTCCGCACCTGGCCCATCCGGTCCTTGCGGTGCCGGAGACCGTCGCTCCGGCCACGCGATGGGCGCTGGCCGCCCTCCCCGTCTTTGGAATCGTGGTGATCCTGCTGGCAGTCCGCGCGAGCCTGGGGTGGCGAATCCGGCGGCTCGCTTGGCTGGCCGTCCTCGCCCTGCCGGGGGTGATGCTCATCAAGACGCACGTCCTCGGCGAGCAGGCCCGGACGCTGGACGGCGAAAAGATGATCGCCTTCGCCCGGGCGGTCCGACCCGTCGTCCGCGACGACGAGTTCGCCGTCTTCCGCATCGAACACGCCTGCGTCCAACTTTACCTCGGACGCTTCGGCAGGCGGGTCGAAAGTTCTCTCGACCTGGAAGAGGCGTTGAACGGTTCCGACGTCCGGTGGCTTCTCATCTCCGACCGCGGGCTGGTCGAGGCGGGCGCCGCCTTGCCCAATCCCGCCGGCGCCTATCGCCTCGAGTACGCGGGCGCCTGGTACGCCTTCGATCCCGAGCCCGACCGCTTCGGCGGCGTCCGCGTCCGCAGCGACCACCCTATCCTTCTCCAGGATTTCGGGCGCCTCTATCTCATCGAGGTCCGCCGTCCTGTCGAACTCCCCGCAACACCGGCCGGGCCCCAAGGCGGCTGGCAAGAGTACGAGGAGATGAACGATGACGACACGTGATCCCACGCGCGAAACCCGGACCGGCCGACACCGTTGGCTGGCCCCCCTCGGCCTGGCCGCTCTCTTGGGCGCCCTCTTTTTCTTCCGCCTGGGGGACGACCTCCCTTTTCGCACCCACGAGGCCCTCCTGGCCGTCAGCGCTCGCAACATGGTCCTGAATCGGCCGGTGCAACTAACGGACGGCTCGCGCCCCAGCCCCTACCTCGTCCCGAACTTCAACGACGTGCCGCGCCTGCGCAAGCCGCCGCTCCCCTACTGGATGGCCGCCGGCGTCGCACACCTGACCGGCCGACTGGACGAATGGAGCGCCCGGCTGCCAAGCGCCTTGGCGGCCCTCGGCACGGTGCTGATCCTGACGGTCCTCCTCGGACACTGGTGCGACCGGCAAACCGCGTTTCTGGGGGGTGCGGCCCTCGCCACGTCGGTCGGATTCCTGACCCTGGCGCGTTCGGCCATGGCGGACATGCCGCTCACTCTGTTCATCACGGCCTCGCTGGCCGCCCTCTGGATGGGCGTCGAGACCGGCGGCCGGCGCCGATTCGCGTGGTTCACGTTGGCCGGCGCCGCGGCCGGCCTCGCGGTCCTCGCCAAGGGACCCATTCCGCTCATCACCTTCCCGGCACCCTATCTCGTAGCCGCCGGGGTCATCCTGGCGCGCCTCCGCCGGCGCACCGGCGAGGTCGTCCGCGGCAAATGGGGCTGGACCCTGGGCGGTGCCGCCATCGCCATGCTCGTTTTCCTTGCCATCGCTCTGCCCTGGCCGGCGTATGTGGCTCTGCGCGTGCCCCACGCGATGGCCATCTGGCACGCCGAATCCGTGGGACGCGCCGCGGGCGAACTCGGACGCGAGGAACCGCCCTGGTTCTACTTCCTTCGCCTCCCGATCCTCCTGGCACCCTGGACCCTTTTCTTTTTCTGCGGCTTGGCGCTCGCGATCGGACGGGCGCGCCGCGTGGTCGAGGATCGCCCCTGGCTCTTCTTCGTCGGCGCGTGGCTCCTGGGGCCGCTCCTGGCGTTCAGCCTGGCGGCCGGCAAACAGGACCATTACATCCTGCCTATTCTTCCCGCTGCCGCGGTCTATACGGCCCTGGCGCTGCGGCACCTTCTGGTGCCGGCGTCGCCCGAAGCCGGGCGTCACGGCCGGCGGCTTCTCATCGCCCATAGCGCCGTAGCCGTCCTCGCCGGTCTTCTCGGCCCGGCAGGTTATCTGCTCTTGCGCCTGGCCCCCGGGAGCCTTGCCGCCCTCGGCATTCCGCCGCACCTCGCCACAGCTGCCGTCCTCGGGCCCGCGGCGATCCTGGGCATTCTGGGAATGACGGGCGGGTTCGCGGCCTTTTTGCTCGGCATGCGTCACCGGCTGGTCGCCGGCCAAGTGGTCCTGTTCGCCACCCTCGCCGCCGCCTTCGTCTGGGCCTGGCCGACTCTGATCGGTCCGATGGCTCGTCCCACGACGGCCGCGAACTTCGCACGCCATGTTCGCCAGATTGTTCCGCCCGAGGCGCCCCTTTTCGCCTTCATCGAACCGAACCATACCGTGGTCTTCTATCTCGACCGCCCCTTGCCGGTCCTCGCGAGCGTCAAGGAGGTTCAGGACAAGATTGACGAGGGCGACCCCTTCTTCCTCCTCTGCAACGAGAAACATTCCGGCGAGGTCAAGCAAATGCTCGGGAACGTCCGCGGCCTCACGCCGGTCCTCAACATCACCAATCCCTACCGCTTGCACGAAACCTTCTGGCTGTTCCGCTGGCCGGCGAACACCCCGCCCGAAAAAGCCGGGCCGGGCAATCCCGCCGAACCTCAAGAACCCCATATCCTGCCGGAATAAACGACGGAAGGCGTGGCCGCTTGGTCTTCGGCATGGGAAAGGAAAACTACCGCCACCGGGGAGATCGTAACACGTGTGAAGCGGCTCGGGCCACTAGAAACTGATCGTCAGGGCCGTGAAAAGGAAATCGCGCGGCTGGCGGTCCAGGAAGGACTGCCCCGGATACAGCCGGCCGTAGTGCACCGACAGCGACAGGTCCGACAGGATCCGCCACTCGCAGAACACATCCACTTCCTGCCCGAGGTCGGAGGAGTCCTTAATTGCCGTCGGATCGCTGATCGGGCCGCCCGCGTCCGACTTGAAGAGGAAATAATAGTTCAGGCCCACGTTCAGGCGCCCCAGGGCTTCCTTTTTATTATAGGGCGTCAGCCGACCCCCCAAGCGGACGAACTGGATGTTCGTGAACCGCGCCCCGAGCGCCAAGCCGCTGTTGACGTACCCGAACCCCTGGAACGACGTGTCCACCGTCCCCACGCGGTTGCCCTGGAAAGCATTCGTCGCGCTCAGGCGGTCGCCGTCGCCGCTCGCGTAGGCGTATTCGACGCTCAGCGTCGGGTCCAGCGGGTGCTTCAGGTAATGGTCCACCTCGGCATCGAACGCGAAGCCGCGGACGCGTTCCCGCTGGTCGCGGATTTGTCCGTTGGCGGCCCCCCGGCCGAACTCCCACACGCTCTCCAGTTCGTACTTGGTCCGCGGCGCCAGTTGCCCCCGGCCGCCGACGGCGTAATAGTGCGAATCGTACCGGTAATCCTGGGCCGGGTTCTCCGGCTTTTCCTCCGACCAGTCGCGCTGGAGGACCCAGTAGGCGTACGGCTCGTGGCGCGGAATGCCCTTGTAGCGGACCTCGGCCCCGTAGAACGTCCGCCGCGAACGCGAGAACCCCGGGGCGCTGAGGTCGATGTTGTCCTGGCTCTCGATGTTGCGGCCGGCGAAGCCCGTGAACCCGATCTGCCCCGTGTCGACCGTGAAAAGCCCCGCGTCGAGCACCTGGTCGAGCACCAGGCCCCGCCCGAACTCGATGTACTGCCGGCCGCCGCGGGCCGTCATCTGGAACGGCCACTTGGAGTTCCAGTACTTCTCCGCCGCCCCGCTGACGTTCAGTTCGTAATATCCGACCTCCAGGTTCATCCCCTCCAGGTCGTGCTGGCGGTACGCCCCGGCATCCCCGTCCGACCAGTCCGTATAGGCCAGCCGGCCGCGGGCGAAGATCCGGTGCACGTCGTCCAGCGTGATCTGCGTCCACAGCCGAAGGTCCTGGACCGTCAGGCTCGCCTCATCGTTGTTCGTGTCGTTGAAGTAGGTATAGGAGGGGATGTACATGCCGCCCCATTCGACGAGGGCGGGCTGCTTGGACGGCACGGCCGCTTCCAGCCGGTCGCGGACTTCCTTCTCGAAGAAATACGTCCGCTGGAAGACCTCGTCGCCCCGCTGGGCGGGCGGCTGCTGGGCGTGGGCGGCAGACGCGAGAACAGTCAGGCTCGCCGCCGCAACCGCCACCAAGTGGATTGGCCTCATCAAGCGGTTTCCTTCGCCGGCCGTCAGACCCCCTTCAGCGGCCGATACGCTAGCGAATCTGCTCGCATGCCGTCAACTAAAAACTCGCGGACGCACAGCGTGGTGACGCGGCAATCGTCGAACTTCGCTCCGATGGCGGGACAAGGATAAGGAAGCCGTAGTGTCCGGGGCCGTGGCGTCGGGTGTAGGAGAGGCCGGCCTCCCGGAGAAGCCGCTCGAACTCGTCCGCATTTTCCTTGTAGATCACGAGATACCGCGGATGGCGGGGCTGCGTCGCGAGTTCGCGTACGAGGTCGGCGGCATCGCGGTCGGCCGGGTGCGCCTCAGGCCGCATCGTGGCGAACTCGAGCCGCCCGTCCAGATAGAACTCCAACCCATACTTTTCCGGACGGTCGAGGACGACGATGTGGGTGTCGGGGGTGGCGTTCGCCAGAACAGCCTCGGCAAGGGGCCGCTCGTCCCTGTCGGACGGGAGGTAGGCGATGATGCCCTTCACGGCGATGGCGGCCAGGGCGGCAAAGCAGGCCAACGGCACGACCTTGCGCCACAGGGCGCGGCCGGGCCAGGCCAAAACCAGCCCGCGGGCCGTCGCCAAGACCACGATGGGAAACAGAGGCACCATGTAGAGCGGCAAGCGGCAGCGAATGAGGAACAGAATAGCGAGGGGCCCGAGAAGCCAGACGGCCAGAAACAGCGCGGGCTCACTTGAGGCGAACAGTCGCTTCATGGCCGACAGGCGAAGCGCAGCCCGTCGGCGGTAGGCGAGAACCGGCCAGAAGTAGATCCAGACCCCCGGGCCGAAGACGAGGATCGGCAAATAGAGCATGAAAGGTTTGTACCACTCGGGGTTGTGGTCGATCCGGCTGACGGCGATGCGGCCGAGCATCTCCTCCCGCATCCAGTAGCCCAGCACGTCCGGATAGCGGGCGATGACGACGACGTACCACCCGAAGGCGACCACAAGAAACAGCCCCAGGCCGACCGGCGCGAAGAGGCGCGGGAGGTCGCGTCCGCGGCGCCGCATCCACGCGTGAAAGACGAAAACGGCAAGCAGCGAGAGCAAGCCCGCCGGGCCCTTCGTCAGAAACGCGAGGCCCGCGAAAAACCAGAGTCCGAGAATCCACGCACGGCGCGGGCCCGTCGGCCTCGCCCGGCGAGACCGCCGAGGCGGGCGATCGGCACCGGAGCGGAGGGCTTTCCAGTAGGCGAGGACCACGAGGAGTTGCCACAGGCCGAGCGGCGTATCGGTGGAGACGATGTTAGCGGCGCCGATGGCGAAAGGGCTGGTGGCATAGAGGATGGCCGACGCCAGGCCGGTGGCGGGGTCCCAGAGGGTCTTGCCAATCGCGTAAACGGACCAGACGGCGGCGAGGAAAGCCAGTGCGATGGGGAGGCGAGCGCCCCAGGCATTTCGGCCGACCAGTTCCATGCCGCCCGCGACGGCCCAGTAGGTGAGCGGCGGTTTGGTCCAGTGCGGCTGGTGTCGGAGAGTGGGGATGAGCCAGTCGCCGCTTTCGAGCATTTCTCGGGAACACTCGGCGTATCGGCACTCGGTGCTTTCCCGGAGTCCGCGCGTCCCCTGGAAGGCGAAGGCAACAGCAAGGGCGAGGACGGCAAGGAAAAGGGCGAGGCGTTTGTCCGGGTCGGGCGGGTGCGTCGGCGAGGCGTTCATGCGCCGGGTTTCTCGAGCGGGGGAACGGAGCGCCGCTCGCGGTAAATGAGCGTCAGATTCCGAAGATAGATGATGGAGCCGAGGCTCTGGCCCAGGATGAAAATCGGGTCGGCGCGGACAATCGCGTAGACCAAAAGGCCCGTGCTGCCGAAGAGGCTGAAGTACCAGAACGCCAGAGGAATGACGCTCTTGCCCTCGCGCTCGGAGACGATCCACTGGACGATGAACCGGGCCGTGAACGCCAGTTGGGCGACCAGCCCGAACGCCGCCCACCAATCCAGTTTCGAGAGGAACTCGCTACCCATGGTCGCGCTCCCATTCCGTGACGCGGTACCGGATCGTACGCCGCTGCATCCATCGGACGGCCAGACAATCGCGCAGGGCCTTGAACACACGGTTCCATACGCCGTACTTGGCGGTGCCGGCGGCGCGCGGCCGATGGTTGACGGGAACCTCGGTGACGCGCCAGCCCTCGAGTTTGACGAGCGTCGGCAAAAACCGGTGCATGCCGTTGAAGAGTTTGAGGCCGGTGATGCACTCGCGGCGAAAGACCTTCAGGCCGCACGCCGAGTCGTGAATCCGTTCGCGCGTCAGCCGGTTGCGGACGCCGTTGGCGATCTTCGTCGAGACGCGCCGCAGCCAGGGGTCGTTCCGCCGGGCGCGCCAGCCCGTGGCCATGTCGCATTCGCCCGCCTCCAGCATCGCAAGCAAGCGCGGGATCTCCGCGGGGTCGTTCTGTCGGTCGGCGTCGAGGGTCGCAACGAAGGTTCCGCGTGCGGCGCGCAGGCCGGCGTCCAGCGCGGCCGTCTGGCCGGAGTTCTCTTCGAGACCCAGGACCCGCAGCGCCGCATATTCGCGCATCAGCGCCCGCAGAACCTCGGGCGAGCCGTCCGTGCTCCCGTCGTCCACGAGGATGATTTCGTACCGCTTCCCGAGGGTCGCGACGGCCTCGGTGATTTCGCGGACCAGGGGTTCGAGGTTGTCGGCCTCGTTGTAGGCCGGCGCGACGATCGAGAGGTGAATCGCGCCCGGGTCAGGACCGGCCATGGCGCTTTCCCTTTCGCCGGTACGGCGCGTACGTCGGGTCCTCGGCGCGATGGGCCTCGTTGATGTCCATGACGCTTTCCAAGAGCGGCGGCGCGAAGCCGTGCTCCGCCGACGAGCGGAGGATCGCGCTCACGTCCTTCGGCAAACACTTGCCCGAGAAGCCGCGGCTGACGGGATAGACGAAGGTGTGGTCGCGGCTGATGCGCGGGTCGGCGAGCCAAACCTCCCGCAGTTCGTTGTAATCCACGCCGTGGGCGCGCGCGATGTCGAAGAACTCGTTGCAGAAGGTGACCTTGACGGCGTAGAAAGAGTTCTCCATGTATTTAGCAACTTCGGCGGTGCGGCTGTCGGTGAAGTAGAAGCGCAGATGAGCGTGGTACACGCGTTTGTAGAGGTCGGCCACGGGCGAGGTGTCCTCAATGGGACCGCCGAGGATGAGAAAATCGTGCTTGGAGGCGTCGGCGAGCGGATGGGCGGCCGTCTCGCCGATGTACTCCGGCTGGAAGATGATGCGTTTGCCGGTTTCTTTGCGGAGGCGCTCCGTCGTGCCGGGCGCGACGGTCGAACGCAGAACGATCAAGGGAGCCGTGATCCACGCAACACTTTCCTCGACGATCGAGGTGTCGCAGGAACCATCGGCGCGGACCGGCGTCGGGACGCAGATGAAGACGACCTCGCAGGCGTTGATGCGGGCGCGGTCGGCGTCGGCCGCACCTTTGTCGATCGTGACGACCTCGCCGGGGGGGAACAGCCGGCACATGCTCTTGCCGACGAAACCCTCTCCGACGATTCCGATTCTCGGCTTGGTCATGCCGCTCGCTCCTTGCGTTATGCCGCTGCCCGGCTCCGAAGCGCAGCATTATAAGCGAAGGCCCCGCCGAGTTCCACGAAAAGGTTATGCCGGAGCAGGCACAGGGCAACGCCTGAGCGAAATCGATGTCGTGCGAGCCGGCGACGGGAGTTTACGCCTTTCGAGCCGCCCGCGGACCTGTCTCGGCGTAGTCCCGGCGCGCCGGGACGAAGACGGAAGCGGGCGGTCACGGCCCGCCCTGAGCGAAGCGCAGCGTAGTCGAACGGGTTCCCCACCGTGGCACGTGCCACGGTAGGGAAGATGCCCGGCGGCTCCCGCCGCCGGCTCGAACGGCAGGCGCACCCGGGTTGATTTCCGGGCGACCCAACGCGATACTGCCCAAGCGAGGGGGGCGGAAACGGCGAGACAAAAAGGAGAGGCCCAATGGCGAAGGACGCAGAAGCGCTGATAGCCCAGGTGAAGCGGCAGCATCAGGCGATGGTGCTGGACGCGGTGGACGCCCTTCAGAAGAAAAAATGAGAGCGCGGGGGAAGGTTTTTTGAGAAACTTCGCCCCACGAGCCGGGCTGAAAGGGTATACTGCCAAAGCATGGCGGAGGCGCGGGAGAAGGTCACCCGCCGCTCTCGCGGGGCGGGCTCACCGGCGCAAGAAAAAATCAACGGTGCGCAGCCTCGCGAACCGATAAGGCCGAAGAGGGAGATCGCGAGAACCTGGAGCCGCAGCCCGGACCCCCGGCGCGCCGGGGTCGGCCCGGCATGCCGCTCTGCAAGTCGTGGGAGGAACCGCCATGAAAGCGGAGCACAAGATCCTGGCGGTGCTCGTCGTCGCGGCGTTCGGGGCGATCCGGACAGCCGACGTGTCGGCGGACCGCATCAGCACCACATCCGGCCAGACGTTCACAGGCAAGATCCTCGAAGAGACAGCCGAGTCGGTCGTCATCCAGACGATGAGCGGAAAAGTAGCGGTGCCGCGCGCCACCATCAACACCATCGAGAAGGAGGGCGGCCCGGAGGCGGCGAAGATCGTGCCGGCGGTGGTGGACCCGGCGAAGGCGGCGGAGGCGTTCGAGGAGGCGAAGTCGGCGACGGCGGCGGACGACTGGGTGCGCGCGGGGAATCTCCTGGAGGGCCTCCTGAAACTGGATACGGGCTCGTTCCCGCAGGAGAACCGTCTGGCGGCCAGCGCGGCGCTCGTGACCTGCTACCTTCAGATCAAGGACGCAAAAGGGGCAGCCGCGACACTGAGGCTGCGGGCGAACCTGGTGGCGTCGGAGACGGACAAGAAGCGCCTGATCGCGCCGGCCGAGGCGCTCGAGGCGAGCGGCACACCGGCGATCGGCGACATAACGGTCGGCCGGTACGAGGAAGCGATCGAGGTCGGCACGGAATGGAAAGCCCGCCAGATCTTGGAGCTCGCGAAGCAACTGGGTGCGGGCGCGACGGGCCTGAACGCGATGGACCGCCTGGAGCGGTCGGCCCGGGCCGCGCTGGAAAAACTGGACGAGGCGGACCTCTATGTGCCGGGGTTCGCCAAGGCCTACCGGACGGAAGTGCTGACAACCCTGGCGGACAACATCATGGATGCCGCGCGGCGGGCGGTGGAGATCTGCACGGAAGATCGCAAAGACTTGAGCCGGTACTGGCAGACCAGCGCGTACGGTATCAAGGCGGCGATGGAATGGAACGAGAAGGCAAGCCGGTACCTGGCGATTCGTCAGGCGGCGGAGGACGGCCTGAAAAACCTCCAGCCGTTCGCAGATAAATTCGAGGTGCCGGAACTCTACAAGGAGCGCGAGATGAAGGTCCAGGACCTCCTGGCGAAACTGGACGACCTGAAGTACCACGAGAAGCGCCATGGGATGAAGGAGCGGTACCGGATCGCGCTTCGGAAGATCGGGGGCAATTGAGCGACCCCGGCCGGTCGGCGAAGTCCGCGGGCCGGGCGGGCGACAGCCGAAGCGCCCAGACCAGGTGCAGCAGTCCTCCCGCCGCCACCACGAAGAACAGGGCCGTCAGGCCCCCGCCGTCCAGTCGAAAACGCGAAGAAGGCGGCGGCCCCGCGCCGCGAGACCGCCGCCGATACGCTATCACGCCCGCGATTTACCGGCGCCTGCGAGACAGGACAAGCCCCACGACGCCCAGGCCGAGGAGGACGAGCGTCGCCGGCTCGGGGATGGTCTGGCACGACGGGTAGGCGCCTGTCAGGTCGTCGAAGATCTTGTGCCGGCCGTACTTCGCCGCCAGCACGTTGTCGAACGTGCCGTACTCCGGCAGAATGTTGGCGTAGAACCAGAACTGGCCGACGCCCTTTTTGCCCGGTTCGTCGTACGTTTCGTCCGGCTCCCACTTGATGAGCGGCGCGGTGAGGTGGATGCTCGGGTCGCCTTGGGGCTCGAACATCCCCTCGTATGAAACGGTGAAGACAACGGGTTGGCCGGGGCTCCAGCCGTCCCCCGTCGAGAGGCCGTCGTACGGACCGCCGAACGCGGTCTCGAAAACAATCTGGTGATCCGGCTGCGTGCAGCCGGGTTTCAGGACGAGGTCCCAGTGACTCAGACCCTTCTTGAGGTCCCAGGTGAGGTCATAGGTGTACTTGTACCAGCCGGCGTAGTCGCCCCCTTGGACGAGTTCCGCTGTGCCGGTGGCGGAGATGATGCTGGCCTCCGCCGCCGCCGGCCACACCAGCACGCCGACCAGGCCGACGAGCGAGGCCAAGATCGCATACACCGTCCGTGTCTTAGGGCTTCTCATGTTCGGATTCTCCCGACTCCCGTAGGGTTTCCCGAGGGGGGTGCGCCAGCCAACGGTAAGCCTACGGATGGGGAGAAGAAGTCAACGCAAACGCCGAGAACGCGGTCCGGCGGGGGTCTGGGAGCCCATGTGCGGGGGTGGGGCGATGCGCGTCACTTTGCGATTCGGCGCGATTTTTTTACCGCCCCAATAATTACCCCCGGGGTCATTTTTCGGCGATGGCCGAGGCAGCGGCGAAATCCGCCGTGTGCGTGATGGAAAGGTGCCAGGCCGTGATGCCGAGGTCGGCGGCCTTCTCGGCCGCGCCGCCGTGCAGGACGACATAGGGCCGGCCGCCGGGCTCGTTCAGGATCTCGATGCCGGGGAACGTCACGCCGTCGCGCCAGCCCGTGCCGAGCGCTTTCATAACGGCTTCCTTGGCGGCGAATCGGCCGGCGAGGGTCTCCTCGAAGCCTTTCTTGCGCCGGCGGGCGTACGCCACCTCCGCCTCGGTAAACGTCCACTCGAAGAAATGGTCGCCGTGGTCCGCGACCATCCGGCGAATGCGGGCGACGCTGCAAAGGTCGATGCCGTGTCCCACGATCATGCCGATGAGGATACGCCCCGCCGCCCGAGCGACAAGATAATTCGGCCAATCGACGTCGCCGCGCGGAGGGCTTCGCAGCGTGGACATCAGCGGCCCGCGCCGCTATAGTACCCGCCGAAGGATCCTCAAACCGAGACGAAGACGATGGATATCCTCCAGGACCTCACGCCCGCCCAGGCCGAGGCCGTCCAGCACGGCGACGGGCCGCTCCTCGTCCTCGCCGGCGCCGGGAGCGGCAAGACGCGCGTCATCACGCGGCGCGTGGCGCACCTGGTGCGCCACGGCATCCCGGCCCACGCGGTCCTGGCGATCACGTTCACGAACAAGGCCGCCGGCGAGATGCGCGATCGGACGCTCGCGCTTCTGGCGGACGAGCGGCCCCCCTGGGTCAGCACCTTCCACAGTTTCTGCGCCCGCATCCTGCGGGAGTACGGCGAGGTGGTGGGCGTGGATCCGCGCTTTACGATCTACGACACGGCGGACCAGGAATCGGCCATCAAGGAGGCGCTGGCGCAGCTGAACCTGGATCCGACGCATTTCGCGCCAGCCAAGATGGCCGAGATCTTCAGCCGCGCCAAGAACCGCCTCCGGCGTGCCGCTGACTTCGGCCAGCAGTCGGGCGACTGGACCCAGGGCAAAATCGCTCGGATTTACGAGGCCTACGAGGGCATCCTGCGCGAGGCACACGCCCTGGACTTCGACGACCTGTTGCTGGAGGTCGCGCTCGGCCTGAGGGACAACGCCGAATTCCGCAGCCTTCTCCAGGACCGCTTCCACTACATCCTCATCGACGAGTATCAGGACACGAACCACGCCCAGTACGTCATCGCCCGGGACCTGGCGGGCGAACGCCGAAACCTCTGTGCCACGGGCGACCCGGACCAGTCCATCTACGGCTGGCGCGGGGCGGAACTCGGGAACATCCTCGACTTCGAGAAGGATTTTCCCGACGCGCGCGTCATCCGCCTGGAAAAGAACTGGCGGAGCACGAAAACGATCCTCGCCGCCGCCTCCGACGTCATCCGCCACAATATGAGCCGAAAAGAAAAGGAACTCACCACCGACAACCCCCTCGGCGAGCCGATTGAGATCGTCGAGACCGACGACGCGGAGGCCGAGGCCGAGGGAATCGTCCGGCGCATCGCCGCGCTGCACGCCGAAGGCCTGGCGTACGGCGACGCGGCCGTTTTCGTCCGCACGGTCGCCCAGACGCGGGCCCTCGAGGACGCGCTGCGCCGCGCCCGCCCCCCGATCCCGTACGAGATCGTGCGCGGCACTTCCTTTTACGAGCGCAAGGAAGTGCGGGACGTCCTGGCGTACCTGGAGGTCGTCCACAACCCGCACGACATGGTGAACCTGGGGCGGGTCATCAACACCCCGCCGCGGGGCATCGGAAAAAAGACGGTCGAGGCGGTCGAAGCGTGGGGCAAGCGCGAAGGCGTGGGTCTCCTGGAGGCGTGCCATCACGCCGCCGACATGGCGGATTTGCCGTCGCGCGCGCGGGCCGCCGTCAAGCACTTCGCCGACCTCATGGACCGCCTGCGGAAAATGCGCGAGGGCAGCATCCGCGAACTCCTCGAAACCGTCGTCACAGAGACGCGCTACGCCGAGTGGCTGGGCGAGGAGGAAACGGACCGGCGCGCGAACCTCGACGAACTCGTGACGCTCGGCGCGCGGCACGACGCCCTTCAGGCCGAGGAGCCCGAGGTTGCGCGCGGCCTCGAAGGGTTCCTCGAGAGCGTGAACCTGGCAAGCGACCAGGACGGATACGAGGAGTCGCCGGACCGCCTGCCGCTGATGACGCTCCACGCGGCGAAGGGCCTCGAGTTCCCCGCCGTCTTCATCGCGGGGTGCGAGGAGGGTCTCCTGCCGCACGAGCGCTCCCGCGAGAGCCAGGCGGAAGTGGAGGAAGAGCGGCGACTTTTCTTCGTCGGCATGACGCGGGCGAAAAAATGGCTCGTTCTAACGCACGCGCGGTTCCGCCTGATACGCGGCCGGCCGACGCGGTGCGTCCGCAGCCCGTTCCTCGCGGAACTCCCGCCCGAAACGGTCTCGCGTATGGACGAGACCACGGGCACGCAGCCGGCCCCCCTCGGCGAAGGACGCGGATACACCGGGCCGGGGGCCGACCGGACCACGCCGGACGAGACGGACCCCGAAACGGGCCTCGCGGTCGGCGAACTGGTGCGCCATCCGACGTACGGTCTGGGGCGCGTGCGGCACTTTACGGTCGGAGGCGGACATCGGCTCGTCCGCATCCACTTCAACACGGTGGGCGAGAAACTTCTGGACCCGCGCCTGGCGCGCCTCGAACGCATCGCGAGAGTCTAGGCTCCATGTGAGAAGTGGCGCGCCTCGGAAGCATCGAGCATTTTAGGGCCGGGGGCGGTCGGCGGCTCGTGCGGGCCCACTTCAACACAGGGGGTGAGAAATTGCTTGACCTGCACTACGCGAAACTGGAAAAAGTAGCCCCGGCCCGAGATATCGAGCATAAAGGGACCACGGCAAGCCATCTCGGCCGAGCAGGGTTGTGGGATGGCAGATGGACGAACGGAAAGAAAGGTCTCTCGTGATCAGAAAGAAATACTTATACGAAACCGTCATCAAAGCGTTGAAACTGCATTCTTCCTACGAGATCCCCCGGTTGAAGCTCCCCCGTGCCAAACGCCGCCTGGTCGTTGGGAGCGGCAATGCCTTGCCCACGGCTCGGATCATCTTTCGAGACGAAGACGCGATATTTGCAGATGAGGGCCAGTACCGCGACGCCTTGAAACGTACGCCAACGATAAAGAGTGCCGTCGTCATCTCCGCCTCCGGGGAGAAGGATGCTCCTGGCATCACCCACGACCTGATCCAACGGGGCCTCAACGTGTGCTTACTGACATGTAATGGGAAGTCCCGCGCGGCCCGGTTACTTCCAGCCGACCATGTTGTGGTGACAAAAAAATTAAAACGTGCCGACGAGCCATACACGTACAACACCTCTACCTACATGGGAATGATGCTTCTTAACTCGCGCGAAGACCCGGAGCGAATTCTCACACACCTGGAGGAGGCCATCACGCCGCACGTCCCCAATCTGTCGGGGTACAACGCCTTCTACTTGATCCTCGAACCCCGGTTCGATCCCCTCCGCGAGATGTTCGTGACGAAGTTCGACGAGCTTTTTGGCCCCATGCTCACGGGGCGGTGCTATACGCTAACCCAAACGCACCACGCTAAAACGCTGGTTCCCTCACCGCGCGAACTGTTCATCAGTTTCGGTTACCCCAACCAAACGTTCGGCCATGCGGATGCGCGGTGGAACGTACCGCTGTTCGAGGGAGCATCCTACGTCGCCATGATGGCTATCGGGTACTACGTGATCGGACGCATTCAGGCCCAGTTTCCCCCTTGGTTTTTTAACAACGTGGTTCATTACAAAACGCTCCAGAAAAGGCGTTTTAAGCGAAGAGCAAAGCGATCAGGCCGTGGGCGGGGCAAACAGAAGCAGCGCTTCCGCCTGGCCAAGCCGAGTTGATGTCGCAAGGGTGGCCATCAATACTGACAGCCCCTCTGGTGCCAAACGAGCATACGACCGGCCCGACGTCGAGGCCGGCAAAGAGGCGACGCGGGCCCTGATGGGAAAGACCGGCCCGATTTCGGACCCGACCGCTCGGATTGTCCTCCCGAACGTCACGCCGCACGCGGTCGGCCAGTTGCTCTACCTGCTGGAGGTCCAGACGAGCGTCGCGGGCGAAATGCTGGGCATCAATACGTACAACCAGCCGGGCGTCGAGGCCGGCAAGGAGGCCACGCGCGCCCTCATGGGCGCCGAAGGGACCATCGAGAACCCGGCCGCCAAGGGCCTCCCGGCCGACGCCGTAACCTGCGCCGCCCTCCGCAAACGCATGGAGTGCAAGTAAACATTTAGCCGCCCAGTTTACTGGGCGCATCTGCGCGGCGGGTGGCATGCCCACCCTGTTTCGGGTGGGCATGCGGCGCCAGCGCATGCTCACGCAACGGTACAGCGTGAGCATGCCACCCCGTACGCTCGCAGACGGATTGAGGCCAACAGAATGGCAACCGAGCCGACAAGCGCCGAGCACGCGCGGATCTTCGTCTTCCTGGCCTGCATCGTTGCGGCCAGCGTCGGCGGATATGTCTTGAAGCGGCTGGGCTGGGCGAAGCGCGAGTGGGCCCCGCGCCTGATGAGCGCGGCCATCATCGGCGTCGATTCGCCGATCGCGCTCCTGGCCGTCTGGTACCTCGCGATCCAGGCCGACGTCTGGAAGGTCCCCGTCGCCGGCGCGATCGTCGCGGTGGCGACGAGCCTCGCGGGCCTCGAGATCGGCCGGCGTCTGCGCCTGCCGCCTCAGGACCGGGCCGTCTTCGGCCTTCAGGGCGGCATGGGGAACGTCGGCTACACGCTGGGCGGGGCCTTGTGCTTCGCCCTCTGGGGCATCCAGGGCCTCGCTCTCGAACTGATGTTCTGCATGATGTGGCCGTTCTACGCCTTCCTTTTCTGTTTTCCGATTGCGCGGCACTACGGGGAGCAGGCGGCGGGGGCGGCCCGCGAGCCGCAGCCGTCCGCCCTGCGCTACGCCACCGACATCCTCCTGCGGAGCCTGACGGATTTACGGAGCCTTCCTCTCTATATGGTGACGCTGGGCCTCGTGCTGAACGTGCGGGGCTTCGCGCCGCCGGAGGCCATCCGCCGGTGGCACGTCATCGACATCCTCATGGTCGTGGGGATCTTCATGCAGTTCGGCGGCGTGGGGCTGACGGTCGAGGCTCGCCGGCTGCCGACGTTCTGGAAACCGGCGCTCGGGACGGCGGCGCTGAAGTTTCTCCTGAGCCCGGCCCTGATGCTCGGCGCGGCCCTCCTCCTGGGCCTCTCGGGCGTGCCGCTCTATGTCTGCGTGCTGCTGGCGGCGATGCCGACCGCCCTGTACTCGGTCCTCATGGCCAACCTCTTCGGCCTGAACAAGGACCTCGCGAACGCGACGTTCATCCTGACGCACGCCATCTGCCTGGGCTTGGTGCTGGCGGCCATCGTCGTGTGGGGAGCGGGCGGCCTCAGGACCCTCGTCGGCGGATGAAGGGCGGGATCCGCCCTTGACGTCCGGCGGGGCAAGCCTACGATGATGACGGGGCACGAAGGGAGGAGACCGGCGATGCGGTTTGCCCGATGGTGCCTGGCGATTCTTGTGGGAGCGCTCGCGGCCGTCGTCACCCTGTGCGCCGGCTGCGAGCCGGGCTGAGGCTAACCCGTGCGAGCGGCCACGGCGGCCGCTCACCCAACCGAAAGACATCCATGGCCCGCCTCTCGACAGGGATACTCCCGGCGCTCGTCGGCCTTGGGATGGCGCTGGCCGGTTGCAGCGGACCGGAGCCGCCGCCCGCGGGCGATAACCCCGCCGCGGCCGAACGCCCCACCCCGCCGGCGGTGCCCGCGCCGAAGCCTCCCGCGCCTCCCCGCGATTACAAGGCCGTCGCGGTCTTCGTCGCCCTTTGCGACAACGCCCACCAGGGCATCGTGAAGGTGCCGGCCGCGCTCGGCAACGGACAGGACCCGGCGAACAACATGTATTGGGGCGCGATGTACGGCGTGAAGACCTTTTTCAGGAAGTCGCCGCACTGGGCGCCCGTGCCGTGCAGCGCTCGATTCGAGCATGACGCCGTCCTGGAAACGTGCGGGTTCGAGAGCCGGGGACCCGGCCCCACCGTGTACGTTGCTTTTCACGCTTACGACGGCGCCCGGATGAAAGAGGCCCTCACGGATTTCCTCGAGGCCGCGGCGGGAAAGAGTGACGACCTCGTGGACCTCGTCTGCTTCGTCGGCCACAACGGGCTGATGGACATGCCACTGGAATCGTACCCCTCGCCGATGGGCGAGAGGCATCCCGCGGCCGTGGTCCTTGCGTGCAAGAGCCGCTCCCACTTCCTCGAGCCGCTCCGCAAAGCGGGCGCCCAGCCGCTCGTCACGACGACCGGTTTCCTGGCGCCGGAAGCGTACACGCTGGACGCGATCATCCGGAGTTGGTCGGCGGGCGACCCGGCCGAGACCGTCTGCCGAAACGCCGCCGCCGCTTACGCCGAGTACCAGAAGTGCAGCGTGCGTGCGGCGGAGCGGTTGTTCGCAGCCGGTTCTTAGGAACCGGCCGGCGCGTTGCGAATCCGCAGAGTCGCTTCCGATTCCGGCGGCTTTGGTTGACGGCGGACATCCGTCGGTCGTAGAATAACAAGGGGGCAGCGTTTCCCGGAAGGGGTCCGTCATGGTGAACGAAACAGCCGGCAAGTACAAGATCGTCGTCGTGGACGACGATGCGGATATCCTCGGCACGATGGTCCTGGCGCTGGGGGAACTTGGGCAGACGATCCTGACGGCGAGCGACGGCCAGCAGGCCCTCGACACGATCGAGGCCGAAAAGCCCGACATCGTCGTCCTCGACATCATGCTGCCGAAGCGCGGCGGCTTCCTCATCCTCCAGAAGATCAAAGGCAAACGCGAGATGAAGGGCAAGCGGCCTCTCGTCTGCATGGTGACCGGGACAGGCGGCCAGCGGCACCAGCAGTTCTCCGAGCAACTCGGTGTGGACGATTACCTGGCCAAGCCCTTCCCCCTGGACAACCTCGTCGAGACCGTTCGCGGATTCATCGAAGCCCTGGACGCGGGGATCGAGGACGCCAAGTAGGAGCACGAACATGACGTGGCACCTGACACGGCGGACATTTCTGCGGGGCGTGGGCGCGGCCGCGTGCGGGGCGGCGGCCTCTCTCGGCAACGAAAGCCACGCGGGAGAACCGCTGGCCGAAAGGATGCGGGCCCGGCCTCATCCGCAGGCCGAAGCCTGGAAGAATCGCATCGGCCTTGCCGAGAAGCCGGCCGACCCGGGTGCCGGCGTCCAGACGGCCATCGAGAAGTTGTGCGGCCCCGACGGCGTGCGCACGTTCGTCCGCAAGGGCGACCTCGTGGTCATCAAGCCGAACATGTCGTGGCCGCAGCCGCCCGAAATGGGCGCCAACGTCCACCCGGACATCGTCGCGCGCGTGGTCCGCCTCTGCCGCGAGGCCGGGGCACGACAGGTCAAGGTCTTCGACAACACCTGCGGCGGGACGCCCGCGCGATGCTACGAGTTCAGCGGCGTCGAAGCGGCGGCACGCGGCGCCGGCGCCGACGTCGTCGTCTGTGCCGCCCATCGCTTCCGCACCATGCGGTTCGACGACCCGCGCGTGAAGAACCTGAAGGAATGGCCGATCTACGAGGACGTGCTCGCAGCCGACGTCTTCATCAACATCGCCGTCGCCAAGGTCCACAATGCCGCCTACGTGACGCTCACGATGAAGAACCTGATGGGCACGCAGGGAGGGAACCGCGGCAAAATGCACCAGGGCATCCACCAGAACCTGGCGGACCTGAACGTGGTCGTCCGGCCGACGTTCAACATCCTCGACGCCACGCGCGTCATGATTTCGAACGGGCCCAGCGGCGGGCGCGCCGAATACGTCGTCCCGGGCGACAAGATTATATGCGGCACGAGCACGGTGACGGTCGACGCCTGGGCCGCCGACCCGTCAAACCTGCCCTGGCCGAAGGGGCATCACGACCTCGCGGCCGTCGAGTGCATCGCCCTCGGGGCGGCGGCGGGATTGGGCGTGGCCGACCCGAGCCGCATCGAGGTGGCGGCGTAATGCCGGAATCGAAGAAGCGGCCGCATCCGCTGCACATCGCGCGCATCACCGTCCAACTCCTTTTCCTCGCCCTCTTTCTCGGCCTGCTCCTCTGGACGGTTCGCGGGACGGCGGTGTCGGCCCATCCGTGGCTCGCGCGGCTGTTTCTCATCTCCGACCCGCTGATCCTCGTCGGCACGGCGCTCGCGGGAGCGTTCACGACGGCGCTCCTGGCGGCGCTGGCGGTGGTCGGCCTGTCGCTCCTCGCGCCGCGGGCGTACTGCGGATGGATCTGCCCCCTCGGAACCCTCCAGGACGTGGTCGACAAACTCCTCTTCCGCCGGCGCGACCGGTCGGCCAACCCGGCCCCGCGCCTCAGGCAGGTGAAATACGGCCTGCTGGCGGCCGTGCTGGTGCTCGCGGTCTTCGGGCTGGGCGTGTACGGCTGGTTCGATCCGATCTCCATCATGACCCGGTCGTTCGGGACGGCGCTCGTGCCGATCGCCCAGGACGCCGGGAAAACCGCGCTCGTCGCGGCCGAGAAGGCCGAGACGCCGGGCGCGGCCGGAGCGTTCGACTGGGCCCGCGCCCGCCGGCTGATTTCGGACGACGCCAATTTCAAGGAAGGCGGCCGATGGGCCGCGACCCGATGGGGATGGACGTTCGTCGCCCTGCTGCTGGCGGTCCTTCTCGTGCAGGCCTACCAGAAACGGTTCTGGTGCCGGAACCTCTGCCCGCTGGGGGCCCTGCTGGGTCTCGTGGGTTCCGCGAGTCCCCTGCGTCCGCGCATCGGGAGCGCGTGCGTGCGGTGCAACAAGTGCCGCGAGCTGTGTAAGATGGGCGCGTTCGAGCCGGGCGAGGAAGGGACGGCGTACCGCAGCATCGTGCAGGAATGCATCCTTTGCTATGCGTGCGAGCGCAGCATGTGTCCCGTCGGCGCGATTCACATCGGCGTCGGCCGGCCGGCGCCGGTCCGGCCCGCCGCGGGCGTAATCCCAAGCCGGCGGGCATTTCTCGGGTCGGCGGCGGTCGGCGCGGTTCTCGGACCGGCGTTTCTCCTCGACCGGCGTTCGCGTGAGAAGGAAGAGTCGAACCCGATGCTCCGGCCGC
>Ga0307380_10002455_pt1 | contig 26446 bp, 33 predicted proteins | sample UN3MG_FD_202239 | JGI IMG/M metagenome (GOLD analysis project Ga0307380, IMG submission 202239) | Soil microbial communities from Risofladan, Vaasa, Finland - UN-3 | ecosystem: Environmental > Terrestrial > Soil > Coastal area > Acid sulfate soil | place: Finland: Risofladan, Vaasa | collected... | reverse complement strand
GCAGTGGATTACCGACGAAATGATAATGCCTGGCCGCCCCTTCCCGAGCGTTCACCATCCCCCACCCCAGCCTCTCGTTGGGGATGTCTTCCAGATCGCCTAGGAAGATGTTCGTCCAGCTCTCCTCGGGGGCTTTTCGGAAGGCTCGGTCCCAGCCTTTGTTGACCAACCGGGCGGTGCGGATGTCCCTCAATCTTCGGCTCCCCGGGTAGACCTTCACGAAGTCCCATAGGAACACTACGGTCGGCCAACCGCGGTTCGGATCACGAGCGTGTGCCCCTTCAAGCTCGTAGGCCTCGTCGGCGATCACCAGGTCTGGTCTCTCCCTCTCCACTATCTTGAAGAAACTGCTTATCGCCCCTGCGTACCGACCTTCTTTCCTCACTCGATGAAGAATCTCGGTCATGTTCACGGTCTGCGAGGCTCCCGCCACGGATTCGATGACCGACGTACCCACGTCTCGCTCCAGGCATTCGGGAAGCAGGGTCATTCCTTCCTCCTCCAGAACTTTTATGGCGGGGTCGGCCGCCAGCCATGTGATCTGCAGGTCATCGCACATGTACATGAGCTCTTTAGCGATCCTCACATCCCTCTGCACGTGTCCCAAGCCGACGGAGCCGCTGACAAAGATGACCTTCTTCATCCTCGTTCGTATCCGTTTCCCTCCTTTTTACTATATCCCATCCCAGACTGGATATCGAACCAGGTGGTGAACCATTGCCCGATGAACGTCCCATCATGAGGATCACAGCGACCCGTGAGATCACCAGATACGCCGTGAGCATGACCAATATCTTGACCTGCTTCCCCTTCAACACCGATGTTGAGATCCTGAGTATGCACGGACCGGTCGGTAGTTCATCGTTTTTTATACTATATATTTTATGAAAATTATCGATATACGAAATATGGCTATTTGGCATTCGTTCGATAAGTTGAAATCAGGTGAACCCCCTAGTTTTTAACAGAGGTGAAAACGGTGGACCTCGACCTGGCTATCAAACTGTGCCGGTCGACCAGAAGAGACGTCAGAAAATTGCTGGCCGCCTTGGAGCATAAAGATTTCTATGATGTGGGACACGATATCGGCCAGTCTGCCGTGACCGGCCTGGCCTTTACAAACCTGCCCAAGGAGCTGGTGTGGCTGGAGCAGCTCATCACCATGGAGAACTTCCCGGTCATAGGTAAGACCTCATGGACCATTTTCGATCTGGTGAACTATTACGACCGCCTCATAGACATGGTCAGGGCGATGAATATTGAAGAGAGGAAGATTCCCCCAATAGTTGATTCCCTATACCGTTGGAGGGACGACGCGGGAAAATTGGCGCAGATCGTCTGTCAGCTGGAGGACCTAGAGAGCGCCTAAGAACGGGAAAAATGATTAACACACAGGGCAGTGTACCTCCAGGGAATGCATGAAAGAGATAAAACTCAGGCACCATCACTTGCTCTGCACGCAGACCTTCACTGGGAAGGGGTATGATTACCGGTTCGTGGCCAATATGGAGGACGTGGTCTCAGCCCTTGGATCTCCAAAGGACCTTGTCATTCGACTGTCCATTACCAGCGACGACATATGCTCTTCGTGCCCTAATGAGGTGCGCGGCCTCTGCAAGGACGAATTGTCGGTGATCGAAAAGGACCGTGCCGCCGCTATGTTCCTGAACCTACCCGAAGAGGCCACCATACCGGCTGAAAAGCTGATCGAGATGATACAGGAACGCCTGCGGGGACTGGATGATTTCTGGCTGTTGTGCGGGGAATGCGAGTGGTTGGACCTGTGCAACGAACGATTGGCCGCCATCAAGGGCAAATGACCGCTCAACTCTGAGGAAAGAACGTGATCCTTGTTGACCATTTGACCAATCATTAAAAAATCATATTTCCAAAAAAATGCCATGAAAGGCGCTCTGGTCTTCTTGATCGTCTTTGCCGCCGTGCTGTTGGTGACCCTTGCCGCCCCCGGCATCCCTCCCGGCCAGGCTATCTACGACGCGATAGGTGCGGAGGAGACGGATTCCCCAGTATTGGGAATTGGCGCCACGACCTTGGTGGTGGCGGTATTCAACGGCGTGATCTACGGGGTCATCGCTTGGCTGATCTACTCATTCACCCTGGGCCGCATGGGAAAGGTAAAGAAAAATGGTGGACAGCCGGTGTAAAAATACCATTGAATGACGATTCGATCGATCGGGAGAATTGACCTTCGAACCTAACGAACAGGATAGATTCAAATCGTCCATCGGTCGATCTGACCGTGACGATCGATCGTTATCCCTCGCCCATGGACACATTTGATCGGATGGACATCATTTCAAGGCTTTTAGGAAGTCGTCTATCTCGATAGCGGCGAGAGTGGTGGTCTCCAATGTTCCCCTGGAGCCCAGCTCCACCATGATCTTGGCCACTGTTTCATTGTCCGGGGCCTCCAATATGGTCAAGAAATCGTATTTTCCAAGCAGGGCGTACTGGTACACTACCTTGGCCCCCATCTTGGATATCTCCAAGTTCACTTCTTTTAAGCGCTCCGGCTTGGTCTTCAGGGTCTTGCGACCCTCATTTGTCAGTCTGGACAAGACTACATATTCGGACATTTTACCCCCTGTTGCTCATTTAGGACTGGGGCATCTTATAATTTTGCATCCGGACCTATGAGGTCTGCGCAGACCTCTCGTCTTCCACTTTCACGTTGCGGAAGTTGAAGTAGAAGGCTATGACGGCGGACATGTAGATGATCGCCGCTAGGATGAAGGGCAGGGCGAAATATCCTGCTGCCAGCATCGCACCGCCGATGACCGTGGTCACGCTGTTGGGGACCCGCCAGACAATAGAATTTATGGCACTGGCCAGGCCGCGATCCTCCTTGTCCACTATACCCATGAGGTAGGAGTCCATGATGGGGCCTCCCATGTTCATCATGGCCGCCCTGATCAGGTAGACCGCCCCCGCCCACGCCGCACCGGGCATGAATGGTATGGCCACCATGAAGATAGTGGAGATCCCCTGGGTCATGACGATGGCCCTCACCTGACCATGGCGACGAGCCAGTCTGGCACTGAATACGGCAGCCATGCCTATGGAGAGGCTGGCCAATGCTAACAATGGCCCAGAATAGGAGTCTGGAATGCCGTACCTCAGGTAGAACCAGGTGGGGATTAGCGGAATGATAAGCCCCGCTCCCAATCCGATCAGAGTGTTGTTTATGGAGAAACGCACCAGCGTCTTCTTGCTCCGCTCTCCCAGGAAGCTCCTCCTACGCAGTTTGACCGAAGGGGACCTATCGCGATGATGGCGAAGTAGGTACCGGATGGTGAAGGGGGATATCGCGGTGACGAATGCCAGGGCCAAAAAGGTCCAGGAATGCAATTGTTCCGAGGTCCAACCGACCTGGGATGTGAGCATGGGGAAGAAAAAGGGTAGGGCGAAACCAATGCCAATGAACGCCCCGTTGATGATGAATGACATGGAGAAAGCCATGTCGCGATTGTCCACGGTGGTCTGGTCTGCGATCATGGCGTTCCATGTCGAAAGGACCGCTCCCTCCGCAACCCCAAATATGATACCTGCCAGCATATAGAGGCCTGGGTCGGCGGAGAAGGAGCAGAGCAGCATGGCCATCGGGGGTAATGACAGCCCGATCAACAACAACGACTTTCGTCCGATGCGGTCGGACAATATGCCGAACGGTATGGCGCTCAGGATCATAGCCAGACCTGAAACGCCGATGATCAGGCCGACCTGCCCGGAATCGACCCCCTGTTCCGGAAGATAGGCGGCTATGGCCGTGATAAGGTATCCGTAACCTATGGAACTGAACGAGGCGAGAAGGATCAGCCATTTGACCTGCGAGGGCACCTTGAGGCTGGCCGCCTTCTTTTCATTTTTAGTCACTTGCCTGTTCATGATCATTAACCTGTGCCCTTCGATGGTTTGAATTCGCTAAGATGACCTTGTAAATTCAAATGTCAGCTATTTACTGCCTACTGTTTAACATGGAGAGGTCGGTGATGGGGGAGTTCCACATCTGAGCTACATACTGTGTCAGCCATCCTTGAACGCGGGTAATGACCTGCAGCTAAAGTCGAAATCGTCTGTGTACCTTCCCTCGCTCTCAAACTTTATGTCCGGGCGGGTCCAATCATTAACTAATGACCGAGGCAAGCGTTGGGGAGACGTTTCAAAAGGAGACCAAGCATCGCCGGGACCGATTGGTCGGTAGGAGGATGGACTGGGACAAGAGGCCAGATACCTACAAGACCTATCCAGACCGGGCCAGGATTAAACTCCCTGAACGGAGACACCCGATCGCTCCATTGGACCAGACCTTGAGGTCCAGAAAGAGCGTGCGCGACTTTGAGACGGGACCCTTGGCATTGGAGGACCTTTCATATCTTCTCTGGGCCTCCACAGGCATCACCAGGCGTGAACGAGGCTTTGAGTTTCGCACCGCACCGTCCGCTGGTGCGCTATACCCCATCGAGACCTATGTGGCCGTCAATAACGTTCAGGGTGTGTCTCCAGGCATATATCATTACTCCATCACCGAGCATTCCTTGGAACTGGTGAGAAAAGGTGTTCTGGGAAGTGAGGTGGCACGAGCGGCGTTGGACCAGGGCATGTGCGCCAAGGCGCCGGTCGTCTTCATTTGGACGGCGGTCTTTGAGCGCTGCCGTTGGAAGTATGGTGAACGCGCCTATCGCTACGTATATTTGGACGCGGGACACGTGGCCCAGAACCTGGCCCTGGTGGCAGTATCCCTTGAACTTGGAAGCTGCCAGATGGCCGCTGCCTACGACGACGAGGTGAATGAGCTGTTGGGCGTGGATGGGGAGGAGGAGAGCGCGCTCTACATGAGCGTGGTGGGAAGGCCACGGAATTAAATAAAAAGCTGATGGTCGGCATGAACTATCGATCATCACTGGGCGAGAGATCGTAATTCATCTCATGATCAGCCCCAAGTGCAGCTCCCTTCTTTCTGAGAATGATAATATTGGCGTAAACGATTAATCGTCCCTAGGTAATTGTTCGTAGATCATCATGATCTGCCCCACGTGTAAGTCCCGCCCCACTGAGACCGATAATTATTGTATGGAGTGCGGTACGCCGAAGTCTAATTTCTTGATGGGTGCAGCAATGCCCGCGCCCATTGTCCCCTCTCCGCCGGTGCAGCCGGTACAGCAGTCCCAACCTTATTCTCAACCGATACCTCGACCGGGCTATGCCCCACCCCCATCGGCATATCAGCAACCGCACGACCAACCCGCTCCCTGGCTAGCGCAGCCTTTCCCGCAACGAACCTACCCCTCGGTGCAGGCGCCGCAATCTCAACCACCATTACCTTATTCACCTCCTGCTCCGCAGCAGACACCTGCTCAAATGCCACCGACCTATCAGTCCCAGCCGGTATCGGCACTCCCGCGGCCTGTCCCACCGGTCCAACCACCTGTACAGTATTCACCACCTGCTCCGCAGCAGGCGTACCCTTCGGTGCAGACACCGCAATCCCAACCACCTCAGACCTCCCCGGTCATTTCCAATGTTGGACCGTCGAGAGCCCCGCTTGGTCTGCCTGCCTTGTTACCGCAGATCGTCATGGCCACAGCCCTCCGTCCGAACGAGAGACCGATGCAAATATGGAGGGCGGGGCTGGAAATGCCGAACCCCAATTTCAACGACGATCAACGCACCCCCATGATGAACGGATTGCTCCTTGCTACCGATCAACGTCTGGCGTTCGTTGAGGAAAAAGGAATTTTCAGTAAGACCTACATGGTCAGGGAGAACATTGAGTTCGGTCAGATATACCATTGGCAACTGCATCGGTTCATGCGCATGAAAACGTTACAGGTGGACCTAATGGGAGGGCACGGTGGAAGAAAGATCTTCCAGAACATATACGAGGTGGACCCGATGACCATGAGGGCTTTGAACCCCCTGCCCGCGGAACAGGTACAGGGATTGCTTGAGACCCTGATTCGCAACCCGGTTCGTGTGTAAGGTCAATCGTCGAACTGCTCGGCCATGCTCTTCCTGACCATTGAATACTTGGTCAGGGTAGCTTCTATCATCTGGTCGAACACCCCGGGCAATTCCCTTTCCAGGACCTTGAGCCCCTGCTCGGTGATACCGCCCTTGGTGGCCACCTTGCTCTTCAACTCCTCCACGCCGATACCGTTTTGGAGAGCGAGCGCGACTCCGACCAAGGTCTCCAGGACCATGCCCCATGCCTCTTCGGGAACGATCTGCCCATGGCGAACGCCGGCAGATGAGAACTGTCCCATCATCTCGGCGATCAGGGCGGGGCCGCAGCTGGTGAGATCGGCGGCCACATCGAGCTTTTCCTCAGGAACGATCTTGACCATGGACGCCTTGCGCAGCATGTTCTCCAGTATGTCCCTTTGTTCAGATGTGACCCGGGAGCCGTAGCAGACCAGCGAAACCCCGCGGCCGACCTCCATTGTTATCGAGGGTATCAGTTTGCTCACCGCCCCTGGACATATCTTTTCTATCTGATCCAGGGTGAAGCCCCCGTTGGTGATGACCAGATGAGAGCCCTGGCGCTGAGACGAGATCTCTTTCAGCACATCGAGGACCTGGTCCGATCGTACGCTGACGAAAATGATACCACATTGTTCAGCCAGCCGATCGTTCCCTTTCACCACCTCGGCGCCAGGGAACCTCAGGCTGAGATCCTGCGCCTTTCCGGGGGAGCGGTTGGCCAACTTTACCTGCCCGGGCTCCAACCCTCCGTTGCCCAGCAACCCGATCGCTATTGCCGAGCCCATGTTTCCTAGACCGATGAAACCGACATTCAAGTGATGACCTTCGCAGTCGCAGAGGCGCCGCTCTGATTAAAGAGTACCGTTTTATCAGAGGCCGAGCTCGTCAGCAGCATTGACCATGCCGTCCAATGCCACCTGAAAGAACTCGTCCCGAGGGATGCCCAGCTGTTCACAATAGACGATACGACCGCGGTCCACGCCCTTGGCGAAGTCCTTGTTCCCGAACTTCTTGATGATGGACCTGACCTTGACGTCCACCAGCTTTTTAGAGGGGATGACGAGAGTGCAGGCGATGATCAGCCCGGACACGGCATCCGCCGCTATCAGTGCCTGCTTGAGATCGTTATCCACCGGTACCCCGGTGGCCTCGTAGTTGTGGGCAAGAATAGCCTGGATGATCTCCTCGGGCACCTTCCCCGATAGTATATCTTTGGCGATCAGGCCGTGGTCCTCCATTCCGTGGCATTCCTCGAAATCGATGTCGTGCAGTATCCCTGTGATCTCCCAGATATCCTGGTCCTGGCTCAGTCTTTGGGCCGTCTGCCTCATGACCGCCCCTACCGCTATCATGTGCTTCAGATTGCCCTCCTTTGAAACATGCCCTTTGACCAGATCTAGCGCTTCCGCTCCATTCATATGATGATCTCCCTGTGATAACATCCCTGATCGGTCATAGGTCTTTGCAGATCAGACTATCAACTTTCCGGCGGATGGTCCCCACATGGCATCGTAGATCGCCTCGATCTTGACAACCACGGCGGCCTTGGCAGGAAGCTTGGAGTTGACACCGTGTACCCATTTCCTCATCTCGTCGAACTGTGGGCCAGCCTTGTACACCTTGGCTGAGCCCTTCAGCTGATAGGACTTTTTAGTATCCGAATCGTAGCACAGCAAAGATATGCGTGGGTTCTCCGATAGGTTGGCCGCCGTCTTCAAGAAGAAGTTGTCGGCAAGTAATAGAGTCTCATCGTCCAGGATCTTCATCAGGCCGAGGAAGATGACGTTGGGCGTGCCGTCCTTGGTGGCGGTGGCGATCGGAATGGGCTTCTGTTTTGATAATGCTTCTTTGATCTCGGGCGGCATCTTAACCATTTATATCACAACGATAAGAAAGATTTAGTGGCCTATTAAAAGTAAGCTTTGTTTTTTCGCGATCGACCATGAAAGAACAGTGAAAAGGTCATAAAGTCGTCAGCCCATTGATTTCCCATGAGCAATAAAGACACTGTGTTGATGGTGGGGCGGCTCATGGAACTGGCCGCCAGGACCGCACCCAAGGCAACCGGTAAGGACTTCATCGAGACCGTTCTGTTAAGCGACGAGCAGAGGATCAAGCTAGGGGAAGAGATGGTCGATTACGGGAAGAGGCAAAATATATCTCACCATGAGAGGGACGGATACAATGTGCTTGCTTCCGATGCCGTGGTTCTGATAGGGCTACTTCCTCACCCAGGTGTAGGATTGAACTGCGGGGCCTGCGGTCTGAAAAAATGTGCTGAATTGAACACCGTGTCGGTCACCCAGGAATTCAAGGGACCGAGCTGCGCCCTGCGCCTGCTGGACCTGGGCATCGCCCTGGGATCGGCGGCCAAGGTGGCCATGGACATGAACGTGGATAATCGCATAATGTATAACGCCGGCGTGTCGGCCATCAAACTCGGTTATTCCCGAGCCAACATATGCCACGGAATTCCCCTTTCAGCGACCGGCAAGAACATCTTCTTCGATCGTAAGGGATGAATCACAAGGGACTGTGGTCCATCCCCACCTTGAAGGCATCGGCCACCGTCCTCCCTTTTGTGAAGTAGGGACCGCCAGGGCTCAGATACATGAGCATATCCAGCTTCTCCATGTCTGGGCGACCGTCGCTCAGGCAGTCCTCGTTCACATAGACCTCCTCCACCTCACCGACCACCATGTCCGTCCCCTGGAACTCCACGATGTCTTCCAGGATGAGCTCTATGTTCACCGGACACTCCCTCGCCATTGGTGCGGTGAGCGTCTTTCCAAAGAAGACGTCGAAGACCGCTGTCTTGTCCACCCGGTATCCGGAATGGGTGCCGCAGTAGTCGGTGGCTGTGACCGCGCTCACCCCTGGCAGATTGATGCTGAACGTCCCGTTCTCTTTGATCCCGTCCTTGGTCCGGCGTTCCTTACCCATCACCACCGCCATCTTTGGCGGCTCATCATCGATCATGGTGGCCCAGGCCACGGTGCAAAAATTGACCTTGCCTTGGACCTTGGCCCCCACTAGGACCACTGGGAGCCCCATCATTGGTACCTTTTTGCCGAGGGTCGTCTTTGCCATATGGATCATCTGAACTATGTCCCTGTTAGAATATCTATAGGGTCCTAAGAGAATTGGATCGTTCTCTGTATCCGGTTTCATGATGAGGGTCGGGGAAAACGCATAAATACTTTCATGCTATGCTATGACATAGCACGGTAACAGTGTTTATAATTTGGGAGGTAATGAGATGGCCGAAGCGAAGTCTGATATGCTGCCGTTCGCGGCAGACGCCTTGCACACCAACGCTCTGGCAGCGCCGAACGACGCTGCATTGAAAGAGGGTGGGGCGGATTATTACGGACTTCATCAGGTCATTTTGGGAATAGGACGCTCGATCCTTACTCCCGGTTCCCGGGTCTTGGACCTGCATTGCGACCTGCGAACACTGATGCCGCTGGTCATGGAGCACGAGGACCTGTGCAAGTTCGTTGTTCTGTCCCCTACCGAGGAGATGAACTGGACATGCTTCGACCGGCTGCGCACCCGGGTGAAACTGGGATTCGTGGACGCGGCTCATCTTTCCCTTCAGGACGGTTTTCCAGAGATATCCGCCCGGCTGATGCTCTCCTTGAACGCCCTAGGTGATCTGACGATGTCACGGCGTGTCGAGGTACTTGAATCGATGCACCGGCACCTGGAAAGAGGGGGTGCGGCAGTGGTCATGGAGATGGTGGAGACCGACGGAGACCGTGTGCAGAGCCATAGGGCGTTCGGGCACCCAGTGTTCAGGAAGCGCGGCTCCTGGTCGGTGGCGGAGTGGGAATCAGCTCTCATCGCGGCGGGATTCGGCAATGTCACCAAGATATGGTCGGATGAACGCAGAGTGGCCTGGCTGGTAAGGAAATAGATTCAACGGACATGCCAGCGACTCCCACCTCCTCATTAGGAATTGGGTTCCTGCTCCCGATCTTCTTGAACATCCCCATTTAATGGATCGTTCTGAACGGTTCTGAGTTGAGAGCTCAGCCAATGGAGCAACCTCTGTCATCGTCGGTTCGGAACAGGGGGGGACTTCGAGAGCCGGACTCGTTCATGCGGTGCATGATGTCCAATATGAGTATGGAATGGTCCGATAGCCCGTTCTCCCTCTCCCAATGAGAATACTTAGCCCATAAGGGATGCCGGATGTGCGGGGAGGCCAGGACGTGATCGGTCCTCATGCCCTTCCCGGACGAGGAATACCAGGAGTACTCCTTGGCCACCTGGTGATATTCCCGCCATACGTCCCGCCACCCAGTATCGAGCAGGGAGGAAAGGTGCTCCTGGCCCATGAAGCTGAGGCCTTCGGTATCCTGTTCCAGACCGGTGTTCAGGTCGCCGACTATGATCACCCGTCCCTGCTCATCAATGGTCTCCCGGGCGAAATTCAACAATGCCTGCCAATGCTCCAGTTTGATCGCCAGATCTGAGGCTCCGGGAATGTGCAGCGCCAACAATCTAAGGTCGGAACTTTCCAAGGATATCTCCATCCAGCGGTATCTGTGGCTATGAACCCGCTCCCCCGCCTCGGCCCGAATGGGCAACTTGGATGCCACCAATATCCCATTGGTGCGCGGCGGTGGTTGGGAGTTGAGGATATACGAGTAACCAAGCGCGGCCAGGGAAAGGGACACTTCGATCACCTTCTCTGGACGGAACTCCAACAGGACCAATAGGTCCGGGTCGTGTCGGCGAACAGCCTCTATCATACCCGGAAGGCGCTCATGGTCGCCACCGTATTGTAAGTTCCATTCCATTATTCGCATGGCCAGAACATCATCTGTTGCAATCCTATCTTAAATTATCCTTGAGAACGGGAGAACGATGGTCGGACCAAATGACGACCGTGCTTCTACAAGTGAGCACATACTAGTACGATGGGTGGCAAGATATGATTAATTAGGACCCTGTGGAATTATGAAGCTCGTGAACCTGGGCAACGATGTTTCTAGCTACCGCCTCCGACTCAATAACGGAGCGAGCGTCCCAGCCCTGGGCCTGGGCACCTATAAGCTTGTGGGCCGGCAGGTCTATAATCCAGTGAGGTCCGCTTTGGCCGTCGGATACCGTCACATTGATACCGCCTCCTTCTACGAGAACGAGGAGGAGGTGGGAAGGGCGGTCCGCGACAGCGGCGTCGTGCGGGAGGAGGTGTTCATCACCAGCAAGGTCTGGAACACCGATCAGGGTTACAAAGAGACGCTTGCGGCCTTCGACCGTTCCCTGAAAAGGCTGAAAACAGACTACCTGGACCTCTACTTGGTGCATTGGCCGGTCACCGGGAAACGATTGGACACCTACCGGGCCTTGGAAAAGCTGTATCGGGAGGGACTCGTACGGGCCATTGGAGTGAGCAATTTCACCGTCCGTCATCTCCATGAACTGTATGCCGCCTGCCAGGTGATGCCATCGGTGGACCAGGTAGAAATGAGCCCCTTCCTTTACCAGAAGGAGCTGATGCAGCACTGCCAGACGCGTGACGTACTTGTGACCGCCTATTCCCCTTTCGCCCGAGGAAAGGTGCTGGAGAACCCCACCTTGACCGATGTGGGGAGGAAGTACGACAAGAGCCCGGCTCAGGTCATAGTCCGCTGGTGTCTTCAGAAAGGCATGGCGGTCGTTCCCCGTTCCTCGAACGAAGGAAGGATAAGGGAGAACGCCCAGGTATTCGATTTCTCCTTGGACCGAGAGGAGATGTTGCGGTTGGATTTTCTAAACGCCGACCTGCGCACCACCACTGACCCGGACACCTACCAATGATGGAGCGCCGGGAAAGCATTAAGTCATCGCACCGTTGATGGAGTGCTGTATGATAGAGCAGGTGCCGAAGATCGCCATCTACCTGGATTTTGAGAACTTGGCCATTTCGGCCAAGGAGGTTTATCCCTTGACCCCCAGGCCACTGAGGATAGATGATATCCTGGACTACGCCAAGGGATACGGGGATGTGCTGATCAAGAAGGCGTTCGCAGATTGGAACAAACCGCCTTGCAACCAATATGTGGAGGACCTTAGGCTTAGGGCGTTCGACCTGGTGTTCTTGCCGCAGACCTCGCTCTCGGGCAAGAACGGGGCTGACCTACGCATGACCATCGATGCCTTGGAGGACATGTACGACAAGACCCTGCTGGACGTTTTCTTCCTGGGAACGGGGGATACCGACTTCATACATCTCATCCGAAAAATAAAGGAGCGGGGAAAGGAGGTGGTGGTGCTGGGTTTCGAGCACTCCGTTGGCCGCACCATCCGTCTCAATTGCGATCGCTTCGAATCGTTGGAGGACCTGCTGGGCAAGGCGCCTGCGCCCGCGGTCAAGGAGAAGAAGGAAGAGGAGGAGCTTGAGGATGATGCGCGGGAGCTCTTTATCCGGTACATCAAGAACCGCTCCACCGACGAGCCGGCCATTCTCTCACAGATCAAGAACGACCTCATGCGCCTGGACCCTTCGTTCTCGGAGAAGAAGTACGGCTTCAAGCATTTCAAGGACTTCCTTGACTCCTTCAAAGGGGACCTTTTCACCAGCATCAAGATGGATGACAAGGCCGGGCACCACCTGGTGTTCTTCAAATCCTATTCCGAGCTGACCTCGGACATCAACGAGACGCAGGTCAAGGAGTTCATCGAGAAGGACATGCGATATCTGAAGGACCAGGTACTGCGAAAAGCGCTTTACAAAGAGATCGTCAACCTCTTCCACGCCGATGGGGAGACGACCATCAACCAGATGATCGATGATCTGTGGTCCATCTTCGATAAGAAGATACCGAAGGCCACCTTGAAGCGTTTCTTGCGAACTATGGCCGAAGGCCGAATGTTCAAGTTCGCCAGCGTCAAGTACACCGGCAATATCTACACCATGCCCCAGATCCTCAAGGTGGACCTTCCATCGATAGATAAGCTGGATGACATCTACTTGCAGCGCATCATAGATCTGACGCTGAAGAAGTATTCTGGCGTACCGCAGGAAACGGTGACCAAGATCATGGGGCTCAGCTGAGCTCGTGCCTTTGTGAAGCGATGGCGGTCATTGGGTCGGACGTTCCTCTACCTGTCCCATGTTTCCATATCCATTATGACCCCTGGTACCAATTGAAGGTCATTCCTGAACTTGGCCCATAGACCGCGCCATGTTCTCTCGGTCCATGCGAAAGAAGGTCCAATCCAACTTCTGTCCCCCTTGTGCCACATAGAAAGCGATGGCCTTGACGTTCCAGTCGAGAGCGCACCATTCCAAGCGGCCGCAGCCCTTGTCCAGTGCCTCTTGTATGCAATGACGGAAAAGCGCCCGACCCACCCCGGAGCGGCGGTGCGTCTCCTGCACGAAAATGTCCTCAAGGAACAGTGTGGGAGCGGCCAGGAAAGTGGAGTAGGTGAAATAGTATGTGATGTAGCCTACCGGCTCGCCACCCATATTGGCCAGGAAAGAGTGGAACAATGGCGGGGAGGCGGTGATATGCGTAAATAGGCGTTCCCTGGCCTCCGGCGTTGGCGGCTCCAATTTTTCGAACTCGGCCAGCTCCACTATCAATGAAATTAGGGCGCCAGCGTTCTTTGGCGTCACCTGAACTATGGAAATTTCCTCTTCGACCATGCCCATGGCACCGATAATGCGTCACCAACATATTTGATCTCTCGATGCTTTTCATTATTCTGATTTTTCAGAATATTCAAATATGTAAGAGAGAGATACTGCCCATATGTCCCGGAAGAAGGAGAAGCATGAGGCGGACTGCTGTCAGCCGAAGGGGTCTGTGGACAGCAGATACGAGGTCGAGGCCGTGGCCACGGTGGACGAGAGGGGGCAGATGGTCCTGCCCAAGGCCATAAGGGATAAGGCCGGGATCAAGGCGGGGGATAAACTGGCCATTGTGACCTTGGTCCGTGATGGCAAGGTCTGCTGCATACATCTATTCCGGTCAGAGGACCTGGCCAACGGAGCCAGGGACATTTTAGAACCACAAGAGGGATGAGAGCGTGCCCTCAGACTACGCGTCAGATCCAATACCAACGGTAGCCCGACTTGGCAGGGAGGAACGATGGGACCATGCCAAAGCACGTTTGGGCTTCGACCGCATGGGCCACCACGTGAGACCGGGACTCTACACCCTTGGTTCAACGAACAGCGAAAGCAAGGTCCTTGTCACCGCTAACTACACCATGAGCTTCGACGCCCTTAGATCGGCGCTGGAGGGAAGGGATGCCTTCCTATTGGTGCTCGATACGCAGGGCATCAACGTATGGTGTGCCGCGGGTAAAGGCATCTTCGGGACGGATGAGCTGCTTAGGGCCATCGCGGCCACCCGGTTGGCGGAGAGGGTGGAGCACCGTGACCTGATCCTCCCCCAATTAAGCGCACCTGGAGTATCGGCGAAGGCGGTCAAAGAAAGGAGCGGGTTCACAGTGAAGTACGGACCGGTACGGGCCGAGGACCTGCCGGGATACCTGGACACAGGAGAGTGCACAGAGGACATGCGCAGAGTGCGTTTTGACCTGAGAGACCGCCTGGTGTTGGCCCCGGTGGAGCTGCGTAATTATCGATGGGGACTGATCCTGCTGATCCTGGCGGCCGTTCTGGTCCCGTTCTACGGGCTCATGGCGATAATATTGACACTGGGCGGCCTGTTCCTTTTCCCGGCTTTGCTACCCTACCTGCCAGGAAAGGCCCTTTCCTTCAAAGGCATGGTTCTGGGAGCGTTGCTGGTCACTCCTTTCGCCCTGTTTCAAACGTTTCCAACGGCGGACCTGGTGACCGTCATTGCCGTGGTAGCGGAATATCTTCTTCTGGTACCTTGGGTCGGATACCTGGCCTTGAATTTCACTGGCTCTACGCCCTTCGCCTCTCGGACCGGTGTCAAGAAAGAGATCTTCACCTACATTCCGATAATGGCCATCATGTCCGTTTCTGGCGCCTTCCTTTCCGCCTTTGGAGCGTTGGGTGTCGTGGGGGGATGGTTATGATTGAGATAGAAGTGCTTGATCTGGAACAAGGGTCGACGATCAAGCCCATCAATACATTGGTCTTCCATCCGGATCGCTGCGTCAACTGCGGCATATGCCTCCAGGTGTGCCCTCACCGTGTCTTCGCCCCGGGAGAACGCCGGGTCATGATGGTGAACGGCGCCGACTGTATGGAATGCGGCGCCTGCCAGAAGAACTGTCCCGCCAATGCCATCAAGGTCGACAGTGGGGTGGGATGCGCCTCGGCCATGATCATGGCGGCTTTGAAAGGTCGAGATGAGGTCAACTGTGGAGAGGATTGTTGCCGCTGACGTTCCGTTATCACGGCTCAAGCGGGGGCGTCCAGGTATATCTTCCTGATGGAAATTGGATCATGAATTTGGCACCCTTGTCAGGTTCCCCGCCCTCGCTGATGCTACCATCGGTCATCGATAGGATCTCGCAAACGAGGAAAAGGCCCTCTCCGGTATTTTGACCAAAGCCCCTATTGAATATCTTCTCCTTATGTTCGAACGGCACGCCCACCCCGTCATCTTCCCAAATGATCGAGAGACCATCCTTTGTCTCATTCGCGTGGATCGATATCCGCGTTGCTCCGTTCCCGTGGCGAACGGTGTTATCAGCTAGGCAATGGAACACGTTCGAGATCAGGGGATCGGCTTGGATCCGGATCCCTTGGAGGCATGTCTCTATCTCCATATCCCCCAGGCTCATCTTTGATAGTACCCCTTCGATCAGTTCCTGTATGTCATACCAGGCGGTTCCGGCGGACCCTATGGCCTGCTGCTCGTTGGCGAAACTCAGGTGCCCATCAGCGCTTCGAGCCCTATCGACCATTTTTTGTACCAGCTCTTTTTGTCTCGCATTAAGCTCCGTCATCTCCAGAAGCTGCAGGTAACCCCAGAGGGCGGTGAGGTCGTTCCTCATGTCGTGACGAATTATCTGGTTCAGGGTTTTCAAGCCCCGGTTGGCCCTTTGGATGTTCTCCTCCATCATCATACGATTGCTAATGTCGTGGAAGACCAGAACGGCCCCTATTGCTTTACCGTCACGCACGATGTCCGATGAGGATAGGCTGTAGTGTCGGGGAGCGCCATTCTGCTTCAGGGCTATCTCAAATTTTTGGGAACCGCAGGGGATGCTAAATCCTCGGGCCGCGGCCCTTTCCTTCAGGAACTCGATGTTCTCGTCCAGTATCCTCTGCCCGTGCTCGTTTGCGAACGTCGTCCGCATGGAGGAATTGAGTATCAGGATGGCGTCTTCTATTCCGACCATGGCCTCCCGAAACCTGATGATCTCCAGATCGACGAACTCGGACCTGCGCTCGCCTATGAATATCCACACGGCGGTCAAGGTCAGACCGATGGACATGATGTCCACCACGGGGTCGTCCCTTGCGCTGAACACATAGAACACTCCGAACACCATGATGATGATCATCCCCCCCATGAGGGTCCATAGGGCCTTCCTCCGATACAGGGGAGTGTCCACCATGGCCTTTGCCATGAGGGCAGTTGTCGTACCGATCACCACCAGGAAATAGGCCATCCAAAAGAGGAATAGGGGGCCGTAGTCCGCATTTAACAGATAGAAACCGTGGCTATGCACGATGTCCATGGAAACATAGAATAGATTGTGCCATTGATTGGTGCCGTTGAAGATCAGGGTGAGTATGCCAGGAATGCCGAAGATGAGGACGTTCTTGGGGGTCACCCACCTACCCATCCCCACATATTGTATCACGAATATCAACAAGGTCAGCAGGATTATGGACTCCGAGAGGTACTCCAGGAAGACCATCAGGAGGACCGCATCGATGTTGGGGGATAATTTCTCCCCCAGCAGTACCAGCGCGTTAATGCCTATGAAAGCGAAACAGATGGACATGGCAAGCCGGTGCTCGGTGCTCTTGCCGGTGTAGACCTTGTACGCCACCCAGAACGAGACGGCAAAGGCCACCAGACTGGGAATGATGATCAAAGCACTGTAGTAATCCATAGATCGACCCTGGGACGGCCGAACATCAATGCTGCATTTATAAGAAGTGTATCACCTGCTTATCATTCACGATCACTGAGATAGAATTCGGATCAGATCATATCCATATAATGCTCGGGATCGGTCTCGCGCATTTGTATCCTTGTTCTCATCGATCCAGATCAGCGTCCTCGATGGCCCGTCCATCATTGCGGAACCTCTTTTCCATACCCATGACCGAAGGCATGAAGAGGAAGATTACGGAGATAATGGCCATTGGTATTCCTGCAACGATATACCAGGCCTGCACGCCAAAGACATCGGCCAACGGTCCTGCGAGCAATAATCCGGCGGGCATCATTGCCGTAACACCGCTGCTGATCAAGGCGAACACCCGACCCTGCATCGCGAAGGGAACGCTGGCCTGCATCATGGCCATCATGGAACCGTTCAGCATGGACAGGGTGACGCCGATGATCAGAGCGGCAACATAGGCCACCAACAGCATGTCGGCCGAAAGCAGACCCAAGGTGATGATGCCCAGACTGAGGACCACGGTGGATATCAACATGGTGGACACCTTGCGGCGGAACCCTCCCCATATCCCGAGGACGATCCCTCCCATCAGCATGCCGATCCCAGCCAATACCTCCATGGCCGCGTACTCCCCCGCCCCGCCCCCGAAGTGGTTGATCACCAAAAGCGGCAACAGGGAGAAGGCCGGACTGAGCAGCATGTTGCCGATCATGAAAAGCATGATGATGGGCATGGCCCCCCTCCAGCTTTTAAGGAATGACAGCCCCTCCCTCATCTCCTTCATCAACGACGCCTTGATCTCCTTCCTCCTCTCCGGACTGGGCACCGGAATAAAGAGCAACGGTATGATGGCCACGGCCGCGGTCATCAGGTCCACGGAAAGCACTGCCCACATGGGCATCAGAGCGATGAGGACCGCCCCTGCCGGAGCGGCGATGACGTTGGCCAGTCCGTACATGGCCTGGTTGACGCCACCGATCCGAGCAAGGTGCTCTTCGGGCACCATCATTGATGTGGCCGCCTGCATGGCCGGCCAATGGAAACCGGAGAAGGTGGAGCGAGCGAACATGGTCAACAGAACCATCCACACCTGCGCTGAGCCAGCCGCGTAGGCCAGCATAAGGAGGAAAGCGCAGATGGCGACCAGTGAATCGGCCACTATCATGGTGCGTCGGCGGTCCCATCGGTCTACGTAGGCCCCCGCCCATGGGGTGATGAGGATCTGGGGCAGGACCCCCATCAAAGTGCCTAATGCCAGGACCGTGGCGGACCCGGTCTCCACTGTCAACCACCAGACCAGGGCGAACTGCACCAGACTGCTACCTATCAGGGAGAAGGCTTGGCCACCCCAGATTGTGAAGAAATCCCTTTTCCATGAACGACCTGTATCCTTCATTTACACCATGCCTAACTTATGAGTGGACACCGGTCATCAATCAGGTGGACAGATGTGACCGACCTTCCCTGTTCTTCCGGTCATTGAATCTCTTAGGCCAATATAAGGGTTGACGAATAGTTATTAAAAAATAGAAAAATGGCTGGAAGATGCCAGCCGTCACGGAAGTTTCAGGGGACGATGACGACCGGGACCTTGCTCAGCTGCGCCAGCCCGTGGGAGGTACTGCCGATCAGTGCCTCTTTGAACGGGGTGAGCCCGCGAGTGCCCACCACCACAAGGTCGTGCCCCTTGGCCACCAGGAGCAGTTGTTCTATCGGATTCCCGAACTCCACTGAGGAGTGGAAGGGTACCTTCTCCATGGTCAGCGATCGTTCCGCGGCCTTCAGACTCTGCCCCCCGACCAAGGTGTCCTCCTCCATGTAGGTGGCCTTCCCACTGATCACGGCATGATCGGAAGGGGGGATGATGTGGACCAACGATATTTCGGATTCGAACTTTTTAGCCAGGACAGCCGCGAACTGCACCGCTCTAAGAGAGTTCTCAGAACCGTCCACTCCTACCAATATACGCTTTATCTGTGTTATGACCATCACCGTTCATTAATAGCATATAGGAACCCTAAAAGACTTCCCCCGTTCCCTTTATCATCGTTGAATCGCCATCATCTGGTGCGAGGAAACTGCATGAGAATGATCTGTTGGAACGTTAACGGCATCCGGGCGCTGTACAAGAAGGGGCTGGTGGACTTTCTATTGAAGGATGGTGCTGACATCATCTGCCTTCAGGAGACCAAGGCCACTGAGGCCCAGCTTCCACCGGAATTGCTGGACCTTCCCGGATATCATTCCTATTTCGTGTCCCCGGAGGAGAAGAAGGGGTACAGCGGGGTGTGCCTGTATTCCAAACAAGAACCGTTCAAGGTCATACCCGGACTGGGCAGACAGCGTTTCGATGCCGAGGGGAGGACGTTGGTAGCTTATTTTCGGGACTTCGTGCTCTTCAACATATACTTCCCCAACGGGAAGGCCTCACCGGAACGCCTGCGATACAAGATGGAGTTCTACGAGGAACTGTTGGAGGTGGCCAAGCGCACCGTGGACGCGGGAAAGAACGTGGTGGTATGCGGTGACGTCAACACCGCCCACCGAGAGATCGACCTGGCCCGACCCAAGGAGAACGAGAAGGTATCGGGATTCCTGCCCGAGGAAAGGCAATGGATCGACCGCTTCCTGGCCAGCGGGTTCGTGGATACCTTTCGACTGTTCGATGGGTCCCCTGACCGATACTCGTGGTGGGACATGAAGACCAGGGCGAGGGAGAGGAACGTCGGCTGGCGTATCGACTATTTCTTCGTCGATCAAGGGCTGAAGGACCGCTGCCGCAACGCCTTCATCATGCCGGAGGTCCCGGGCTCGGACCATTGCCCGGTGGGGTTGGAGCTGGACCTGGAGGAATGGGATGATGGTAATCAATGAGATGGCCCCCTCGGAGGACCCACCGAACAAAGCGGAAGCACCGTTCAGCATTCGACGTATGCGCCCAGAGGACTATGGAACGGTGGCCGCGATCTGGAAGGCGGCAGACCTCCCACATCAGCCGCAAGGTAGGGACTCGGAGATGAGGGTGAGGGAACAGCTCGAAAAGGATATCTCATTGTACCTGGTCGCCGAGTCAGATGGAGAGGTCATCGGATCGTTGCTGGTCACCCACGACTTCCGCAAAGGATGGTTGAACCGTTTGGCGGTAAGACCGGATCGGCAGGGGCGTGGCGTCGCCTCCAGCCTGGTGCGGAGAGCGGAGAAGGACCTGCTTGCTCGGGGTGTTGGGATCTTCGCCGTACAGATACACGGACACAACCTTACGTCCCGCAGACTGTTCAAAAAGCTAGGGTATGATGAGCATGAGGACATCGTATACTGCTCCCGAAGGATAAGCCCGGACGAGTGAGATGGTGGCATTGACAATTTTATATCCTGGCAGGACCTATTCCTGGAAGGAGGGAACAAAATGAGCGTGGTTCTAGCTACCGACGGGAGACCGCACACCTCAAAGGCGGTGGATTATGCCCTGGAGTACGCGAGGTTGCACCGGGAGGCTTTGTACGTAGTGTACGTCATAAGCCCCAGGCACGAGGAGAACCGGGAAGGGGCCTTGAGCGACGCCAAGCACCACATGGAGGAGATCAAGGTGCGAGCTATAGAGCAGGGAGTGGATGTCACCGTTCTGCTAGAATCCGGTCCCCCGGCGGAATCGATCGTTGCCGTGGCAGAGCGGGTCGGGGCCTCGGCTATCATAGTTGGTACGTCCGGCAAGACCGTTCTGGACAGGGTTCTTATCGGTAGCGTCTCGGAGCACGTGGTTCGCAACTCCCCCTATACCGTCATCGTAGTGAAATGATCTAGAGCCGGCCCAGGGCCTCCAAGAGACCCATGATGACCGTCCTAGGATGCGGGGGACAGCCCGGGATATATATGTCCACATGCAGAAATTTGTCCACCCCCGAACCGCAGGCGTAGTTTTCCCCGAACATCCCTCCGGATATGGCGCAGGTGCCCATAGCCGCCACCAGTTTAGGCTCTGGCGTAGCGTTGTACGTTTTCATCAACGCCTCCTCCATGCCCCTGTTGACCGGCCCGGTGATCAACAGCATATCAGCATGACGCGGGGAGGCCACGATCTTGACCCCGAACCTCTCGAAATCGTAATAGGGATTGGAGAGGGAGTTAACCTCGACCTCGCACCCATTGCATGAGCCAGCATCCACCTCTCGTATGGCCAATGATCTTCCTAGGACCCTACGGGCCTCCTCCTTGAGCAGCAGACCTGCCCGCTCAACGCCCCCTGCATCACAGATCAGGTCCCCTCTCGCCCCGACCGCGCGGCAGGTGCCAGTCATGGTGATCGCGTCCCGGGGACAGCTTTGTATGCAATCTCCGCACCAAAGACAGCGCCCGAGGTCCACCGACCATTTATCACCGACGGATATGGCCTGGGCGGTGCAGGAATCGGAGCATATGCCGCAGAGATCGCACAGGACAGCATCGGCTTTCGGGCTGCCGACGTTCTGATCCAGCAGTTCCTGGAGGGGAATGACCCTCTTTTTATTGAGCAGCATACTCCGAACCATTTTTTCAACTCCTAAAGATCGTTCCCCGCATATGATAGACTGAAGCTCTTGTTGATCAGAGGGAAATCAGGGACGATGTTCTCCAATACAGCCAGTTCGATTGCTGGCCAATTGCAGAACGAGGGATCGCGCACCTTGTGGCGCGTGACCCTTCCATCGTGGACGTGCAGTACGTGCATCAGCTCCCCTCGAGGCGCTTCCACCAGACCCACGTACATGCCATCGTCGAGATCGTTGAGCTTGAGAGAGGATTCCCCCATGGGCATTCTGTCCAGAGCCTCCATTACAAGGCTGATCGATTCCTTGACCTCCTCGAACTTGACGTTCATTCTGGCAAGCACGTCCCCGTCCTTTTCCACCGGGACCTTGAAATTGAGCTTGCCATACATTTCGTAAGAATGGTCCCGGCGCACGTCGACGTTCAGTCCGCTGGCCCTGGCCAACGGTCCAACCAGTCTCAGTTCCCTGGCAGCCTTTTCTTTGACAATCCCAGTGGTCTCAACCCGGTCCATGAAGGAAGGGGTGCCAATCATCCTTTGCACGGTCGTGTGGAGCATGTTGCCGACCTCCATCAGGGTGCTTTGCACGTCATTGATGGCCTTTTCGTGGAAAACGTCCCGGGTCCCACCCAATTTTACGGTCCCCCAAAGCAATCGGTGCCCGGTCAATCTCGAGTTCAGACCCAACATCATCTCTCTCAAGGAGTATATCCTGGCTGCCGGCACGGAGAAGGCCGTGTCCAATGCCAGCCCGGCGATGTCTCCCAGATGATCGTATATCCTTTCCAGTTCAGCCAATGCGCACCGGGCGTATCGCGCCCGGACCGGAACCTCGGACCCGAATTCAATGGCCTGGCAGTATGCTAAGGCGTGGGCTACGCCGTTGTCTCCGGATATCCTCTCAACCATCCTAAGGGCTTTGGCCGAGGACGCGTCCTCCAACGACTTTTCCACTCCACGATGCACGTAGCCCAGTCGGATCTCCAGGTTTAGTATCGGCTCCCCAGCGATGGAGAAACGGAAGTGCCCGGGTTCAATGACCCCGGCGTGCACCGGACCGACCGGCACCTCGAACACCCCATCCCCTTCGATCGTCTTGAACTCATACGCGGAAGGCGTTCTAGGTACGTCCGTTCGGAGATCGAAGTCCTTTCGCAGCGGGTGATTTCCTTCCGGCCAACGATCGTATAGGACCAGTGGGCGGGGGTCGGGATGACCTAGGGGCTTGATGCCGTACATGTCCTGGATCTCACGCTCGTACCAATTCGCATAGTATATCGAGGGGGAGAGAGAAGGGAAGGAATCGCGCACCTTGCTCGTCAGGGTCATGAGCTGGCCCTGCCCTTCGAGAGATAGTATGCAATGCAGTGTGAACGTCCCCTGGGAAGCCCGGTCGTCCGTGGCGTGCAGGGAAAGCATGACCGCTCCATGCTTACCGCACATGGCCTTAGCGACATCGGCGAAGCTCTGTCCCTGCACCTCGCAGATGACCCCCCTGTGCCCCGGTGAGATGGAGATCGTGGCGTCCCCGAACTCTTGTTCCCATCCCGCCTTTACCCCAGCAAAACCATCTGTGTTCATACCTGACCCCCGAACAGCGCGACGATATCACGCAGAGCATCGCTCAGACCATCCGGTATGAATATCCCCATGACCAGTATGATGACGACCAATGCTATCATCGGGATCAGTCCTGCCTTGTTGACCTCTCCCTTCTCCATTCCCTCCGGAGGGTCCCCGAAGATCATTCTGACCACGTGACCCATGAATGCGGCGAATATTATCACGATCATACCGGCGTAGAGCAGCGCGGGCAGGATATTACCCTGGTCGATGCCGCCGGTGAGCACCATAATCTCGCTCGTGAATACGCTGAAGGGCGGGGACCCGGTAATAGCTAAGGCGCCCATGAGCAGCAGGATCGAGGTAACTGGCATGGTCCTGCTCAATCCTCTGACCCCGTCGATGCTCTTGGTCTTGTACTTCTGGAGCACGTTTCCAGCACCGAAGAACAGCAGTGCTTTGGTCATGGAGTGGTTGAACATGTGCAACAATGCACCGAAGATGCCCCAGAAGCCTCCGAACCCGAACCCTATGGCTATGATGCCCATGTGTTCGATGCTCGAGTACGCCAGGAGACGCTTGTAGTCCTTCTGGGTGATTATGAACGCGGCGGCTATGCCCAGCGATAATAGGCCGAAGAGCAGGAGCAGGCCACTGCTGAAAGCCCCACCGATCGAGGAATGGGTCATCAATATGTGATACCTTAGGACCGCGTACATGGCACAGTTCAACAGCACCCCCGACAGCAGGGCGCTCACCGGGCTGGGCGCCTGGGAGTGCGCGTCGGGAAGCCAAGTGTGCATGGGGGCCAGTCCGACCTTGGTACCGTAACCTATCAGAACGAGAACGAACCCGATCTTCAGGAAGGCCGGATCGAGCTGCCCGGCCACTGCCATCAACGAGGTCCAGTGCAGATCGCTGTTCTCCCCCAGAACATCGATCGAGGAGGCGTAGACGAATATGGTGCCCAGCAGTGCCAGGGAGATGCCTATCGAACAGATGATGAGATATTTCCAGGCCGCTTCCAGGGATGTGCCTTTGTTATAGAACCCCACCAAAAAGGCCGAGACCAGCGTTGTGCCCTCCACCGCTATCCACACTATGCCGAGGTTGTTGGAGACCACCACCAGCACCATGGTGAATATGAACAGGAATAGGAAGGTGTAGTAAAGACCGAGCATGTTTGAGCTGACTTCCCCACTCTCGTGCTCGTGCCGCATATAGGGAACGGAATAGAGAATGGCCAGGAACCCTATCAGGACGATGATGAGCAGCATGAAGGCGCCCAGTTGGTCCAAGTACCACATGCCCTCATCGATGATCCCTTCCTCAAATACGTGGAGCACCAGGACCGATCCTAGAAGGAGCAGCAGCCCTGCCCCCAGGACGCTGGCCGTCTCAACCAGCTTGGTGTATCGATTGAGCAGCAGGCAGACCAAGGCCACGGCCACTGGTAAAAGAAGGAGCGTGATGATCAATCCTTCAACCCCCTCAAGATGCTGGCGTCAATGGAATCAAATGTGCGGTTGATGCGGAAGGCGAAGAGCCCCATTATGATGACGCCCACCAGCACATCGAAGAACACTCCCAGCTCGACGATCATCGGCATGCTGTAGGTGGTAGATATGGCCGCTAAGAACACTCCGTTCTCGACCACCAACAGGCCGATGACCTCGGTGATGGCCTTCCTTCTGGAGACCATGAGGAACATGCCGATCAGCACAGAGGCGAACGATATCGCCAGACAGTTGCTGGTGATGGCCGTGCCTTGCTGCATCAATGGTTCGGTCACAAAGTACGCCAGCAGGGTTATGGCCGCGCATATCAGGAGGGATCCAGGTATCTTCACTAAAGGCTCCACTTCCCTCTTCACCTGGATCTTGGTCGTCGCGTAATTGATGAACCGGGGGATGATCACGGCCTTCAGCACTATGCTCAGGACGGCCACGATGTAAATGTGCTCCGCCCCGGTCTCGAAGGCCACCACCGCGGCCAAAGCCCCCAGAGCCAGAGATTGAATGGCGAATATACGGGTCAGGGACCTCATCCGGCTACTGGCCACCAGCATGAAATCTGTTAACAATATTATGGCGGCCAGGGTGTTGATGGCGTCGAGGCTAAGTGAGTTTAACATGGGGGGTCCCTCATAGAATATAGAACGACATCACCGCCAGCAATGACAGCGAGAACGATACGGTCAACAGGTTGGGCAGGCGGAACAGGCGCATTTTAGCCATGGACGACTCAATGATCGCTATGGCTAGGCTGAACAGGGTTATCTTCAGGATCACGGCGAAAATGCCGATTATCAGGGCCATGGGCGTTACTTCCGTGGCGATGCCCCATGGCAGGAAGGTGTTGGCCATGATGACCAGGTAGAGCAGCAACTTGGTCATGCTGGACCACTCCATGAGCGCCAGCTGCTTCCCGGAATGCTCCAGTATCATAGCCTCGTGTATCATTGTCAGTTCCAGATGGGTGGCCGGATTGTCCACCGGAACGCGGGCGTTCTCGGCCAAGGTGGATATGAAGAAGGCGGCCAATGCCAGGAACAGAGCGGGAGGGACCAGGTCCAAACCGGTGGTGGCCAAGTTGAAGGATATCTCCCCCAGACGGGTGGTGCCCGAGATCAATGCCATGGTGAATATCGAGAGCAGTATGGTCGGTTCGACCATGGCCGATATGGTCATCTCGCGGCTGCTTCCCATACCGCCGAACGCGGAGCCCGCGTCCAGACCGGCCAGGGCCATGAAGAAGCGCATCATGCCGAAGAGATAGACCACCACGATGATGTCCCCGATGAAATTGATCGAGCTGGTTGTGAAGAAGGGGATCATCAATGCCGCGGTGATTACCGCGGTCATGCAAATGTAGGGCGTCGCCGTGAACAGCCATGAGGCGTCCTTGGAGATCACGGAATCCTTATGGAACAGTTTGGTCAGATCACGATACGGCTGTAATACCGAGGGGCCTTGCCTTCCCTGAAAGAATGCCTTGAACTTGCGGATGAGCCCGGTGAACAGCGGGGCGAGGGCCAATAGGAACAGGGTCTGGATCATGGCAAGCAACATCATTTCACCTCAGGACGACCAGGAGCAGGATCAACACGACAAATATGTACCCCAGATAGGTCTGTATGCTCCCGGTCTGGATCACGCTCACCTTTCTAGCCAGCCATCTTACCCCGACTTCCATAGGCTCATAGAAGTACCTCTCGAACACCGGTTCGATGGTGCTGGTATACCTCATATCGCTCTTGACATATGGGGAGATGTGTGAAGTGGACCTGAATACCCTTAGAGGATGGTACACCCATGAGAACATGCGGTTAAT
>Ga0307380_10002454_pt1 | contig 26453 bp, 39 predicted proteins | sample UN3MG_FD_202239 | JGI IMG/M metagenome (GOLD analysis project Ga0307380, IMG submission 202239) | Soil microbial communities from Risofladan, Vaasa, Finland - UN-3 | ecosystem: Environmental > Terrestrial > Soil > Coastal area > Acid sulfate soil | place: Finland: Risofladan, Vaasa | collected... | reverse complement strand
CGGTGGTCAGGATCGTACTCAACGTCAACACGCTCACCGATGATGGGAGGTGGAAAGGTCGGGAACGTCCCCCACTTGAAGGAACGGATATGGAAGAAGACCTGTTCACCAGTATCTTCATCTTCGGTAAAACCGAAGAGTTGTTTCGGCACGTACTTTAGTACGCGCATCCGTTCTCGGATGAGACTCACAGCGCAAAAACCCAAGGGGTAAACTAGATGACGGCCTTGACGACACCTTTGAGGATTTCACCGAGAGTCTGTCCGATGGCGGAGAGCCACTTGCGGGCCCGGTCCTTCCGGTCAGCTTCGGCGTTTTGTAGTTGAGAAAGGAGGTTGCTGGCGATCAGCAAGTTGCTGGTGACTTTTCGGATGTCCTGCGTGTCTCCATCAAGGAGACGTTCGACAGCGCTCTTGGCCATGTCGAAGCCCTCTGGTCCATGACGACGTGCGCCATCCGCCAGTAGATCAAGTACCGCAGATTTCCACGGCTCGTCCGCCTTCGCGGCTTCTTTGTCGAGAACATCAGCGAGCTTCTCAACACCTTCTTCGCCAACTTTGTCAGCGAGCTTGGACAGCTTCTTTTTGTAGGACATGGGTCACTCTCCTGCCGGGCACAGTGAAGAGGGCTCAGGAACTTCCGGCGGCTCTGCCGGAGGGCGTGTGTCCTCCATCTTGGCGTTGTAGAGCATCAGATCGACGTGATACTGAAGCCGGTTCTGGATCACGAGGATGTTAAGCGCAGAGTCTTCGCAGACTACTTCGTTCCATTCCCCATCTTCGCATGTACAACTGCCGTCGTTGAGATGCTGTTGGAGCAGTTCCGTGTCCTGTTCCAACGCCATTTGCATGAAAGCGATCTCGTTCCGGTAAACCTCCGGGTCACGAAGGGCAACTCCGCCCCTTTTGCAACCGACAGAGCCGGTCGTGATCGCTGCGAGCATGATCCACTGTACCCATTTCATTTGTTGTTTCCTTCCTACTTGGAGGCTTTCTTGTTGTGCTTCTTGATGGCTTGCACGATTTCGGACTTCCAGTCCTTTGATCGAACATCAAGCCCGGCCTTTTTGGCCTTTTGGTGAAGAACCTTCTGAGTGTCGTCCTCAGACCACTTGATCACCTTGAGCTTCTTGACGACTTTCTTCGCTGCCTTCTTTGCAACCGCTTTGGTCACTTCCTTGACCGCTTTCGGTTCGGTTTTGGCGACTTTCTTGGCTGTCTTCTTTGCAGCAGATTTCTTCGTGGCTGCGGCTGCCCGACGTTGGGAGAGCTTGGCTTCTTTCTGGGCGACTTCTTCAGCCTCCGCAGCTTGCCTTGCCAAAACGGCCTGAGCCTGACCTGATTGCTGGAGCTTCACCGCTTCTTGCAAAGCCTTCTGCTTCTGCAAAATGTTTTGTGTCTCATGGGGCACGACAGGGCGTGTGACAGCAGGGCGGGGGGGTACTTTACGACGTACCATCTTGTAACCAGGGGGCTTGTATCGTGCCATTTTCTATTCTCCTTTTTGAGTTCCTTCGGTTTCGCGTCCCATCGTGATTTTGGCGACGCGGATGTATTTGTCGAGGGCGGCTTGCCCGAGGATGTAGCCCGTTGCGAGGAACCCAGCCGTCACGGCGAGAACCATGAACGAGACGTTCTCCCCGACTTTGACCAGATCTTGTTCATAGATCATCGCGCCCAACAGAATGAAGAACCCAAGTTGCGTCGCCAGGAAAGCGATGAACTTCTTGGATTGCCACCATTGTTTCTCATCAGCACCGTTGTGGTCGGCCAGTTTATCGGCAATGAGGGATCCAGAATCGTCAGCAGCAGGCATGGTTCAGCACTTTTTTGGTTGCGTTTTTGGTTGCAAATGCGGAGGGAGACGCACTGCTCCCATACGACCGCCACGAAGGCCCCCGTTCGGACCTGCGGTCCACACAGGGATGTTGTTCATCCGTTTTTGGAAACGGTCTTCCATTTCCGTAGGACAAGTCCACATCCGCTTGTAGCGGGGGTTGTCCCGGAAAATGATGTCGAACCGCTCCTTCTCGCAAGGGAAGAGAGCGGGGTACAGCTTATCGAAGTCCTGGCAAGCAATCGCGGAGTGCTGAAGGGCCCAGATGATGAAATACTCCTGCAACCGGATTGGGTTGTCAGGGTCACAATCACAGCCCTTCAACTGGTTTATCCCCGAAGAGATAATCCAGAAGTTGTCAGCGCAGGTACACGGGAACTGAGTACACTGGACGCAGTTGTCGACGCAGCCCATCTATCAGAGACGGGCTATAGGCAGATTCTCTATTTTGCTTCGCTGTCGATGAGCGCAGCGATGTCCACGTCCTTGGACTTTTCAGCCAAAGCACGCAGATCCTTCTTCACAGAGAGCTTTGGCGTGGAGCCCGCGTCCACAATCACAGGGGAGACAACCGCCCTTACAGTCTCCACCACAGGCTTCCTGGGCGGCTTCTGTGTGGGAGGGGCGCTCACTCGGGTCTCATCCGGCCCAGCCGACATGGGGCCGTTGTCGGCCTCTGGCGGGGGCTTCTTGGCTTCTGACTCAGGCTTGGGCTCTGAGGGCGTCTTCTTGGGCTTCTTGGTGACGACTTCACCACTCTCGACCCTCTGGAGGTGCTCCCAGATCTGTCGCCTCTTGATGCCGAACTCCGTGATGTCGACACCCAGTTCCTCTGCTTTGGCTCGCAGTTCCTTCAAAAGCGGAGCACGTCGGGTCCGAGATTTGCGCCGGGCTTTGGGCTTTTCCTCGTAAGTGACAATGAGCATGACGTGTCCATCGCGGGACACGTTGATCTCAGCATGACCACGTTTGTTGTGTTTCCGGGCCAAATGGTCAGCAACGATTTCGCTGAACTCACTCTCCTTCAGAAACTTGTTGGCCTTCTCTGCCAGATCAGCAAGTTGGGCTGCCGTCCGAACGAGTGCGTCACCAAGCAAACCGCTCTCAGAGTTCTCTCCCGAACTGTTGAGCAATTGGATGGCGAGGTCCCGGTCGATCTTGGTCTCGTATGGTTTGGTCTTCGGCATGGCTTCCTCACACGATTCGAACGCGACCCCCGAGGACAACTAGAAAGTCGTACAAGTGACGTTCGATCTCACCAACAACCGTGATGGTGTTGGATTTGGAAATCGTTGAAATGATCATGGGATTCTTCGTATCGAAGTACCCGGACCATCCGTGGTTTGTTGTGAAGTCCACGCGAAACTTCTTATCCCTGTTCCAGTTCACTTTCGTCGTCCGGGTCACGGTGATTGTGACCGACCGCCGTTGCCCAACCGCAGGCGGAGCCCTCATAGTACCCGCCGTTTCGGCTCTCTCTTTGGTCTCAAGAGCTTCCGCAAACCGCACCAGACGCGTAATCACGCCCGGAGGCACCCGCTCGTTCACGATCCCAGCCAAAACGGCGTCGTTCAGATCGTCGTCGATGTCGAGTTCTTCAAAGGCCCACCACATCCGTGGGTTCTTCTCCGCCCACTCTTGGACGACATCCGATTTGAGGAGTTGGTCCCTCACGCGTCCCTCCAGCATTGCGGATGAACCCACAGCACGTTGCCACCGCCCCACATGAAATCCCCGGTGTAGTTGATGGCTTTGTCACATAGTGGACAAACGGTTTCGGGTCCGAACTGCGACGGACCTCGCTCCCACTTCCCCGGCGGGTCCAACATCAGACACAACGGTAGTCGAGCTTGGTAGGCGTGATGTCCGATGCGTGGATCGTGTTCGTACAACGAAGGGCCCAACGAAAGCATCAAGCTCTCCAAGACCGTTCCGAGATACTGGGCGCGTTCCGAGACCAGCGTGTAATCGCGGATGTCGTGATTGGAGACCGAGCGGTCGTTGTTTGTCACCCAACCGGGACGGCTCTCTAGCTCGCCACAAATGTTCAACCGGCAAGGTTCAACCTCAATCCGCACTCCGACACGCGTCGAAAGGGAATGAGGTTCAGCCGCAACGTCACAAGAGATCTTCCAATGTGGAGGAGGCGCCACCTCCCCAAGTAGTTTTTGGGCTAAAAGATCAGTGACCCTGGACCACTGAAAGTGGTTTAGAAACCCCCAATCTTGTGTTTTTGCGTTTCCTAAAAGCACAAACGGCCCCTCTGACTACTATACGCCAGAGAGACCGTGTTTGAATGGTGGTTTTCAGCCGTTAGCCGGAGATCCGCGGCGAGTATTTGTACTGCGCGCCGTTGCCCTTGATGGGGGCTGTGCTCATGTTGGCCGCGGTGGGTCCTGGGTTGGCCGCTGTGACCGCCCGATACCGTCCGACGTTGCGGAACGGCCCGGTGGTCGCCAGACGGTAGTTGGGGGGAGCGGGCTGATACTGCGAGGTCGTGGATCGGGTTGCCATGATGAGTGTCTCCTACCTATACGGCTCGCTATAGCCCTTTTACCGGCGGAGTAACTGGCTTGTGCTCAACGAACAGCGCCCCACACCACGTACAAACTTTCACAGGGGTCTTCCTCGACCCGCCCCCGAACATCTCTCCGAGGTCGTGCTGGTCCGTCGGAACCCAGAGGGTCACGTCACCGGGAGTGTGCTTGTGACATTCCGACATGCCTAGTCTTTGTTCGACATGATGCGGAGCAAGTGGATGAAGAGGTTGACGAAATCGAGGTAGAGCGTCAACGCCCCCATGATGGCGAGGCTGTGTCCGCCTCCACCAGAGTAGTAGATCTTCTTGATGGCCTGGGTGTCCCAAGCCGTAAGCCCTGCGAAGACCACGATGGCGATCACGCTCGTCCAGAAGTCGAACTCGACGGATTGGATGAACATGTTGGCGGCGCCGGCAAAGATCAGACCCCACAAGGCGGCCATCATAAAGTTGCCCATGCCGGACAAGTCTTTGCGGGTGATCCATCCGGTGATGCTCATGCCAGCGAACATGCCGACGGTGATGAGCATGGTCTGACCAACAACAGCAGCGAAGGCCGGGTCTTCAAACGCGAGCACACCAATGCTCGACAGCCACACGCCGATGCAGGCAGTGATGACGAAGTAGATCGTGCCGCCCAAGAGGGGGCTCGTCTTCTTCAACGCGGCGCCGAGAAACAGGATGAGCAGGAAGGGTACGCCGAAGATCGGCCACACCAACCAAGAGGTGAACAGTTGGGTCACAACATCAGGCATCGAGCCCAACCACATCGCCACGGCCGCAGTCACACCGAGGCCGGCAGCCATCCAAGCGTAGACGGTTCCCATGAACGCACCCACGCCTGCACTTCGATCCACCGAGGCCCTTCCATCGGGATGGCCGACGAATCGACGGTTGCGAGACTCTGAAGTGTGTTCCTGTTCGTACATATATGTGTCTTTGGAGTTGAACCGAAAAGAGCGTTGCCCTATTCCTGATCGGGAGGTCCGTACTTCTGTTGGAGGTGAACTCCAACCATGTAGAAGACCATTCCGAAGGCGAAGATGATCGCCGGAGGTATGAGCAGCCAAGTCATCGGGGATTTGAGATCAACGGGTTGCCACACCTTTGCGGGCTTCTGATCCCAGCCCTTTGGAAGTACCTCGACTTCCACGGCTTCGTCTTTCTCGTCCGTGGGCATCAAGGCTCACCATACCGGCTCCCCACTTGTACGCGAACAGCGGCCCGAAGGAGAAAGCGGCCTTCTTGAAAGCACAGTGGCCTGGAAACCCCAGACCACTGTTCCGGCTTCTGATCCCGCGGTAATCGGTCTATCGTGTCCCCTTCAGTAGACCCATGACCACTCTTACCGAAACAGTGGCGCAGTTCGATGAAACTCGTGATGCCTCCAAAACGGACCAGAAGAAGTCCCTTGCGGCTCGTTTGCGACAAATAAAAGGGCGACTCCCGGACAACCAGCACGTTGCGTTGGAAGCTGAGATCGCCCGCCTCGATCCGACCGAGTAGATCTCTCCCCCGTTTCTCGGTGGGAAAATCTCAAACAGCCGTCCTGTGTAGGCTAGCGTAAGAAGTGCGCGATTCCCGTCCTTGTCCAAAGGGGTAAAACTCTGGGTGAGGATCGAGATGCTGTCCAAGCAAGACCAGGCCAAAGAGATCGTGGCATTTTGGAAGAACCGCGGTTGGTTGCAAAGCGCATCCCCGGTTCAAGTCCACCATCTTGATTTGAACAAACTGGAAGAACTCATCGTGGACGCTTTGGAAGAGAAACCTCTCCGAAAACGAAGCGTCTAACTGAAGAACGACAGGATGCTGCCCTCTTCTTTTGGAAGAGGGGCATCAACTGCGCCTTGCACAATCCAATGTGTCTTTCGCCTTTCGAAGTAGTCGATGGCGCTTTGTTCAACATCAAAGCCCAAGAAGTCTCGGCCTTGCTTGAAGGCAGCCTCACCACATGAACCTGAGCCCGCAAAAGGATCAAGCACAAGTTCACCGGGTTCCGATGACTGTTGGATGAGAACTTCCAGCAAGTCCACAGGTTTCTCCGTCGGGTACGCTCCCTTGCGTTTGATCCAAGGGAACTGAAGCACGTTGCGGATGCTCTTGTTCTCAGGAGGCTTTCGCTTCCCCTTCTCCGCCAACAGAATCATCTCGTACTGACTTCGATACGGGTAGCCCATGCCCGGTGTACCTGGCGTGTGCATCTCGCAGACGTGGGTTCCACATGAAGGGCAGTGGACCTGCTGGAGTTTCCCGACCTTGTGCCAGATGAGGCTCTTGCGAAGGTTGAACCCAATGTCACGAAGGATGGGCTTCAAGTTGTCGCCGGTCTCTTCGTCGCACATCACGTAGAGGTGCGTGTTCTTCTTCAGCACCCGGTACGTCTCCTCAAAGCAGGACTTCAAGTACGAGGGCGGCACCGTGGGGAACCACTTGTTCGACGACGCAGTGGAGTCTTTGAGGCGGGTGGTGGTCCCCATCTCCCTCCACTTCTCTAGTGTGTCGTAAGGAGGGTCGGTGATGGACAGATCAACCGATTCGTCCGCCATGTCCTTCAGGGCTTCCAGGGCTTCCCGTTTTCGGATGCTATGTCCCATCAAGACCTGCATCCTTCCACGGCACCATGTCCACGGTCTGACCTTTCAACGCATGAGTGGTGTCGCCGCAGAACTGGAACTGTCCGTTTCGGATGAAGAAGTGACAAAGAGGAACTTCCTTTGCCTTGCCTGGATTGATCTTCAGGCTTGGGGTCGCAGTGGGCTTCACCATGTCACCGTTCCACGACCATCCGTTTGGCCCGGTCTCCAGGTGATGCCCGTACTCGCAGCCAGGGCACCAGAACACGAACAGGGTTGGAGCATTTGAAACACGCCCCAGGACTTCAAGTTCGGTCGAGTCAGCCATCACTGAGGGCCTTTTATAGAGGTGTCAGTGGGCTTCTTTCCGAGGCCCCATCGTTTCGCCGCCTTGTACGGGAGCGTCATCATCGCCACCGTAACGAGGAGCTTCCACGGTGGCCCGTCTTCGTTGAACACGATCTCTTCAAGAACCTCCAACTGGTGCCCGACAAACAACGTCAACAGAAGACCCAAACACAGCGACATGACCCCGATGGAGAAACCGTGCCCCTTGGCTTCCCACAGTTTCACTTCAAGGGAATCGGACATGCGTCGTAATCCTTCTTGTGCTTGGGTTCTTCCAGCATGGCTTCCAACACCTTCGGTTCCCAACTCACCACCGAGTTGTACGCTCGTCCGGCCCCGCACAGCCCAGGCAGGTAAGGATCAAGCCACGAACAGCCAGGGCATAGCTCGCAAGGGAACACGGGATTGTCACCCATGATCTTGAGCATGTTGCTCCGCAGTTCCTTCTGGTCCTGGTCTTCACGAGGCGAATGCGACTTGACGACCCCACCGTGACCCTCGATGGTGTCCAGCACCTTCTGGGCTTCAGGGTCCGAACACAGCACACGCATGATGGAGCGACCACCGTCATGGCGTTGTGTGGGGTTCCCCTTTACGGACAACGCGAAAGGCTTACCCCCGACGACGTTGAATACCCAGAACTGTTTGTAGACCATTAGTGGAAAAGGAGTTCGCCCGGTTTTCCACCAAGCGTGATGGTCCGTGCGGCCCGCTTGCGCCATGCTGCAAGAACGAGGTCTTGCTTGGCACTTGCCACGGCTTCCTCAAAACCGAGGAACATAACCGACATGTCTCCGTCGGCCTCAAACTGATGGCTGGTTTCCACCAACGAAATCTTCCCGCCTTTAGGCAGCACTGCTGTCCTTCCGGTGAAGTTCGTTCCTTGTGGAAGCAACCCAAGACCGTAGCTGCGAAAACCCTTTGCACAGGAACTATCTGTGGGGGTGACGAGTACGACCCAATCTCCCGATTGAGTAGCGTGCTCGATGAGAGCCTGGAAACTGGGAGTGTAGCTGTTGCTGTTGCCCATAGATGTTTTACGCCAAATCCCGGCTCAGTAGATGGCCGCTTCCCATCCCACCAGACGTTCGTTCACCATGTTGATGGGGCGGACATGCAGGGCTAAGTTGTTGGAAACAATAGGCTTTTCCAGGTATTCGGAGGCCAGCTTGCGTGCGATGGCTCTGGCGGCAATGTCGATGTACGCGAAGTTGGGGTTCATTTCCCCTCCTGTTCCGTAGATTTCGACGGTCCATTGGGCCGTGCGTTGATCCCGACCGTCCTTGGGCATCGAACCCCAGTGGGTCACAATCTTCGATTCGCGCAAGTTCTCCATCACGATGTCGGCAATCACCGGGACCGCGCTTTTGCGTCCTTGGGTGCTCGTCAACGCTTTGGTGAAAAGCTCTTGCTTGTCTTTGAAGCTGAGCTTGGAGATCTGCTGGGCGTCTGGGGCTTCGACTTCTCGTAACGCCGGAGCTTTGCCTGCTTCGTATCCAGGGACAGACACGGCAAGCGATCCAGACAGGATCTCCTTCACAACCAAACTGTCTGCGTTCTCGACGGCTTCGGTCAGTGCAAAGGCTTGGTCTCGCTCAGCTTGTTTGAGTTCTGCGTGGACCTCTTGGCTGGCCACTTTGAGCATCGCCCCGATCATCACCGGGTTACGTGCCTTGGTCTTGACCGGGACAGCAGGTTTGGCATCTTCGGGCATTCGCCCAGTACGGAGTTCGGGAACATCGTCATCGAACTGGAGAAGCTCACCGATCATGCCTTGCACCAACGGGTGCAGCATCGGTGCCCGGTTCTCGCCCGGCACGTAGATCAGGTCGGCCTCCTCCATGCCCCAGCGATCCAGCAGGTCTGCTCGGTCTGGCAGATGCTCAATCTGGTCCACTTGGAACATTGGCTGAAATGCCTCCAATGCCTTGGACTCCATGTCGCTGCCCCACGTCGGGTTCTCGGCTGCTGCTTCCAGAACCAGCTTCATGGCAGCTTGTTCGTCGAGTTCTCCAGATCGAAGACGCTCAAAGATGTCCGCCATCCGGGGGTCTTCTTCCTCCAGTTGGTCTGAAAACGCCTGAAGCGTGTTTTTGAAGTCGTCTTCGTCAATCATATCCAGCCCTCTTCACCGACCTCGTACTTGGTGCCATCCCTCAGTTCCACGGTGACGGCAGAGCGGACCTTCTGGATGAGATGCGATGGAGCATTCTTGGCTGCCAATAACAGGTTGGCCCTCGCTACCCGTTGGAACTCATCCTTCTCTCGGTCGGTGAGCAACATCATGGCTTCTTCTTTGACTTCATCACGACAGTCGCGCCGGGTTGGATGACCGTATCTTTGCGAGGCGACCACGGATCATGCACGGCTGGAACCTGTGAGGGGTTTCGACCTGGAGCATGTCCACTTCCTCCGCCCACCATCACACCTTGCCGTGGCATCGGAGTGTTGTAGTTTGCCGGTTGCTGTTGAGGTGGGGGAGGCTCACGAGGTGCCGGAGGGGGAGGCTCGGGCTCAGCTTCCTTCTGGTCGTCGTTCTTGTGCTCCTCGTACCAAGGACGCACGTCGTCCATGTGCCTGCACTTGCGTTTGTACCTCCAACCGTCGCATTCGCACGACCACAACCCATTGGTCAACAACATGATACGGTAGGTCCCGTTGCCGTCGCCGTCGCCTTTGGGATACTGGGTCTCGTACTCAACACCCACTGGATCACCCGGCTGACGAGGTGCGTCTCCACCTGGGTCGTTCTCGGGCTTGGATTCGACAGGAGAGAAGTGACTGGGCTTCTCTGAGTTGTCCGGCTTGGTCAACTCAGGCGCGACGTTCCCTTTAGCTTCTGCCAGAGCCTTGATGGCTGCATCTACGTCATCCGTAGCCTGGGTAGCAGCAACGCGGTCAAACCCGTCAGTGGGGCCTTCAGGGATCTCCCAATCTTGGTTCTGCCGAGCAATCTCCAAGCGTTCAGCTTTCTGGCGCAGGTCGTTGAACAACTGGCCGGCTAGTTGCTTGTGAGCATCGGTCGACAGATCAGAAAAATGAGGATTGAGGAACAGATTGTCCATCTGATTCTCCATCCGGTGATGCCAAGGCGTCGTCGCACCTTGAGCCCGGATGCACTCCTCGTTCCGACAAATACGACAAAAGGCTTTTTGAAACTCAATCGGGTTCGGGGTGAACCACCTGCTCCCCGGCTCGTTGCAGCCTTCAAACAGATCGCGTTTCTTGTGAGCACGGATGCCCACAAGACGCTCTGGCTTCTGTCGCTTGGCTTTAGCCATCAGTCGTCAGCAAGGGCTGAGATGACCTCATCGTCGACCTCTTCCTCTGAAGGGTCTTCGATAGTCTCATCAGCGAGTGTCTCTTCGCCAACCTCTTGCTCGGGCTCGGGCTCGGGCTCGGGCTCAGAGACCACTGCGACAGGCACAGGTGATCCAGTGCGCATCATGGGCTTCTTGGCTTCGGGTTCGTCCGCAGCCATCTTGGCAGCAAGCTCGGTCATCGCTGCCGCTTGTTCAGCGTTGGCGGCTTCGAACTCGGCTTGGACCTTGGTCCCGGCTAGTCCCACGTTCGGGTTGCCCGAAGTGATGCGAGGGGTAGCTCGGGCAACGCTGGGCTCACCGGGTTCGCCGGCTTCGGGAGTGTCTCGATCTTCAGGAAGAACTCGGGCGGCTTTGCGTTCGTCCAGAAGCATCTGCTGCTTTTCGCCCAACCAGTTCGCGGTCTCGATGACGTGGGGGCGGCCCGGTCGGGGCTTTTCTAGGAGCGCGTGTTTGCACCCCAAGCACTTTGCTCCCATCTGGAACAGGCCACACATGTCTCGCCACACCGTGAGCGATTGGTGCATGGTCTGATCGATGGCTCCTTGCTTCCACATCTTGTCCACGTCTTCTGCCGTGTGCCCATACATCTGCGGTGGCGGGAACTTCTTGCGATGCGTGCATTGAAGCGTGATGTCGCGGTCGTTGTGCTTGGTTTCCAGTGATTTCAGCATGGAGTTCTCTACCTGTACCAGCCCCAGAGGGGGCCCGTCGTGTCGTTTTTGTCTTCGACGAGGAGTTGATCTTGTGTGTACGGGGGTCTTGCCATCCCACTCTCCCACCAGGGAGAGCGAATCTGGGCGCAATAGACCGATTGGTCTTGATCCCGTTGCCCCATCACCACAATACCGTCTCCCGTGGAAATCACGCCAAAGTTGTAGAGATCAACGAAAAACGGCTTCAAGTCGTCAATGAAGACTTCCAGGTTCGTGTAGTTTCCACGAATACCCCAAGTGAACATCTCGCCTTGGCTACCACAGCAAACCCCGTGACCCTCCGCCGCGTATAGCAGCATTTGACGAGGCTCTTTGGTCGGCCCGTCTCCCGTGGCGCCTACCTGTGCCTCCAAAAGCGTCCAATGCTCTTGGGCCAATTCTGCAAAATCCTCCCCCTGGTAGATGGGAAAAGACAAAGTGACGGTGACGGGACTGCTCACAGCTTGTGCATCTTCGCAATCGTGTCGAACTCGATGGGATTGACGTTGACCACCAGATTCCCCAAAGCACTCTCCCCGGTTGGGCTGATGACTTTGAGAGGATGGGTGCCACGACCCCGGCATTCGACGATGACATGAGCCAGCTTGTCTGCGGTCCCTACGCCCCAGTTTCGGAGGTGATACTCGTAGATGTCCCCGCGACCCAAGGTAGACCGTGGGGTGGGAGCCACAGGAGCCGCTGTCACGGCTTCCATGATCGCTCCGGCAGCTTCGGACCCTGTAGAGGTCGTGGGCTCTACTGCGGCCACAGGGGCTTCTGCTGGGCCATCCTCTGCGTAGCCGTAACGGGCTCCGAACAGACGCACCAGCTTCTCCGGCCACACCTTCTTCGTGGGCTGTCCCTTCTCATCCAACTGGACGCCATCACGGCGAACACGGCGGAACTTGAAATCCTTGGTGTCGTAGGGGACGGTCCAGTCGAAACCGATCTCGCAATCAGTGGTGAGCGGCACCTTCCACTTGAGACGAAGGACCGTCTTGTTGCGCGTCATTATGCCTTGGAAAAGCTCCAAGGCTTCGGCGGCGATGTCTTCGTCAATCTCAAAAACCAACTCATCGTGGATGGTGATGGTCATCAAGACCTTCTCAAACCAGTCGCGCTTTTTGACCTCACGGTAGATCAACGCCATCGCCAGCTTGGTCAAGTCAGCGGATGTCCCCTGGATGGGACCATTGGTCGCATTGCGCTCAGCTTTCGCCCTGAACTTGCGGTTCATCTCCCGCTGGCGAGGATCCGGGCACTCTTTGTGGCTGATGGGGAGGTTGATGTCGGGGACGGGGTACTGACGACCCAGTGCCGTCAACACGTAGCCGTGACGCTTGCCGAAGGCTTTGACGGAATCCCACCATCCCTTCAGGACAGAGTACGAGCCCGTGAAAGTTCGGTGATGTCGGGCTGCGTCTTCTTCGGGAATGCCGGCTGCTCGGACCAGAGCACCAGGGCCTCCACCGAAAGCCAGGGCGAAGTTGGAGGACTTAGCCTGACCACGCAACATCTTCCATTGAGGAGTCCCCACCATCGCCTCACCAAAGAAGTTCACGCCGGTCAGCGTGTGCAAGTCACCGATGCGGTCATCGCCACACTTGGGGCAGTAAGCCGGCGGTGCTTCGGGGGTGTCTTCACCGTTCCCGGTGTCGAAGGTCGTGCTGCATGTACTGCATCGGAAGAACTCTCGGAGCCACTTGGGCTCACCCGACAGGTTCGTGGCGATACGAAGCTCGACTCCACCAAAGTCGAGGGCGCCCATGATCTTGCCCGGACGAGCAATCACGCATTCACGAATCCGAAGCAGACATTGAGGACGCTTCTTGTCGTAGGTGGCTGGCGTTCCGTGGACCGGATACTTGGTGCCGCCATCCTGTGAGGGGTCTCGTGAAGAAGGCGTCGTGAAGCGGCCGGTGTCCGTGCCTTGCTGACGGAAGTTGGCTTTGAGTGTGCCGTCGGGCCCCACGTCGTTGCGCAAAGAGATCAGGTACGTGCCCAGGGCCTTTTGCAACTCGCCCATGCGTTTGATTTTGGGCAGGAAGGGATACTTGCGGCCGTACTTGTCGTTGAGCCGGTCAATCTCGGCCTGCGTGGTCTTGACTTGGTTGGACTTGTCCGTGCGCCGGAGGTCAGGGATCTCCAAGTCTTCAAACAATGGTCCAAGCTGGGGACGGCTCAGGATGTCGTACTTCTCAGGGACGAGTATCTCTTTGCCGTCAAGCTCCCGTTTGATCTGGATGAACTTGCCTTTGGCATCCAGGGCATCGAGCATGTCGCGTTTGGACTTGAGACGGCATTGCTCGATCTGCTCGTTGATGTTGTGGTCCACATCGGTGGCCACGAACGCTTTGCGGAACAGTTGGAACCAACCGGGCTCGATGCTGCGACCCAGAGCTTCGTTGCAGAAGTCGTAGATCTCCGTCATGCAGTCGTAATACTCCTGCTGACCCAACTGCATCAGTTCGGCCACCTTGTCCTGGTCGATCATCAGACGGCAGCGTTCCATCCACCGGGTCGCCGGGACAGTCATCTTCTCCAGGTTGTAGATGACGGCTTGGCCTTTGCGCTTGTCGCCACCGGGGGCGATGACCTGGGGATACAGGATGTCGAACAGGCAGTAGGTGCAGATGGCGTCGGAGCAGCCGTACCAAACAACCGCTTCTTCGCTCGGGTCCAACAAGGAGAAATCCAGCGGCCCTTTGTAGTCCGGCGGGAACAGTTCCTTGAGATCAATCATCTCGTAGCCAAGCTCTTGCTTGCTCAGATGCTTCAGGCCCTTGCGACGCTCACGGGTGTCCCGCAACCACGCCAAGATGAGCGTGTCTTCCCACTTCTTCGGGTTGTCCCACAACCCGATGGGCTCACCGCCAGCGAACTGGAGGAACTCGCAGTCGAACTTCGCATTGTGGAAACGGGCGATGGACTCCGATGCCACCAACTTGCGTAGCGCCGCTTCCACTTTGGTGACAGAGATGTTGTGCTCGATGCCCTTTTTGTGACGAACGGGAACGTAGTAGCCGCGCTCCCCATCCGGGGACAAACACACGCCGACGATTTGAGCTTTGGTGCGTCCGTCGAAGACACGATTGTCTAGTCCGGTGGTCTCCAGGTCGAGGGCGTAGGCGCCGGATTTGATGCACTCGCTGATGACGTAATCGAGGGTGTCGACCGTGACGAGTTCCATCGTCTTGGTGTCCATCCACGGCCGCTTCTTTGCTTGTGGACGTTGAGCCTCGGTTCCCATCTCGTAAAAGCTGACCATCGTAATCCTTGTACCCCTTAGATCAGCCCCGTGAATCATCAGGTAACGATGAACTCAGGGCCTTTCACAACAAACACATAGCGATCCTCATCCCATGCTCGCGCAATCTTCGTCGCCATGTTCCGAAGCTCCATGTCTTCGGTCGGTGCTTCAAAGCACTGTGGCAGTTTACCGCTGCTTGGCGTGCAAATGTCTCCGGCGATGTCACATCCACCGTTCATGTTCGGGTGGTCCCGGCAAAACCGCTCCAACGCCGGCAGCATCCGGGCTCTGACCCTTGGGGGACGACCAAGCTGCTTGCGTAGTTCCTTGGGATAACCGTGCAGGGCAAGGCTCAGGGCCTCTCCGGTGACGGTTGGGATCTGCGCACCCCACGAAGACTTCCGAAACGGAGCCAGGACGCCCCAATGGTCTTGCGGCAACGGCGTGGCGTACAGCACCTTCACCTTCCCGAATCGCTCCGGGTCCGGGATCACTGCGTAGCGTAGACCATCAATCACTGATTTCCTTGAGTCGCACCATCACTTGCTCACGAAGCGCGCTCATAGCCATCGTACCCTTGGCTTCGTTCCAGTGATCATTGTGGACGTGATAGTCGATTCGATCAAAGACCTCCCAGAATTTCAGAAGGTCCCTGGCAGTGGTGTCTCGTTCTTCGGTGAGGCCGTCCAAGAAGGTCTGAACCCTGATCTTGGAATCGTCGTAAGTCACCTGCGGGTTGGAAAGTTCGTCGATTTCTTTGGCCGTGGTGTCGACAGGCTCGTGGCCCTCTTCGTCTTCATCCGACCAAGGCAGCACGGGCAGATCGAGTCGGCGCTCCAGAACTTCGATGGCGTCTTTGAACCCAATCTGCTCTTTGTCACGAACGAACTCGATGACATCCCTCGACTTCGCACAAGCGAAGCAGTGGAAAGAGTTGGTCATCCCGTACAAACGAGCGGAGGGCTTGTTGTCGGGCCCGTGTAGGTCACAAGCGAACTGCTGCTCACGGTGGTCATCATCGTGAACGAAGTACCCGTACTCAGATAGGAGGGCTCCCATCCGGGTTAGCTCGGTCACACGGTCAGCGCGTCGTTTGAGTCTGTTCATACGTTGAATGCCAGGGTGTAGTTGATGGTGCTCTTGATGACCCCTTCGGACCAAGCAGGGTAGCTCACGGGAGAGTAGTTTGCCGAACCGTTGCCCAGATCAAGTTGGATGGGGCACTCGGAGCTTTTGAGCACGTCGTTGACCTCGGACATTGGCATCGACAACATCAGGTTGTCGTCCCGGTCGTAGGCTTGGATGGTTGGTTCGGAGTAGTTCATGGCGGGACCGAGGACGCTCGCTTTCAACCGACGGATGTAGCGATAGGGCCCCGTTGCTCGTTGGCTGAACTCCCCGTCATAGTTCTCTTTGACGAAGTGGTCGCAAAAGATTCCCCACGAGGGATAGCGTCGACCCCTGACGTTGGTGGCGTTGAAGGACATGAACTCAACTTGATCCAAGTTGACGTACAGACCTAGTTGCGCATGGAGATGTGCAAGCTGTTGCTTCAACGCTTGCGCGTGTTTTTTGTTGAGACAGTTGACGACGAACCGGATCTTCGTGACCGCCATCGGTGACACGGTACGATTCGCCTTCTCCAGATCCAGGTACAGTTCGACGAGCATGTGCGTCGAAGAACCGATCCTGCGGTCGTAGGCTTCTTCCGCAATGAGTTTGCGCTGCTTGGCATAGTGAGCCGCATGACGCTCTCGGACATACTCCTCCCACTCTTCTGGGGGTTTGAGCCCCAGGTCTTCGTATGCCTCGTCCAGCGTCACGTACTTCTTGTACGCGATTTATAGGGAGTCTGTAAAAGCATCTCAGCCTGGGCCAGAAGGGCTTTTCCCGAAGGGATGCTGAAAGGCAAGCGACCAGCGAAGAACTGACTCCGTTCCTCCCACTTCAGTTGTTTGACCATTAGCATCCAATCCTGAACGCGGCCCTCCTCCATGTTGTCGAGCCCTTTCAAATACCGATAGCGGACATAGCCCTGACTGCGGCCAATCTCCTCGGCCACGGCGAGTTGTTGCTCATGTTGGAACATGAGCAACAGGATCTCTTGGTCTTGCTCGGGGAGGTTACGAGTCGCCTTCTTGACCATCGCCATGGAAGGACGAGGGAGGTGACAACTCAAAGTCACGCAACGATCCAGCGTCCTGTTGATCGTGTCCGCAACAGAAGGCTGAGCAATGTCCATCAGTTTGGCAATCTCGGTTTGATGCTTCCCCGCAAGGTATTGACTCAAAATGAACCGCTTGTAAGGCACAAGTCGGGCCAGCACTCCTACACGGCATTTCGCAATCCGCACCGCGCAGTTCCACCGCGTGTATGTCTGTAGGTTGTTCAAGAGCCTTGAGCCCAACTCATTTGAGAGACCCTTCCACCTCATCGTGAGCTTCAAGCAGTTCTTGAGCGAGTTTCTGGCGTTCATGGTCGGGTGCAGCAGACAGAGCTTTCGCTACTTCAGCCTGGGTTGCCGCCTTGGCCAAAGCAAGAGCGTGCTCTCGTTTCTCTTTGCGGTCGTCGTAGACAGCATTGATGACGAAAGATCCCATCCCACCGATGGCGAAAAGGGAGAGATAGGGATGAAGGAAGAAGAATTCGATCATCTATTTCACGAACACTTCACGCAGCATGTCCCAGATTCCAGGGAGAACGCCGATGGTGGACTCCACCACATCGTCAGCTTTGTTGATGTCGCCACCTTCGGCCGTGATGATGCCGGAGGCGTAGTAGTCTTCGCCGTCTTCCTGACGAGCCAGGGCGTCCACGATGGCGTCCGTGTCGATGAAACCCATGCTCGGGCCTTTCTCGGTTTGGTAGATGACAACAGCCGCGCCGTTGGTCATGGCTTCTTTGATGGTTTCGTCGATGGTCATGTGCTTACCAGTCCTGCCATTCGGCAGTGTCGTCGGGGTCAAGGTGCAGCCGGCCCTCTTCGTCGATAGTCGTCCAGAAGAACGCCTTGGGGTGGCCGGGGTCGAGGACGGCCACCATGTCGGGGCAGTCCGATGCCGGGCACTGGTACGTGATGCTCCGGTTCTCGTTGTAGATGATGACCTGCTGTTCGGACTCCGTGCTGAACAAGCTGGCTTGCACTTTCACGATGAACCGTTCATCGGCCTCAATGTAATCAGGATGGCCGGGGCCCATGTATTCGTCTTCGTAGTCGCTCATGCGGCCTTTAGATCAGAAGCACCAAGACCGTCACAAGCCTTGCAAAAAGATTCGGGGATGTGGTGGTTCGGGATCTTGACGTTCCACCGTGAGAGCGGACGGCCTGTGTTCATCACGGGCTTTCCGCACAGACTCGTGTACGTGCCGGGACGACGAAGGTGGTAGTGCCACATCCCGGCCACCCCCTCACAGCACTCCAAGGAAGGCTTGGGCGCCTCGGGGGCTTTGGTGCGTGTGAAAAAGTCACGGAGTCTCACAGCATCTTCTCCGTAGCCGTTCGATAGTAAGGGCCGGGAAGGAACTCAAACACTGTTTGGGTTCTCAACCATTCCAAAACAGGATCTTTGTGGAACCACTCCCCACGGAGATGGTGGGAGGAAAATTGTCGGTGGAGGTCCCCCTCCACCGAAAACCCCGCTTTCACGGCGCCAAACATCTCTAACTTGTTGCTATTGCCTACCTGCAAATCGTTAAGACGGGCATTTGGATCTCGGCTAAATCCGATTTTCACCGCATCTTGAGTTTCGTCGATGGCAAAATAAACGTAAGTCTCCTCAACCTCAACCTCAACCTTTTTCCTGCCTCCCTCGCTCCAACAAGATTCGCATAGCTTGTCACGGACAAGAACAACAGGACCCCCCTCTTGCGGACACGAGAAGCACTCCCCGTACTTCCATGTCATTGTTCGACGCAAGTAGCTCTCAACTGTCGCCTGCACGCGCGTCAAAAGATGATTGAAAAGTCGGACAGACAGGATTGTGGTGTCACGAGAAAATATCGTTTCACGGTGTTCCCACATCGTGTCTTGGTTTTTCGTGCAAACCGTAAGGCGCGTAAGCCCATAGTCCTCGGTCCAAAAAACTTTGTCGATCATATCCCCAGCACCCACGCGGCATCCAACTTTGAACAACAACGCCGTCATTCCTCTAAACACCTCTTGGAACGCGCACTCCTCCTCCCACTGGAGCCGTCCGTTGTTTGTCGAAACAAACAGGGGCGTGAACAGTTCTGATTGCGGCTCTGGGGTTTTATACAGCCTCACAGCATGGCCTCCAGATCAGAGATGCCGATGACCGTCACGCCCCAGCCGGTAGCCTTCTTGACCTTGCCGCTCCCGCTCTTGGGGTTCTTGGCAACGAGATAGTCCAAAGTCTTGCCCACGGACGACTTCATGGCACCGCCCTTGTTGAGCACCTTGTCTTCCAGATCCTTGTCGCGGAAGCCGGTGAAGCAGAAGCTCTTGCCTGAGAGCGTCCCAGTGATGGGGTCTTTGATGGTGACTCCAGCCTTGAGCAGAAGGTCGATGACCTTCCCACAGCGCTGGTAGCCGTCCACAAACGCTTCGGCCTTGGTCTGGCCCATCCGGGGGATGGCAGCGATCTGAGCCACTGTGGCGTCTTCCATGGCCTCCAGGGTGTCGTAGCCGGCGTCGGCAATCATCTGGACGATGGATCGACCACACAAAGGGATGCCCAGGCTCCCCACGAAGTCCGCGATGCGCAGATTCTTCTTGGCGTAGAGGTTGACGAGAACCTTTTTTGCGGTCGAGCTACCAACCCGTTTGCCGCCCGTCTGGACCGCAGCCAGTGTGACCGAATCCAACCCGTAAAGGTCAGCCGGTGTTTTGACCAATCCCTGATCACACAGGGCGTCGATGAGACTCTCGCCCCAGTCTTTGATGTCGAGCTTCTGAACCCAACGCTTGACGGCGCCAGCAATCTGAGCCGGGCACTTGGCGTGATCACACACGACGTACTCCCCGACCTTCTTGAGCGTGTGGGCACAGGACGGGCACGTCTTGGGAACCGCGAACCGATGACCGTTTTGGTTGGCCGTCAGGACGGATTCGACATACGGGATCACGTCGTTGCGACGGGACACCATGATCTCGTCCCCAAGGCCCAGGAGCCCCTGCGGACAGGCGTTGGCCAGCTTGAGGATGTTGCTCTCGTTGTGGAGCGACGCTTGACCGATGGTGGCCCCTGCGAGGTCAACCGGGTCGAAAATGGCGACCGGCGTGATGCGACCGCTCTTGCCGACCTGCCACACGATGTCGTTGAGCTTCGTCGGCTTGGCGTCATGGGGGAACTTGAACGCTCGGGCTCCCTTGGGACGACCGCCGTGCTCACCCAGGAACTCCATCGTGGGGGCATCGTTGAACTCGATGACGAGCCCATCGATCTCGTAGTCCAGCGCGTCACGGTCTTGGTAGACGTACTGGTCGTAGATGTGGAGAGTCGGGTGGCCTTTGATGGTCACTTCCGTCTTGCCATCGACCTTGTACGTGCTGCCCCCGGTCACGAGGAACCAGTTGGGGGTGATGAAGCCAAGCGCCTTGAGCAGTTTGAACTCGGTGGCCTTGTCGGGAAGGTTGTGATCCTTGGAGATCACTTGGTAGCAAACGACCGTCAAATACTGGCACGGCTTCGGGTCTGACTCGCGCTTGGCGATACCCGATGCGGCGTTGCGAGGGTTCTTGTACTCGGGGACGTGCTTCTTGTGTTTGGACCGCTTGAGGATGATCTCACCACGGACGTAGCCCGTGAAGTCTTTGAGCTTCTTCTGAGGAATCCCCTCCATGAGCAAGACGTTGCGGGTGATGTCGTCGCCCGTCTCTCCGTCGCCTCGGGTCACAGCCCGGACGAGCTTGCCGCTCTGGTAAGTGAGGCTGATGCTGATCCCGTCGAGCTTTTCGGAGATGACGAACTCCTGCTGCATTGCAGCAAGGGAACCGGCTCCGATGCCGGCAGTGATCTTACGTCCTGCGTCTTTGTACCACTTGTCCACTTCCTCGATGACTTGGCACTTGTCCAGTGAGCCCATCGGAGCGCCGTGCTTGGTCTTCGTCCATCCAGACTTTTTGGCCTTAGCCCCGATCTGTTTGAAGAAAGAATGCGTGGGCGCTTCCTCCCGAAGTTGGTCTTCCAACGCGTCGTACTCGGCGTCGGACATGAGGGGATCGTCGTCGTAGTAGGCATCACGAGCCTGCTGAAGACGCTCTACGAGGTCGTCAATGTCTATGGTGGTCATAGCTTGTCACTCACACAGATCGGATGTGCATTCTACCCTTGAGGGCGCTACTGCCGCGCTCGGACGAAACCGGCGTCGAGTACGTTGCTCACTCAGTTGGCGAGACTTTGACGGTCTTGCGTTACGGGCAATCGGGCTTTGGGAGCAGCCTTGGACTGTTTCTCCTTCACCACATGCCCTTGGGCAATTCGACGAAGCACCATCGCGGCAGCAGCCAAGTGTTTGCAGGGCGCCAGTCGCCGTTCAAAGTCTTTGCACTCGCAGCGGCATGTGCGCTTCTTGGTGTTGACCCGCACGTCATACTGCTTGTCACCCTTGGATGAGAGGACTTTCCCCCGGACCAGACCGGAATCCAGGTCCATGAATGTGATTTGGACCCGTAGCGATTCGGCTCTTGCTTTACGTCCTGGGTCTACTTTTGAGATCAATGCGTCTGCGCCCATGTGAGCACCTCCACATCTTATACGCGAAAACGGTAGTCTCTCTATGGGAACCCCTAGTCAGATGTCGCAGATGCTCTCCGAAGCCTCGTCGCAGGATGTTGAAGTCCTGATCCACGGCGATAGGCTCCCCTGCACCCCTGGACCGGCTCTTAGAGCCTCCAAATGGCCAGGAGGGCTTTTTGTCATGTTCATCCCGCCTATCGACGTGAACGATTGGCTCGTAGCTCGGTCGGACGGAGTTTCGGCAGTGGGGTTCTTGATGTTCCCCAGCGAAAACTACAATGATCCACGCGGAGCAGCCGGATACCGCAATTGGACTTCCATGCAGCCCGGCAACAGTGGGGCCCAGGTTCTCCCCTCGGGCGCTTCAACTCAGACGATGGTGGCCGGAGGCGGTCGCTTTATGTTCAAACAGTTTGAGACGATTTCGCTTGATGCCGGCGGCGCCCGTGTTGGGCCTGCTGCCGTCTACACTTTGAACGAAAAACTCAAAGTCAGCGAAAACGGTTTGCTTTGCAACGACCCGGACGCCCGGTTGCTGCTTGCGACTGGCGGGACCGAAGTCATCTTTGTGGGCTACGTGTCCGCCGTACCTGCTGCCCGAACCGGATGGCGGCTCGGGATGGATCACAAGTTCTAGATCCCGAACAACTCGGTCACTGACAACGGGTGATCGGCATCGGGAACGCACTGGTTCCCCCAACCACTCCAGCCGATTTCGGGGAGCCCTCGGCAGAAGAGTTCCAGCTTGTTCGGCTCGGCCCCCGCGAGTTCGTCGATGAGTTTGATGAACCGCAACGGTTTGACGCTGTGTTGCTCTCGGGGAGCCGGTTCCAACGGGCCATCGAAAGGCTCCTCGATAACTTGGGCCATCGCAGACGTTTGGAGCTTGAAGGGCCTCCCTCGGGGCATGGTGCTGGCTGCCAGCAGTAGCTCGGTTGTGGGCTTCGTGAAGGTGGGTGGGACGCCTTGGCCGTGGATCAAGTGGCCGTCTTTGCGAGTTTTGGCCCAAACCCAAGCCACTCCTCGATAGTGCAGCCCCCATCCTCGGATGAGGTCAATGGCCAGATCCAAACGAGGACACGTTGCCCAAATGAAAACTGCCGCCTGCTTGTTGAGGACTTCCTTGATGGGCATGGCGATCAGGTCGTCCATGCTCATCAAGTCGTAGTGTTTGCCCGCAGCCGCGTCCTTCTCCGTGCTCCCGTAGTAGGGCCACGGAGGGTCCGCAAGCAGGATGTCGTATTTAGCTGGCGTCGCTACGCCCCCGTCGTCGGTGACGAGGGGGTGGAAGTAGCTCATACGATGATGCGGTTCGCCCCTCGGGGGAGCTTGAGGTCGCCGTTGAACACCTTGGCGTCAAGCACCAGCAACATGTCCATGTCGATCTTGGACGGCACTTCGATGGGGAACTCTCCGAGTTCGGAGTAGACCTCCCAGCCGTTTGGATCAACGTCGCCGTGGATGACGTACTGCGTGTAGTCAGCTTCGACCGTGAACCCGTCGGCATCTTTGTTGGGGCTCCAGGTGGAGTCCAAAGCTCCCATGAAGATGGGGTTGTCCACGACGGTCACGATTTGAGCCTCACGCCGCAACACCTCGGGGACGCGCGCCAGCATCTTGAGCGAATCCTGTTTGAAGTTCTCTCGCATCTGCATGGACGCTTTGTAGAAAGCAATGTGGGGATCCACGTCATCGGCAACGAGGACTTCAACCGACTGCCGTCGGACCCCATCGTTCTGAGGATCAACCACGCGAAGCTGGTTGCTCAGCTTGTCGAACCGACTCATCATCATCCCTTCCAAATAGACGTTGCCCTCAACGATGGGCCACTCACCAATGCGAAACGGCTTCTTCACCTCCACCGATGTCGCCAAGCTCATGTATTCTCCGCCCGCGTATGGGGCATGTTTGCTAAAATCCCTGGTCTCAGTAGCTCGCACCAGGATGATGTGCCCTCCAGCCAGCTTCTTCTTCTGACCGGGGGTCCACAGGGTCGTGGGCTTGTTCATGGCTCCAAACAAAGGAGCGGGGATGGTAGCGGCGACCCCGGCCAAGCCGAGCATCTGAAGGAAGTTCCTACGTTTCATTGTCGTATCTCCGTGTGGCCTGTACGGCTTCCCTCCACCTTACCCCGAAAAACGGGGTCAGTCATCGTCATCCAGATTCAACTCTGGATGCGTGATGGGTTTGATCTTGTCGTATTCGCCCTTGTTGGCCTTGATCTTCTCTTCCAGGGCCTCCACTGACTCGTGGCAGGTCAACAGCCGACGACAGGTGAACTCCACCCGAACAGGCGCTCGGTCGAAGGGCGCTTGGTCACGAGACTTGAGACATTGGAAGATTGCTCGGTTCAGCTTCCGCAGATCATCGTCGATCCACGTAGCTGTCACGATGTCCGAAGACCGCTCCGCCTCGTTGGCGTAACTCAGGTGCGTCAGGTTGTACTTGCCACCATTCTTCTCAGCAGAGCGGTAGCCCTCACGAGAGATCTGGAACAGACCCACCACTGCGATGCCCATGCCTCGGTTGAAAGACATGGCGAGCTTCTTCAAGTCACGGATGACTTCGTTGAGCTTCTCCGTTGTGCTGCCGTAACGACCACGCGAGGACATGAGACCAACGTGGTCACAGAAGATGATGGCGAACGGGGTCTTGGAGAAGATGAGTTCCGCACGACTCCGCAAATCGGTGACGTTGAAGTCGGTCTTGTCGGGGTCGGAGACTTCGATGTGGATGTCCCCGTAGTCCCGTGGGTCCACGCTGTACTTCGACCCGTTGTGCCCACACACAGGAGTCTTGTTCATCGAAGGGACGACGTACTCAATCAGGAACTTCTTTTCGTTCGGGTTGAGCCGACCGTCACGGACCTTCTCGTAGTCGAGCCCATACCCAGTGATGCCCAACTGCTTGCGGATCTCAGCGAAATCCTCGTGCGCGCTGTGCATCGTGTAGATGAGGTTCCGACATTGGACATACGGCATCTCCAAGCTGAAGTAGATCGACGAAGCGCCGAAATAGACTGCTTGGATGTACGCCCAGTGGAGAGCGAACGTGGACTTCAAGCCACCCGTGAAAGCGGTATGCAACCAAAGCTCGTATCGTTTGGCCCCGTTGAGGGTCTTGTCGATTTGGCTGATGCCGCACCACTGACCAACCCCGTACATGGGATCAGACTCAACGCGCTCGTACCGAGTCACGAAGTCGTCTTTGTCCACCATCAGGTTGCCAGAGAGTTTGCTCCCAAGCGTCGGTGCAACGATGTCGTGGCTTTTGTCGAGGACGTAGCGGATGGCGTCGATAGCCCCTTGGAGCTTGATGGTCTCTTTGCCGTCCTTGATTTCGATGCCGGTGGAGGCAATCTTCGCCATGTCTTTGGCGAGGTCGAGGACGATGCGGGTGCGTCGGTCCTTGGCCTTGTTCTCCAGGTACGTGATGAAGTCACCACGAGTCCGTCCCTTGAGCAACGCTAGGCGTTCAAGACGGTCAACGACATCCATCTCCTGCACACGCTCGTAGTGCGCACGCATGGTTTGGAGCGTTGGCAGGTGGCCGTGTCCCTTGAAGAAGTCTTGGACGTAGGTCCAGACCACGTTGTCTTCAGGGGTGTCGAAGCCCAGCCCAGCTTCCACCATCGCGTGATAGTTCTGGATGCTCAGCGCTTCGCTGTCAGTGGGATCAGCGATGAAACAAGATCGAAGTAGGGACTTCATCGGTTATCCTTCCACTTCTTCTTCTTGGCTTTCGCCTTACCTTTTTCGGACATCTCCACGGTCAACGAGCCCAGATAGTTGGGCGTGTCGTCTTCTTCCTCGTCTTCTTCCTCGTCTTCTTCCTCGTCTTCTGATCCAGCGAGTTCGACGAGTTCTTCGTCTTCCATCTCGTCCACATCAGAGATGGCGTCGTCTATCTCAATACTTCCGGTGGTTTTCGGCGCTTCGTCCACAGTGTCGTCCACAACATCGTCCACAAGGTCATCCAAGTCATCTGCCGCTACGGCGTGTTGGATACGAGGAGCACCGTCGATACGGGCTCCGTTGGGAGTCAGATGCAGATGCGGCCACTGGCGTTTGTTCCTAAGCCAGTTATCGAGGGTCTCCGAGTAGAACCTGTGGTGCATTTGATCAATCGGATGGTCCGGCTGATCCACAATCCAGGTCGGCTTCCCGACGTGCTTGCGATACCCAATGGCCTCCAGCAAGGAGTTGGGCGCTTCTTTGTTTGGTAGTTGCTTGATGCCCAGCACAATGACGCACAGTTCGGGGGGCTCGACGAGATCTCGGATGTCGATGGCTTCCAAGATGCTCTTTTCGATTTCGATGTCGTAAATCTTGGCCCCTTGGGCCTTCAGCGTTCCGAACCACGAGTCCAGAATCATCGCATCCGTTCGGACCTTGGCGTCCCAGAGGGTGCTCTTGTGGTAACAGACCGCTTTGAGGTGTGCCCGGAAGATCTCCAACGGCGACGTGATCCACAACGAATGCTTCGTTAGTTTGAGTAGTGAAGGAGCCTCCCGTAAAGCCGGGATGTCTGGTGCCGACGACAACGACTTCCAGATCTTCTCCATGTTCTCGACACGCAGCGCATTCAACATGCACTCGCAGTCGTAGCCACCGATCAGCATGGACTCACCCAAGATGAACCCGGTGCCTCCGCAGTGAGGGCAGTCGGGGTCAGCGTATTCGTACTCTGCCACCTGGGTTGTACTCCCTGTAGCCCTAGCGTGAACGCGCGTCTGATTGGAGCGCGGAGAAGATGTCAGAGATGTCGTTTTCGGATTTCACCACTTCTTCGTCGTCATCGTCTTCGCCCTTGAGGCGTTTGCCCATAACGGCTTCGATGAGCTTCATCTTCTTCTTGAGGACAGCCATGACCTTCTCGTCGATGGTGTCTTTGGCGACAAGGTGGATGGCGTACACACGGTCGTGCTTGGAACCAATGCGGATCATGCGGCCAAGGATCTGGATGTAGTCGCCGGCTGACCACGGGGAGTCGTAGAAGATCATGGCCTTGGCTGCCTGAAGGTTCACACCCTCGGCTGCGGCCGTCGTGATCCAGCAAACCTTCACATCGCCGTCCGGGTCTTGGAACTTCGTGATGGCTGCTTTGCGCTGTTCTTCGTTCTCCGCACCCGTGATGCGGACGGTGCTCATCTTGTACTTCTTGGAGTGGGCCGTCTTCTCCAACAGGTCCACCA
>Ga0307380_10002451_pt1 | contig 26459 bp, 25 predicted proteins | sample UN3MG_FD_202239 | JGI IMG/M metagenome (GOLD analysis project Ga0307380, IMG submission 202239) | Soil microbial communities from Risofladan, Vaasa, Finland - UN-3 | ecosystem: Environmental > Terrestrial > Soil > Coastal area > Acid sulfate soil | place: Finland: Risofladan, Vaasa | collected... | reverse complement strand
CGTCCAACCAAAGAACCCAGGAACGATTATGTGTGCACGACCGCGTTCGGACGAGAAGGCCCAGGCGATCCTCGAGGCCGCCCGTGCCTGCCTTGGTGAGCGCGGCTACGCTGCCACCACCATCGCTGAGATCGCCGTGCAAGCGGGAGTCAGCCGTGGCCTGCTACACTACTATTTCAAGAGCAAGGAGGAGCTGCTCGCACAGGTGGTGCGGGCTGGCACCGATGCCCATGTGGAGCTATTGGACGCCATGTTCGCCAAGAGCGAGAGCGCCGGCGATCTGGCCGAGGGGCTTGTTGGGGCAGTCCGAGCCATCGTCGAGAGCGACCCCACCTTTGTCAACCTGAGCATGGAATGCTGGACCCTGGCACACGAAAGCTCTTTGGTGGCGCGCGAACTGGAGGATCTCTACCGCCAGCTCAGAGACGCGGTTTGCGAAGGACTGCAAGAAGCCAGAGGCAGAGGTATCATACAGCCGGCGATTCCCCTGGACGCTCTGGCAGCCCTGCTGCTGGCCCTCACCGACGGCCTCGTCATGCAGTTTCTCATTCACCCGGAGTTGGCAGCCGACGAGACCATATGGGCCGGTTTGGAGATGGCAGCGCGCGCGTTGCTGGGGGACGGAGCGTGATGGGCTGGATCTGGCGCCCCTGATGGCGCCGCCGATCTGCCGGTGACCCCCGACGACCGTTGAGGCAAGCGCTCCGTGGTTTGTCTCCAAGGAGCAGAAGAAGGAGGTGGGTAGTATGCTCGGCAACCTTTTCATAGCCATCTTATTGACTATCACAGGACTCTTGACTGGCTGGGGGATTCCTCTGGCTGCCAAGAGTCCACGTCCCTACGGCCTGCTGGGCGATGTCCTGGCCAGCGCATTGACCATGTTGGTGCTCGGCCTGGGGGAGTGGGTGTTTATCCTGCCAGCCCTTGGCGCCAAAGGTTGGCTCGCGCTGGTGATCGCCATCGGTGACCCGTGGTTCCTAGCCTTAATCGTCCTGTGGCTCATGCGCCGAGTCAAGAGCTAGCAGCCCAATCCCCGCCGCCAGAGCGAAGGGACAATGGATCTGAGAAGAACTCTCTCCATCATGCGCAAGGAGATGCGGCACATCCTCCGCGATCGCAGGACCTTTCTCCTGGTCACCGTGTCGCCGGTCCTCCTCATGCTGGTGTTCGCCTACTCCATGTCGGTGGAGATCAGGAACGTGTCCATCGCCGTCCTGGACTACGATCAGAGCACCCTCTCCCGCCGGTATCGTGATGGTCTAGCCAGCACTGGAGACATCATCATCCGCTACTCCCCCCGCGACTACGCTGAAATGCAGGGCACCCTGGAACGCCGGCAGGCCAAGGCCGCCGTAGTCATCCCTTCCGGCTTCGAGAGAGATCTCCTTAGCGGACGTGAGACGAGCCTCCAGATCATCATCGACGGAACTGATCCCAACACGGCCAATCACACCATGACCCACATCGCGGGATACACCCAGGGGTTGGCCCTGGAGATTCTAGGCGAGGCCCTGGAGCGCCAGGGGCTAGACGCCAGCCTGTTGGCCCCCGTGGAATTGCGCATGAGAACGTGGTACAACCCCACCCTGAGACCCATCATCGGCTGGGTACCCGGTCTCATCGCCATCGTGATGGGCATGCCGGCTGTGGCAGCCACGCTGGCCCTGACTGCCGAGAAGGAGAAGGGAACGCTGGAGGCGCTGATCACCACGCCGGTGAGGCGATCGGAACTCCTTGTCGGAAAACTGATCCCCTATGTCCTGAGCGGGTTGGCGAGCGCCGTGCTCTGCGCCCTGGTCGCCGTCTACCTGCTGGGCACCCCCTTCCGCGGCAGCCCACTTCTGTACCTCTTGCTCTCGGCCGACTTCTTCCTGGCCGCCCTTGGCATCTCGTTGCTCATCTCCGTCTTCGTTCCCAGCCAGCAAGCTGCCATGGCGCTTTCATTGCTCATTTTCCTCTTTCCAGGCTTCTTCATGTCCGGGCTGTTCTATCCCATAGCCAGCATGCCGGCGGAGATGAAGATGGAAGCCTATCTGATGCCCACCACGCACTACCTGATCATCACCCGGGGCTTATTTCTCAAGGGCCTGGACTTGTCCACGCTTTGGCCCTTCGCATTGGCGCTCTTGCTCATGGGGGTGGTGGTGACCGGCGCGTCCATCATGATCTTCAAGAAGAGACTGGGATAGCTACGATGCTCCTTCGCATATGGCACATCGTCACCAAAGAGCTGATCCATCTACGGCGTGATATCCTCCTGGTCTCCTTTCTGGTGTTGGGACCAGTATCCGAGTTGGTGTTCATCGCCTGGTCCACATCGTCGCCCATCGAACACTTGCCTACGGCCATCGTGGACCGCGACCGCACCGAAGCAAGCCGGGGACTGGTCGTCGCCCTGGAGAACTCGGAGACCTTCGATGCGATATTCTACCCGGAAAACGACGCCGAGTTGACCAGACTTCTCGACGCCGGATCGATCTCGGCGGGCGTTGTCATCCCGCCCGGGTTCGGGGAGAGCTTGACAACATCTGCCTCCGAGCAGGCTCAAGTCCAGGTCATTCTGGATGGGTCGGATCCCACAGCAGCGCGGACTGCCGAGATGAGCGCCCGGGGGGTGATAGACAGCTACGCCTACGACAGGCTGCTACAGGAGTGGGGCCAAGTCGCCGGTCAATCCGGTGAGGTCATCAGCACCGACGTGCGCGTGTGGTTCAATGAGGAGTTGTCGGCGGCCAACTACACCGTACCCTCGGAGATGGGGTTCATGCTGTCGATGGTGGCCTTGATGATAGCCGCGATCAGCATCGCCAGAGAGCGGGAACTGGGCACCTTTGAACAGCTGATGGTCACGCCCATCCGTAGCTGGGAGCTGATCATCGGCAAGGCGATACCTGCCGTGGTCATCTCCTACCTCGACTTCCTGATCATGTTGGGCATCACCATCTTCGTTTTCGGGGTACCGATGAAGGGTTCCCTGCCTCTCTTGTTGATACTGGCCTTGTTCTACATCTTCGTGGAGTTGGGCTGGGGGCTGCTGATCTCCGGCATCTCTCGCACGCAGCTCCAAGCCCTGCTGCTGGTGATGGTCATCGCCATGGTCGGCATGGTATTCTCCGGCTATGCGTTCCCGGTGGACACCATGCCCCCACTGATGCAGATGGCCGCCAATCTGGTGCCCATCAAGCACTGGCTGCTCATCATGCGGGACATCATGCTCAAGGGCGCGGGGATCAGAGTGTTCTGGAGGGAGTTGGTGGCCCTGGCCGTCCTGGGTCTCATCATCAACGCGTTTACGTTGACCGTGTTGCGGAAACGACTGGACTAGCACCTTAACAAAGGGATATGTCACAGACCATGAAGGGCAAGAAGAACACGCGCTCAGATCGCTGGGTGACAGCCGGAGGTGGGACGCTGCACCGTGTGAGGTCCATCGCCACCAAGGAGCTACTCCACATCGTACGGGATGGCAGGACCTTCTTCATGGTGTTCATCGCACCCGCCTTCACCCTGGTGATGCTGTCCTATCTGTTCAGTTGGGACATCGAGCGTTTCGCGCTAGGCGTCTTCGATGGAGACAGGTCATCCCTATCTCGCCAGTACGTCGCTGCTCTCACCGAGGATGGCACCATCACTTTGCAGGAGGACGTGGCCAGTAATGATAGAGTCGATGAACTTCTCGCCACCGACCGCGTTCAGGGCGTGCTTGTCGTCCCGCCCGGGCTGATGGATCAAGTCAGCGAGGGGCAGGCTGGAGAGATCCAGATCATCCTCGATGGCACCAACCCAGGCCTGGCCGCTCAGATGCTGGCCCACATCCGAGGGCGGACAGAGCGCTTTGCAGCCGCACTATCCGCGCTCCCGGAAGAAGCTCTGGCTCGGCTGGCGCCCATAGACATTCGCACGCGCGTGTGGTACAACCCGAACCTCAAAGTGCTAGACAGCATGGTACCCGGTCTCATCGCCGTGGTGATGTGCATGCCAGCTTTCTCCATCGCGACCTCCTTGGCCCGCGAAAAGGAGCTGGGCAGCATGGAAGGCCTCTACGCGACCCCAGTGGGAGGGGGCGATCTGCTGATCGGCAAGCTGATAGCTTACCTTTTATGCGGTCTGGCGAGTGTCGTGCCGGTGGTCGTGGTGGCGACGCTATGGTTTGGGGTACCGCTCCGTGGGAGTTTTGTGCTCTTTCTACTGCTGACTGCCGATTTCCTGCTGGGCGTGCTGTGTCTGAGCCTCTTCCTGGCGAACTTCCTGTCCAGTCAGCAGGCGGCCATGGTGGTGATGTTTCTTGTGCTCTTCATACCGTCCATGTTCCTATCCGGCCTCATAGATCCGGTGGACAGGACATCTATCGGCGCCCAGCTACAGGCCAACTTCCTGCCGACCACCCACTATATCGCCATTTGTAGAGGTGTCTTTCTCAAAGGTGTCGGCATAAGAGCGCTGTGGCGACCGGCGCTGATGCTGGCCACAATGGGAACGGCATACCTTGCGCTCACCATCAAGCTGTTCAAGAAGAAGATGAGATGACAGGCATGTGGCGTCGCATCGGCAGTGTCGTGGTGAAGGATTTCCAGCAGTTTTTGAGGGACAGGCTGCTGCTCATCTTCATCTTCGTCGGCCCTACCCTGCAACTGGTGATGATGGGTCAGGCCACCGCCTCGGACATCAAACACCTGCCCACCGCCATCGTAGACAGGGATCGCACCAGCGATAGCAGAGCACTGATGTCAACCCTGGACAACCTTGACGAACTGGATGTCACACACTACCTGGACAGCGCAGCAGAGGTTGGCCCCCTGATGGAGAGCGGAGAGATCAGCGTTGCCGTGCTCATCCCACCGGGTTTCGCGGCGGCCCTGGCTTCCCCGCAGGATAGAGCAACGGTGCAGCTATCCGTGGACGGGTCCAACATCCTGGGCGCATACGCGGCGCTCGGTGCCGCTGAAGGCGCGATCGCCACCATGGGCGGCGAAATAGCCGTCGAGCGCAGACAGTCGATGGGGGCGGACAGCTCCGGAATCGTGATGCTCGACCTGCGGCCCACGGCGCGTTTCAACCCAGAGTTGACGCACAACTACTACCTGTTACCGTCACAGCTTAGTCTAATCGTTCTGATGGTCACCCTGCTGGTCTCCTCCGTGGGTATTGTGAGGGAGCGGGAGATGGGGACTCTGGAGCAACTGATGGTCACACCCTTGCGAAGGGCCGAGTTCATCGTGGCCAAGGCCACTCTGCCCACGCTGGTGGCCTTCGTCTGCTTCCTGGCCATGTTAGCTATCACGATGTGGATGTTCGGGCTGCCGATCAGGGGCTCCCTTGCTCTCCTGGTTGTTGTGACGCTGCTGTTCATCGTGGCGCAACTGACCTGGGGCCTGGTGATCTCCGGGGTGTCCGCCACACAGCAGCAGGCCGTTCTCCTGGTCTTCATGACGGCGATTCTCAGTGTGGCCTTCTCTGGCTATATGGTGGCGGTAGAGAACATGCCCATGGTCATGCGGTGGGCGTCTCAGTTGTTTCCCATCAGCCACTACCTGAGCATGCTGCGTGCTATCATGCTCAACTGTCGGCGCTTCTGGTGCTGGGCGTCGCCAGCCTGGCGATCAGTGTTCGTAGCTTCCGGAAGCGGCTGGAGTGATAGACAGTACAGTACGAGGTACAAGTGATGTCGAAGGGCACTGATTTCGCAATAGAAACGCACGACCTATCGCGCGCCTTCAAGGCCGTCGTGGCTGTTGACAGGCTGAGTCTTGATATAGAGCGCGGCGAGATATTCGGCCTGGTTGGGCCTGACGGCGCTGGAAAAACCACCACCATCCGACTGCTGTGTGCCATCATGAACCCCACGAGCGGCGCAGCAAAGGTAGCAGGCTTCGACACGGTGAAGGATGCCGAGGAGATCAAGAAGCGAATCGGCTACATGGCTCAGCGTTTCAATCTCTACGGTGACTTGTCCGTCATCGAGAATCTGAACTTCTTTGCCGACATCTTCGCCGTGAGCGGTGACGTGAGAGAGGAGAGGGTGGTGCAACTGCTGTCCTTTGCCCGGCTGACAGAGTTCAAAGATAGGAGAGCAGCTCAGCTCTCCGGAGGCATGCAGAAGAAGTTGGCCCTGGCCTGTACGCTCATCCATGAACCGGAGATCCTGTTTCTTGATGAGCCCACCACCGGGGTGGACCCAGTCTCCCGGCGTGAGTTCTGGGACATTCTCTCCGATCTGCACCTGCGTGGGGTCACCCTCTTCATCAGCACACCTTACATGGACGAGGCCGAGCGGTGTTCGCGAGTGGGATTGATGTTCGAGGGGGACATGATCGTCTGCGACGAACCAGAGAAGGTGAAGAACCTGATCTCGGGGGAACTGATCGAACTCCGGCCCGACAATCTGAGGCGGGCCAGAAAGATCGTTGAAGCTCTAGATGGCGTTCTCGAGACACAAACCTACGGCGATCTGCTGCACATCTTCGTGGACAGCACAGAAGAGAGGATACCCGAACTGGAGCGTCTCCTTGAGTCGCAGGGCATAGGGGTGACGGGCCTGCGCCAGACCAGGCCTCGCATGGAAGAGGCTTTCATCTCCCTCATTCGCAAGCGAATCGCCGAAGGACGAGCCAGCAACCCGGTAGCCTCCAGCAAGGATGGGTCCAGCTAGCCAGCGACCGCACCGACGAATAAGGAGTCAACCTTATGCAAAACGAGTACTCTGTGGTAGCCGAGGAGCTTGCCAAGACCTTCGGAGATTTCACGGCCGTTGACCACGTCAGCTTCCAAATCAGAACGGGCGAGATCTTCGGCTTCCTGGGGCCCAACGGATCCGGCAAGACCACCACTATTCGTATGTTGCTGGGACTGCTGAGCCCCACCGAGGGGACTGGCACCGTGCTGGGCTACGACATAGTGAAGCAGTCGGAGGAGATCCGCAAGAGAATAGGGTACATGTCCCAGCAGTTCAGCCTGTACAACGACCTGACGGTATCCGAGAATCTGAACTTCTACGGTGGCACCTACGGTGTGACTGGACAGAGGCTTCGCGAGCGCAAGCAATACATCCTGGAGATGGCCAATCTCAAAGGGCGTGAGCGAGAGATGACCAAGAACCTGTCAGGTGGCTGGAAGCAACGCCTGGCTCTGGGAACGGCCATCATCCATGAACCAGAGATGCTGTTTCTTGACGAACCGACCGCGGGAGTCGATCCCATCTCACGACGCGCGTTCTGGGACCTGCTCTACGAACTGTCGGACCGGGGAACCACCATCTTCGTCACCACACACTATATGGACGAGGCAGAACACTGCCAGAGTCTGGCCTTCGTTCACCTGGGCAGGATCGTCGCTCGCGGGACGCCGCAAGAGATCAAAGAGACGATCATGAAGGGTCAGGTCATGGAGATTGACTGCGCTGATCCTGACCTGGCACTGAGCACTCTGCGGGACTCATCCCTCTTCGATGAGGTAGCACTTTACGGAGCCCTCATCCACGTGGTGGGACAAGACCTGGAAATCCATCGATCTACCATTGAGCAGCTGCTCGGAGAACAAGCGGTACAGATCCGAAGCATGGACATCATTGCTCCCTCGTTGGAGGACGTCTTCATCTCCAGCATCAAGGAGGAGGATAGGAAACTACGTGAGAAGAAAGCAAGCTAGCATCCAGCAAGTGACGACACAGCTAGAGGAGAACAGGCAATGAGGAAAAGGAACTTGATCATCCTGGTAGTGGCGCTGGTTCTCGTTGGCGCTGCGGCTGGGGTATGGTACTTGAGCTCCCAGCCCAACGTTTGGGATCAGCTGCTGGCCGATCTCGGTCTCCAAACCCAAGCCAGGGCTGCCGGGGTCCTCGCTGCTTCCGGGATCATCGAAGCAGAGGAGGTATCTGTGACCGCAGAGACTGGTGGGCGCGTGGCAGAGATACTGGCGGACGAGGGAGACTCTGTTCAAAATGGCGACGTCGTGATCCGTCTCGATGACGCCATCGTGCAGGCCCAGGTCGCTCAGGCCGAAGCAGCGTTGGAGGCAGCGCAGGCTATGCTAGCCCAGATAGAGGCTGGTGCTTCCGACGCGAATGTTCACCAAGCCGAGACCGTTCTTCGCCAGGCAGAGGTGGCCCGCGACGGCGCGCTACAGGCTCTCCAAGATGCAAAAACCGCTCGCGCACAGCCCCAAGAACTGGAAGCACGCATAGACGCCGCACGGACTCAGCTGGCCATTGCCGAGCTGACCGCCGAGCAGGCCATAGCCAACATGCGCTCCACCGAGAACCAGCAGGAGTTCTTCCAGAGAACCTACGCCCAGCTTGAGGAAGGCTTTGACGTAGAGATCCCAGTCCCTGGTCTACCGGTAGAGCTGAAGAGACACATCAACGTAGGAGAGGCTGTGCTCAGCGAGGTCCGGAGGCAGGGCAACCTGTCTAACCAGCAAGCGTGGATGGCCTGGGAAGGGTTGTTTGCAGCTGAGGCGGTTCGCGACGGGGCCCGAGATAGCCTGGACAACCTGCTGGCCATGCGCGACAACCCTTTGGAGGCAAACGTGATGGTCAGCGCCGCCGAGGCCCAATACGAAATCGCCGATGCCAACGTTGACGTGGCCCGTGCCCAACTGGAAGCGCTTCAGTCAGGCGCAACCCAACAGGAGGTGGGCGTCGCCGAATCGCAGGTTGAGCAAGCGGAAGCGGCGTTGGCGACCCTCCACGTGCATCTCGACAAGATGACCCTCAGGGCACCCAGGACAGGCATCGTGGTGGAACGAACCGTCAACGTAGGCGAGATCGCCCCACCGAACTTCTCGTTGCTCGCGCTGGCCGATCTCGATCAGGTGACGCTGACGGTCTACGTCCCCGAGAACCAGATAGGCTTGGTGAAGGTCGGGCAAGATGTACAGGTCAAGGTTGACTCCTACCCCGAGCGGACGTTTGACGCTGAGGTGGTCCACATCGCCTCGCGGGCTGAGTTCACGCCCAAGAACGTTCAGACCAAAGAGGAAAGGGTTAGCACCGTCTTCGCCGTCAAGATAGAGATCCCCAACGCGGACCATGCTCTGAAGCCCGGCATGCCCGCGGATGCCGAGATCCTAGTAGCACAATGGCGGGAGGTCAACTGATGTTTTTCCAGAGAACAAGAACGGCCTTTGCTCTTCTGCTGATCATAGCTTGCACCCTCGTTCTCTCGAGCTCCGGCTGTCAGGAGGCGAGCGTCGCCGGGGTCATTGAAGCTTCGGGAACAATCGAAGCGGAGGAGGTCGTGGTGGCCTCGGAATTCGGCGGACGGGTGGAAGACATCCTGGCCGGCGAAGGCGATGAAGTGGAGGCGGATCAGGTCCTCATCGTCCTGGACACCGCCCTTCTCGAGGCACAGATTGGCGAGGCGGAGGCAGCAGTGGGCGCGGCCCAGGCAAATCTGGAGCGCGTGGAGGCGGGAGCCCGCCCCGGAGAGATCGAAACGGCAAAGGCTCTGCTCGACCAAGCCATCGCGGCTCGCGACGGGGCAGAACGAGCCTGGCAGGATGCGGTAGCCTTGCGAGACAATCCTCAGCAACTGAACGCCCAGATAGACGAAGCGCGTACCCAGGTGGAAGTGGCCGAGCGGGGAGTTGCCCAGGCTCAGGCTCAACTGGAAACGGCGATCATACAGAGAGATGCCCACGCAAACGCGGGCGACGACGAGAGCAAGACCAAGTACGCAAGCCTTGACCAGCAGGTGCGCGCAGCGGAGGCAATCGTAGCCATTGCAGAAGAAGCGCTGGCGGGTGCGCAGGCCCAAATGGAGAATCTGCTGGCCATGCGCGCCTATCCAGTCGCCTTGAACACGGCGGTAAACCAGGCCAAGGCGCAGTACGATGAGGCGTCAGCGGCGGTGGAAGTGGCACAGGCCGCCGTGGATGCGCTGTTGTCCAAGCCCACCGCACAGGAAGTCGACGTGGCCCGAGCGCAGATACGTCAGGCTGAGGCCGCCCTGGGGATCCTCCAGGTTCAGCGAGATAAGATGACTCTGTACTCCCCGCTGAGTGGCCTGGTCAGCAACCGCTCCATCCACGTCGGGGAGACGGCGTCTCCGGGGGCCACTTTGATGACTGTGGCCAATCTTGACGAGGTGAAGCTCACCGTCTATATTCCTGAGAATCGCTATGGGCGCATTCGATTAGGGCAGCGGGTGACGGCCGAGGTCGACTCCTTCCCTGGCAAGACATACGAGGGTGAAGTGATCTACATCTCGTCGGAGGCGGAGTTCACACCGAGAAATGTCCAGACCAAGGAAGAGCGGGTGAACACCGTTTTCGCGGTGAAGATCCTCATCCCCAACCCGGAACATGAGTTGAAGCCAGGGATGCCCGCTGACGCCACGATAGCCGTGGAGTAGAGTCCCGAGACAAGGGTGCTTCTGCGAGCGTGATGAGCACGTCTCATTCTGAAGAGTTCGGGCCCACCCTGCATTCTGAGCAGCAAAGCCCTCGCCTGTCATTCTGAGGAGCGCAGCGACGAAGAATCTGGAGCGCAGTAGCGAGGAACCTAGAACACGGCTGACCGGAAGAACCTGGACCCAAGATACGCCCCGCCTGAGCCCGGGCGAAAAGAGGGATCGTGGCGAGGATGGTCCGTCGCGCGGTAGATCCTTCGCTTCGCGAGATCCTTCGCTTCGCTCAGGATGACATAGCGGTGCGCGTCATTCTGAGCGGGAAGCTGACTCCCAGCCAGCAGGGCACGGCACGGTTTCAGAGAACGAGTCGACGTGAAGACCTACTACGTCTACATCATGACCAACAGATCGGGTACGCTCTACACCGGCGTCACCAACAACCTGGAGCGCCGCGTCTATTAGCATAAGTCAAGGACGGGATCGAAGTTCGCCACCAAGTACAAGATTGACCGGCTCGTTCACTACGAGGCCTTCTCCAGCATCTTGGACGCTCTTGACCGCGAGAAGCAAACAAAGGGTTGGCTGCGCGCAAAGAAGACAGCGCTGATAGAGTCCGCGAACCCAAACTGGGAAGACCTGAGTGCAGATTGGCACCATGCGGCCCACTTACCACATCCGAAAGATTCTCCCAGCGCTTAGACGTGCTGCTTCCGTCGATCAGTCTATCAGGGAGCACGTGAAAGGATCGCTGCCGTGTCCGACCAACAAGATGTGAAGCTAGAAAAGGTATACACCGCAGCGGGCCAGATCGAGGCCCATATCATCAAGGGCAAACTGGAAAGCGAGGGCATCCCCGCCGCCTTGACGTACGAGAGCGAGGTCTTCGCACTCACGGTGGACGGCATGGGAGCGGTGCGCATCCTGGTTCCGGAGCCCCTGGCCCAGAAAGCCAGAGAGGTGATCGCCCGCACTGAATCCTGACTCAGCTACTCATGCAGCGCCTCGCGGCCTGTGTCACTCGGAGTATTTGAGGACGTATTCAGGGGCCACGTTCATCAGCAACCCCTGGCCGTTTCCGGAGCCTCGAGCATCGGACCATGACCGAAGTCGCCCGCGAGTACATCGGCAGCATTCACCTGCACACCACCTCCTCCGACGGCGCTGCCAGCCACCTGGAGGTGGCCGGTATCGCTGCCCAGGCTGGCCTCGACTTTCTCATCGTGACGGATCACAACGCGTTTCCCAGCGGGCTCGATGGCTGGTACGGCGACGTGTTACTCCTGGTGGGCGAGGAGATCAACGATAGCAGACTGGATCCCGCGGCCAATCACTACCTGGCCCTGGACATCAAGCGACACGTTCCCGGCGACGGTGAAAGCTCCCAGGAAATCATCGATGCCGTCCGCGCCCAGGGGGGCTGCGGGTTCATCGCGCATCCCTTCGAGTACAGCCCTCCCTTCACTAACGAACCCGAGCTTCCCTGGATCGACTGGCAGGTCACGGGATATACCGGACTCGAGATCTGGAACTACATGTCCGAGTTCAAGAGCTACCTCCGAGACTTGCCCCGAGCGCTGTTGTTCATCCTGTGCCCCCAGGCTGCGATCACGGGTCCCTTCCCAGAGACACTGGCCAAGTGGGACGAACTGCTCTTGCGTCAAAGGACGGCGGCCATCTCGGGCACCGACGCCCACGGCAACACCTACAGCCTGGGACCTCTCCGCCGAGCCCTCCTCCCCTACGAACACTGCTTCAAGGCTTTGCGGACGCACATCCTCGCGTCGGAGCGATTCAGCCGAGACCTGGAGCATGACCGAAAGGTGGTGTACACCGCCCTGAAGGGTGGCAGGTCCTTCGTGGCTTACGACGCCATCGGAGACGCCACGGGCTTCCGTGTCCAGGGTCGTAGTGACCAGGTCACGGCCACGGTGGGAGAGGAGATCTCTCTTGCAGGCGAGGTGGTTTTCGAGATTGAGTCCCCCCTGAGGGCCGATCTTCGGCTGCTCAGAGACGGACGCGTGGTTGCTCGACAGAGAGGAAAGACTCTGCGCTACACGGCCCGCGAGGCCGGCGTCTACCGGGTCGAGGCCTACCGCAGACACCTGCTCAAGAGCCGCGGCTGGGTGTTCACTAACCCCATCTACGTACGCCGCTGAGAACGCCTCAGCAGGAGCGCTACCCCGCCCAGCACGGCAGCACCCCCGAATGAAACCACAGCAACGATAAGCAAGATGGTGGGCACCCAGTCCGAAGCGTCCGGTCGGGCTGTCGGGCCAGGGGTGGACGCCACCGCAGGATTCGCCTCCGTCGGTTCAGGGCCAACGTTAGCAGCAGCCTCCTCCGCAGCAGCTTCAGTAGCCTCTGGTGTTCCCGTAGAAGTCGACGTCGGCACAGGGGTGTCCGTTGGCACCGTCGTATGGGTGGGCAGCGGTGTCTCGGTCGGTAGCGGCGTCTCAGTGGGCGACAGAGGGGTCGACGTAGCCGTGGGTGGCGGCGAGGTAGGCGTGGGGCTGGGAGGCACTGGCGTGGGAGTAACCAAGGGCTGATTGGAATCCACGCTCAGAGTAACGGCATCGAACCAGACTTTGTCGTTGCCATGGGACTGGGGGTTGTTCGCCCTCACGAATACGGTGATTGTTCCCCCGTGCGCCACTGCCGAAACTCTCAGCTGGGGGAAGACACCTCCCAGTTCATCCCAGACCTCTGGGCTCCAGACGATGTTGGGCGATGTGGGATCGGCGCCGCCTAGGGGATCGATCCCTACCTTTCGTCCAATGAACTGGCCGGCGTTCCTTCCTCCCCTGTCATCGTAGGAGGCGTACGGAGCCCAGCCGATTGCTGCCACATAGGCCAATCCAGGAGTGACACCCACCTGTTGGTAGATCCCCGCCGTGAAGGGTAGCCAGGCACTGAAGATCTCCTGGGCGGGCGCCAGGGGAGTCTCTCCGGCGGAGTTGAAGGCCGGTGTCTCCACCGCGAACTCTACGAACGCAGTCCAGCCACTGGCCACGGCGCCGTAGGGGGGAATGTAGTCAAAGGTGTCAAACTGGCAGTTGAAGGTCAGATTGCCCGGGTCCTGGCAAGGGTCCTGCGCCTGCGCCACTCCCGGCATCGCCGCCAGCAGTAACAGGACCACCAGCAGTGGTCCAACGAGTTTCCTTGTATGCCTATCCCTCATCTCACCTCGTCGTGCCCAACGGCGTTGGCCGCGGCACTCAGGGTCGTAGTATAACACGCCATGAGGGCACGGGCAAAGGGGGCTCACTTTGTGGTGGTATCTGGACTGCCCGCTGGGCAACGATGAAGCCGGCAAACTGTGGTAGGACAAGCCGGGAGCTGGCCCCACAGAGTTGCGCCAGGGTTTGGAGGCGGAGCTACTGGCAGGACATGTCTCTCTCCGCCATCAGCTGCTGGAATGCATCGACCGCCGCCTGACCAGTCACCAGGTCACCCTTCTCGCCCTCCGGGTCAGAGGGCTGGAGCTTGACGATCCATCCTTCACCATAGGGATCGTCGTTGACCAGAGTCGGGCTGGCAGCTACCGCCTCGTTGATGGCGATGATCTCGCCCGAGACCGGCGCAGGAATGGGGCCTACCCATTTGCCGCTCTCCAGGGTTCCCATGCTCTTGCCGCGGGCTACGGTCCGTCCCAGCTTCTTGGCGGTCACCGCGACGACGCTGCCCGCGATGGCCTGGCCCGGGTCGGGGACGCCTGCCGTCACCGTGCCATCCTCCTCGAAACGGGCCCACACGAGTTTGTCTCCAGCCAGGTAGTACAGGTCCTCGGGTATGTTGCAGCCGTTGATCTCCGCCATGTTTCCTCCCCTACTCCTCTTCCTCATCCAAAATCAGCGCATCCGCCACCAGATCCGTCACGCCAACCACGGAAACATCGACTCCATAGTGCTCTGCCAGTTCTATGAGCTGAAGCTTGCAGTTGTCGCAGGCCGTGGCCACCATCTGAGCGCCGCTCTGCCTCATCTGATCAGCCTTGGGTTTGCCCGCGTCCAGACGCACCTCATCGTACTCCGGGATGGCGATCACACCGCCCCCGCCGCCGCAACACCAGGCCTCCGCGCCGCTGGGCGTCATCTCCACGAACTCCTCGCACGCCGCCTTCAGGCAGGCCCGAGGCTCCTCCAGCAGCCCACCCTTCCTGGACAGGTTGCACGGGTCGTGATAGGTCACCAGTTTCTTGTTCACGGATGGATCGAGTTTGATCCGCCCCTCTGAGATGTACTCCGAGATTAGCTCCACGATGTTCTTCACTTCGAACGAAAACGGCTTGCCCAACCAGGTCTCCGCGGCGTACTTCATGGACCAGTACGAATGCCCGCACTCACTGAGCAGCAGGACCTCGGCCCCCAGTCTCTCCATCTCGTCCACCAGTCGCTGGGACATCTCATCCCTCTTCTCTTCCTCTCCGGAGAAGAGGCCGAAGTTGGTGCCATCGAATCGCCGGGTGCTCATCGTCCAGTCCTCTCCCGCAGCGTAGAAGATCTTGGCCGCCGAGATGATCACGCTGGGAAAGCGCATGATCTGAATGGGCGTGGGCACGAAGAGCACTCGCGCGCCTTCCTTGTCCAGGGGTATGGTCGCCTCGTCGTCGTCCACCGCGTCCTGAAGCTCCTCCTCGAACCACTCCACCCTGTCCATGAATTGCTCGTCGCTGATGGCCAGCGTGTTGCCCGTTTCGTACGCGTTGTTGGTGTGCTCCTCCAGTCCCTCGGGCACTCTGCCAGCGTCGGCCAGCAGTGACCTGATAGCGGCCACCATGGAGGCGTTGTCGATGCCAAACGGACAGTACAAAGCGCAGCGCCGGCACAGCGTACACTGGTAGGCCATCTTCTGCAGGCGGTCCAAGACCTCCTCGTCCAGGTCTTGAGCCCCCACCAATCGCGGCGCGATCTGGCCCAGCTTGGTGTAGTACCGCTTGTAGACCCTCTCCAGTTGTTGCGCCCGAGCCGATGGAATCTGATCCACGTCACCGGTCCCCACGTAGACGTGGCACGAATCCGCGCATATGCCGCAATGAGCGCAGACATCAAGAGACGTCTCGATCGGCCCTTTGATTCTGTCCCTGAACAACTCCACCAACTCTTGAGTATCTGTGTCTACCACGCTCGCTACCTCACGTCAGCGCTTGACAGCGGCTGACCCTATCTCAGTGTCCACTTCAGCGTAAGCACGCCCCCGATCACGTGCACCAGTTTGCTGAAGGGAAAGTAGATCAGAAACACTTGCACCAGCAAGAAGTGCAGCATGAAGACCGGGTTCTGCACTGGGACACCGAACCTGAGACCGAAGAGATTGGAGAAGAAGGCGCGATACGGCTCCAGCTCGATGTGCATTAAGAACCGCATGTAGTTGCCCGTCACAGCGATGGCCAGAAGCAGAAGCAAGAGCAGATAGTCACTGGGCACCGACAAGCTCCTCACTGGCATGCGCAGCCTGCGCACCAGTAGCGCCACCAGCCCCAGCATGAACACCGTGCCCGAAGCGGTTCCGCCTACGAAGGCCAGTTGGTCAACCTGCTCCGGCGTGAGTCGCAGGAGGTTCCACAGCCAGCTGAAATCGATAAACAGGCGGAAATGGCCTACCACGAACACGAAGACGGATACGTGAAAGAGCCAGCTTACAGCCCACAGCGCCTTCGAGCCTTTGAACACTCGACGGAAGGTGACCACTTCGGTCGCGATCGCGCCCACGGCGCTTCCTACGCTGCGCCTCTGCGGCGGCACGACCAGGGACACCGCAGCCCTAGGGCTGCGCCACAAGTGGATCACTCTGTAGGCTATCCCACCGAAGAAAACAACTGCGGTGATGAACGGCAGCACATTGGAAACGAACCACGTAAACCAGTAGTACATAGGCCCCTCACACCCATCGGAACAGCAGGCACCTGTGCCTGGGAGGCAGGGCCGCTCAGGCCAGCTACCCCCGCAGCCTCGCGGTGCTGCGTTCAGTCCCTAGAAGGATATCACTACATCGGCGTCCAGAGCCATGCTGTTGAAGGCCGCGCCGCCGATCATCTCCACGCCATCGATGAGATCCTCCATGGTCAGCTCGTGCAGGTCCAGGCTGGGCTGGCAGACGTAGAACTTGACGCCCAGCTCCTGAGCCTGGTCCATGAAGAACCTGAGACTCTGGCCACCCGTGCCGCGCTTGATCATCAACTCCTCGGCTACACCCTGCTTCAGGAGAGTGGCGCCGTTCATGGTGAAGTAGATGCCGGCCTCGATGTCCATGGCGGCGGCAGCCGCAGCCAGAAAGAAGGGCGTGGCGCTCTTCCCTGGCTCGTCCACGCCGTGAGTCTGCACGTACATGATGCTCTTGGCCTCTTCCTCGCGCACAACCTTTCTCCTCTCATCACTCTTCCCGCCATCTGGCACCCAGGCGAGTGCGGATCTGCCCACGCGACCGCTTGACTGCAGCCGGCGCAGGCGAGTCGCGCCACACGGCACTGGCCCCCAGCCAGCGGAGCAGCGCTGTTGGCTGCTCCTGGTCCAATCAGAGAAACTAGATGTACAGTTGCACGTCCGCGTCAGCCGCGAAGTCCAGGAACGTCGTGGCCCCCACCAGCTCGCAGCCGTCGATGAGGTCCTCTTCGTCGACTCCCATCACGCCCATGGTCATGGCACAGGCGAAGAACCGAACTCCCATCTCCTGGGCCATCTCCACGAATTCTGGTACGCTAGGCAGGTTTGCCCTGCCCATCCAGCTCTTCATGAATGCCGTGGCCACATGAGTCATGCCGGGAATGATGCCGATGATGTTGGGGACCTTGACAGGCACCGCGGGTATCGGCTCCGGCATGGCCGGATTGCCAATGGGCGCCACCTTCAGGGCGTTCATCCTCTTCTTGCTGATTATGTCAAATCCGTAGAAGGTGAAGAAGATTCCCACTTCCCAATCCATGGCCGCCGCTGTGGTGGCCAGAATCAACGGAGAATAGGCCTCATCCAGCGCCCCCTTGGACGCCACCAGGGCCAGCCTCTTCTTTCTCTCTTCAGTCATTGCCTTGTCTACCTCTCCTAACTCTTGCGACGGACGTAGAACTTGAATACGCCGCCCTCTTCTTTCATCTCCAGCAACTCGTGGCCCGTCTGCTTAGCCCAGGCCTGCATGTCGGCCTTGGAACCCGGGTCGTCGGCCAGCATCTCCACTACCTGACCGCCCTCGATCTCCTTGATGGCCTTGGAGATCTTCACGATGGGCATGGGGCAGTACAACCCCTTGTAGTCCACCGTCTTCTCTACTTTCATTTCTGCGCTCATTCTCGATCCCTCCAACTTGTCGAATCTCGTGCCGTAGGCGGCCCGCCGCCGCTACGGACGGTTGTCCCCTATTCCAGTGCCTCTGCCAGCGCCGCACGCTGGCCAAGGAGCTCAGCCAGCACTGCTCGCAGCAAGTCCAGGGCCTGGATGACTCTTTGGTCCGACAGAGAATAGTAGATGCTCACTCCATCTCGCTCCGTGCGCACCATGGACCGCTCACGCAGCACCTTGAGGTGCCGTGACGCGGTTGGCCGATCCATGCCCACGGATTCCATGAGCTGACCCACGTTCTTCGGGCCATCGCTCAAAGCGTAGAGAATGGAAATACGGCGTGGGTCGGCCAGACACTGGCAGATCTCTGCGTGAAGCTGATCGATCTCCTGCTGAAGAGCCTTGTCCACCTTTCGAACCTCCCTCCAATCAACACTGAGAGCCCACATACGCCTTCATCGTGGATGTGCAGATGTCCATATGTACGCTTACACGTATATAATAACATATTCTCTTTCGTTTGTCAAGTGGGCGAGCCGGCCAATTGCACCGCAGGTGCGCATTGAGCCACAGGCCCAGCGCGTGGAGCGGCAGGCCAACGACTGCTCTGAAGCGTGCCTGCTCGCTCTCCCCTCCATGCTGCACCAACGAAAAAGCCGCCAGATTCCCCTCAGTGGATCTGGCGGCTGCTGTAGCTCTTGAGATGGTGAAGCTATTCCGTGTTCATGTGCGGACTAATCTTCTTCAACAACTGCTCTTTGGGCATCCAGCCCACAAGCGTTTCCACCGGCTCGCCGTTCTTGAATACGATCAAGGTGGGTATCCCGCGAATTCCATAACGCGTGGGGGTCTCGGGGTTGTTGTCAACGTCCAGCTTGGTGACTTTCAACTGTCCGTCGTGCTCGGATGCTATCTCTTCCAGGATGGGCGCGATGGCGTGGCACGGCCCGCACCAGTCCGCCCAGAAATCGTTGACCACGGGCAGCGAGGACTGAAGCACCTCCTCCTCGAAGGTATCATCGGTCACCGCGATCGGTTCAGACATGGGGATCCTCCTGCGTGTTTTCTTATACTACAATGGTAATGAATCCCGGTCAAACCTGCAAACGCTTGAGCCAATCCTCCACGGGCCCCTCGAACTCTCGCTTTGGTCCGCGGAGCATCATGTCCCTGATGGCCTGCTGTACATCCTTGCCCTCGAAGAGGACCTGGTATATCTGCTCGGTGATGGGCATCTCCACACCGTACCTCTCAGCGAGCTTCACGGCCGCCTTGGTGGTGTTCACTCCTTCCGCCACCATGGTCATCTCACGTTCCACGTCCTCCAGGCTCCGCCCCCTCGCCAACTCCACTCCCACGTAGTGGTTTCTGCTGTCCCTGCTGGCGCATGTGCAGACCAGATCCCCTATTCCCGCCAAGCCCGCAAAGGTCAAGGGGTTGGCCCCAGCCGCCATGCCCAGCCTGGTGATCTCCGCCAGCCCTCGGGTCATGAAGATCGCCTTGGCGTTCTCCCCATATCCCAGCTGTTCGGCCGCCCCTGCTCCCAGAGCGATGGTGTTTTTCAGTGCGCCGCCCAATTCCACGCCGATGACGTCGTCGTGCGTGTATACGCGGAACAGGGGCATCATGATGATGTCCTGTGCAAACTCCGCAACACTCTCGCTCCGCGAGGCAATGACCGTACCCGTGGGGAGTCCCTCTAGAATCTCCCGTGAGAGATTGGGACCAGAGAGGACGCAGATTTGCTCCTGGAACTCGGAGGGCAACTCCTCGGCGATGACCTCAGACATGCGCAGAGCCGATTCTATCTCCAGACCCTTGGCTGCGCTGAGGATGATGGTCTGCCTCTGAAGGAAAGGCCGCACCTGCTGCACGTTCTCCCTCATCCGTTGCGCAGGGACCACCAGCAGCAGCATCTCACAGGAGTCCAAAGCCTCTTCGAGAGCAGCGGTGACGCCCAGGTTGTCAGGGAGGATCACATCGGGGAGAAAGCGCTTGTTCTCACGAGAGGAGCGAAGGGTTTCGGCCTCTTGAAGGGTGCGTGCCCAGAGGGTAGTCTCATGTCCCGCTTTGGCCAGCATCACGGCCAGGGTGGTGCCCCAACTGCCGGTTCCTACTACGGCGATGCGCCTGCTCTCGCCCACTAGATCTTTTCTTCCCCTATCCTCTTCGCCGGCTCTCCAATACGCCGCTCGGTGCCCTTGAGGAGACGTTTGATGTTAGGTCGGTGAGACCAGAGAACCAGACTGCCCACAGCCAGCGCGAAGGCCAGATGCTCCACGGGCTGATCGAAGAACAGCACCCCGATGAGCAGCGCCGGAGACATGAGGAAAACGATGAGCAGTGAGGTCACCGAGGCGTAACGCAGCAGGGCAAAACCTATGAAGACGCTAGAGAGCCCTACGACCAGAGAGGGCCAGGGGGCCATGAAGAAGTAGGCGCCCATGGAGGTGCCCGTCCCCGCCCCGCCGCGGAAGCGGATGAACAGGGAGTAGTTGTGCCCCAGCACTGCCGCGAAGCCGGCCAGGGCGACTGCCAGTTCCGTGCCCACCAGCCACCTGCCCAGCAGCACGGCCACCGCACCTTTGAGGACGTCGAGGCCGATGCTCACCGCGGCAGCCTTCTTTCCTGCCGTGCGCAGGACGTTGGTCCCCCCGGTACGGCCGCTGCCGTACTGCGTTACATCCACGCCTCTGGCCCGGCAAACGACATAGCCGAAGGGGATCGATCCCAGCAGATATCCGACAAGGACCACTGCCGCGTACTGCAAAACAATCAACGCCAACCACCTCCCGCAAGATTGAACCCCGGAGGCTGCTAGAAGTTACCGAGCACAACGTTGACGGCGGCGCAAAGCTCTTCGTCGACGCGCCGCCCTCGCGGTGGACACGAGGGGATTATAGAAGCAAAGCGGTGGCGGCGCAAGACGCAGAGCGCAGATTGCTGCCACGGACCAAATCGGCATCAGCGACGGGCGTGGAAGACGGGCAGCTCCCTGAGCAGCGAGAGGTGAAGAAGTACCGTATGGCTCCTCTTTCCCCTGCTGATGTCTCACACAGCGCGGACCAGCGCTTGCAGGAACAGGGTGCCTATAGTATGATAGGAGGGGCGAGGCGCACGACCCATCACTAGCCACGGCCACCGACCCATCGAGCGCGCGATTTGGCTCGCCCCATGCTCGCGTCAAGTACGCGGGCGAAACTGAGCGCCTCACCCCCCGCGGATCGTCGAGTCTCATCAGGAGCAAGGAGAACGCCAGTATGACAGCGCGTCAGAATGAACCAAGAGAAGCGGCAATCGGCCCGACGATCTATTTGTACGCCGTGAGCATGCTCCTGACCATGTTGTGGCTTGCATTCCTATGGGCCCATGTCCGCGCCGGATTCACCCTTGACCACTACAGCATCCTGCTGCTCCTCGGGGCTAGCGGTCTCCTCCTGTTTCCATGTCTCTCGCGGCTCAAGATAGGCGGCCTACTCGAAATGGAACAACGTTTGGTCAAGGAAGCCAGGCAGGCTAGCGTCAGGGAAGCCAAGAGAATCCTCCTCCGTGGCAAGGTCGTGCAGGACGAACAAGGCAGGCGATTCTACATTGACGACGCCGGAAAACGCCGCTTGATAAAGGATGGAGGTGACCACACCGCACACTTCCTTGCAGGCAACGAAGGCGTCGTACCGGTGACACAAGAGGACCTGGAACCGCACCCACTGTCCTTCCCGATGGAAATGGACAGCGTGCTCGAGGCTAGACTCCTGAAGTCGGGCCATCACATATTCGTGTTGCTGAATGGCAAGAGATACTGGGTTGGAATGGATGATCTCTTCGAGTGGGGACGGCACCAGAAGTCCGACTGGGAGGTCGTGTCCGAAGAGACATTGAGAGAGTATCCAAGAGGGCGCTGATCCGTTAGTGCCAACACCTCTGCCAAGAACTCCGACAGGGGGGAAGCGGCTCCTGTCGCCCAAGGGATTTGTACGGGTACCCAGCTTGATGAGATTCTCAAACTACGCGTTCCGACGCAAGGGTGAGACCCATGATTTCCACTCACCCCTGTTCTGCAGGTCGGAGGAAGGAATCGGTCGATGAGGAAGAGCTTCCCTGGCTACTATCGCCCTAGCGAAGCTGAGTTCTCCCGGTTGTGGGCAGACTGCTGGTTCGTCCTTGATGCCAACGTGCTACTCAACTTGTATCGCTACTCGGAAGGGACAAGAAATGAGCTGTTCGGTATCCTTGAAGAAGTCTCGGATCGTCTGTGGGTTCCGCATCAGGCAGCGTGGGAGTACCAGCGCAGCCGCCTCGACGTGATCGAAGGACAAAAGGCCGCATACGAGAAGATCAGGGACTTGCTGGTCAGCACTCAGAACAGCCTTACTGAGGGCGTGCACTCCGCTGCCAGACCAGGTAGACACCCATTCATCAGGGCTGAAGAATTGCTGGAGAAGGTGCGCGACGCCTTTGCGGAGATCCAGGGGGAATTGGATGATCTCGACTCAGCACACCCCGACCTGCTCGCTGAAGACCCCATTAGAGAAGCCATCACGGAGTTGCTCGATGGGAAGGTCGGCACGAAGTACTGCGGGGACCGGCTCGAAGAGATCTACAAAGAGGGCAAGCTGCGATATGACCAACAGATTCCTCCTGGATACCTCGATGCCGGCAAGGGAGGCACGAGACAGTACGGCGACCTCGTTCTGTGGCTGCAGGTCATCGACCAGGCCAGGGAGACAGAGAAGCCCATTGTTATGGTGACCGACGACAGGAAAGAGGACTGGTGGCTGCGATTCAAGGGACGAACGATCTCCCCGCGACCCGAACTAGTCGAAGAGATGACGACTGAGGCGGGCGTTTCTTTCTACATGTATCCGGCCGATCCCTTCATGGAACACGCGGGCAAGCAGCTCGAACGACGAGTGGAGTCAAAGGCGATTGACGAGGTTCGAGATCTCAGGGAGCGCGATGAGGAGGAACTCAGGGCCCGGCACGCCGAAATCGTTCGCCGCGTCTCCCAGGACGCTCGTCGTAGACTTGCAGAGGCAGATGATGAGCTGTCCCGAGTGTACGAGCGACGGATGCGAGAAGCGCAGCTTCCGACAGATTATCGTTGGCCCGTTCTGACCGACTTCTACGGGGGTATCGTGCAGCAAATGCGGAGCGAATACACGCCGGATCAGTGGGAGGAGTTTCGGAGGAGAACTACCAGTCCATGGATTGACCTCGGGGTGGACTTCGAGGAGTTCAAACGCAGGCTGGACGAGCAAACTCGATACTCACTTGGGCTGTCGGACCCGAGCATCCATATCCCTCGGCGGATGGCCGACGCACCCCAGGCCGGGCACGACTCTCGTTTGGATTCGGCATCGCAAGCAGCACCGGAAGACGAACGAGACCAGGCGGCGGCCACAGATGCGGAAAGTGAGGAAACAGAAGACTGACGGGGACGGCCGTACGCCCCGCGTGTCGGCCCGTCGTCGAGATCAAGGGCGGGTGGCAGAATGGCAGCGATGCCGCAGTCACCAAGGTTGCGAACACCTCCGACATTCTGGTGCTATCAAGATGATGTTCACGCGCCCCTTACAGTCAGTGCTGACTGTGGTGCTGCTGCCCCGCAGGGCTGGTCTTCGACGTGGAACTGACCCAGCTAGCGCACCTCGAGCCAGAACTTTTCCATCAGAATGGCCCTCGCCCACACAGCGCAGCCAACACTTGCTTATGTCAAACGTAGCTGGTAGAATAGCCGTACCGCTCTCTCCGCACCCGACGCGCACCCCTTTTGGAGATTTGCATGACAAGATCCTTGCGCACCATTCTTTTGTCCGCTGGCCTGCTCATTCTCCTGCTGGCCTGCAGTCTACCTTCCATCCTGCCACAAGAATCCCCGGCCAGCCCAGCGCCGGCCACTGCCGCAGCAGCCACACCGTCTCAGCTGCCAACGGTCGCGCCGAGGACCGCTACCGCCACACCCCAATCCACCGAAACCCCGAAACCTCGCCGCCGCGCCACCGCCACACCTATCCCCGCCGCGCCCACGCCCACGGAGATCTGGCAGATGGAGCTGGAAGACCTGCCACCCATGCCGCTCCAGGACTGGCCTCGGCCCGCGCAGGACAACGGTCTGGGTATCCACTTCATCCCCGAGGAGTACCACACCCCCGAGCACCTGGACCTCCACATATCGCGGATGGTGGACATGAAGATGAAGTGGGCGCTGGTCATCTACGCGGATGAGATACAACTGGAGATGGCCGCCCCCAGGTTCAGAGACGCGGGCATCACCGTGGTCTGGCGCAGGATACTGTACCCCGGCGAGAAGTACTACGACTGGGGCCGTGACGCCCAGGTGCTGCAGGCTCTTGGAGTGCCCCCGTACTTTCAGATCTACAACGAGCCCAGCCTGGAAGCTGGGTGGGAAGACCCGCCCGTGCCCAAGGAACGCTTCATGAGCGATCTGCTAAAGGCGGCGCGGGACGTGTACAACGCTGGCGGGTACGTGGGTCTCCAGTTCATCGATCCCCAGTGGCTCCGCGAGGCCCTCTACGAGATCAGGCTCCACGGAGGAGAACCGATCTTGCAGCGGATGTTCTTCGTGCCCCATCCCTATGGCCTCAACCACCCGCCGTCATACCAGGAGGACCTCAACGCTGTGCTGGGTTTCCTCACCTTCGCCCAGGTGTTCCAGGAGGAGATCGGCTTCGTGCCTCCCATGATCGCCGGTGAGGGCGGTTGGATGTACGGCGCCACCGACGACGATCGCTTTCCTCGCGTCGATGACCAACTGCACAGGGACTACCACCTGGAGCTCTTCAACTGGTTCCGGACAGGGACGCTCTCCAACGGCGAACGCCTGCCCGACTACCTCTTCGCCTTCTGCCCCTGGCTCCTGGCCTCCAAGATGGACGACAGCGCCTGGTTCGATAGCTTCGCCGGGGACCACACGCAAACCATCGAGGCGGTGAGAAGCATCCCTCCCTTCACGCGCCGCTTCAGCTGGGAGTAGGTCGCCGGTAACCACGGCGCACATCCGCCGTCGCGCCCGGAGCGTGATACCTCGGCGACAAGTGGAAGCTGTCAAGCATCCTGAGCCGCGCCATGAGCCCCTCAATGCCAGCGCTCCACGGGTCGCCACCTCAGAGGCACGAAAGTACTATTGACTTGCCCCCCGCTGTCCCACTAGACTAGTAGTAGCCCTGCATCCAGAGGCACTCCAGGGCAAGGTGCAACCGATGCGACAAGCCATCCATTCGCTGCTTGCGCTCCTCTTGCTGCTGGCCCTCGTTGCCACAGCGTCACCCTCTGCCTCTGGAGCGAGCGTCAACCTTACCCAGAACTGGGGCTTCGAGGAGGGCTTCAAGTCCAACGGCGTCGGTGTGAGCTGGGAGCACTTCGTCCTCAACGGCAGCGTCACCTTCGCCAACACCATCGAGTACTTCTGGGCCGGCGCCGAACACACCGAGGGGGAGACATCACAACTGATCATCTCCAAGACCGCCTTCAGCGCCGGTCTGTACCAGCAGATCACCGGAGTCACGATCGGAAAGCCGTACGCCGCCAAGGCGGCCATGCTCACCCTGTTCGAGAGCTCCGCCCCTCCCACCAACGACGGCACCATACAAAAGCTGGTGGGCATAGACCCTTACGGCGGCACCAACCCCAACTCACCCAACATCGTCTGGAGCCCGGTGGACGACCACGACGAGGCCCCCTGGGTGGACGTACCCGTGGCGACCGAGGCCAAGTCCACCACCATCACCCTCTTCGTCAGGGTCAACTGCCTCCAGCCGGTGAGCCACCCCTCGCTCGACAACCAGGTCTTCATCGATGCGGTGATGCTGGCCCAGGCGCCCACGGTGAGCGCATCATCACCGCCGGTGAGCTACTCCCCCACCTTCACCGTGACCTGGGACAACGGGCAGCCGGCTCCGGGAGGATACATCGTCAAGTACGACGTGCAGTACAAGGACGACGTGAACGACACGTGGGTCCTGTGGCAGGACAAGACCAGGGATACCTCAGCCCTTTTTACGGGGATCGTGGGGAGGACCTACACTTTCCGGGCCAGGGCGTATGAGAGATACACCGCCTGGTACAGCATTCGCCTCGTCGGGGCCTGGAGCGAGGGCGATACCACGACGAGAGTCACCACCACCGGAGGAGTCCACGGCTACGTGAGGGACAATCGGGGTATTTCCTTGCTCGGGGCCACAGTGCGGCTCGTGGGCACCCCAATCTCGACCGACACCGGAGGCGGTGGGCGCTACCAACTGGTCCCCTCCACCCCAGGGACCTACGATATCGCGGCCAGTGGCCCGGGATACAACGCACCTCCTGAGGTGCGCGACGTCGACATCCAAGAGGACGTAGTCACCCTGGACTTCACCCTGCGTCCCCTCGACGACGTGGTGCAGAACGGGGACTTCGAGGAGGGGCTGTCGAACTGGCACACAGTGGCAGGCGGCGTGGTGGACCCTGTAGTTGTGGACGAGGGCATCAGGAGCGGCGGCTACTCGCTGGCTCTGGGGAAGGACTCAACGGCGAGCGGAACGTGCGCCGTCACCCAGACGGTGTTCATCACGCCCACCATTTACATGCCCACCCTCTCCTTCTGGTTCCGCACCCCCGGTGCAAATGGCGACGATTCCTTCGAGGTGGGTATCTACCACGGCGACCCGTGGACCTACCACGCCCTGTCCAGCGTCGAAGCGAACGACGAATGGACCCACGCCTGGCTGGACGTGTCCGCCTACACGGGGACGGCCTCCATCTCCTTCGCGTACCACCACGGGGAAGGCACGGAGGACTTCACCGTCTATCTGGACGAGGTGAGCCTGGGTCGGGCTTCGGGGGGTCC
>Ga0307380_10002450_pt1 | contig 26462 bp, 27 predicted proteins | sample UN3MG_FD_202239 | JGI IMG/M metagenome (GOLD analysis project Ga0307380, IMG submission 202239) | Soil microbial communities from Risofladan, Vaasa, Finland - UN-3 | ecosystem: Environmental > Terrestrial > Soil > Coastal area > Acid sulfate soil | place: Finland: Risofladan, Vaasa | collected... | reverse complement strand
ACCAGGGGGCAGAGGCAATGATCGATCTGGCCTTGGCCAGTGAGACCATTCTCTTCAAGTTGCACCAGGAGGATATTTATGGATACGCATTGATCAAGGAGGACCTTGGGCAAGGAGACTCCTTCATGGGGGTCATCGCCGGCCTCATATTGATTGTGGCCTTCTTCGTGGTCTATTCATCCTTCGCCCGCATGGTGCAGGAACAGCGCAGGGAGATAGGTATCCTGCGCGCCCTGGGTTACGGACGAATGAACATCCTGCTCTCCTATCTTTACTTGGCCTTGCTGGTAGGGGGCATCAGTTCCCTATTGGGCCTGGCTTTGAGCCTGCCTATAGGCCAGGCACTGTCGGATTACTACGTGGAATTAATGTTCAGCGCCCCGTCAGCAAAGATCGTCCTGGAACCTTCATATTTCATAATCGGTGGCCTCTTCGGCCCTCTCACCGCGGTCCTGGCCAGCCTGATTGCTGTCTGGGGAACGTTGCGAATGGAGCCAGAACAGGCCATCAAGGGGGCGGGACTGGTAGGGAAGAGGACCAAGGGTCGGGGCAGGATCTCCAAGCCCCGCAGGGCCAATTACATGTTATTGTACGCCGTCCGAAAGATGACCCGGCAGAAAGGCCGGACCTCCCTGTTGGTCCTGGCGGTGTCCTTCTCTGTGGTCATGGGGAGCATGAGCTTCCTTATGATAGCTAGCTTTCAGAACTCCATCGTAGCTACGGTGGAGGAGGGGGAAGGATGGGACCTGATGACCGATCTCGCCTATCCAGTCGACCGCTTCACCGCCGAGGGGCTGGGTGGACCAGGAGTGCTCCAAGTGGTCCCTGTGGCCCGTATGGCCGTGGATTGGGTGGCGGAAGAGAACGGAACTGCCGTCGCAATTGGTCTGGACTGGGAACAGGACCTCCATCGTTTTTCGCTCAGCCAAGGCATCGCCCCCGATTCTCCGGGGGAGGCCATGGTGTCCTTCTTGTTCAACAAAGATACCTCGCTGGGGGTTGGGGACCGATTATCTCTATCGACCTCCAGGGGACTGACCGAGGTGACCGTTGTAGGGGTGACCTTTGATTCCATAGGTCAGATCTTCTTTGATGGTTCGGTGGCCGAGGCCCTGTCCGATGGCCAGGTGTACAGCGGAGCGTACCTCTTGGTTGAGGAGGGGGAGCTCGACGCGGTCAAGGCCTCCCTACTGGCCTCACCGATCGTAGCCGATATTCAAGAAAGGAACAGCCTGGAATCGGGCATGCTGGACATGATGTCCAGCTATAACGAGGTGCTATACATTTTCGGCCTGATCTCGGTGCTAATATCGGCCATAGCTATTTCCAACATTGTATACGTGAGCGTACTGGAGCGGAGGGTGGAGTACGGACAGTTAAGGGCACTTGGATATCAACGGAGGGACGTAGGCCGCAGCGTGTACCTGGAGGTGGTCCTACTGGTGACCTTGGGCTCACTGATGGCCATACCCCTATTATTTGGGGTGATGGAGGGGCTCAATGAGAGCTTTCGCACCTTCTTTCCCCTGTACCGCACCATACTGCACCCGGCAGATTGGTACGGGTACGGGGTGATCGTGGGAATGACCTTCCTATTGGGCCTGATCGCCGCTTGGCCCGCCACCAGGATCATATCCGGCCTGGACCTGGCAAAGACGGTCACTGGTGGGCGCTTTGGTTGAGAAGGCGATCTGTCCACCTTTCCCAGCATGCAGGGCGGTCATCCGAGATAGAATATATAAGCGCCATGCTATCACCCTACACGCTTCGCGGGAGCAGTGACCGGCCGTGAATAGTCCTGATGACCTCAGATGCCATCCAGGGAGGATTTGATTTGAAAAGTTGGAACCCCAATATCGAGGAGATGCCACGTGCCCAGTTGGACCGTCTCCAATTGAAGTTGCTAAAGTTACAGACCAACAAGATGTACGACTTCTCTCCCTTCTATCACGAGCGCATGAGGGCGGCGGGAGTGATGCCGAGCGACATCAAAACGTTGGCTGATGTGAAGAAGCTTCCGTTCATGACCAAGAAGGACCTGCGGGATGGCTACCCGAACAAATTGTTCATGTGCGATCGTAGCGAGCTCATACGCTACCACGCTTCCTCAGGTACCACTGGGAAGCCTACCATCGTCGGCTATACCCGCAATGATCTGGAGAACTGGTCAGAATCGTTGGCCCGGGCCATGACCTCCGTAGGCCTAGGAAAGGACGATATCATCCAGGTCAGCAATACCTATGGACTGTTCTCCGGAGGGCTGGGATTCCACTACGCCATCGAGAAGATGGGGGCGGTGGTGGTGCCGGCGTCCACCGGCAACACCGAGAGACAGATCGAGCTCATACGTGATCTGGAGGTCACGGCCATTGCCGCCACTCCCTCCTACCTTATGTACCTGGGAGAGGTGGCTGCCAAGATGGGCATCGATATCAAGAAGGACACCAAACTACGCATCGGACTTCTGGGTGCGGAGCCGTGGAGCGATCGTATGCGCGATCGCATCTACGAGACCATGGGCGTCAAGGGCATAAACTGCTATGGGGCCAGCGAACTTTCCGGACCGCTGTTTTCAGAATGTTCAGAACAGCAGGGGATACACATCTGGGGAGATCTGGCATTGGTGGAGATCGTCGATCCTGACACCGGTGAGCCTTTGGGACCGGGGGAGAGAGGGGAGATGGTCATAACCATGCTGCAGAAGGAGGCGCTGCCCATCGTCCGATACCGTATGGGCGACATAACCACTCTCAACGATGAGGTCTGTGCCTGCGGCCGGACGCACCCGCGCATCAACAGGATACAAGGCCGGGTGGACGATATGATTATTATTCGCGGGATCAATGTATTCCCCTCGCAAGTGGAGCATTCATTGATGCAACACCCCGAGCTGGGCAACGAGTTCCAGCTCGTTGTGGACCGCAAGGGGCATATGGACAGCATGCTGGTGCGTGTGGAGCTGAAACCTGAGGCCTTCACGGACAACATCATCGAGCTCAACGCCCTGCGAGAAAGGATATCCAACCGGCTGAAGGGGACGCTGAACGTATCGGCCAAAGTTGAGCTGGTACAGCCTGGCACCCTTCCCCGATTCGAAGGTAAGGCCAAAAGAGTGGTGGACAAGAGGGAATACTGATGACGGATACCGATAAGTACAGGATCAAGCAACTTTCCATTTTCTCGGAGAACCGGCCCAACCGCCTGGGGGCGGTGGCCAATGTGCTGAAGGAAGGGAAGATAAACATTTTGGGCTTCAGCATCGCTGAGGGTGCTGGCTATGGCGTCATTCGCGTACTGGTCGATCGCCCAGAGGCGGCCCGGGACATGCTGACCAAAGAAGGTTTCGTCGTCAAGTTCACCGAGGTGCTGGCCATCCAGATGGAGGACAGGCCGGGCGGCCTGTTCGACCTTACGGACCACATGAAGGAGGTCAACATCGAGTACGGGTATGGATATCGCAATCCACCATTCGCAGTACTGATCGTACGGGTGGAGGACATCGAAAAGGGCATTGAGAATCTGCTCAAGGGCGGGTTGCGCCTGCTGGACAACACCACCTTCCATTGAACCGAGCTTGGTCTAAGAAATGTATTATATGCTACATGCTATCACCAGGCACGCCATGCCAGCCGGAACGTTGCCTCGTAACATTATTGTGAGGAACGCATCAAATGAGCTGGGCTTAGAAAAGCCGTATCTATTTTGATCGAGGGGATGAAGAATGGTCTACTGGAATCCTAGGATCGAGGACATGCCGGTCAACGAGCTAAAGGAAATGCAGCTCAAGCAGCTGAAGATGCTGGTCTACAAGCTCTACACCTTCTCCCCCTTCTACCGCCAAAAGATGATTGACAAGGGGGTCACGCCCGAGGACGTTCGAACACTGGCCGACGTTACGAAGCTCCCGTTCATGACCAAGAAGGACCTGCGGGACGGCTACCCGGACAAACTGTTCCTGGCCAGCTCCAGGGAGGTGGTCCGATATCACGCTTCCTCAGGTACGACCGGGAAGCCTACCATCGTCGGCTATACCCAGAACGACATACAGAATTGGTCTGAATCCGTTGCCAGAGGACTGGTCTCCGCCGGGATCAGCACCGATGACGTTTTGCAGGTCAGTTACACATACGGGCTGTTCTCCGGAGGGCTGGGCCTGCACTACGCCGCCGAGAAGGTCGGTGCCGCGGTGGTCCCTGCGTCCACTGGCAACACCGAGAGACAGATCGACCTCATACGCGACATGGGGGTGACCGCGATCGCAGCCACCCCTTCCTACCTCCTACATTTGGGAGAGGTGGCCGAAAAGATGGGCGTTTCCATAAAGAACGACACGAAGCTCCGCCTCGGCATATTGGGCGCTGAGCCCTGGTCCCAGCGCATGCGGGACCGCATGGAGGAGTGGCTTGGCATCCGGGCCATAGACATCTACGGTGCCAGCGAGCTCTCTGGACCACTATGGTGCGAGTGCAGCGAGCAGAAGGGAATACACGTGTGGAGCGATATCGCCCTGGTCGAGATCATCGACCCGGTCACCGAAGAGCCAGTAGCGCCTGGGGAAAAGGGCGAACTGGTCATCACCATGCTGCAGAAGGAGGCCTTACCGATCATACGATACCGGCTGGGAGACATCACCACTCTGCATGAGGAGGTCTGCTCCTGCGGTCGGACGCATCCACGCATCGGTCGCATCCAGGGCCGTGTGGACGATATGATCATCATACGCGGGATCAACGTTTTCCCGTCACAGGTCGAACATTGTCTGCTGACCAATCCCGAAGTGGGGAACGAGTTCCAGATCGTGGTGGACCGGAAGGGCGCTCTAGACACCATATTGGTGAGGGCCGAGCTGAGGCCAGAGGCCTTCGGTGATCGAGTGTTCGAGCTGGATGCCATCAAGGAGAGGATCACACACAAGTTGCGTGGCTCGTTGAACGTGGGTGTCTCCGTGGAGCTGGTGGAGCCGGGCTCGTTGCCGCGCTTCGAGGGCAAGGCCAAACGTGTGGTGGACAAGCGAGTGTTCTGACCTGCTAATATGTAGCATGCTAGTGTGAGGCATACTAACATGTAACAATTTATATAGAATCCAATCAATGCCCCTAGACCGCCTGAACAGGGCGAGTTATGCCTTCTGGTGCTAGTCACCGAAGGGAGAGGTTATCGATCATGTTCGGAATAGACGATCCCTGGATTTGGATGGGGTATGTGTTCGCCATCGCGCTCACGGTCGTTGCCGTGATCTACGGATGGTGGAAGTGGAACGAGGAGGTGGACTGAGATGGTCGATCAATCCATTCTGTGGTCCTTCACTGTCATCTACATGCTGGTGACCGCTTATCTGGCCTACCGGGGGTATAAGAAGACAAAATGCTGTGCCGATTACCTCCTGGCCGGCAGGAACATCCACCCAGTCGTCCTAGGGTTATCGTACGGGGCCACGTTCATCAGTACCGCGGCCATAATCGGTTTCGGAGGAGTGGCCGCCCAATTGGGCATGGGTATCATCTGGTTGACGGTGTTGAACATCGGGATCGGAGTGCTATTGGCATTCATCCTTTTTGGAAAACCCACCCGGAGGATAGGTCAGGCGCTGGGAGCTTTGACCTTCCCGGACCTTTTAGGAAAGATTTACAAATCCAGTTTCATGCAGTACAGCACCGCGATCATGCTCCTGATCGGTATGCCACTGTATTCCTCGGCGGTGCTCATCGGAGGCTCCCGTTTCATCGAGACCACTTTGGGCATACCCTTTGAGTGGGCGGTGCTCGGTCTGACCGGCATAACCGCCGCCTATGTGGTCGTGGGAGGATTGGTGGCGGTCATGTACACTGACGCTCTGCAGGGGGCCATCATGGTCTTCGGTATGAGCGCCATCATGATCCTGACCTTGGTCGCGTTGGGAGGTCTTGGCTCATTCCAAGACCTGACCAACATAGCGCACCTGGTCCCCAGCGGACTGGCTAACGCCGGCATGACCGGCTGGACCTCGTTCCCGGAACTGGGGTCTTCCCTATGGTATACCATGGTCACCACCATCATCTTGGGAGTAGGCATAGGAGTGCTGGCCCAACCACAACTGGCGGTTCGTTTCATGACCGCCAAGGACGGTCGTTCCCTGAACCGGGCCATTCCTATCGGAGCGTTGTTCATCCTCATCACCACCGGGGTCACCTATACCATGGGACCTTTGACCAACCTGTACTTCCTGGAGCACAATGGCGCTCTGGCCACCCAAGCGGTCGCCGGAGGCAACATCGATCTCATCGTTCCCACGTTCATCAATGCGGCCATGCCGGATTGGTTGGTGGTGCTGTTCATGCTGACCTTGTTGGCCGCGGCCATGTCCACCATGAGCTCTTTGTTCCATGTGATGGGGTCGGCAGCGGGACATGATATATGGGTCCATCTAAGGAAATCCAAGATCTGGCCTGAATCGATGAGGGGCAGTGACGAGGACAGGTCCAAGCTCAAGGTCAACAAGATAGGTACGGCGATCATGATCCTGATAAGTCTGGTCCTGGCCTTCATCATGCCAGGGAACATCATCGCCCGAGCCACGGCCATGTTCATGGGATTGTGCGCGGCGGCCTTCCTGCCAGCCTACAGCATGGGTGTCTTCTGTAAGAAGCCTTCCTTGTTGGCAGCGAAGATGAGCCTGGTGGTCGGCGCCATCAGCTGGTTCGTATGGACCGCCTTCGTGCACGTCAAGGAATCAAAGGAACTAGGTCTGGCCAATCTAGTGACCGGGAACGATGCGGTGTTGAGCTTCCCCTGGACGGTCATCGACCCTGTATTGATCGCTCTCCCCCTATCCGTAGCCGCACTATTGATCGGATGGTGGCTGGAAACCAGAAGAACTGTCGTCCTGGCCGATGCCTAAACCCTTTTTCTTTCATTTATTACCATGCTATACGCTAACGTGGTCCGTACTAACATGTAACATTTATATATAATCTGATGAATCTACCTTAACCGCCTCAGAAGGAGGATGGACCTTCTGACGCAAGGCGAAGGGGAGAGGGTTCAATGTTCGGTATTGATGATCCCTGGATATGGACAGGGTATATGTTCGCCATCGGGCTCACGGTCGTTGCCGTGATCTACGGATGGTGGAAGTGGAACGAGGAGGTGGACTGAGATGGTCGATCAATCCATCCTGTGGTCCTTCACTATTGTCTACATGTTGGTGATCGTCTTTCTGGCCTACAAGGGTTATAAGAAGACGAAATGCAACGCTGACTATCTGATCGCAGGCAGGAACATTCATCCGTTGATCCTCGGTCTTTCATATGGTGCTACGTTCATCAGCACCTCGGCCATAATCGGGTTCGGCGGTGTAGCTGCCCAGCTAGGTATGGGCATCATCTGGTTGACGGTGTTGAACGTCGGTGTCGGAGTATTACTGGCCTTCATCCTGTTCGGTAAGCCTACCCGGAGGATAGGTCAGGCGCTGGGAGCTTTGACCTTCCCGGACCTTTTAGGAAAGATTTACAAATCCAGTTTCATGCAGTACAGCACCGCGATCATGCTCCTGATCGGTATGCCGTTGTACTCCTCGGCGGTGCTCATCGGAGGCTCCCGTTTCATCGAGACCACTTTGGGCATACCCTTTGAGTGGGCGGTGCTCGGTCTGACCGGAATAACCGCCGCCTATGTCGTCTTAGGAGGATTGGTGGCGGTCATGTACACTGATGCCCTGCAAGGGTCTATCATGATCTTTGGTTTGAGCGCCATCATGATCCTGACCTTGGTCGCGTTGGGAGGTCTTGGCTCATTCCAAGACCTGACCAACATAGCGCACCTGGTCCCCAGCGGACTGGCTAACGCCGGCATGACCGGCTGGACCTCGTTCCCGGAGCTGGGGTCTTCCTTATGGTATACCATGGTCACCACCATCATCATGGGGGTGGGGATAGGTGTATTGGCACAACCACAACTGGCGGTTCGTTTCATGACCGCCAAGGACGGTCGTTCCCTGAACCGGGCCATCCCCATAGGAGCCGTTTTCATAACGCTTTCCACCGGAGTGGCCTTCACTATGGGCGCCCTTACCAACCTGTACTTCCTGGAGCACAATGGCGCCCTGGCCACCCAAGTGGTCCCTGGGGGTAACATAGATCTTATCATTCCCACATTCATCAATGCGGCCATGCCGGATTGGTTGGTGGTGCTGTTCATGCTGACCTTGTTGGCAGCGGCCATGTCCACCATGAGCTCTTTGTTCCACGTCATGGGTTCAGCGGCAGGGCACGACCTGTGGGTGCACCTAAGGAAGTCCAAGATCTGGCCTGAATCGATGAGGGGCAGTGACGAGGACAGGTCCAAGCTCAAGGTCAACAAGATAGGTACGGCGATCATGATCTTGGTAAGTCTGGTCCTGGCATTCATCATGCCAGGGAACATCATCGCCCGAGCCACTGCCATGTTCATGGGATTGTGCGCCGCCGCCTTCCTGCCAGCTTACACCATGGGAGTTCTCTCCAAGAGACCTTCCGTACAGGGAGCGAGGCTAAGCCTGGTGGTCGGCGCCATCAGCTGGTTCGTATGGACCGCCTTCGTGCACGTCAAGGAATCGAAGGAACTGGGGCTAGCCAATCTAGTGACCGGGGACGATGCGGTGCTAGGTTTCCCCTGGACGGTCATCGATCCATTGTTGATCGCCTTACCTTTGTCCGTGATCGCACTATTGATAGGATGGTGGCTGGAAACCAGAAGAAACACCGCTCTGGTCGAAACCTAAACCCTTTTCTCTTCCTTTTTTCTTAATATATGTTAGCGTGGACCGTACTAACATATAATATTTTTATAAACGGCAATTCCTTTCTTCACCCAGCGGGCCTGCCACCGAGCAGGGTCCGATAAAGAATAATAATGGCCAGAAAGGTGACAGGCGTGTTCGGAATAGACGACCCTCGGATCTTACTAGGATATGGCTTGACCTTGGGGCTGGGACCGTATCGGGACAGACGCCATTCATCACGAACGGCCTGAATGGTTAAAAAAAATGAGCGGGGCCTAGACCCCTTCGCATTGGTCCCCATTGTAAGCCATGTCCTCATCCTGATTTTCCAGGGGAGGAGCGATCGGGCAGTACCTCTTGTTCCATTTCTTGCATATCCAGGCCTGGAGGGTCTCCACGTCCTCCTTGCCCATGTGCTTGAACCGGCCCTGCAGCTTCAGGTACTCGGTCACTGGGGCCATCTCCTTGGGTTGGTAGGTCACCCGGGCCTCCCCATCCTCCACCTCGTAAAGGGACCACATGCCCGTTTCCACGGCCATCTTGGCCAGGTCGTAGGTGAGGGAGGGATCGCTCTTCCAGCCGGAAGGACATGGCGTCATCACGTGCAGGAAACGGAATCCCTTCAGCCTCTTGGCCTTCTCCACCTTCTGCACGAAATCGTTCATGTGGGCGATGGACAGGGTGGCGGCGTAAGCGATGTCCTGGGATGCCACCACGGACATCAAGTCCTTCTTGAACCCTTGCTTACCCTTGATCTTCTTTCCCACCGGCGTGGTGGTGGTCCACGCGCCGAAGGGCGTGGAGCCGGACCGCTGTGTTCCGGTGTTCATGTACGCCTCGTTGTCCACGCAGACGTAGATGACATCCTCGTTCCTCTCGGCTGCGCCGGATAGGGCCTGCAGACCGATATCGAACGTGCCGCCATCACCAGCGATCCCGATGACCGTGACGTCCTTGCCTTGGCGGCGGTATCCAGCCTTGATACCGGATATGACCGCCCCGGTGTTCTCGAAGGCACTGTACAAGAACGGGACGTCGAAAGCGGAATGAGGATACATTCCCCCACCGAAGACCAGCAGGCAACTGGCGGGAACGTACACCGTGGTGTTCTCCCCGAGTACCCTCATGATGTTCTTGACAGCTATGGCCACACCGCACCCAGCGCAGGCTCCTTGCCCGTTCAGGAGGTGGTCCTTCTGAGGCATGGTGCGTATGTTCAACTTCCGGTCCATCACATTTCCCCCCTTAGCCCGTGCCAAGTGCATTCCCGCACCCTCTTACCAGCAGCACTGTCCTCCAGCACCTTGAACATCTCCTTGAAGGTGGCCACTTTCAGGTCGCGCCCCCCAATGCCGGCAATGTGGTTGGTCACCGGTATTCCGCTCCCGTAGAGAGAGTTGCGCACCTCGGTGAACACCGGCCCGAAACGGTTCACTGATATGGAGCGGTCGAAGACTCCCAGGGCCTTGATACCTTTGACCGCCTCCCTGATCTCCTCGTGCGGGAAAGGCCGCATGAAACGCAGCTTGATCAGCCCCACCTTGTTTCCCTCGGCCCGCAACTCGTCCACGGCCACTCGAGCGGTGGATGTTGCAGTGCCAAGAGTGATCAGCGCCGTCTCGGCGTCCTCCATGCGGTAGGTGTCTATCAGCCCGCCATATTTCCTGCCGAAGACCTTGGCGAACTCGGCGTCGATCTCGCCGATGACCCCCCGGGCGCTGTCCATCTGACGGTCCAGCTGGTAGCGCATTTCCATGGAGTGTGCCGGGGAAACGGCGATGTTCATGCACATGGGGTCCTTGGGGTCCAGGCGGTTGAGGGGCTTGAACCGGGGAAGGAAACGGTCGACCTCATCCTGCTCAGGGACCTCGACCCGTTCCACCGTGTGGGACAGTATGAAACCGTCCAGGCAGATCATGAACGGGAGGACGACGCGGGGGTCCTCGGCGATACGATACGCCTGGACGACCATGTCCAATACCTCCTGGCTGTCCTCGGCATAGGCCTGCATCCACCCCGAGTCCCTCTCGGCCATGGAATCATTGTACTCCACCCATATACCGCTTCCAGCTCCCAGGGAGCGGTTCACGTTCACCATTACTATGGGCAGACGGACCTGTGGGGGGACGTATAGCATCTCGTGCATCAATGCCAGACCGTGAGAGGCGGTGGCCGTGAAGGTCCGCACCCCGGTGGCCGAGGCGCCGATGGCCATGCTCATGGCCGAGTGCTCGCTGTCCGCTGGTATGAAGTCCGCGTCCAGTTCTCCATCGTTTATGAAATCGGCGATCTGCTCGATTATGATTGTCTGAGGGGTGATCGGGTAGTTCGGGATCACATCTGGTCGGCATAGCATGACGCCGTACGCCGCCGCGGCGTTGCCGGTCAGCGCCTTCACCGACCTCATGCGCTCGCCCCCTTTCTGCGCATGGATATGGCCTCCTTGGGGCACACCTTGGCGCAGAGCCCGCAGCCCTTGCAATAGTCAAGGTCGAACTCCAGTCGATCCTCGTCCAAACGGCGTATGCAGCCTTCAGGGCATATGAACCAGCATCTTTGGCACTTGATGCACTTGCTCTCATCGTACACCGGGACGGAGACCCCCCAGGTGCCGGTCTTGTTCTGGGACATGCTGCCGGGCCCCACGGCCATTCCGGCCCTGGTCCCCTTGGACAGGGCCACACCCGGAGGCGTCTCCTGCCAGGTGGGCAGCCAAGCGTTCTTTTTCTGCACCCTTCTCTCACCTTTGCACGTTCCCTCGCGGGACCGCTCGTAGGCCACCTTGGCCGCCTCGGAGTTGATCCGGCCGGCCTTTTCCCCGAGCTTCTCTCCGAAACGGTTAATGATGGCCTTTTCGATCGACCCTAACGATACGAAGTCGTCGGCGCGGGCCATGGCCCCCAGGATGGAGGTGTTGACGATCGGCGCCCTAAGCAGCTCCAGCGCGATGCTGGTAGCGTCCACGCATACGCAACGGGTCACCACGCCGAGATCGATCTCCGATGGGTCCAGGCGGCTGTTCACCACCGCGCAACCTCCCTTCTTGAGACCGGCGGCCACTGGCTCGATGTCCAGGAGGGACTCGTCCATGACCACGAGCATGTCTGGCTCGGATACCTGGGTCCTATCGCATATTTTTTTATCGTCAATGCGCGCGAACGCCATGACCGGAGCGCCGCGGCGCTCGGCACCGAAATAAGGGAAGGCTTGTGCCTGCTTCCCCTCCAGTATCGCCGCCTCGGCTATGGTCTGGGCGGCCATTACCGCCCCCTGCCCGCCCCTGCCGTGAAATCGAATTTCGTACATCTCTCTCCCCTGGGTCGTTCCCCTTGTCAACTTCTAAGTTTTAAATTTTGGAATAAATGGTTTGTAAATAGTTATTAATTCACCAGGGTCAGCCAGTGCAGGTAGCGGGGATCGTTGCCCCTCGCCGCTTCAAAGAACGTCTCCTGGATGTCCTTGGTGATCGGACCGCGCTTCCCCTCACCAATGGTCCTCTCGTCCAAAGAGCGGATGGGGGTGACCTCGGCGGCGGTTCCGGTCATGAAGAACTCATCGGCCATGTATATCTCCGAGCGGGTGATCTCCTTCTCAACTATCTGATAGCCTTTGTCCTTGGCGATGACGGCGACCGAGTCCTTGGTTATGCCTTCCAGAACGCCCGCGGACAACGGAGGTGTGTATATCTTCCCCTTCTTGATCATGAAAATGTTCTCCCCCGGTCCCTCGGCGACGGTGCCGTTGGTGTTGAGCATGAGGGCCTCGTCCGCTCCGAGCTGGTTGGATTCGATCTTCGCTAGAATGGAGTTCACGTAGTTACCACAGATCTTGGCCTGCAGGGACGTCGACGTGTTCGCCGGCTTGGTCCATGAGGAGGTGATGAGCTTTGCGCCTTTCTCCATGTTCTCCTTCCCCAGATAGGTGCCCATGAACGCGCAGGCGATGGCCACGTTGACCTTGAACTTGAACGGATTGAGCACGATGCGGTTCTCATCGTTCTCGCCGTACCAGGCCAGGGGCCGGATGTAATCAGCGTTGGGGATGGTATTGCGCACCGTCAGTCGGGTGGCTTCCACCAGATCGTCCACCGAATACGGGTGGACCATGCACATGACCTTGGCCGAGTCCAGGAAGCGTTCCATGTGCTCCCTCAGTCGGAACACCGCCTTGCCTTTGGCAGTGTCGTAGATGCGGATACCCTCGAAGACCCCGCTCCCATAGTGCAATGCGTGGGTCATGAATGGGACCACCGCCTTCTCCTGCTCGATCAACCGGCCGTTCATCCAGATCATGGGCTTCTTATCCGACATGCAAACTCTCCTGAACTTAGATACCTTTACCAGACATGTAGTGGCAGAGGGCGTGCGCCTTGGTAAGACGTGGCACGCATAAAACCTTTGTGAATGATTCTATCGCGGACAATGACCGAGGCTCAAATAAACCCGTCGCATCTTCCATGAGCGATCTCCCGTACCTTGGCCTTTTCCAGTAGGAGATCGATGTCTTCCCCGCATAGCTCGCTCAGTTCCTTGCCTATGACGAGCATGCGTGCCGCAGAAAGCTCGAAACCTTTGCTCTTCATCCGTTCCACCGCTTGCATGGTGGTCTTTATCGACCGGTCGCTGACCAGATTGTCGGCGAAGCTGACCACTTTATCCTCCAACGCCACCGGCATATAGTCCCCATCGGGCAGACCCAGTTCCTTGGCCTCCTCGGAGGTGAAACCGGAGGCGATGTGCCTACTGATACAGAGGACCAAGGGTTCGGGCAGGGCGTGCTCCCGTGCTATGCGGACCCCCTCGGTCACGTGCTGCACCCCATGCGTTCGGGAGCGACCGATGTCGTGCAGGAGCGAAGCGGCGTTCACCAGCTCCAGGTCCGCTCCGCACCTCTGGGCGATGGCCATGGCCACGATGTTCACGGTGCAGACGTGGCGAACCACAACCGCTGGGAGCATTTCTTCCTGTATGATCAGGTAGCATGCCTCACTGCTTGGGTAGTTCGACGACATTCTTTCCCCTCTCGCAGGGCATCACCTTGATCAGCGCCCCCTGATATTCCTGTTCCAGCCCCTTCCCCTGGAATATGCGGTCCATAAGGATGGCCAATGCCGCCACCTCGGAATGGGGTTGATTTCCCACTGCCACGTTCAGGTCGGCGCGCTGATAGACCTCCGGTGGGACCTTTTCCGCACCGACCACTATGAGCACGTCCCCCTCCGGTATCTTGGACGCCACCTCGTCCACGGGCAGCCCATACATGGTCAGGTGCACGACCGTGCCTTGGAAATCACGCAGATAGTGGTGCCAGTTGATACCACTGATGATGGTGAAATCGCCCCCGAACCTTTTTACCACGTCCTGCACGCTCTCCTCCAGAACAGGGTCCTTGGTGGATACCAGTATGCCTTTGGCTCCGAACGCACGGGCAGTGAGGGCAACGTGGGTGGTTATTCTCTTGTCCCTCTCCGGTCGATGCCCCAACCGGAGCACGGTTATGTTTGGCACTTACTCCTTCACCAGTTCCAAACGGTGGCCTCGGTAGTCCATCTTGATCGATCTTTTGACCAGGCTCCTGAGCATGGTCGCGGTGAGACCCAGGTTCTCAGCCACATCACCGGCGAAGCGCCCTTCCTTGCCCACCTGCTCCACGATGTTCTTCTCTATCTCATCAAAATCATCGTCCGGCATCATAGCCGCATAGAGCACATCAGATATCTCATAAACAGGCCAGGATGCATTGATATGGAAAGAGTTGTAATAAGTGTGATAGGCCTTTTCAGGACGATTGCCGACTGTCGGCTGCCATCTGGTCTCCACCAACTTCATCTTCTCGAAGAACTGCAAGGCCACCTTGCCCTCGGGCCCATACTTGTCCTCCATCTCCTTGGACGTCTTCCATTCCAAGGTCACGTCCTTCAGGACATCTCTTTTGACCGGGGTATCAACTGCCCTCAGCATTGATACTAGTTCCGAGGGTTCATTGATGACCTTGATCTTATTCATACCTCCACTAATTACCTTGACGCAATAAAAACTCTACGGATTCACGCTCTTTTCAACAGATGCTTTCCGAAAGTGTCATTATTGCTTCGGTCTATACGGGCCAGGAACGTTTCGATAGGGGCGCCCTCTGATCCGCCTCAAGGCATTTTCGGAACGATGCATGCCGGGAATAACATTATATGCCTCCTTTCGATTCCTTTTCCCCATGTCCAAGTTGGTTTACCAGTGTCTGGTGTGCAACAAGGTCCATAGCACCCTTGACGCGGCCGAGAACTGCCATAAAGGGCCCATCCAGACCATCGAGAAGGGTATAACGACCTTCAGTAAGGGAAAGGGCCTTCTGGGAAACTAGAGGCCCCCGACCCACCTTCCCTTCCACTGATCTCTTTTCCGATTCAGAAGGGGAGATGGCCGAATATGAGCCCCAGCATGAGCAATGGTACCATTATCAGCACGATATCGTCGTCAAGATAGTGGAGTCTGCGGGCCTCCAGGAAGACGGCTATTGGCGTAATGAGAGTGGCGGAAAGCAACACCGGGAACGTGAGGCCGTAGAAGTATCCCAGCCCGAACAGCATGATGATGAAGTAGACCACGATGGGCAGCGTGGGGTTCATCTTGCTACCGTTCCTGCGCAGTTCCCCGACGAGAGGGTCGACCCAACCCATGGCCATGAGCACCGGAAGCGTCAGTTCGATGGGGAAGTAGAGCAGAGCGACCGTCAGACCCACAGCAGTATAGGCGGCGGCGGATGGCCGATCGAACTCGTAGGAACGCATACCAGGGACCTTGATCCGGAATATGAGGCGAAACGCCTCGAACCCCAGGACGAAAAGCATGACGAATATCAAGCCCTCGACCTTGCTCAATTCCGGTAAAACCTGATCGGGCAAGAGGTAGTAGATACAGAATAGCGGGGCGGTAAGATGCACCAACCGCCGTACCAGATGCCATTCCATGCCCCGGTTATGGGACGTGATGCAATATATCAATTGCTCAGGTGAAGGTGATCTTGGCCCACTTCCTCTCAATGCCCCGGAAGAAGTACAGGCTTAGCAGCAGAAGCACGCCGCAGACCCCGAGTATCCCGGCCATGGCCCACCATTCCCCAGATTGCAGACTGAAGGAGAGGACGGTCAGCAATATATCGGGCAACAGGGAGATGACCGTGAACTTGGTCAGGACTGTGGGGTTCAAGAAGAAGGAGTTGGCGTTGAGACCGGTCAAATAGGCCGTAGCCAGTATCATGTAGATAGAGGTACAGTAAAGGACCACCAGTGCCAACCACAGTAGCTGGACCTCACTGTTCAGCAACGATATGGCGATGACGAACAGAGTCGATACTCCGGTGGTCAGGATAAAGAAGGCCATCAATTTCGTCCTGATGATCTGCGGAACGATCACTGGCAGCGTTTCATAGTAATCGTTCAGGTCCGTGTTGGTCATCCAGGTGTACATAAGAACTCCGAAGAATCCCACCATGGCACCGTAGAACACCGCGTTGAATCCCACGGGAATGTTGAGGCCGTGGTTGATGTACCAGGTAGTGAAGCTCAGGAACACCAGTGGTACGATGTAGGCGAAGAACATCTTGGTGATCAGGCCGGAACGTCGGATGTCCACGAACTCCTTGGCCAGCAATGTAGGTGGGAGGTGAAAGATGGAGAGCCACCGCATGTGCTCGACGTACATCTCCTTGTGCTTGTTCACCGTCTCTCTCTGGTCTACCCGCACCAATACCAATGCCATCATCAGGAAGCCAACGGCCAGAAGGATCGTGATCAGCAGGTACCCCGCGGCCTCTCCCCAGACCGGGGGGAACGGTAAGGACCTCAATTGGTATCCCAGACCGGGGACGATCATTTCCAGGCCGTAGCTATGCGTTAAACCGTAGCCGGCCATGAGCACCATCAACACACCTGCGGCCAGTAGGAACAGGCGGCGGTCGATGGTATAGAGGACCGAGATGAAGAAGCTCAGTGACATGCCATAGAGGAAGGTCAATATCAGCCCCAGGAAGATCAGGGAGACGGAGATGAGCGAATAGGGGACGAGGACCGCCCCCAGAACCACACCGCCGAAGGCTGGGATCAGGATCAACGCGGCGTAGAAGATCACATCCCTCATATACATCCCAAGGAACATGCGGCGGAATGTCACAGGTAGGAGGAAAGGCATGCTGACGAGGAAGTTCTCCTTTCCATACCTACGTTCCAGATACGTCCGACCTAGAAAACCGAACGCTCCCACGCTCACCCCGTAGATGAACACGCCTGCGTAGGCCAGGGTGAGCAGGTCCACCAGGCGCATGTTCCCCATCAGGGTGTCCATGCCATATGTGAACAGGGCGCTGAAGATGAATATGTACAGCGGCAAGGAGAGGAACATCTGGCGCGACGAATACTTCGCGTGCATGCGGTACTCCTCCCGCAACATCAGTTCAAGGAGTGAGACCATTGCCCCCGCCCACCAGTCTGAGGAAGAGCGTCTCCAGGTCCTCTCCGCCTACCAGAGCGTTCGACACCGTATCATGAAGGGCGACCTTTCCATGGTCTAGTATGATCATCTCCTGCACGACCCTCTGAGCGACATCGAGGATGTGAGAGCAGAGGAACACCGTCCTGCCCTGGTCTCGCAGTTCGAAAAGATAATCCCGAAGCTTCCTTTGGTAGATCGGGTCTAGGTTGATGAACGGCTCGTCCATGAACAGCAGCTTCGGTTCGTGAATGAAGGCGGCGGCCAACATGACCTTCTGCCTCATGCCCTTGGAGAGGTCCCGGCACAGTGTCCCTTCCGCGGCATTGAGATCGAAGAACCCGAGCCAGCGATCTATCTTGGAATCCAATGATTCCACCTGATGCAGCGTCCCGGCGAAGCGCAGGAACTCGGATGCGGTCAGATACGAAGGTGGGCTTTCCACCTCGGGTACGATGCCGACGCGTCTCTTGATCTCCATGGCTTGAGTGAATGGATCCAAGCCTAGGACCTCGGCGGTTCCCGAGGAGGGCGATAATTGCCCGGTCAGTAATTTTAGAAGCGTTGATTTACCAGCACCATTGGGACCGAAGCAACCGAAGAAGACCCCTCCCTCGACCGAGAAAGTGGCCTGGTCCAAAGCGACGAAATCTCCGAACCTCTTGGTCAATCCTTCCACCACTATGGCGGGCATGCGGCCTACCATGCTGAGCAAAATATTTAACCTGTACGCGCTGGGTTGACGCAACCAAAATTCAACGAAGGCAAACTGATTTAATTATACCCAATGTTATCACGTGTCTAGCGTATGTGGGAAGATGCCGACATGAAGGGAAATAGCGTTCTTACCAGCAAGATCGAGGCTGAGGTGGAGCTTTTAGAGAGGCACGTGGTCATGTTGAATGCCATCAAGAAGCACGAACCCATCGGCATCATCCGATTGTCGGAGCTCCTTGACATTCCTCAGCACAAGGTCCGGTATTCCCTGCGCATATTGGAGCAGGAGGGTCTTATCAATCCTTCGCCCGAGGGCGCGGTCACCACCGATAAGCTCGCCGAATTCTACGAGAAGGTCGTCTCCATCCTGGAACGGATGGAGGTTACAGTAGGCAAACTGAAGGGACAGTTGGAAGAGGAATCCAAAAAAAACGCAAAGGATTAATACCTGACCCCTATTTTACGAGCCACATCAGGCCGTCGTAGCTCAGTCGGTAGAGCGTGTGACTGTTAATCACAAGGTCAGCGGTTCGAGCCCGCTCGACGGCGCCTTCTTGTTTTAAATAAAAAAAGTTTTCAGGCCCGGATCATGATTAGCATCATCTTGAAGGCCTTGACCCCATGGAGAGCGTGTGGCTGGTTTGCTGGCATGATCATCATTTCACCGGTCTTTACCAACTGCATCTTCCCAGATATGGTGATCTCCACCTCTCCGTCCAGTATCTCCACCATGGCGTCGTAGGGCGTGGTATGTTCGCTAAGCCCCTGCCCCTGATCGAAAGAGAAGACGGTGACCGTTCCAACGCTCTTGTTGATCAGGGTGCGGCTAACCACCGCACCATCCTGGAAAGCGATCAGGTCCTTGGTGACCAAGACCCTTCCCTTCAATTCCTCCTTCTTGGCTCCGTCCGGGTTCATTAGTTCCATGGCCATCAGCATTCCTCCCTAGAGCACCTTGGTCGATTCGATCGGTTTTGGCATCTTGACCACAAGGAAACGGAACTCGGAGGATGATTCATTGAACAGTCGGTGCGGTATCTTGGCCGGACTTTCGGTTATGGAATCCTTGACCACCTCGCGGACCTCGTCTCCGATCTCCACTTTGCCTACCCCCTCGAGCACGTAGAAGAACACGTTCACCGGGGTTATGTGCTTCTTGAGCGACTCCCCAGGCTTGAGAGTGATGACCACGGCCTGTCCGTGATCGTGATCGTATATCATGCGCACGCTCACCTTGTGAGGGGTGTCCTTTTCCGGGAACTCCGTGTAATTTGCCGATCTCATTTCTTCCCAACTCCTTTGGAATACCTCAATGCACCCTTGTGACAGGATTCCATGCACCTGCCGCATAGATAACATTCCGCCCCCGCCCTTTCATTGAGCACCTGAGGAGGGCAGACCTTAGAGCATTTACCGCAGTCCACGCACCCCTCCTTCCTCCTGACCCCTAGCAGGCCGTATCCTGAGAACAGTGACGATAGCGCCCCGAAGGGGCAGAACAGGCGGCAGAAGGGACGGTAGATGACGGTGGAGGCCAGTATGATCGCCAGAAAGATAATTAGAGCGGGCGTCAGCGTCAATGTGAACAGGTCTTGCAGGCCGAGCATCTTGGTCAGATTGAACGATAGGACCACCGATGTCGCCAGTATGATAACGAAGATGACCCAGCGCACCTTTATGGTGATGGAACTGGACAAACGGATCTTTTTGATAGGTGCCAGATAGGCCAGTTCTTGAATTGCCCCGGGGGGGCACACGTACCCGCAGAAGACCCGCCCTACCAGAAGGGACGATAGTATCACAACGGTGGAGACGATCATCACCATGGGCAGGTTGGGCTGCGGTATCTTCCCCAGCATCAAGGACTGCAGTTGCCATGGGAACATGGGAGCGAAATAGGCGAACCCCATTAGTACGGAGATTATCGATATCGTCCACCCCAGTTCCCTCTTCATCTTGCCACTGTAGAGCAGATAGGTCACCGATGGCACCATGATCGCGGTGTACAATATACCGATCAACATTCCGGTCTCGATCTTCAACTTCATACCTCCAAGCTTTTTCTTAGCAATTTTAATAAAGGGGCGGATTTCGCCCGAAGGTCATAGGAAAAATCAGCATGCCGCCATTCCAGAACTGCCATGCGTATGCTTCCCATGAGCATTAGAGAGAACGCTTCCCCATCGATGTCGCCAGCGAAGGAGCCATCGTGTTGTCCTTCTCGGACCAATTGACGTATCAGTGAGGCCCGTGAGGACCTCCGCAGATCGAATCTCGCCTTTACCGAGGGGAACTCACGGAAGATATCCTCCTGGAAGAGCACCGAGGTGTGCAGAGGGTTCTTCTGGAACAGCTCCAGCTGCCAGACCAACATATTCTCCAGGGCTCGCCAGGTCCCTTCCCCCTTAGGGTAGAACTGGTTCTCATCGAACACCATGCTGGCGAGCGAATCCACTATGTCCTCCTTCCCCTTGAAATGCCGGAACAGAGCTGCCTCGCTAACCCCCACGCTGTCGGCGATCTCCCGGAGCGTCAGTGAGCCTATGCCCTTCTTGTGAACGATGTTCAAAGCTGCCTCCAGGATCTGCCCTTTTCGGGTCTCGGTGTCCATCCGTGCGTTCATGTCAATTCCTTAGTTAGTTATCACTTACTAACATGAACGAACTAGGTATATTAGGTTTGGTCAGAAAAGAAGAAACATCATGCTACCAGCAGCAAACCCGTCCAGACATAGGTGTCCTTCGGGGGAAGCTCAATGGGCATGCCAGCGTTCTCCGCTGTCTGGATCACGTCTATGCCTAATGATTCCATTGACGGTCGTGCCTTGAAGGGATGTCGGCAGTCCTCTCCTTCAGAGGCGTTGCATTGTTCGCAATACGGACACGGCCCTCCGCCCAGGCCGGCAGCGAACCGGTAGCCCATGTAAAAAGCGTCCCTTTCCAGCTTGGCCATCACATCGTTGATCTTCAGTACCTGTTCCCTGGCCAGTTTCTCGCGGTCGGTCCCGGCCTCCAATGCCGCTTGAGCCACTTGCACTAAAATAGCGAATCGGTATCTGCTAAGGACCGCGGAGAACTTATCTGCCGACATGACGAAGGGAGGGCAGATGTGACTGCGGCCATAGTTTTGACATATCGGCACCTGGCATTTGAAGTTGACCCGGGGATCGACAATGACATAGGAAGTGGGTATCGGGGTAACCTTGCTCGCTCCGTATATCGTCGCGTTGGCGCAGAGTGCCTGCAAATGCTCTTCAATGTTCATGGTCCGGTCTCCGTATGTATATGCCAAGAACCGCTAAAATCCTTATCTCTCAAGCGGTCAATTTTTTATGCTCATACATTCTTTAATATTCGAGGGATAGTGTGCTTGAATCGACCTGGTTCAACGAGGCGAACAAGGATGTTCTGAACAGAGGGGAGCGCATAGGTCAGATCGCTGGAGTGATCGTCACCATACTGGTGGCGTCGTTCCTGCTGTCGCATTGGACCGGGGATACCGGTTTCTATACCACAGAGTTCAACGAATGGGATGCCCTGGTGCTTTTCGTACCATTGCTCTATGGCATACTCCCTGCGTCCTATCGCGCACTGGTCGGCCGCAAGAACGTGGTGCGGCCGGTCGACGCTCTGGGAATGGTCCTCTTCGTGATCTCCGCCACATATTTTCTGAGCGCATTCCACTTTGACATGCAGTTCTTCGCGGATCCCTTGCCGGAGTGGTTACGATTCATTATCGATTGGATAGACGAGGGCTGGGCTAGGCTATTCCTGGTGTTAGGTATCATCGGCGGTACCGCGGGTATCGTCTGGACGACCGTTTCGTACATTAAGGTCAAGGAACTGCTGTAAAAGAGGAACGGACAGGGTCATCCGCCCCTCCTTTCCCCGGTGAGCAGGAAAAGCAGGGAAAGGGCTGCGATGCTCATGACGATGCCGTAGGCGAAAGTTCCCCATGCCCCTACGGAATCCCACAGCAGACCAGCGATGATACCTCCCGGGAGCATTACCAATCCTATCCCAGTATGATAGACGCCCAAGGCGGTGCCGCGCAGGTCCTTGGGAACGACATCGATGACGAATGCTTTGAAGACGCCTTCGCTCGAGCCCTTGTATACACCGAACAGGGCGAAACCTAAGACCAGTAGTAAAAGGCCGTTCGCCGAGGCCATGACCAGGCATGTGGCAGCGAACAGGACGAACGAGAAGGCCAGGACCGGTCTCCGACCTAGCCGGTCGGATAGGATGCCTGAGGGCAGGGAGACCAGAACGAAGACCACGTTGAACAGCACGTAAAGCAGGATGGTGGTCACGGTGCTCATTCCTAACGCTTCCGATCGAAGCACGAAGAAAGCGTAGCTGATCTCTCCCGAGAAGAACAGCAGCACCACGGCGTTCAACAGCCAGAATCTTCTCCCCAGGTGTTTGGAATCCTGGACCATCCTTTTACCGGGGCGCGGGAGTTGACCGCCTACGTCCTTGATGTAGAGGACTATGACCACCACGGCCAGGGCGGCGGGGATGGTGGCGAGCAGGAAAATTAGGCGGTACGTGTCCGTGGTGATGGAAGAGGCCATCAGCAACACCGGGATGACCAGCAAGGGCCCTATGACCGCGCCGGTGGAATCCATGGCCTTATGCAATCCGTAGGCTCGGCCCAGGTACTCCGTGCTGGTGGAATCGGCGATCAGGGCGTCGCGGGGGGCGCTTCTGATCCCCTTGCCCAAGCGTTCGGTGATGCGCACCCCAAAGACCTGCCAATAGGAGGTCGCTAGGAAGAGCAACGGTTTTGCCAGCGTACTTAATCCGTAACCCCCGGTGAGGAAAGGTTTTCGTTTTCCTAAGCGGTCCGATAATCTCCCGGAAACGACCTTGAGCAACGAGGCGGTGGTCTCCGCCGCCCCTTCGATCAGACCGATGATGGCTCCGGTAGCACCGATGCCAGTGAGGAAGAGCGGAAGGATCGGAAAGATCATCTCACTGCTCATGTCGGTTAGCATGGAGACCAGACCCAGCACCAGTACGTTGACTGATATGCCGGTGAAAATGCCCTTGCGCAACCTTTGTCGTTCCGCCAAATCACCACTTCGGTGGGTATGGATGGAAATGATGATGGCAAATAACCTTCGTCCATGGATGAGAAATGAGTCGCTCCGTCATCTGGGATGAGGGGGCGTAGGAAACAACAATTTTATATTGCCCCCCGCTTTAACCTGAACCCAATAAATGGGTCCGTAGCTTAGTCCGGTGGAGCGAGCGGCTCATAACCGCTTGGTCGTCGGTTCAAATCCGACCGGGCCCATCACACTTACTAGCTTCTTCGCTTTTTACAAAAGAGGTCGTTCTTGACCTCACAGCGAGCATGGTCCTGCCCTTTCCCATTCGGACCTGGGTCTCAGACCATAAAACCATACGATCGATTCATTCGAAGTGAAAAAATCGAAACCTGTCCGATAGAACAAGGAAAGCAAGAGAAGATCATTTGCGCTTCTTTGTCGGGACCACGATGTCGTTGGTGAACGGTCTTGGAGCGTTGGCAAAGGTCTTCTCCGGACATCCTGGCTTCCTGCATCCGATTATCTTGGCCGTGTCGCCGAGAGGGCAAAAGCTCCACTTTTCGCATTTGTTCATTTTGCCACCATCGATGTGCGCTCATACGTCATTCCATCATACATATTTTCTCCGTCGATGATCAAGCTCAGCATGCCGTTCACATTCCACAAGGTGGTCGTTGACCATGCCCACGGCCTGCATGAACGCATAACATATCGTCGGCCCCACGAACTTGAACCCATCCCCCTTGAGACCTTTGCTCATGGTCTCCGCCTCCTTGGTCACTGCCGGGATGTCCCCGATCTGTACCCATTGGTTGACCATAGGGCTTCCGCCCACGAAGCTCCATAGATATGAATCCAGACTACCGTATTTCACCTGGACATCCAGTGTGCACCTGGCGTTCGTTATCGCCGCCTGTATCTTCAGTCGGTTACGAACGATGCCTTTGTCCTGCATCAGTGTCTGCACCTTATCATCATCATAGCCTGCCACGGTCCTGATGTCAAATTCGTCGAAAGCCTTGCGGAACGCGTCCCTCTTGTGCAGTATGGTCGACCAGCTCAGGCCAGCTTGGAAGCAGTCCAGGATGAGAAATTCGAACAACTTTCGATCATCGTGCAGGGGAACTCCCCACTCCTTGTCGTGATATTCGATCATCTGCGGATCGCTACCCCAAGGACACCTCTTCATCGCCTCACCGTCCTCGAACCCTTATCGAGATAGGAAGTGCGTCATTGGTTAAATCCATCTTTAACGATGTCGTTTATGGCGATATTACGATGCAAGAACGGGAAGCTTTCCTATCAAAGGAGATCCGGGATAGACTGGACCGGATCACGAACGTTCAGATGGTCCAATCGATGGGCATGAGAACCGAATCGATATCACCGGAGGGCGAGGTGAGGGTGAGCATGGATGTCAGCGACAAGATCAACGCGTTGGGGGGAGCCCACGGCGGAGCCGTTTTCACCCTGGCAGACCAGGCCTTCGCCTTGGCGTGCAATTTAGGAAAAGAGCCGCAAGTGGCGCTATGCGCCAACATCAATTACATAAAACCCGCTAAAGGAAAATTGGAGGCGGTGGCCAGGAAGATTTCCGAGACCCGAAAGACCTCCATATTTGAGGTTAAGGTCTTCGATGCCGGGGAGCTCGTCGCCCTCTTTCAGGGAACGGGGTACAAATTGAACGGAGCGGGAAAGATCGGAAAATTGGAAGAGAGTGTGCCCAAGTAAACGTCGGACCATTGATCGGTCCCTTTTCCAGTCGGTGTGAGATATTATTATTTAATAAACACCAAGGTTATTCTAACATGGGGATCGTTAATGAGGATCGAATTATTGCACGCTTCGAAATATGGGAACGGCGAAAAGGTCGCCGCCTATCTGCAAGGATTGCTGGTCGCCAAGGGCCACCAGGCAAATGTTCACCACGTTAAACAGATCAAACCGAAGGATGCCCCAGCTGCGGACCTCTACGTTTTCTGCTCACCTGCCCGAATAGGCAAGCCGATCGGTGCCATGCGACGTTTCCTCAAGAAGGTCACCCTCCCGCAGGAAGCGAAGTATGGCCTCATCGCCACTCTCGGCCAACCGAAACCGGACAAGAAGACCGGTGAGATGCCTTCGCCGGAACAGACGGAGAAGTATCAGCGTAGTCTTCCCATCATGGAAGGTCTTCTGACTGAGAAGGGAGCGGTCAAGATAGCCGAAATCAAGGTCTTCGTCGTGGATATAAAAGGTCCGTTGGAGGAAGGATGGGAGAAGAAGATGATGACATTCGCCTCCCAGCTTGGATGAAAGCCGTTCGCCTTCACATGACCGATCGGTCCTGGGTGCTTTCTGCCGATCATACGCCCGTGGACGATCACCGGTCGGATGATTTGACACTTTTACCCAAATTTCTACGATTTTTATTAATCCTGCTCGAACGGGCCTTCACCTGTTAGATTTAATATCGCATATCTATTAACCCGCCCGTTCACGGGAGAGAACTGATGGAAGAGATTATTCCCCCGGCCGGTCCTGGTAATCTTCAGGACTATCAAGACGCCTACGATGAGTTCAATTGGGCTTCCTTAGAGAAGGAGTTCGATTGGTCCCGGAGCGGAGCTTATAATATTGCTGCGGAGGCCGTAGACCGCCATGGCCGTGGATCGAAGAGAGATAAGATCGCTTTGCATTCCATTTCGGCGGGCCATGATGTGCGTTCTCTCACCTTTGGAGATGTTTCTGATCTTTCCAGCAAGTTCGCCGACGGCCTGCTCAAGCTGGGTGTACAGCGAGGCGATCGCGTCTTCATCTACCTGGACCGCACCACCGAGCTTTTCATATCATTGATAGGGATAGTCAAGATGGGGGCGATAGCCGGTCCTCTCTTCTCCGCATTGGGCCCAGAGGCGGTGAGGGACCGTATTGCGGATGGTGAGCCCAGCGTGGTCATCACCTCCCCTTATCTGTACAAGCGCATCCATCCCATCCTACGAGAGCTGTCAAAGACGCCTCGGTTCATCGTTCTGGGCGACACCACCGGTCTGGAGGGAGTGATACCTTTCACCGATGTCCTGAGCTCGGGCGACCCTGGGTTCGAGGCGGTGAACATGGGTGCGAACGATCCATATATCATCCATTACACATCCGGATCCACTGGTAAGCCCAAAGGGGTGCTCCTACCCCACAAGGCCATGCTGCAACAGTTGCTGGGGATCAAGTATGTGGCCGACCTTCGCGAAGGCGATGTTTACTGGTGCACGGCAGACCCGGGTTGGGTCACAGGAACGTCGGTGGGCATCTTCGGACCGTGGTATCATGGCAATACCATCATCTCCTACGAGGGCAGGTTCGACGCCCGTACATGGTATTCCATCATCGATCAGTTCAAGGTCAACGTCTGGTTCACCGCTCCCACCGCATTACGTATGTTGATGAAGGCCGGGGATGAGCTCGTCAAGGAGTTCGATCACTCATCGTTACGCCA
>Ga0307380_10002448_pt1 | contig 26476 bp, 21 predicted proteins | sample UN3MG_FD_202239 | JGI IMG/M metagenome (GOLD analysis project Ga0307380, IMG submission 202239) | Soil microbial communities from Risofladan, Vaasa, Finland - UN-3 | ecosystem: Environmental > Terrestrial > Soil > Coastal area > Acid sulfate soil | place: Finland: Risofladan, Vaasa | collected... | reverse complement strand
CGTCATCCAGGAACCGGTATGCCTTCTCCCCTCCCGTAAGCTCACCGCAACTAGTGATCCAGTTCTTGAAGTCGTCGCGGGCCTGGGATGTTACCCCGCCATAATGGCTTACAATTGATTGGGCCTTGCCGATGATCATTCGGACGTTCGTAGGCTTGAGATAAATCGGCCCTTCCCGCCATGTGCGCCAAATCACATATTCGTGCTGGGTTGCGATACCTTTTCGCCCCAACATGGGGTTCCTCTTGTCCCACACTATCGTCCCACCATCAGGGATGCCGAGGGCGCAGTAAAGCATATGGAGAAGTTCATGTTCATTCTCGTCGATATGGCACAAACACGATCCGTCCGCGGCGAGCAATGGAAGGCTTGTTTTTGCTCGACTCTCCATCATGGCAAGCCAACTAGAATGCTGATATTCATTCTTGTAAAGGAAGCCGCTGGTCTGGGTATTGTAAGGAGGGTCAATGTGGATACATTGGACCCGTCGACGGTGCTTCTCCAACAGCAGGTTCAGGGCCTGTAAATTCTCACTATACACCAGCAGCCCGTCGCACTTCGTGTCAACATCGTCGAAGCTGGCGAGCAACCTATCCTTGAACTCCCGGCTGAAGTGCTTCGTATCAATGACCAAGAAGGGATTGGCCTTCAGGAATTCGACCGACAAGGGCTCTGAATAGGCAGCGGAACCGGCGGGATCGCTCTTCATTTCATCAATGGCGAACAGCCGGACCCACTCCTCTCGCTGGGTATCATTGGCAGCGATCTCTGGGTATAGCTCCTCGGGCACGCGGTCGAGCGTCACGCAGTAGTTGGTCTCGACGACGAACTTCTTCTTGAGCCAGAGCTTCTTCTGAAAGTCCTCAATCTGGGCAAGGAACTCGATGATCTTGTGCGCTATCCTGCGGATGACCTTGATCTTGCTGAGGTATTGCTCGACTCGAGGCGCGGCCTCGCTCTCGATGTCGTCGAGGTGCATCACCTCATTCTTGATGTAGAAGTCGAGTTCGCGCCTCAAGAAGCCGCCCAGGTCCTTGTGGATGAAGTAGTCGAACGTGTTCCGCGCCGTGTAGTCGGCGAGGCGCTTGTCAAGAAGAGTGCGTTTCGGGTTCTTCTCCGTCGCCTTCAGTTCAGACAGACCGTTGAACCACTCCCGTCGCTCCTCGGTTAGCCATTCGCCTCGCCCGAGAAGGGCAAGAACCCTTTGGACTGCCTCGGCGTTGAGCTCGGCTTGCTTTCTGTTCTCAGGATCGGGCGCGTATTCAAAGCGGATGAAGAGCTCGCCGTCCTGTTCGCATATCGGGTCCTCGGCTGCGATAATGAACCGTCGCTCGTTGCCGCGTTGCGGCTGCTGGTTGTCCTTCTCGGTGTCTGCCTCAACTAGCTTGAAGTGGACGCGTTTCCCGGAAGACAGCTTGAACGTGTAGTCCCGGAAATACTCGGAGGTCTTAATGTAGTATTGGTCGTGGTTCGCCCAGTGGAGCTTGACCTCCTCGCCCTCGTAGGGGATGGCATAGACACCCTCCTTGTAGCGTCTGAGGCTTAGGAAGTCGCCCTGGTGGTAGTAGCGGCGGAAGAAGTTGTACAGGTGCGAATAGACCTCATTCTCAAGAGCGGCGATATCCGGCGCCTCGGCCAGTTTCTCCCGGAGCTCCTTGACCTTCGAGCTGGCATCAGGATCAACGCCAAGCGACTCAGCCTGCTTCACCGCCTCTTTCAGCTCATCCTCGATGTGAGCACGGTCGCCTGTCTGATATTCCTCGAAGGCCTGACGCACCTGGGGCAGGAGATCATCATCCAAGAAGCGCTCAATCTCATCCCGCTTCTGGTTCATGATGCGATAGATGCCAAAGTCCAGGTCCGCTTGGTCGAGCTGGAATATCTCGGCGAGCTTGGCCTTCAGATCATCGAAGCTACTCATTCAGCCTGGTCCTCGCGGGTGCTCTCCACGAGCTCGAATGAGCGCTTTAACTTGTTTTGCCAGCTGGGCTTGATCTTCCTATCGTACTGGAGGCGGCCAACGACGATGCCCGGTGCGATGCCCAATTGTCTGGCGAATGCGACAATATGTTCTTCATAGAAGCGACCTTTGCTAACAAATGACAGATACTTCGCCTCAGGTATCAGGGCATTTGCGGCGAAGTGGTTGGCCTCATCTTCCTTATCACTCGAGTCCATCTTTGTGTCATCGATAAAGAGGCTTTTCCTGTTCTTCCCATGGAGCAGGATGTGGGCTGCCTCGTGGAAGAAGGTGAACCAGAAATGATCATCTTTCTTGTAGCGGAGGCTCTGAATTATCAAGGCCTTATTGCGGTTGAGCCATCTTGTTGCTCCAGAGAGATGGGTGCCTGGGAGCTCCGCGACGAATACTAGGGCCACACCTGATTGTCGACATAGTTCCCTCATCCTGGGCTCAAAAACACTAGGGAGTTCTCGAGTCAATGCTCTAATCGCTCTCAGCGATTCCTCAAACGTGTCTCTGTCATAGGATTGGGTCGAGATGTTCTCAGCCATTAACTCCCCAATCCTGAGCCATGCCGCCACTGATTCCTTTGAGCTCTTGAAGGCGGGAGACTGTCGACAGGACACGGCCAAGATGTTGTAGCTGGCTTCCCAATTTTCGAAGCTCCCAACGCCAAGGAAACTCAAGAGACCTCTAGCTATATCGACCGTATCTCTCGACTTGGGCAAGAAGCCCCCTTTCTTCAGTTCTCTGACGGGGAATTGCTTCAACCACTGAACCGCCGCACTGAGTCGTTTGCGTTCTTCTTCCTTCGCGATATGAAGGCGATAATCCGCATCGAGGTTGTTCCAGATGTTTGCAGACATCCCAAGAACTCGCTCGAGTTGGATAGCCGTTTCAGGCGTAACCGGGGCATTTCCGCTGATGATCTGGCTAATGTGTTTGGCAGACAATCCGCAGAGCCTTGCCAGGTCAGATTGCTTCATGTTTCGAGCGGAGAGATGCTCCTTCAGTATCTTTCCAGGATGGACAGCATAATCTGGTTCATACTGATACAGTTGCAGGCTAGACATCAGTGATAATCCCTCACTTCAAGAATGATGATCTCCTTGATTTGCGCAAGATCAATCGAGCCATCCGGTTTCTCTGGCAATGCTGTTACGTTGGGTTCGAAGATCAAGCGATATGGCTGCTTCAAGTCCACCGCGTACTGTCCTTTCCTTTTTCCCGCCAATGGATGCAACCTCTCGGGTTTGATCTTCGGGACTGCCCCCAAGCATGGAGCCGCCTTTAGGACCTTCAGTCGATTCTCGATAATCTCTGCCATTTGTTTCCCGTATTCTCTACGAAGTCGCGGGTCTGAGTTAAAGACCTTTGCGAGCTTCTTCAACCTGAACTTTATGTCCATAGATTCAACAATTAAGATTACCTAATAGGTAAAGTATTTCAAGTCGTTTCGAGTCGGTGCTTCATTTTACAGACCAGCGGATGGTGAACAAGGATTCGATCGAGGTCCGCTGGGCCATTCTCTTCTCTAATGCTGAGATGAGTTTGTCGCGCTTGTCGATTATCTCATCCTCGGTGTCGAATATCTGTTGTCTCTGGCGTCGTTTTTTCTTCTCCAGTTGCCGTATCTTGTCCTGTAACTTGTGTTGCTCGTTAAGCGTTGGTGATTGTCTGGATTGTCGGTTCAGCAACTTGATCTGATTCTTCGTGTCCTTGAGATCCTTCTCAGCCGCAAACACAACGTCTTCAGCCCATTGCTCGAGACGCTCACGTTCCTCGTTGAAATATCGGCTGTTGTTCTCCACGGATAGGCTGATGGTAGACTTGGCATGTCGCTCCGCCTCTCCTTCGAGTCGGGTCCTTATACTGGGTGAGATGTTCCTTCGGGGGCCGACAGTGGCGTGGCAATTGAAGAGCTTCTCGCAGACTTCTTGGCCGAGTGCGCTGCCATCGTCACCCAAGGCTGAAAAGAGAAGATGCTCCTCAAGCTCGAAGGAATGAATGGTGAGTCGCTGGAGGTGGAGCCAGCCGGACTGCCCCTTCAAGGCTTCAACGAGGGAGATCTTGACTGGGTGATTAGAGATGTCGAATGTGAGGGAAGCCAACGGCGCCGGATAGGCTTTTGCGGTCTCGATAACGTGCTGGCCGAGGGGATGTGAGAGTCGATAAAGGAAGTCGCTTTTGACGTTTCGCTCGGTCTTAGAGATGAGATGATACGTGCCCGGCTGCGTGCCTTCCACAGGGGATCGGGACAGGTTGAAGGTGAGGTCGCTATCGTTGAAGGTTGCGAGGTCGGACAGGACGAATTTGGTGAGCGTCCAGAACAGCTTGCCTATCTGGTCCAGCTGTTGCCGGGTGCCCTCCAGATTAACACGGAGGCGCGCGTGAACTTCCTCATCAAATTGCTCCAGGAGTGTGCGCCGGGTTGCGGCGAGCTTGCTCTCGATTGTCTCCTCGAGCTGCTGACGGAGCTCTTGGAAAGCGGCTTCGATCTCCTCGGGGGTGCGGCATTGCTGGTATATGTCCAGGATGCGACGCTCAAAGTCCACGCCGGATTCAATCGCGCCCAGGACCTCGTCGGATGCGCCGAACAGGCCTCGAAAAAGGTGGAGCTTCTCGTCGAGCAGCTCGTAGACGCGTTGATCGGCAGCATTTCGTTCGTTTAGGAAGTTGATGACAACGACGTCGAACTCCTGTCCGTAGCGGTGGCATCGGCCGATGCGTTGCTCAATGCGCTGGGGGTTCCACGGGAGGTCGTAGTTGATAACCATAGAGCAGAACTGGAGGTTTATGCCTTCTGCCGCTGCTTCGGTTGCGATCATGATGCTGGCCTGGTCCCGGAAGTGTTCAATGATGGCAGTTCTGCAGTCCACCTGTCGTGAGCCGCTTGACCTTCCGGTGTTCCGATTGGCCTCGAGCCAACGTTCATAGATACTTCGGGAGTCGGGGTCGGTGTTGCTGCCGTTGAAGGTGCATACCTGTCCGGCGTACCCGTTCGATTCGAGGAAACGAGTGAGATACTCCTGGGTGCGCCTTGACTCGGTGAAGACCACGGCTTTGCGGGCTGCACCCATCTTGACCAGCTGCTTGAAGCCGACGTCGAGGGCCTTTAGCAGGGCTCGGGTCTTGGTGTCGATTCCTATGCTCTGGGCCCAGAGGATGTATCTCTCCAGTTCCTGGATTTCGGCCTCTAGCTTCTTGCGGTCGATTCTGATGGGTTCATCGTCCGAGGGCGGTGTGGCCTCTTGATCCTCCTGGTCGGTCTCTGGGAACTCATCGAGGAGATCGTCGCCGATTTCCTCGCCTTCGATGATCTTCTCGGCCAGGCTCTCTTGCTCGGGCGGTTGGCCGTCGCGAAGCTTGATCAATCGATCCTTCATGGCTTCGAGCGTCTTGGCGATGGCAATTGAGGATGAGGCGAGGAGTTTGCGGGCGATGAGAACTGTCAGGTGGCGTTGCTGGGTCGGTAGTGCATAGGTATCATCTCGCTGGAGGAAACTTGAGACGGCCTTGTATAGTCCGTGCTCCTGTTCAGAGGGTTGAAATGGGCAGGTGAGCAGCCGTCGTTCGGTGAACCGAACGTATTCCACAACTTGTCTTCGGAGTGTCCTCTTGCAGAAGGGAACCAGTCTGTTGCGCAATGCGTCAAGATCGGAGGCAACGTTTCCGTATTGGCTTCTGAATGAGCCTGGATTGCCGAACATACGTTCGTCGATCAAGGTTGATAAGCCGTAAATCTCCATAAGCGAGTTTTGTAGAGGCGTTGCTGTGACCAGTATCTTGCGCCGATTCTCGAGTGCCCATCGTATGTTCTGCCCCATCTTGTTGCTGGGCCTGTATGAATTGCGAAGCTTATGCGCCTCGTCGATGACGACCAAATCCCATTCTCGGGGACGCAGCTGGGCGCATTGGCGACTGGCGAAGTGTATAGAAGTGATCACTACTGCGTTAGCCTCGAATGGGTTGGGATTGCCCTGTGCTGTTGCGAGGCGATAGGTCTTTGCGTCCAGGATTAAGACTGGGAGGCTGAACTTCTCCTCCAGCTCCAGTCCCCACTGCTTTCGTAGCGATGCTGGGCAGATGACTAGGAGCTTTCGTTGAGATTCAGCCCAGTATTGGCAAAGGACTATCCCGGCCTCGATGGTCTTGCCGAGCCCTACTTCATCGGCGAGGAGGGTCCCCGCTGACAATGGCGATCTGATGGCGAATGCGGCGGCCTCTATCTGGTGGGGATTCAGATCGACGCACGCGTCAAAGAGTGACCTAGAGAGTCGCTCGGCACTGAAGCCACCTTGGCGGGTCAATCTATATGCGAAATACTTGGCGTGATAGGCTGTGGTCATGCCGCAGGTGCTTTCTTGGCAGACTCCCCATTTATATATGCCACGAGGGCAAATTCGTGTTACGCGACCTTGACGGTCAGGAACCGAGAAGGAACGCCTCGGCGCCTTCAGCTTCGTGCACAATACGTCGCGATGGCCCGTCTTGGGTTTAGGGATTGAAACACAAGTCTGCGGCTGAATCAAGAACCGGCAGTATGTTACGGTATTCTCCGCTCGATGGCGCAGATACAAGCCTCGGCATGCCGGTGTGATATTTGCAGGCTCAAAGATCAGATGGTCGGGTAAATCCAGCTCATTGAGGTTTGCTCTGTTCGGGCTTATCGGCGCCACGCCAACTAGAGTGCGAGAAGACCTGGATTCGGAGTGCAAATTCGAGGGGATGCGGTGAGCGGGATGTCCGATCCGAGAAATTGCGCCAGACGCCCGTAGAGACGTTTCGCCCCTTATGTGATGTCTGATACTACTCTGATAGTCAGAAGCCCGCACAACTCCGTTTCGCCCTGCCCTTGGGGTTCCGTGGTGTTCATTCTTGCCTAAGACCAAGGTCAGTGTGCCGCTATTGTGCCGTTCTTGAGTGCAATCCTGCTTTGGTAGCCTTGCCCTGAACGATACACATAACTTCGCCGACACTTCACATCAACCCCAATCTTTGTGCCGCTATTGTGCCGTTTACCTGAGCATCACAATGTAACAACAAGGCTAAACAGGGAAAGTAGGTCTTGAGAGAGTTTTCCGCGCTCAATCGCCGGAAAGCGGCTCGGAGGGGGTAGGATTCGAACCCACGGACCTTTCGGTCTGCGGTTTTCAAGACCGCCGCCTTCGACCTCTCGGCCACCCCTCCTTATCGCGCATCCAAATATAGGCTGTCTGCGAGCGGATGCAAGTCAGGTTGCGCCTCGGGTTGGCCGGTTAAACTCCTGGGGCCGGGCACGGGCGGCGTTGAGAACCTCTTGACAATTTGGGCCAATTGCGGGACTTTTCTATATGATAAGGATCACGTAGAGTGCTGAACAGCGAGGAGGTGTGACTGAATGACAAAAAGGATGTTCTCGCGTTCTGTTAGGAGTGGGACTTACAAGCTGGGCCGTTTTCTGGGCGACCTTCAGGCTTTGAGCGGCGGAAGCCCCAAGAGAATCAGCAAGCGGGTTGGTAGGCGCCTCGTCGGTCGGGCGATCGGGAAAGGTCTGAGGAAGCTCTTTCGCTGAGGGTTACAAAAGCGAGCCCGAGCGGAAATGGGCACGAGGCGTGCTTGCCGGGATGGTGGTCTGCTCGCCAGGTGTGCGCTGCCTTTCAAGAGTGCCGCAGGCTGTCCCGGACGATGACGCCGTATCTTAGGCCCCTATCCGAGACCGTCATGGCCGAAGCGCCGAATAAGGACAGTAGCTCGTGCAGTATCAGAAGCCCCGCGTCTATCACCGGCGCACGTCCCTTCGGCAACGACGGGATTTGATGCCGCTGGGCAAGCGACATCTTCCCCAGCCTGTCAATGTGCTTCAGTATGACATCCTGCGTAACCCGAACTCCTTGAACCCGCTCGGGTGCGTATGGCACGATATTGTGCTCCATCGCCACGAGTGTGGTCGCCGACCCGCCCACTGCTACTAGCAGCGGATTGACGGGGCCGCTTGTCGCCTTTTCCACGAGCTTTTCGGTCTCTGTTCCCTTCAGCTCGTCGCGAATGGCGGCCCTCAATTGTGCGGTCACGGCCAAATCGAGCGGATAGAGCGTGATGAAGCGGTCCGTTAGGGTCAGCGCTCCGAGCGGGATACTGACCGCAAGCTCCGGCGGGGTCGGCTCGCTCGCCTCTTTTGAGCTAGCGCTGCCCAGAACAAGCTCCGTGCTGCCGCCGCCCACGTCCATCACAGCAATCCGGCTGGTCGAGAGCGGAATGCCACAGGTAATGCCACAGGTCGCACCCCAGAACGTCAGCCGGGCCTCCTCGTTGCCGCTTATTACCTCTACCTCAAGGCCGGTACTCTGCCTGACTGCTGCCGCGAACTCGTCTCTGTTGGGCGCCTTCCGAAGCGCGCTCGTCCCCACAATGGAGATGCTAGCTGCGCCAACCTCCCGCAGCTTATCAACGTACTCGACCACCGCGGCCAGCGTGCGCTCGATGCTCTCCCTCCGCATCGCAGGGTCGCTCGCTGTCCCAGCGCCAAGCCCCGTGATAATGCTCTCGTTGAGAAGCTCTTGCCCCAACCCATTCACTCTCTTTTCAACTGCGAGGCAGAGCACGGAGCCCGTCCCGATGTCTATCGCGCCAAGAACTTCCGCCACGCTCATAAAATCCCCTCGGTCAAACCTAGTGCTGAGACCCAAAAACCTGCTGGCAGCATCTGTTATTGAAAACTCCCGCGTCTTATGCAACGTCCACCGCCGTCGATGACCACCACGTTTACGCCCACCTTGTTTGGCGAAAGCCAGACGCCGGCCACCGATATAACCGCCCTTCCGATGCTCTCCGAATCGCCGATGCTCTTGGCCACGATGCTTTGAGGCGCAACAACGCCCGTTGAGCCGATCTCTTGGCCTTTTCTGAGCCTGATCTCGATCTCCTGAACACCCATCTTGAATACCGCCGAGCCAGGCCGGGCGTCCATCACTCCAATGAGGACGAAGGAGGCGCCCAAAATGGGACCTATCTCGCGCTGTGCTCCGATGCGGACCATGCCTCGCCGAAGCGCTTGCCACGTCTGCTGTGACGGTCGCCCATTGACGCAGATGATAACGATGGACCCGTGGGGGTTGGAGTTGAGAAAGTCCCTGAGCGAGCCAGCAGGGGGCAGCTCGGAACTAACTTGGGGTGCCTCTTCGGACACGTCCAACTCTCGGCAAGCCCCGGGCAGAAAGTCCGTTAGCTGAAGTATGCCTATAACGAGGACTATGACGGCTAAAAAGACCCATGCAGCGGCGCCAGCGATGCGGCTGCTAATGTTCATTCTCCAAGCTGCGAAGCAGTGCCTCGATGCGCTCGTCTTCGCCGAAGAGGCGCCTCGCGTCGATGAGCGTGCGCTGGGCATTCCCGGTCTCACCCAGCGTCGTATAGACTCGTGCAAGGTCGAGCTGCAGCTGAAGGTCCTGAACGTTCTCGAGGCAGTGCACAAGGGCATCCCTAGCCTCTGAAAACCTGGCCATCCTCTCGAGCATGACGACCAAATTGTGGCAGGCACCCTTCATCCCAGGGGCTATCCCGAGCGCGTTCTTGTAGGCGCTCAGCGCGAGAGCGGGCTTGCCCAAGTGTTCGTAAACAGCTCCCATATTGAAGTAAGCTTGAGCATAGTCAGGATCGAGAGAAAGAACACGTTTCCAAAGCCCGATCGCCTCGTCCGTCCTGCCCTTGTAGGAGTAAAGCGCCCCGAGGTTGAAGATCGAATGGCGGTCGTTAGGGTTGTACTTGAGGCTCTTCAGGCTCTCGTCGATGGCATCGTCGAGTTTGCCCATGTTGCGGAGGCATACCGAGGCGAGGTAGTGGTTCAGGAAGTTGGAGTTGCAGAACTCGGCCGCCTTCTGAAACTGGGCCGCCGCCTGCTCGTATTCGGCCTTGTTCTTAAGCAAGATGCCTCTGGATTGATGATATTCTGAGATGAGTTCGGAGGCGGAGAGTTGAAGGATTGCGAGCACGAGGGCCGCGATCAGTAGCGCTGGTGCGGAGCGGCGGTGGGGGTTCTTGCTGGCGATCGCTGCTCCAGTTTCGAGACGTATCGGCGCAGCCACAAGTCCGCAATAGACCCAGAACATCATGAGCGTTACTGGAAGATGAGCTGGGAAGCTGAAGATTGAGTGGACGAGCATGGCCAGCTGCCCAACTAAGACGGCCTGAAGCATGAGTTTATCTCTGCGAGCCTGGGCATTTCTTGCTGCGCTCGCGCCCGCCCTGAAGAACGATACAATGAGAAATAGGAAGGCAACTGTGCCATAAACACCAAGCTCCGCCGTGGTCTGGAGGTACTCGTTGTGTGCGTGTTGAACCTTCTTGAACCGGCCCGTTATTCGGTGTTCTTCCGGAGAGCGGTATTCCGGGTAGCGCATCTCATAATTGGCTAGCCCCACTCCCAAGGGCCGCTCCGCGATCATCGATATGGTTGACCTCCAGGTCAGCAGCCGGAACTGTATGGGCTTGTCGTTGAAGTTGATCATCGAGGCGGCCTTGTCGATGACGAGCGACCTTGTTGAGGGACTTGCGATGATTAGCGCCACGACGGCACAGACCAACGGCAGCACGACGACGATCGCCTTTCGCGACCGCCTCGGGCCTTTGGAGCGACTGAGCGCTGGGAGAACGAACGCCCAGACCGCCCAGAAAAACGAACCCACGAAGCAGCCGGTCCAGGCGCCCCTGCTTGCGGTTATTATGAGGTAATAAAGCTGAACGGACAGGCTCACCGAGTATGCAACAGTTACCCATGCCCGGCTTGCCGAGGCCAAGACCGCAAGCGTCGCCGGGATGGCCATTATGATGAATGCTGCCGCGAAGTTGTTGTGGCCGATGGTGGAAGGTGTTTGCAGCTCGCCATACGAATCGGGGATACGTCTCTGGCCGAAAAGCCCATAATACTGGATGATGCCAAGCAGGGCCACCAGGGTGCTGGCGATGATAATGGCCACGAGAACCTTGCGGAGATCAAGCCCCGTCTGCACCAGCGTCTTGCAGGCGAGCATGAGCGCCAACATGTAGAGCAGATTGACGGCGCTCCGCGCGGCCCAGGGCCTGTTCTGTGCGAACAGGACCGAGACGAAGCCACAGGCCACAAACACGAGCGCGGGAACCATCATGGGTCCTGTGAAAAAAACCTCCCTTATAGTCCTTCTGAAAACAAGCGCCGCCGCCAGGAGAAACGGCACCAGGAGTTGGAGGATGGCCCACTTGATCTGGCTATACCTGTCTAAGGTAAGAGGCGTGAACGCCAGTGGGACAGCCAATAGCATTAGGAGCAGGATGTTCTGCCCGGCGAGCATAGAGAGACTGCGAGCCGGCTTCTTTCGGCGCTTAATCCGCCCGCCTCGCAAGTCGTCTTTCACTCTTGATGTCCGAGCCAATCCTTATCACCTAGGTCGCAAGGGTGGCCGTCGCGATAATAGGCCTGGTTTGCGTAGTAGGCGAGATTCTCGAGGTAGATAGTGAAATCCACATTATGCACGAAGATGCCTTGGGGAACATCGATATGAGTGGGTGCGAAGTTCAATATCGCTTTTATGCCCGCCTGCGCGATCGTGTCGGCCGCATCCTGTGCGCTCGACGCGGGCACAGCGATTATCCCAAGTTCTATGCATCTTTCGTTGACTAATCGAGGCAGATCATCGACATGGAATACCTCAAGTCCAGAATCTCGCTTCGCTGCCGTGGCTTCAGGATATTTGTCAACAATGGCAGCCACTCGGAACGCGCTTTCGGCAAGACCCTTATGCCTCGACAGGGCGATACCTAGTCTCCCGGCGCCCACGATGGCCACGTTCCACGTTCTCTTCAGCCCAAGCTTCTGAAGCAGAGCTTCTCTCAGCCCCTTGACATAGTACCCAACCCCGGCTTTGCCAAATGCGCCAAATAGCCCCAGGTCCTTGCGCACGAGCGCAGCGCTGATCGAGAACTTGCCGGCAAGCTCCCTCGAAGAGATGGTTTCCCTACCCTCGGCTTCCAAGTCTGCCAAATGCCTGACATAGAGGGAAGCCCTAAAGAGCGTAAGAGATGAGACACCGTGGCCGACAGATTTGCCTCGCTCCCGCGCGCTTTGGCCGTGCGCCTTGATCCTTTTCACGTTAGCGCCGTCGGGTCGCCCGACTCATGTCATTTTTCCTCCCTTGCTCGCGCGACTCTAGCCAACAACTCGGTCGATTGCCTCAGGCAAGAAATCGAGAATGTCAGAAGCCACCAGGCTCGCCTCGCCAAGAGACTCGACAGCCACGTCGCCGGCTAGTCCGTGAAGATAGGCGCCAAGCTTGGCAGCCTCGAGCGGTGGGGCACCCTGCCCGGCGAAGGCCGCGACAAGCCCCGTCAGAACATCCCCCGTCCCGCCGCTCGCCATGCCCGGATTGCCTGTCATGTTGATGAATGCAGTCCCATCGGGAGCCGCAACGATGCTTCTCGCTCCCTTGAGCAACAGAAACACGCCCAAAGAGCGTGCAGACTCGCGAGCAGCCCCCAAGCGGTCCTTCAGAATGTCCGACATGGCCCTTCCGCTGAGCCGCGAGAGCTCCTTCGGATGAGGCGTTACAATGACGGGCGCATCTAGCCCTTTCAGCAGATCGGCCTTCCCGGCCAGAGCGTTGATGCCGTCTGCGTCGAGAACTATCGGGACGGCTTCTATCCTCGGGAGCAGCTGACAGACGAACTCAACCGTCTCGGGCGCTGTCCCAAGTCCCGGGCCGACAGCGATAGCGGTGATTCTGAGCCTCTCGATTGCTTGTAGTATCTGATCGGTAGCGGCAGGAGAGATACCGCCAGCCTTCCCCTCTGCCACCGGAATTGTCATTGCCTCGGTGGTCTTCACCTCCATAATCGCGCTCAACGAGGCGGGAATAGCGGCCGTGCAAAGCCCGGCCCCGGCCCTCATCGCGGCCTCAGCTGCGAGCGCAACCGCTCCGGTCTTGCCGGTCGAGCCGCCAACGATCAGGACGTGTCCAAACGTTCCCTTGTGTGTATCTGGCTTGCGCAAGAATATGCCCAGGTCGAGCTCATCCGCGTCCATGCGATAGGTCTTAACGTTGCTCTTGGCGACGGTCTCGGGCGGGATGCCGATGTCTGCGACGACAAGCTCGCCGACAAACTCGGCGCCCGGATAGAGCAGCTGGCCGACCTTGGGCAGCCCGAAGGTTACGGTGGTGGCCGCCCTGACCACGCTCCCCAGCAGTTGCGGAGTGTCGGACGAGAGCCCTGAAGGCATATCGACCGAGACCACGTAGCCCGGCATGCTGTTGACCATCTCGATGACCTCACCAAAGATGCCAGAAGCGCCACGCGTAAGCCCAGTCCCCAGCATCGCATCCACAATAATATCGCAGGAGAAAAGAGTATCAGTGAACTTCCGGAAACTCGCCAGACCAGGGGCAAAATCAACCGAGACACCGATGCGACGAAGTATCTCGAGGTTCAGCCTCGCGTCGCCCTTGATATCGTCCAGATTCGCCAGAACGATGGTCCTAGTCGGGACGCCCATCCCATTGAGCCAGCGGCTCACAACGAAGCCGTCACCCCCGTTGTTGCCCTTCCCGCAAAGGACGACGACCTGCCTCGTGCTAATGTCCCCGAAACGGCGCTTCAGGTGCTCAACGACGCTCCTGCCGGCGTTCTCCATCAGGACCGGCCCCGGGATACCCAAAACCTCGATCGCATCACGGTCGAGCGCTTGCATCTCGGCGGCTGTTACGACTTCCATCTGTCTCCCTCTAAGGTCTTTTGATGGGCAAAGCCTACGTGCATAGGCTGCCCTTTGTCAAATCCCACTGGAGAGCGGCGAGCTGCATCTTAGTGCGGCCGCAGTCGCTCTGACCCGCGATGTAGGTGTTTTCAAAGCAAACGCCCGCGAACACATCGGCTGCACCACGAAGACGTTTCTCTGGCCGATCTCCACGTGAAACCGCTCCGCGAATCCATTCCGCGAGAAGTCGAAGGTTGCGGGGTGCGGCGTGACCGGTATAGGCTGTGCGCGATTTCTAATCAACAAAGATAGGGGAATCAGATTGCGGTTTAGGGACAGGATTGCGCTTCTGCTTGCTGGTCGAATGGGAAGAAAGATGACGCCGGCGAGGCGCGAGGCGTTCTTTGGACTTCGGACGTTCTCGCTGTCGGATTTTGTGCTCTTTCCGGCGTCGGTGCCTTCCTCGAAGCGGCTTGTGAAGGAGTTTCCGTTCTCAATTCGCTCCGGCAGGACGCGAAAGGTCTTCTGCCGGGGCAAGTTCGTCAGCGTTGTTGAGAGCGGCATCGGAGCGCCGTCGGTCGAGCTCGTGGGCAATCTTGTCTGCAAGGGGGGAGCAAAGGTGCTTCTGCGGGTGGATTTCTGCGGAGCGCTATCTCCGGATGTAGCTGTTGGGGACATTTTTATCGCCTCGGCAGCGAGGAGTTTCGACCAAGTAGCCCGGCACTACTACGGTCAGGCGCAAGTCCCGGCGGACAGCGGACTTCTTGCGCTTTTTACGGAACGGCTTCGGCCAATGGCCCAGAGAGCGGGCATCCCGCTTCACGTTGGCCAGGTCTGCACCGTTGACCTCTTCTTCGCGCAGACGGACGAGATGCTTCGCAAGTGGGCAGAGTCCGGCGAGGCAGTGGATATGGAGACTGCCGCTGTTTATGCGATCGCCAAGAGCTATAACGTTGCGGCGCTTGCGGTTATGGTCGTGACGGACAACAAGCTCTTAGGCCACCTGCCTTATTCGGCCGATGCCGAGAAGCTCAAAAAGATCGTAGCCGGCCACGGCCTCTTGACCAGAGCGGTGAGGGAGATGACGCCGTCTTTAGTCGAGCTAGCGCGATCACGCGGGGGCAAGCCTGCATTGTAGGTAACGTTGCGTCTGTCCATGGGGCAGGGGAGGCGGCTCGCCTTCCCAGTCCACCCGAATGAATTCGGGTGTTAGGATAATGAGAGCCGTCTATATCACCGCATTGAAACGCGGTGATTCATAGAAAGGAGCCGTCCGGCCTGAGCGACCTCACCGCCCGGCGCAGGCGATGGCCATGCGAGAAGGCTATCCTTGCCCCAACCCCATCTTGAGATGGGGGATCGGGTTGCGAGGCCAGCCCTGGCAGCGCTACTCCTCGTCGTCCTCCCAGCCGGCGTGCCTTTCCCTGTGCCAAGACCTGAAGGTGAGGACCAGCGCCAAGACGAAGAATAGGACCACCGAACCAAGACCGATGCCGACAAGCTGGCCGCTTGTGTAGCCCCCGTAGCCCTTTTGGAAAATATCGATCACGCCCACGATCGTGAAACAGAAGAGTATGGCCGGTATGACGATTCTCACCACCCAGACCCACCATGCCCCTATCTTGCGGTCCGAGACCCGGTTGATGTGCATCCTTAGGAATTGTGCGCCTCGAGCAGTTTTCCCCTTTACTGTGCCCCGTATCAGCCAGCCAAACACTATGCACTCCACAATCGCCAACGGAACAGCGCCATAGTGCATGACGAAATGATCGACGATGTCCAACCAGTAAAGCCCAGCCCCGGTGCAATAGATCAGTCCGCCCAAGAAACCGATTCCGCAAAGAAGTGTTACGGCCGACTTCCGGGAGATGCCGAACTTATCCATCAGCCCGGAGCCAAAGCCTTCGACGATAGAGATTGAGGAGGATAGCCCCGCAACCAAAAGGCACGTGAAGAACAGAACGGCGAACAGATGAGGCGCAAAGGGCATCAGGCTGATCGCCTTTGGAAAGACCACGAACGCAAGTGTGGGACCCGAGGTAACCACCTCGCTGGCGGGCTTGCCGGTGGCAGTGGCCATGTAGCCGAGCGTCCCGAAAACTGCAAACGCCATAAAGAGCGAGAAGCCGCTGTTCGTCAAAGCAGTTATCGCTGCGTTGCCAGTGAGGTTAGCCCTCTTGGGTAGATAGCTCGCGTAGGCGATCATGATCCCGAAGCCCACACCAATCGAGAAGAACACCTGGCAGAATGCGTCCCGCCAAACCTGAAACTCACCAAGCTTGCCGAAATCCGGAGTCAAATACCACTTGATCCCAGTCATCGCTCCGGGCAGTGTAACGCCTCGAATGACCAAGATCACGGTCAGCACGAGTAGAAGCGGCATGAAGACCTTGCAGGCTATCTCGATGCCTCGTTGCACGCCCTTGAAAGTGATGAACCAGTTCAGGGCCCATACGACCGCAAGCGCTATAACTATGTGCCACTGGATGGAGCCCAATTCCCAGGGGCCCTTGGTGATGTTGAGGAACTCTGACATAAAGAACTTGTCCGGGTCAGCGCCCCACTTTAAGGAGTAGGAGTAGGTGAGGAAGTTGGCGCACCAGGCCAGAACGACGGCGTAGTAAATGAGAATGCCGAACATCGCGATGTTGATGGTCATCCAGCCGACCCACTCCCAGCCCTTGCCGACTTGCTTGTAGGCGACAGGCGCCGAGCCGCGCGTCCTATGGCCGACCGCATACTCGAGCAGAAGAAGCGAAATACCTGCGACCACGAGCGCCGTCAGATATGGGATGAGAAACGCCCCACCACCGTTCTTGTAGCAGACGTAGTTGAACCGCCAGATGTTGCCCAGACCGATTGCCGAGCCGATCGACGCCAGCAGAAAACCCGTTCTACTCTTCCATCTCTCTCGTGTATCCGCCAAACATCGCTCCTTTCTCAATGGTATCCCTTAGCGTGTAGGGGCGGGGCTTGTCTCCGCCCGTTGTGCTCAGGGCCCGATCCTTAACGCGCTACCCGTATAACCATTTATAGAACTCATGTTCAGTCACGCAGTCTGGGTTTTCTCGATCCATATCCCACAATCTGGGGTTGTTGGAGATGTACTCCCGGATGCGGAACAGCTCTTTTTCGTTCCGTATAAACCTTTCGTAATAGTTGCGCTGCCATAGCCGGCGCTTCACTGGTTCCCAACCTCGCTGCTTAACGCCTTGAGATACTTCACAGTAGTGATCGACTTGAATGCACAGATGATGTCGCCTAGGCGTGGTTCAGACAACCGTTGATGCGTGTGGGGGTGCAAGAAAACTACGCCGTGGAAGTGATTCGGCATAACAACGAGAACATCAGGCTGTGCGCGACAGAATCGACTGGAAAGCCCTCGCCACTCTGAGGCAATCATGTCGATCATACCGGAGTCATCCAGAATGCAGCAGCGTTCTTCGGTACAGACCGTTATGAAATACGCTCCTCCCCTTCCGTAGTCAAATCCGCGCAGTCGGATTGAACGCCGCGTCATCTTGCAGGGGCCCCGGTCGTTCGCGCTCACAAGCCCTCAGCCGTTTGAGGTCGGGCAAACACAAGGCCTGCCCCCACAAAGGTCCTGTCCATCTATGTTCCAAGCTCGGATGAATCGCCGCTACGCAAATCGCCCAGATGCGCGACTTCTCCTATTCGCTCTTAGCCTCGCCCTGCTCTTTCAGTAACTCCGCAAACTTGATGAACGGCTTGAACAGGTCGATCGGGATCGGGAATACGATCGTCGAGTTGTTCTCAGCCGCCACCTCGGTCAGCGTCTGCAAGTAGCGCATTTGAAGCGCCATGGGATGCTTGCCTATTATGGTTGCGGCATCAGCGAGCCTCGCGGCCGCCTGGTATTCGCCCTCCGCATTGATGACCTTGGCCCTTCTCTCTCGCTCCGCCTCGGCCTGCCTTGCTATGGCGCGCTTCATCTCGGTTGGCAGATCGACGTGCTTGATCTCAACCTTGGCCACCTTGATGCCCCAGGGGTCGGTGTCGGCATCGAGAATCGTCTGAAGGTCGGTGTTGATCCTGGTTCTATCAGATAGAAGGGTGTCGAGGTCCGCTTGCCCAAGAACGCTCCTCAACGTGGTCTGGGCAAGCTGCGACGTCGCGTATTGATAGTCCTCGACCTTCACGATGGCATTGCTTGGTTCCATGACCCTGAAATAGACGACGGCGTTTACGGTTATGGAGATGTTGTCTTTTGTGATGACGTCCTGCGGCGGGACATCCATAGCCACGAGCCTCAGATCGACCCTCACCATCCTGTCGATCGGCTTGAACAGGAAAAAGAGCCCCGGGCCCTTGGGCCTGTCCAGAAGACGTCCCAATCGAAAGATGACGCCTCGCTCATACTCGCTGAGTATCTTGATACAGCTGAGAACATAAAGGACAACCAGAATTAGGATGATCAGCAAGAAAGCCATACAAATACCCTCCTAAGCATTCAACGTTAGAAGAATCATCAGACAACGGCTCTCAAGGATACGAGCTCACCGCACAAAGTCAAGATAACCAACAGAAGAGTTTCCCCATGCTGTTTTTGGATTGGCTCATGGCAGCCTTTTGGTTTTATGGGGCTTCACACCGGCTGCGCGTTGCTCTTTTTAGGACATAACCCCCGCAGCAAATCCCCGCAAGGGGGTTAACGTGAATAGCCCCACGTGTAACGTGGGGAATCCGTGCCAGCTGACAACCCTCTCCCCCAAAGGCAAAGCATGTATGACTTGAATCCGAACTGAGGGCTATGTATCCTAAAGTCAGTCTTTGAGAATCTTCAGGGAGTAGAGCGCTGTATGAGGTTACGGTCTAGGTTGGTTGACAGCGAAATTGTGACGCTGGGAAGTCCGCCGCGGCAGCTTTGGATGCGCTTGGCTGGCAAGCGGCCTCACGCAAAGATAAGGTCCATTACTGCGCGGCGAAGCGAGATCGTGGCGAGTTGTTAGGGATGTGGGCCGACACGAAGCGGACTTTGCTCCCGGACCTTTACTCAGGGAAAGACACCGTTGTCCAGAACGCAGTGTACACATTCATTGCGTTAGGGAAAGAAGAGGTCATCCCTGAGCTCATCGACACATTGAGACGACAGGGGAACAAAAACATGGCAGAGACCTACTTGCACTGCGGCGACACGCGGCTCAGCGACGCAGCAAGGGATGGGCACGCGGGAGGGGGTATGCGATCGTTAGCCGGACGGGCTCTGGCCCGGTGCGTTGGGGCTCGTGGTAGTAGCGGAAAGGGGAATCGAAGCGTGCCTGGGGCCGTCAGTGTCGGACAGACGATTGGGATTTGCTCAGGGTCCCCGATTGGCGCCGCAGACGCCTAACCTCACGAGAACTCGAAATAACCCTCGCGGTAGTCAATCACGTTTCTGAAGTGCCTCAGAAAACTCAGGCCCAGAAGCCCTCGAATCCCCGCCAATTCAGGTATGTCATGGCAGATGACTTCCACCTCGCTCGCTTCCACATCTCCCAGAGCTATCCTCGCAACGCACAACTTCGGAACCTCGATGACGCCGTTGGCCGTAATGATCTCCTGACGGTCGGGCACTGTCGCTGGATCATAGCCGATGGCCTTGAGGTCAGACCAAGAAACGGCAGTAAACACGGCACCGGTATCAACGATCATGTCGATCTTCAGAAAGCCTTTAGGTCCGACGATCTTAACATTCCTCGCGACCAGAGGGATACTAGCTGGAAAGCGCATGGGCCTGTCCGTCAGAAGATCGCCGCGTAGCCCTCGGGCACAGGTGGACCGGCAAAAGTGATGTAAAGGCCAGTCAGCCCAAGCTCCAGGAGCTCCTTGTCAAAGGCCCGACGGTTGCTGTTGTGCAGGACTACCTCGCCCTCGGGGTCTTCGACCTCCTCCAACTCACGAAAGGCAATCCACTCTCCCTGATATAGCGTCCTTGCTTCTGCAAGCTTCATGTTATTCGCCTCGCACCTTAAATCAGCCCGCAAATCCTTGGTCAATGCAGTTTCTCAATATACGGTTAGCGCAACCGATTCTGCAATTGATTTGCGCAACGGCGCCATCGGAAGCCACTGTGACTCTGTCGCCTTGTCTGCGTTGAGACGAGGCCGCCGCTGCAATGTCCGTGCGCTTTCCCAATGCAGAAGCTGATGGTATCTTTGATACGCTCGCTCAGCATGAGCGTGCTAATAGTGCTTTTTCGATGCAGAGCAACGACGCCTAGCAGTGTGCGGTTAGCTTAATTGACGGATTGGACCTAAACTGACAGGAGGGCATGGTCAATGGGTTATCGAGCGAGGACCTATCTTGCATGTTATCTGGCTATCTTCGTCTGCTTGTCTGTGGGGGCAGTGACGAATGCTTCCGAGGCGATCATCATCGACCACAACTGCATCGATCTGTATGCCGTCCCGTCCGACTGGATAAACGAGGCGCAGGACGCCATCAAGCTACACTACGGCCACACGTCGCACGGGTCGCAGCTCGTAACGGGGCTTCAGAGGATCGAGAATGATGACAGGAGCTTCGCAGTAGCCATGAGCACTAATGGCCTGCCGGAGATCGAGGGGGCTCTGTGTATGTACCATCCCAGCAACGATCCGTCCCAATACTACGCCAACACACAGGGCATTCTGGACAGCAACCCCCAAATGAACTACTCGATGTTTGGCTGGTGCTGCCAGGCCACGGACAGCGACTGGCAGGACATTCTGAACGAGTATCTCGACAGAATGCAGGCGTTCGAGGCAGCAAACCCCGACGTAACATTCATATACATGACTGGAAACGCTCAAGCAACGGGCGAAAGCGGCTACAACCGCTATCGGTTCAACGAGCAGGTCCGCCAGTTCTGCCTCGACAATAACAAGGTCCTGTTCGATTTTGGGGACCTGGACTGCTGGTTCGACGGCGAGCTGCACAGTTATGAGTATGACGGCACTATGATCCCGTCGGAGCACCCGCATTTCAATGGGAGCGAGGCGGGACACACCACTTATGAAAGCTGCGAACAGAAGGGCCGCGCGTTCTGGTGGATGATGGCGCGCCTCGCCGGCTGGGACCCCAACGCACAGGGGCCTTACATCAACCTTCACGCCAACGGCGAGCCGGAATTCCTCGCCATAAGCTGCGATGAGACAGTAACCGTTACGCTCAATCTGGGCGACAACGGATACTCTACTCCGCCTTACGAGGTCTGGATAGCCGCCGAGACGCCTTTTGGTTGGTTCTCGTATGTCTATCCGACCGGCTGGCAGCCGGGACTTGCGCGAACGATTGACTTCGAGGAGGATGGCATGGTTGACGTGGCCGACTTCCCTGTCTTCGAGGGCTGCCTCGGCGCGCCGGGCGACTACACCTTCTACGGCGCCCTCGACACGAGCCTCGACGGTGCGCCAGGCGACATCGACCTCTGGGACTTCGTCACGGTTCAGAGTGCGGTGGAGTGAGAGAGGTGTGGGACGAGCTTTCCAGCCTGCCAATAAGGGACAATAGGTCAAAGGAGAACGACCGATTCGTGTAGGGGCAGGCCTTGTGTCTGCCCTTGATAGTCGTCGTCTAATTGCTGATGTAAGGCGTTTCCAAATCTGCCTTCGATGCAGATGAGAGGGTATACATCGCCCGGCTTCAGCCGAGGCGATCCCTTGGGCTGCCATTTCATTAACCCCCATCTTCAGATGGGCGGATTGACGATACGCGACGACGCACCCTCTTCCCCCAAGACCGCCGCCGCACACAGACTCTGAAACGCTTGCCCAACGCTTCTCATTTCGTTATTCTCCTGTTCCCAAAAGGAGATCGAAATGGCGAGTGACGAATACTATTAGATGATCGGGAGTAGAAAACGTGGCCAGAACAAAGGGCAAAGAAGACAAGATCACAGACATGGCCAGGCTCGTCCGCGAAGGCGCAGTGGAGGAAAGGCTTAACCTTGCAGGGGCAGATGACGTTCAGGCCCTTATTAGCCTGGGGTGGCAGCTTAATTCTGAAGGCGCTCACGACCTTGCGGACAGGGTATTCACAAGGGCAACGGAACTAAGCCCTGACCTCGCGGAAGCCTGGCTCGGTCGTGGGGTTGCACTCGGTAATCTGGGCCGACATGAGGAGGCCCTGGCGGGCTTCCATAAGGCTTCGGAGCTCGACCCAAACGACCCCAAAGCACCGTACGGCAAAGGCCTTGCTCTCGCCAAGCTTGGCCGGTATGAAGGGGCGCTCGCGCCCTACGACAAGGCTTTACGGCTCGACCCGAACAACGCCAAAGCACGGTACCGCAAAGGCCTTGCTCTCGCCAAGCTTGGCCGGTATGAAGAGGCGCTCGCGGCTTTGGACGAGGCCTTAAAGGTCGACCCGAATCTGGAGGAGGCATGGTGCAACAAGGCTGCCGCACTCGGTATTCTCGGGCGGTATGAACAGGCGCTCGCGGCTGTCGACAAGGCTTTGGAGCTCGACCCGAATGACGCCAAAGCATGGTCCAACAAGGGCAATGCTCTGAACAATCTCGGCCGGCATGAAGATGCGCTCGCGGCCCACCATAAGGCTTTGGAGCTCGACCCGAATGACGCCAAGGCATGGTGCAACAAGGGGGTTGGACTGGGTAATCTCGGCCGACATGAAGATGCGCTCTCGGCTTTCGACAAGGCTTTACAGGTCGACCGGAACTTGGCCGAGGCATGGTACAACAAGGGGACTACACTGCATAGCCTGGGTCGGGATCAACATGCGCTCTTGGCTTTCGACAACGCTTTGCAGCTCGACCCGAACAACGCGAAAGCATGGTCCAACAAGGGCGTTGCACTGCATAATCTGGGCCGCTATGAAGATGCGCTCGCGGCCCACGGCAAGGCTTTAGAGCTCGACCGGAACGATGCGAAAGGATGGTCTAATAAGGGCATTGCTCTGGGCAATCTTGGCCGGTATGAGGAGGCGCTCGGGGCCCACGACAAGGCTTTGCAGCTCGACCCGAACCTAGCCGAGGCATGGTACAACAAGGCCGTTGCACTGCACAATGTTGGCGGGTATGAAGAGGCGCTCGCGGCCTTCCATAAGGCTTTGCAGCTCGACCCGAACCTGGCCGATGCACGGCACAATAAGGGCGTCACTCTCGAGAAGCTTGGCAGGTATGAAGATGCCCTCGCAGCCTCGGATGAAGCTCTGGAACTTGACCCGAACGACGGCAAGGCATGGTACGGTAAGGGCGTTGCACTACATAATCTGGGCCGCTATGAAGAGGCGCTCGCCGCCTTCGATAGGGCTCTGCAGCTCGACCCGAACGACGCGAAGGCATTGTTCAACAAGGGCGTTGCACTACATAATCTCGGCCGTTATGAAGAGGCGCTGGCGGCCTACGACAAGGCGTTGGAGCTCGACCCGAACCTCGCCGATGCACGGTACAACAAGGGCGTTGCGCTGGGCTCGACCCACCAATATCGGGAGGCAGAAGGGTGCTTCTCGCGGGCGGCAAGCGCGTATCAGGAAAGAGGGGAGAGGGGCAACGCCCGAGACGCGACCAGGCAGGCAAGATTGGCCCGCAATGGACACCAGTTGATGGAGATGCTCCACCCAGTTGACGAGGATTTCATGGCTTCGCTGAAAACCCCATCTCTGGCAGAGCTGGCACATCGAGCCGCGTCCTGCGTGACGGCAATCAACGGTGTCGGCAGGGCATTTCGGAGGAAGAGAATACCGGGTGACGCGGGTTCCCTGCTCAGGAGCAAACAGGCGTGCTTCGGAGCGCTTCTGGACGCAGTGTCCTTCAGAAAGCTGAAAGCCAAGGCACTGGGAAAGGCAAAGGCGGTCTTCAAGGAGCAGGGGCTGGTCGAATTCGTATTTGCGCTAGAGGATATTCGCGCGCTCGGCCATAAGCTCGAGATGTATCGCCCTGGACCGGTAGAACGGATCCCCGAAAAGGAGCAAAGGGCCCTTCTGATGTCTCTACGTGGTGTACAAATGCTCGACGGGGACTTGAGCCGAGAAATGATGGCGACGTTCAACGGGGAGCCTCGCCCGGCTGAACCGTCAGCACTCAAGGAGCGCGTTGAGATAAAGTCAGTTTACATCGCGGATAGACAAGCGAACTGGGTGAGGGTTTGCGTTGTGCAGCTCGACTTCGAGGTTACAAGGACTTTCCCATACGTATTGACTGACAAATGTAAGCGAGGACTAAAGAAGAAGGTCCTTGACTCCCTCCAAACAGCGGCGGAGGAAAAGGTAAATGTCATCTGTTTTCCGGAGCTGAGTTTTGCAGGGGAGTGGATTGAAGAAGTCAAGTTGATGTCAGGGGATATGCTAGTCGTGTGCGGAACGTATTACGATGCGAACCGGCGCAATGTCTGTGAAATCGTGATTGGAGGAAAGAGCTATCCATACGCCAAATGCCATCCCTCTGTGCTGGAGGATAAGGCCCCGTTCGACATGGTCCCTGGCCGGACTATTCCCCTTTTTCAGACACGGTTCGGGAAAGTCCTCGTTGCGATTTGCAGAGACTTCAACGACGAGCTACATCAGATAAGCGAACTAGAGCCGGACCTAGTCCTCAGCCCACGATGGGACCCGGATCGAGATCACCATTTCCAGCAATTGGCCAGCATAGGCATCGCCAAGTCCGACTCCTCGCGAAGCCGAACATTCACGCTCTTCGCAAATCCGGTGGAGGTTGAAACCATTACGAGAAAGGGAGGAGGAGGCGGGTCCTGCATAATCGGATCGGATTTGCCCTATTCCAATGACTTCTACATACAGAACGGCTTCCGACCGAAAGACGGCGTCGAGCACAAGCTCTTCGAGGCCAAGGGCGAGATGATGATAATTACCAGCCTCTTGCTCGGGGACCGAACTGGCGAAAGATCGAAAATCGGCAACTGGTATAGACACGACGGCACCTCCTGGAAGAAGCTGAGCGGAGAAGAGATGAGGATCTGGCTTTGAGGCGAAGACAGGTTGAGAGATGAAGATCAAAGTCGTAGTGCATGAGGCGGAGGAGGGCGGGTTCTGGGCGGAGGTTCCAGCGATTCCCGGATGCGCAACCCAGGGCGAGACGCTCGAAGACTTGCTGAGCAACGTTCGGGAGGCGATCGAGGGCTGCCTGTCGGTAGAGGTTGAGGCGCCAGTTTCCGAGGCGAGTGCCCGAGCTGTTGAAATCGCCCTATGAAGGCGGCATCGGGCAAGGATCTATCCTAGGCTCACGAAAACAGCCCCTCCACGCTCAAATATCTTTGGCCGGTGTCCGCGAAGACGCACACGATCAGTTTGCCTTCGTTCTTCGGACGCTTGGCGACCTCAAGCGCGGCGTGGGCGACTGCGCCGGATGAGATGCCGACCAGGACGCCCTCCTTGCGAGCAATTGCGCGGCAGGACTCGAAGGCCTCCTGTTCGCTCACCAAGTAGATCTCATCTATGATGTCCCGGTCCAGCGTCTCAGGAAAAAAGCCCGGCGCTGTGCCCATCATCCGGTGAGGCCGGAATAGCCCCTGCGAGATGTAGGGCGATTCCTTTGGCTCGACGGCGATGAGCTGCACATTCTCCTTCCTCTCCTTCAGATAGCGCCCTGCTCCACATATCGTCCCGCCGGTCCCCAGTCCCGCGACCAGGATATCGACTCGGCCATCGGTGTCCGCCCAAATCTCAGGCCCCGTGTTCTCATAGTGCGCCTTGGGGTTGGACGGGTTGACGTGCTGGCCAACGTAGAAGTACTCGGGATGCTCCGCGAGCATCTCCTTGAGCTTGCGCCTCGCCCCCTCAGTGCCCTGCGAGGCAGGCGTCAGAATCAGTTCGGCGCCGAACGCCTTGAGCACCTTTCGACGCTCCAGGCTCTGGATTTCGGACATGACCAGGATGGCTCTGTAGCCCTTGATGGCGGCAATGAAAGCCACAGCCATTCCGGTATTACCGCTCGTCATCTCGATCAGGACGTCGCCGGGCTTAAGAAGCCCCGCTCGCTCGGCGTCCTCGATGATCTGAAGCACCGGCCGGTCTTTGATGCTCAGCGGATTCATGAACTCGCATTTGGCGTATATCTCGTGCTCCGGAGCCAGGCGAGCAAGTTGCAGAAGAGGCGTTTTGCCGATCAATTCCAGAATGCTGCGATGGCATCTCATAGAATTTCCCTAGTTGATAGCATATCTTGAAGCTAAAATAGTACTGTAAGAGAACAGGTCGAGACTAACACGCATGGGTTGTCAAGTGGTAGATGCCAAACACCCATGTCAGACGGTATATATAAACGATAATTGAAGACTAATCGAGGAGTAGGCCTTTGGAATATCCGAAGTTGAGGGCGGTTGAGGCGTTTCCTGTGGAACAGGAGGGCCAGCGGCTGATGTGCCTGCGGGACCCGGCGAACATGGCCCGGGATGTCGTGTTGCTCTCGCCCGAGGCTTTCAACATAGTGCGGATGTTTGACGGCTCAAACTCGGTCGTTGACATCCAGGCGGCCTACATGCGCCGCACTGGGAGCCTTCTTTACAGCGACAAGGTCAAAGAGCTCGTTAAGAGGCTGGACGAGGCGCACATGCTGCAAAGCGCCTCGTTTGAGCTGTATAAGAATGGCGTTGAGGACGAGTTCATCGCGGCCGAGGTGCGGAGGAGCTTTCATGCGGGGAGGAGCTATCCCGCCGATGCCGAGGGAGTTGAATGCATGTTGTCGAGCGTCTTCCTGGGAGAGGGCGGCCCCGGGGAGATACCGAAGATCGGCGCCGGCGAGCGCCTCAAGGGCGCTGTTCTGCCGCACATCGACCTCGAGCGAGGCGGGCGGTGCTACGCCAGGGGCTGGCATGCGGCGGCGGCCGGCTGTCGGGCGAGGCGGTTTATCGTGATTGGGA
>Ga0307380_10002446_pt1 | contig 26482 bp, 21 predicted proteins | sample UN3MG_FD_202239 | JGI IMG/M metagenome (GOLD analysis project Ga0307380, IMG submission 202239) | Soil microbial communities from Risofladan, Vaasa, Finland - UN-3 | ecosystem: Environmental > Terrestrial > Soil > Coastal area > Acid sulfate soil | place: Finland: Risofladan, Vaasa | collected... | reverse complement strand
ACACCTGGGCCTCAAAGCACCGGCCCGGAAACCGAAAAGGAAGAAGACGCCCGAACCCGACCTGTTCGACCGGGACGCTTGAGGCGCGGGGCACGACTTTCCCTCCGGCATCAGCACGGTCCCCGGGCTGTCACCCCTCTATAAAGCCAGGTTTGTCAAGCATGAGTTTTCCCCAAACAGGTGGGGTGTTTAGAAGCGGTCTCATAATCGGCGGGAAAGAGTCGACCTCGGCGATGGACAACCCCGGCGCGGTTATGAAACCAATCCTGGCGGAAGTTGGGCGCGGACAATGGGCAAATTCCCGACCAATTTTTGTTGACACCCCTCAGCGCCGGTCTATAATCGTCCCGCTTTTATCTTTCGTTGTGGGGGGGACTTATGGCGCCAGGGGGTGGGGAGAAATAAGCCACCGGCGGTCGAGCCCCGGGTCGCTAGAGGCCCGCACGGGGTCGGCAGAGCCGCCAACCGGAACTCGCCCTGGGCTAAAAGGGAGATACAAGATGCCGATGGGAACCGCCCGACGCTGCCGCGCGTTACCAGGAACCTGGTTGCTCGCCTTAGCCTTGTTCGCCTTGCTGGCGCCGATCGGCCGCGCCGGCGCCCAGGAAGACGCCGCTTCGGAACTGGAGGAGTTGTTCGGCCTGGCCGAGGAGGCGCCTGAAGAAGAGGCGGCGAAAGAAGAGGTCCCGGCAGAGGAAGCCGCCGCTGAAGAAGCCGCCGAAGCCGAAGTGCCCACCACACCCGCCGAGGAGGAAGCCGCCGCCACCGGATACGGCGCCGCCGGCCTGCCGATCAGCGTCGCGGGCGCCGAGTTGCAGAACAACTGGCGGTGGATGGTCCATTATTTCAAGTTGGCGCGGTTCGATCTGGCGGCCGACTGGGGCGCGCGCGTCCTGGCAGCCGATCCGGATGGCAAGATGGTCCTGGCGCTGGCCGAATCGCCGTCCACCGGCTATGACCTGCTTGTCAAGATGGCGCGCGTCGAGGAGATGAGCGACGTGGCGGCGCGCCTGCTTTCCCTGGCCGACGACGGCGCCCGGATGAAGCGGACCGACAGCGCCCGCATCCAGGCCAACCTGATGCGCCTCGGTGAAGGGCCGCGACCGTATTATCTGGCTATGAAAGAACTGAAGGACAGCGGCCCGTACGTCGTGCCGCACGCCCTGGCGATTCTTGAGGACCCCGGCCGAAAGGAACTGGTGCCGTTCGTTATCAAAGCGCTGTCGGAACTCGGTCGGCCGGTCGTCCTGCCGCTCGTCGCGGCGCTGGATACACCCAACCGGAACCTCAAGCAGACCATTGTGGGGGTCCTCGGCCGGCTCGGGTACCCATACGCCTTGCCGGCGCTCAAGGCGATGATTGAGAACCCGGAGGCGGGCGACACCCTGAAGGCCGCCGCGAGCAGTGCCTTTGTGGACATCGCCGGCAAGAACCTCCTAAGCGTCCCCGCCAAGACGCTCTACCTGGACCTCGCGGAGAAATACTACTACGGTAAGATCGTCACAGCGGACGCGCGGGCGCCGACCTGCGACCTGTTCGACTGGGTCAAGGGGACGGGGCTACTTTACCGGGCGGCGCCGAGCAAGGCGGTCAACGAGATCCTGGCGTCGCGGGCGTGCTCGGACGCGCTGAAATCCGACCCCGGAGCGCTCGAAGCCGTGGCCCTTTGGGTCTCGGCGCTGATGCAGATGGAGGCGGAACTGGGGGATAAGACGGCCCGCGAGGCCGACCCGTTCCTGCCCGACGATATGCCGTCGGTTGACTTCTTCGCCCGCGCGGTCGGCCAACAGCACCTGTATCGGGTGCTGGACCGGGCGATTCAGGACCGCAACACGGCCGTCGTGGTCCGCGCGTGCCAGGCGCTGGAGGCCGTCGCGAACGAGGAGTTCCTGGCGCTCTACGGCCAGGCGGACGTCGGAAGCCCCCTCGTGATGGCCCTGACGTATGCGGACCAGCGGGCGCGTTTCGCCGCCGCGTTTGCGCTGGCCGACATCCAGCCCACCAAGCCCTTTACCGGCGCCGGAAAGGTCGTGCCGGTCCTGACCGAAGCGCTGAACCTGGAGGCCCGAAAGAGCATCCTCCTCATCGAACCCGAGGCGGACACGCGGAATCGGCTTCAGGCGGCCTTGAGGGAGACCGGATGGAACGTCGCCACGGCCACCGCCGGTAACGACGGCCTGGCGACTGCCCGCACCATGCCGCGCGTCGATGCCGTCGTCGTCTCCAGCCGCACCCAGAACGTCAGCCACGCCGACGTGGTCAGCCTCCTTCGTAGCGACTATACGACCGCCGTCACGCCCATCGTCGTCCTCTCCTGGCCCGAGGATCCGGTCAAGGCCTCCTGGCTGGAGTCGAACATTGCATACGTCAAGGCCGTCGAGCCGAGCATCAAGGCCGACGCGCTCGAGGAGGCGATTGACGAGTTGAAGAAGGCGGCCGGGTCGATGGTTCTGGATGTGGATGCGTCGCGGCAGGCGAGCCTGCGTGCGGCTCGGATTCTGAAGGAGATTGCCATCGGCAGCCGCATCTACTCGGCCCGCCGGGCGCGGCAGTCGCTGCTGGAGAGCCTGGCAGTCGGCCGGCCCGACGAACTGGTCATCGCCGTGCTGGGAGCCCTGGCGGAGATTGCGGACGGCGAAATCACCCAGGCCATGGCCAACGTGGGAATCAACAAAGAGCGCTCCCAGCCGGTTCGCGTGGCGGCGTTTGAGTCGCTGGCGCGCGCGGCCCGGTTCGTGGGCAACAAACTCACCGCCGACCAGATTGCGGCGATTCAGACTCTGGCCACCGACCCGGACGACGCGCTGCGCGACGCCGCCGGCGAGGCGCTGGGCGGCCTGGACCTCGACGCTGCCGAAGGCGCCAAACTCATCCTCCAGCACGGCAGTAACTGAGTGACGCGGTAAAGCAGTGACGGGGTGACGCAGCAACGTAGTGACGAAGTGACGCGGTGAATTCAGCGCGGCTCGTGCGGGCCGCGCTTTTTCTTAGAGCCTATCGAATAGCCCGTTCAGCCTCGCGACGAACGGCATCTTGATAGAGGCTCTAGAATCCCGTCCACAGATACATGACTTTGGGCGAGGCCAGGGCGGCGAGTCTCTCCGGCGTCATGTTCATCATCCGCTCGGCCTTGGCCGACAGGCCCAGAAGCCGGCCGAAGTTGAACGGTTCGACGTACTCGACGACGCGGGCCTTGTCCACGCCGGCCGCCTCCTTGGCGATCTCGACGGCCCGCTCGAAGTAGCCCACTTCGTCCACGAGGCCCACCTCGCGGGCCTCCGGGGCCATGAAGATTCGCCCGGTCGCAAGTTCCAGCACCCGGTCGCGGTCCATGGCCCGCCCCTCGGCCACCACGTCCACGAACCGATCGTATCCCGGCACGAGGAGCGTCTCCATCAGGTATCCGCGCTGCTCCTCGCTCAAGTCCGTGTCGCCGAACATGTTGGGCCAGTCCTTCCGCTCACCCATCTTCAGCGTCACGGGCGTGATGCCGAGTTTGTCCGTCATCAAGGTGCGGAGGAAGAAGAACTGGGCGACGACGCCGATGGAGCCCGTGATTGTGGTCGGCTGGGCGACGATGGTGTCGGCGGCGCACGCGACGTAGTATCCGCCGGAGGCCGCCACCGAATCCATCGCTACGACGACCGGTTTGCCTCGGTCCGCCAGCCGCGTCTTGACCTGGTGATGGAGCGCGTCGCTGGCCGTCAGGCCGCCGCCCGGCGAGTCAATCAGCAGGATGACGGCCTTGACGTTGTTGTCCTCGGCGGCCCGCCGGGTTTGCTTGTCGAGGCTCGTGACCATCTCTTCGTCTATGATTCCTTCGAGGCGGATGACGGCGACCTTGGTGGACGCGGGCCCTTTCTGAATCACCAATTCCTGAATCGGTGCTTCGCCGATGCCGCCCACCATCAGCGAGGACACCAGGCCAATGACCGTCACCAACAGGACCACGTTGACCAGGACCGACAGAAGGAGCAGAATCGTGGCCAAGACCGCCCAAATGCTCCTTCGCCGGCGTGGCGGCGCGACGGCCGGCGGCGGGATGTTCCGGCCGAATCCGGAGACCTGTTCGCCCGGAAAGGGAGGCGGCCCCCACGGCCCGCCTGGCCCCTGTGGGGAAGACCCCTCACGGGGCGGCTGACCACTCAGTCCGTCGTTCATCGTGACCTCCCTCCGAAAATAGTCCGATTGGATTCTAGGCCGTCCGTGGAAGGCCGTCAACGCCAAAAAGCGGCCGACCGAATGGGGTTGACCGGCGGGGCAAGGCGGGCTAGAATCCGTCCGGTCGGTGGCGGCGTAGCCAAGTGGACTAAGGCGACGGATTGCAAATCCGTTATTCGCGGGTTCGAATCCCGCCGCCGCCTCCAAGAGGACCAAAAAGCGCGAACGCGCCGATTCGGCGGTCGCCACGCCTGAGGGTTTGAGACCCGGCGAGACTCCCGCAAAGAATCCTTGCATTTCCGGATTTTTTCGGTGCACTTTTGGTGGCGGAGCCTGTTTAATTAGTGAACTGGGCGGCGTTACGTTTTCTTCCTGGAAAAAGTTGGTCAACCTGAGGGGGAGAGAGGGAGCCAGGCGATGGATCGGCGCGAGTTTGTGAAGAGTTCACTGGTGGGGGCCGGCGCAGCGGCGGGCCTATCGTCTGGCGGTCTGCCGGCGGCAGCGGCGGAAAAGCCCCAAGCGACCGCCGTCCTGAAACTGTGCAGCCAGGACAGCCGCATCCCCGGCAAGAGCCTCAAAGAGAAGGCCGAGAACCTCTTGAAATGGGGCGGTGTGGGCCTGGAGTTGGGCGCTATAGACGTCAACCGCGCCAAACAGGCCAGAAAGGAACTCGAGGGAACCGGCGCCGGCATCGCCGCCCTATGCTACGGCTACATCCCGCTCATCGACCCCGACGAGGAAAAGCGAAGGAAGGGCGTCGAGAGCCTCAAGAAAGCGCTCGAGGCCGCCGGCGAGGCCGGGTCCACCGGCGTCATTTTCGTTCCGGCGTTCAACCAGAACCCGCAACTCCCTTTTGCCGAAGGACGCAAGGTGCTGGTCGGCCTGCTGCCGGCCGTGGGGGAATACGCCGTGAAGTGTGGCACGCGGGTCCTGCTGGAGCCGCTTAACAGGGGCGAGGCCCGATTCCTGAACCAACTCGCCGTTGCCGCCTCGATCTGTCGTGACTGCAAGAGCGACGGCATTGACATGATGGGCGACTTCTACCACATGTTCATCGAGGAGACGAGCGACGAGGGCGCATTCCTGTCAGCGGGCAAGTATCTCCACCACGTCCACCTGGCGAGCCGGCAGCGGAACCTCCCCGGTCAGGACGAGCGAAGTTTCGTGGACGGCTTCCGCGGACTCAAGCGAATCGGATACCAGGACTATTGCAGCCTCGAGTGCGGCTGCAAGGGCGACCCGATGGTCGAGATTCCGAAATCGTTCGCGTTTCTGAAGAGCGAGTGGAAAAAGGCGACGGTGTAACAGCCGCCGTCCGCCACACAGAAGGAAGACGAGAGAGGAGATGACCCATGAAGATGCACAAGCAGAAATCCAGAGGGTGTAGCCGGAGCGAGGTTTCGCGCCGGGAATTTTTGAAGACATCGGCGGCCATGTCGGCCGCCGCCCTGGTATCGGGCCTCGGCACGAGCCACATCTACGCCGCCGGTTCGGACACGATCAAGGTCGGTCTAATCGGGTGCGGGGGTCGCGGCAACGGGGCGATCCGGGACTTCCTCAACGCCGCCAAGCAGTGCAACGCCGCCGCCAAGGTCGTCGCCTTCGGCGACCTGTGGGGGGACCGCGCCAAGGGCTCGATGAACAATCTGAAGAAGGACCAGAACTTCAGCGCCATGGTAGACGCCCCCGAGGAGGCGTGCTTCGGCGGGTTCGACAATTACGAGAAGGTCATCGCGAGCGGCGTCGACGCCATCGTCACCGCCGCCCCTCCGGGCTTCCGGCCCTATCACGTCCCCGCCGCCATCGCCGCCGGCAAGCACGTGTTCATGGAGAAGCCCGTCTGCGTGGATCCGTGGGGCTACCGCGAGATGATCAAGGCCCACGAGATGGCCACGCAGAAGAAACTCACGGTCGTCGCCGGCACCCAGCGGCGCCACTCCAACCGGTACCGGGCCACCCTGGAGCAGATCCGCAACGGCCGGATAGGCAAGGTCGTCGGCGGCCAATTCTACTGGATGGGCGGGCCGGTCACGCACAACCGGCCGCGCGGGCCGAACATGTCCGACATCGAGTGGCAGATCATGAACTGGTACGCCTGGTGCTGGACCTGTGGCGACCACATCGTCGAGCAGCACGTCCACAACATCGACATCATGCTGTGGGCCCTTGGGTCGCCGCCGGAGAAGTGCGTGGCCGTCGGCGGCCGCCAGGCCCGCCAGGAGCCGGGCAACATCTGGGACCACTTCGCCGTCGAGTACGAGTTCCCCGGCGGCGTCCGCTGCGCCAGTTACTGCTCGCACTGGCCCAAGAGCGCCGACCGCGTCAGCGAACGCGTCGTCGGCGAGAAGGGTTTCTCCAACTGCAACGGCGACATCTCCGGCGAGACGAAATGGAACTACCAGGGCCAGGAACCCAACCCCTACGTCCAGGAACATGTGGACTTCATCGCGAGCATCAAGGGCGACGGCCCGCATTACAACGAGACCAAGCAGGTGGCCGAGTCGACCATGACGGCCGTCATGGGCCGGATGAGCGCCTACACCGGCCGCGAGATCTCCTGGAAGTGGGCCACTCAATCTTCGAAACTGAAACTGGGTCCGGAGAACATGCACTTGTTCGGCCCGTTCGAGCCGCCGCCCGTCGCGGTGCCGGGAAAGACCGAACTCGTCTGAGGGCACCAAGCCGGTCCGCCTCGGCGGACCCGGTGAGAATTCAGGACCTATCAGGGAGGCGACTTGTTCCGTCAACGATTGCGCCTCTGGTTTTGCGTGGAAGGAGACAAGCGTTACCTGAGCCATCATGACATGATGCGGCTTTGGGAGCGGGTGCTTCGGCGCGCGGGGCTGCCGCTTCGGATGAGCCAGGGCTTCAACCCGCGGCCCAAGATGTCGCTGCCGGAACCACGCAGCGTCGGTATTGCCTCAGAGGCCGAACTCCTGGAGTTCGAACTGGCCGACTGGGTCAATCCCGACGCCGTCCTAAGCGTCGTGCGTGACCAGGTTCCGGAGGAGATCGAGGTCGTCGATCTGGATCTGGTTCGCCCCACCGACAAGGCCCATCCCATGAGCGTCGAATACACGGCGCGCCTGCCGGCGCCCGTCGAGGACCTTGGCCGGCGGGTGGAGCACCTGCTCGCCCGGTCCGAAGCGCCGGTCACCCGCCACCGCCCGAGCGGCGACAAGCACCTCGACGCCCGGCCGTTCATCGAGTCGCTGGAAGCGAACGGTCAGTCGCTGCGCATGGTGGTTCGAACGGGACCGGGGGGGACGGTGCGGCCCGACGAGGTGCTGCGCCTACTGGGCCTGGATGCCGAGACAATTGCCCGGGCCGACCTTCGCCGCGTGGCGATTCGCCTCGCCTGAGGTGCGGGTCTCCGCAGGCGACTCGCTGGGGCGAGCGGCCCGCTGCAGGGAAAACTCACGGGAAAGGACGACACCCGGATGTCCAAAGAAATGCTGATTAATGTTCTGGAAGGGGAAGAGTGCCGCATCGCCATTGTGTCCGATGGCACGCTCGAAGAGTTGTACCTGGAGCGCAGCAGCGCGGCCCGGCATGTGGGCAACATCTACAAGGGACGCATCAACAACACCGAGCCGAGCATCCAGGCCGCCTTCGTGGACATCGGGATGCCAAAGAACGGCTTCCTCCACGTTAGCGATGTGATTCCGTCGTCCTACCCGAAGCGGGTGAAGAACTCCGGCAAAGACGGCCAGAAGAAAAGGCGTTCGAACTGGCGCCCGCCCATCCAGGACATTTTCAAGCCGGGCGATGAGATCATCGTCCAGATGACTAAGGAGGGGATCGGGACCAAGGGCCCGGCACTGACGACCGCGCTTAGCATCCCGGGGCGGTATCTGGTGCTGATGCCCTCGCTGGCGCGTCTGGGCGTATCGCGCAAGATCGAGGACGAAGCAACCCGCCGCCAGTTGCGAGAACTGCTGGCCACCCTCGACCCGCCGAAGGGCATGGGCTTCATCGTGCGGACGGCCGGCCAGGGCCGCGGCAAGCGGGAATTGCGCCGCGACATGAATTACCTGCTCAGGCTGTGGAAAGTCGTTCAGTCGCGCGCCCAAAGCGCCAAGGCGCCAGCCGAAATCTTCCGCGAATCCGATCTCGTCGTCCGGACGCTACGGGACATCTTCACGCCCGACATCAGCACCGTCTGGGTCGATTCCGAACCGGTGCTGAAGCGGGTCCGCGAGTTCATGAAAATCGCCATCCCGCGCCAGGCCGGCCGCGCGAAACTTCACACCGGCAGCGTTCCCCTGTTTCACAAGTATGGCGCGGAGGAGGCCATCGAACAGGTTTACAGCCGGATCGTGACCCTGCCGAAGGGCGGGACGATCGTCATCGATCAGACCGAAGCGCTGGTGGCCATAGACGTCAACTCCGGCAAGTTCCGCCACGGAAAGGACGCCGAGGAGTCGGCCCACCAACTGAACGTGCTGGCCACCAAGGAGATCGTCCGCCAGGTCCGCCTGCGCGACCTGGGCGGCGTCCTGATCATCGATTTCGTCGACATGCAAAAGCCCGAGAACCGGCACCACGTCGAAAAGGTGCTGCGCGACGCCATGAAGAACGACCGCGCCCGACACCGCATGCTCCGCATGAGCAAGTTCGGCATCGTCGAGATGACCCGTCAGCGCATGAGGCCGAGCCTCGAGGGCACGACCTACACAGGCTGCCCTTACTGCAAGGGCACAGGCATCGTCAAGGCACCCGAATCCATGGCGCTGGATGTCATGCGGACCGTGCGATTGTTAATCAACCGGAACGAGGTGGCCGCCCTTGAAGTGAGCCTCCATCCCAAAGTGGCCGAGTATCTCACCAACGTGAAGCGCGACGCCATCTCGCAGATCGAGAACGACCTGCGCAAACGCATCCGCATCCTGACCAACGCCCGGGCGAGCATCGACGAGGCGTCATACCGCTGTCTGGACAACCAGGGCGTGGAAGTCCGGGCCGAACCCCGAGGAAGGAAAGGGGCCTGAGCCCTTCCCCACTTTTCCTTCTCGGGGCATGAGCCCATGTGCCCATCGCGCGATACGTTCAACAAGCCCTGGACCGTGAACGCTCGATTCTCTCCCACAATTCGCCATTCACAGCCGAGCAACGCGAGACGGCCGGATGGGCGACGTTCACGATGGTTCCCGCTCCAAGATAGGTGTACGCGGCGTATTTGTTTGTACCACTACCATCGTCAGCGATGTTGTCCAGGCGGCCTACCGGGCTGTTTTTCATCTGGACGGAAAGGGAAACGTCGCTAAACTGTCGCTTTCCGTGGCGGGTGAGGAGATTTATCCGCCGGGGCGGGCGGCCGCGCAAACCCGGTACGTCTCAGCACAGAAACGGACGAGAGAGACAACATGGGTAAGACCGCATTCCTGTTTCCCGGTCAGGGGGCGCAATCCGTCGGCATGGGGAAGGACGTGGCGGAGGCCTTTCCCGAAGCCCGGGCCCTTTACGACAAGGCCGACCAGGTTCTGGGCTTCGGCCTCTCGGAGATCTGCTTCGAGGGCTCCGAGGATCGCCTCACGGCCACCGACGTCAGCCAGCCGGCCATTCTGGTGACGAGCCTGGCGGTCCTGGCGGCCCTGCGGGCGACCGAGGCGGGGGCGGGCCTCAAGCCCCAGGCGGCGGCGGGCCTCAGCCTGGGCGAATACACGGCCCTCGTGGCCGCCGGAGCGGTTGATTTCGACGACGCCGTTCGCCTGACCCACCTTCGCGGCCGCACCATGCAAGAGGCGTGCGACGCCGTGCTGAGCGGCATGGTGTCGCTCCTGGGCGTGGACGAGAAAGGCGCCGAAAGAGTTTGCGAGGCCGCGCGCGAGGCCGGCAGGATCTGGCCCGCGAATTACAACTGTCCTGGCCAGGTGGTCGTAAGCGGCGAGGCGGCGGCGTGCGAGCGGGCCGTCGAGATCGCCGAGTCCATGGGGGCTCAACGAGCCGTGCCGCTGGAGGTGGCGGGGGGCTTTCATTCGCCTCTGATGACCCCCGCCCGCAAGAAACTGGCCGCGGAACTCGCCGATCTGACGGTCGGGGAATTTACGTTCCCCGTGGTTGCAAACGTGACGGGAGATTTTTATAGTGGTCCCGCCGCCGCGGCGGACCTTTTGGCCCGCCAGGTGGACGGGGCCGTCCGGTGGCAGCAGGGCATCGAGCGCCTCTTGGCCGACGGGTTCGATACGTTCTATGAAATCGGACCGGGGCGCGTGCTCGTGGGCCTCTTGAAGCGGATTGACCGCAAGATTGGCCGCCGTGCCGTCGCCATCGGCACGGTCGAGGACATTGAATCGCTGAACGCGAAAGGAAGCGCATGACCTTTGAAGGCAAGACGGCCATCGTCACGGGCGCGGCGCGGGGCATCGGTTTGGAGATTGCCAAACAGTTGGCCGAAGGCGGCGCGAGGGTCGTCCTGGTGGACGTCCTGGCGGAGGACCTCAAAAAAGCCGCCGGCGAACTCGGCCCCGACACGCTCGCCTACGCGGTGGACGTGACCGACGAGACGGCGGTCGAAAAGATGATTGACGAGGTGGCCGAAACATGCGGCCGCATCGACATTCTCATCAACAACGCCGGCATCACGCGCGACGACCTGCTTCTCAGGATGACCCAGGACGAGTGGGACGCCGTCCTCAACGTGAATCTGAAGGGCACGTTCCTGATGACAAAGCACGCGGCCAAGTATATGGTTCGGCAGCGCGGGGGGCGGATCGTGAACCTCGCGAGTGTCTCGGGGCTCGTCGGGAACCCCGGTCAGGCGAACTACTCGGCGTCGAAGGCGGGCGTCGTCGGCTTTACGAAAACCGTGGCCCGGGAACTGGCCCGCAGGAACGTCTGCTGCAATGCCGTCGCCCCCGGTTTCATCAAGACCCGGATGACCGACGTTCTGCCGGAGAAGGCGAAGGAGCGGGCGCTCGGGGCCATTCCGCTGGGGCGCATGGGAACGCCGAACGAGGTCGCTGCCGCCGTCGTCTTCCTTGCCGGCGACGCGGCCTCGTATATCACCGGCCAGGTCCTCCCCGTGGACGGGGGCATGGCGACGTAATCGGCGCTGCGACGTGGGGGGCTTGGAGTCTCGCCGCCCGGCGAAGGCTCAAGGGGCCAGCGCTGGACACCGGCGGTGAAAAGGCGTTGCAAAGGGGCGCGACGGCTGTTAGACTGCCGGCGACGTTTCAGGAGAGGGAACAGGCGTATCCGATTTGAACCGCAAGGAGCATTCCCCACACAGGTTGAGGAGGCGTGAGCATGGTGCCGGAAAAGCATAACGCAGAGGAGGCGGAAATGGCCCCGGAATCGTCCCAAGAGAAGTCGTCAGGAAAGGCCAGCGACGTCGGCCAGCGAATCATCGAAATCGTCGCGGAACAGCTCGGAGTGGACAAGTCCCAAATCACCCGCGAGACGTCCTTCGTCAATGACCTGGGCGCCGACTCCCTCGACACCGTCGAGATTGTCATGGAAATTGAGGACGAGTTCGACATCGACGTGCCCCAGGAAGAGGCCGAGAAGATCCAGACCGTCGGCCAGGCCATCAACTATGTGGAGGCGCACCTGTAACCGATGAGAAGACGCGTCCTCGTAACCGGCCTCGGCCTGGTCACCTCCCTCGCTTCGGACGTCAAGTTGTTCTGGAAGCGGCTGCTTGCCGGCGAGTCCGGCATCAGCCGCATTGAGCATTTCGACACGGCGGGTTTCCCCGTTCAGATCGCCGGCGAGGTCAAGGATTTCGACCCGACGGCGTATTTGCCCAAACATGAGGTGCGCCACCTGGATCGTTTCAGCCAGATGGCCGTCGCCGCCGCGGTGCAGGCCGTGGAGCACACGGGCCTGGACCTTGCGAACGTCGAGGACCCGTTCTGCGTCGGCGCGATTGTCGGCAGCGGGATCGGCGGTTTGGCGGAGTTCGAGGCCCAGCACAAGCGGCTGCTGGAGCGCGGGCCCACAAAGGTGTCCCCCTTCATGGTCCCGAAACTGATGATTAACGCCGCCGCCGGCCAGATTTCCATCTGTTACGGCATCAAAGGACCCAACGCGGGCGTCGCCAACGCGTGCGCCAGCGCTTCGAACGCCATCGGTCAGGCCTTCTGGGTCATTCAGAACGAGGAAGCCGACGTGATGATTGCCGGCGGGGCGGAGGCGGCCCTGACGCCTCTGGGCCTGGCGGGCTTTTGCGCGAACCGGGCCCTCTCGACGCGAAATGATGAACCCGAGCGCGCCAGCCGCCCCTTCGACCGCGACCGCGACGGCTTCGTCCTCTCCGAGGGCGCCGGCATCGTCGTCCTCGAAGAATACGAGCATGCGAAGCGCCGCGGTGCCGAGCCTCTGGCCGAACTCATCGGGTTCGGGATGAGCGGCGACGGGCTGCACATCGTCCAGCCGGATCCCGACGGCAAAGGGGCCGCCTCGGCCCTTAGACAGATGCTCCAGGACGCCTCCGCCGACGCCGACTCGGTCGATTACATCAACGCGCACGGCACGGGCACGCCGCTCGGCGACGTCGCCGAGACCAAGGCCGTCAAGACCATCTTCGGCGACCACGCGAAGAAACTGGCGATCTCGAGCACCAAGTCGAGCGTCGGCCACCTGCTGGGCGCCTCGGGCGGCGTCGAACTGATTGCCACCGTCCTGGCCCTCCGTAACCAGGTGGCCCCGCCGACCATTAACCTCGAGAACCCCGACCCCGAATGTGATTTGGATTACGTGCCGCTCAAGGCCCGCCAGATGCCCATCCGCCGCGCCGCCAGCAACGCTTTCGGCTTCGGCGGCCAAAATGCCTGCCTGCTGCTGCAGAAGATTTAGAGCCTATCCGAAAACCGGTCTCGTCGCGAGGCTGAGCGAGAAGTTCGAGGCCAAGGCGGCAGGCCCAAACGGGCGGAGGCGTGGCTGAAATGCCACGTCGAGGACGTTTTGGGCCGGTCCCGATCCCGGCGCGCCGGGATCGGGACCGGCCTCGGGCTTCACAGCCAGCCGCAGGAGAGACCGGTTTTGGGATAGGCTCTAAGCCCGCCGGAGGGGGGCAAGCGTCGTCTGGGCTCGGCCCTGGCCGCCCACTGCGATGACGCCCAAGACCGCGAGGTCCTGCTGCGCGTCCTCACCCCTAACCTGATGATCCTCTTACTTCACCCGTTGAGGTTTTCAACAGAGCAAAACATCTTCTAAACCGCATGAATCGGGAGGCCGAGCCAGGCCTCGGCGGCTTCGAGGACTCCCTCGGCAAAGGTCGGGTGCGGATGGATCGTGGCGGCCAGTTCCTCCACCGTCAGTTCGTTTCGCATCGCCAGCGCAATCTCCTGGACGACGTCCGTGGCGTGGGAACCGATGACGACGGCGCCGAGGATCTCGCCCATCGCCTCATCGGCCAGGATCTTGACCTGGCCCTCCGTCTCGCCGTAGGCGCGGGCCATGCCGCTCGCCCGATAGGAAAAGCGGCCCACGCGGAGGCGGTCGCATACCTCGCGGGCTTCGGCCTCCGACAGACCCACTGCCGCCACCTCCGGATGTGTGTATACGCCCACGGGGACAACCGTGCGATCGTCGGCCGCATCGTGACCCGTGGCATTGTCGGCGGCGACGACGCCCATGCGGCTGGCGAGGTGGGCGTACTGTCGCCGCTCGGCGCAGTCGCCGATTGCATAGACGCCCGGCACGTTGGTGCGGCACCGCTCGTCCACCTTGATGATGCCGTCTTCGAGTTCGACACCGACCTCCTCGAGGCCGAGGTCTTCAATGTTCGGCCTCCGGCCGACGGCGACCAGAGCGCGGGCGGCTTTGACCGTCTCGCCGCCCTCCAGCCTCGCCTCGGCGCCATCCGGACCGGCTTTCATTCCGACAACCTTCGAGCCGGTCAGCACCTTGACCTTGCGTTTCTTCAGAAGCCTGTGGATCGCCCTGGCGGCATCTTCATCCACCTGCGGAGCGAGGCGGTCAAGCATCTCAACGACGGTGGTCTGGACGCCGAGTTCGGCGTACAGCGTGGCGAACTCGCATCCGATGATTCCGCCACCCATGATAAGGATGCTTTCGGGAAGCGTCTCGCACGTTGTGGCCTCGTCGGTGGTCCAGAGGTGGCCGGTGTCCCACGGCAGAAAGTTGGGCCGGATCGGCTGCGAACCCGTGGCCACGATGATCGCCCCGGCCTCGATTGCCTCGGTCCCGCCGGCCGTCTCGACGACGAGCCCGCCGCGGCGGGCCAGCCGCCCCCGGCCGCGCACGACGTCCACCCCGGCCTGCTTCAAGAGGCCCTCGACGCCTTTGCGAAGGCCGGCCACCACCTGGGCCACCCGTTTCATGTAGGCGGCACCGTCCACGCTCCTCTCGCCGACCGCGAGCCCATAGTCCGAAGCGCGGCCGAAGTTCCAGAACAGTTCGCTTGCATGGAGCATCGCCTTGGTGGGGATACAGCCGACGTTCAGACACGTGCCGCCCAGGTCGCGGGCTTCGATGCAACAGGCCTTGGCGCCGCGGCGGGCTGCACGCAGAGCCGCCACATAGCCGCCCGGACCCCCGCCGAGAACCGCAACATCATACTTGCTCAAGACGAACCTCCTTCGCTTCCGAAGCCGAAGCCCTGTCATTTGCACGGTTGCGGCGCATCGTATCGGGGCCGTCGGTGTCCGTCAAACCCAAAAGGAACCGGCCATAGGAAACGATCGCAGCCGGCGCGGCCTTGCGGCACTGCCGCCGAGGTGCTAGGCTGCTTGCGGAGCGAGCCTGCCGCGGAAGCGGCGCCGCGTTTTGAGCCGCCAAAGCCTCTGCAAATGGCGAGAGGCGCGATTACGTGATGGACCTGAAGCCCGAGCGCATCCTGGCAAACCTGCGGGAAGTCACAGACCGCATCGCGGCGGCGGCTGCGCGTAGCAGGCGAAGCGCTGAAGCCGTCCGCCTGGTCGCGGTGACAAAGGCGGTCCCGACCGAGGCGATCCGCATCCTCGCCGAAGCGGGCCAGAAGGACATCGGAGAGAACCGGGCCCCACAACTCCGCGACCGCGCGGCCGAACTCGAAAGCCTCGATGTCGCCTGGCACATGATCGGCCACCTTCAGCGAAACAAGGTCAAGCACGTCGTCCCGGCTGCCGCGATGATCCACAGCGTGGACTCGCTTCGGCTGGCCGAGGAAATCAGCAAACGCGCCGAAGGCGCCGGCGTCCGCGCGACCTGCCTCCTGGAAGTGAACGTCAGCGGCGAGGAAGCGAAGTGGGGCGTCGCGCCCGCCGATGCGTCGCGCCTCGCCGAAGAGGTAGCATCCCTGCCCGGCGTCGAGTTGGCGGGCCTGATGACGATGGCGCCCCTTGTCGAGTCGGTCGAGACGGTGCGGCCGGTGTTTGCGAGCCTGCGGGACCTGCTGGGCCGCATCAACCGCGAAGCGGACCTGCCCGCGCCGCTGGCGCAACTCAGCATGGGAATGACGCAGGACTACGAGGTGGCCGTCGAAGAAGGGTCGACCATCGTCCGCGTCGGTACGGCCCTGTTTCAGTGAGGGCGGCGGCATTTTTCAGGCACTATTCGGCGGGAGCGGGCGTCTAAGATACCGGCGGCAATTGGCCTTGCACGCCAAGGCCGATTGCGATAAGGTAGCCGGCGCACCATGGTTAGCGAAAGGCGGTGACGAGATGAGACTGAGGCGAAGCGTGCCCGTGGTGGCGGCGTTCGGACTGGCCGCCGTTCTCGGCCTGGCGGCGGTGGCGGTCGCACAGCGCGATGCTGCCACGATCGAGCGGCAGTACAAGGCGCGAGAAGCCACGGTCGATAAAAACAGCGCCGACCAACTCTACGAACTGGCCAAATGGTGCTTCGAGAACGAGTTGCCGGAACAGGCGATGGCCCACGCGCTGGCGGCCCATGCCAAGGCCCCCGAGGACGTGCGCCCGAAGTATCTGATTTACGTTATGACAAAGGGCGGCGAGGAGGAGAAGGTCGAAACGGAAGAGCCGGACACCAAGACCCCAACGATTTCGGACGAGGAGGTCCAGGGCGTCTTTGAGCGCGAAGGCAAGGAGGCCATGCGCGGCTTCCAGGAGGTCCAGGGGCTCTTGCTTCAGCGGTGCGCGAAGTGTCATCGCGGCGGGGACGAGAAGGTGAAGTTTTTCCTCATCCGGCAATTGCCCCGCTCGGACAAGACGCTGGCCCAGAACTTCCTGGCCATCGAGAAATACCTCGACCGCGAGAATCCCGAGGACAGCCGCCTGCTGCAAATGCCCCTGCGCGGAAAGGAACTGGGTCACGAACGCGTCATTCGAAGCACCGGCGACCCCGTGTTCCGCAAAATCGTCGAGTGGATTAAGTCGCGTAAGATACCAAGCGCAGAGTTGTTCCCTGAAGACTGAGGGAAAGCAAGAGGGACGCCCGAAGTTCAAAGAATAACCGAGGGGCGGCCCCAATCGCTCGTAAAAAGTAAAAGGCCGACGGCTCACGCCGCCGGCCTTTTCTGTCTCGCATCCCCGGGCGCCCTACCGACCTGAAATCTCGGCCAGGAGTTTCTTCGCCTCCTCGGCGTGCGGCGTGTCGGGATATTTTTCGAGAACTTTCTGGAGGTAGGGCTTCGCCTTCTCGGGCATGTCGGCCTGGATGTAGTTTTGCGCCATCGAGAGCCAACTTTTGCAGTCCCTTTCGGCGGCCTCCAGCCGGATTTGCCGCATCACCTCGGGGTCGGCCCGCATCGCGGCGGCGCGCCCGGCAGCAGTCCGGCCGGCCTCCGTGCCGGGGAATTTCTTCGCCAGCGCCTCCAGCGCGGCGAGGCGCTCGGCAAGCGCTCTTTTCTCCTCGCCCTTTTCGTACTCGGCCAGCGCCTGGGCGGCCTTGTGCTCAAGGCGGCCCTTCTCGACGGCCGCCCACCTCTTCTTGTCCAATCTCAGGGCCTTGAATTGTTCCTGGGCCTTCGCCGCTGGCTCCGACCCGGGGGCAACTGCGATGACCTCTTCCAGGCGAATGCTCGCCTCGTAATACTTCTTCTCCTTGAGAAGCGCTTCGGCATTGGCCATCTGCTTCCCGGCGGCCTCGAGGAGCGCAGCCTTGACGGCTTCGGCGCGGCCCTTGACTTCAGGATCGGCTTCCGGGGCGGGCACTTTGGCTAGCAGGGCCGCGGCCGTCGCATAGTCCTTGCCCTTGAGGGCCTTTTCAACGCGGTCGAGCAGGGCCATGGCCGCCGCCTTCTGTTTCGGCGACATCAGGGTGGGCGGCGTCTTCTTTATCTGCCGCTCGAGGGCGGCGTCCAGGCCGCCCATCGGATGCCCTTCCCAGGCAATTATCCCCGAGGGGTCAACGATAAACGCATGAGGAATGCCGCGGACACCGTAAGGGCCGCCGCTGCGGCTTCCGCCGCCAACCGCGTATGTCATGCCCATCTGGCGGGCGAACGGCTCCACCTTGCTCCGGGACTCTCTCGTCAGGCTGATAATGACGACGCCCTTGCCGCGCGACTTCTCGTGCATCTCAATCAGGTGGGGGATGGCCTTGCGGCACGGAGAGCACGAGGTGGCCCAGAACTCGACGATGACAATCCTGCCGCGCAAAGCGGCCAGCGAAAGCGGCGGAGAGTTCAACCAATACTGCGCGTCAATCTCCGGCGCCTTCCGGCCGACCATATCCGCGCGGCCGGTCCCTGCCCCCAAACCCACTGCGAAAACCAGAACCCACAGCATCGCACCAAGCCGCCTCATTCCGGTACCCTTTCGCTTGCGAGCGCCTCCGGGTAGGACAATGGACCGGCCCTCAGTTTCGGACCGGTGTCTCTCTCAGTTGCGCTTCGACCGCCGCCTCCAGCCCTCCCATCGGATGACCTTCCCAGACAATCATCCCCGAGGGGTCAACGACAAACGCATGGGGAATGCCGCGGACACCGTAAGGGCCGCCGCTGCGGCTTCCGCCGCCGACGGCGTAGGTCATGCCCATCTCGCGGGCGAACGGCTCGACGGTCGTCTTCGGCTCATCGGTCAGGCTGATAATGACGACGCCCTTGTCGCGGAACTTTTCGTGCATCCGGATGAGATGCGGAATCGTCGTGCGGCACGGAGGGCACCAGACCGCCCAGAACTCAAGGACCACCACCTTGCCGCGCAGTTGCCCGAGCGTCAGCGGTTCGGTATTGAGCCAGTACTCGGCCTCGATTTCGGCGGCCTTGGCGCCGCCTCCAATGTCCGCCGGTGGCTCCTTCTCACACCCGGCCAAGACCGCCGCCATGCCGACAACCGTTATCATTACCATCGCCAATCGCCACATCCTTGTGCTCCCTTTGTCACACACCCCCGGTTCCCCTTGTGAATTATCCGCTTTCCGCACCCGGAAATCCAGGCGCTTCGCCGTCCGGTCTAAGAGAACACCCGCCAGATCAGGAAGATAAGGACGAGGATCACGATAAGGCCCACCGCGACCGCGGCGCGCTTCAGAGCCTGGCGGCGGTGAAATGCTCTCTGCCCCTGATGGCTCTCATAAACGTCATACGCCAGGACTCCCAGAGCGCCCAAGGCCACGGACCACCAATGCCAAGGAGCCGATATTCTTGACCCGCCCAGGCCTGGAAAGGGCGCCTTCGTCTCCTCTGCCCGTCGGGCGAAGGATTGCCGCTCCTCCTCCAATTGCATCCGAGCCACGCCGAGGCGCTCCAGACGGTCCCAATCCTTCTCCGTGCGGCCGTCCCGCTCCTTTTCGAAAAGGACCTGCACCAGTTCCAGTTCGCCCCGGTCAAACCAGTGCAATCCACACGGGCGGCAGCGCTCCAGGTGAAACGCCCCTTCCCGGTACGGCACGGTCACCTTCTCCATGGACATCAGGCACCGTGGGCATCGAAGGGGGGCGGGGTTATCGCTTGCCATGGCCAGGGAAATGGTGTCGCGCTTCTGGCGGCGGGTCCAGCGGCGAACCCGCCGCCGCTTAATCGTCTCCAAACGCGCCGCCTCGACCAGCGCGCCCCGGCAATCCGGGCACAGGTGCACCGTGACGCCTTCGTAGTCAATCCGGCAAAGTGGGATGTTGCACCCGGGACACAGGAGCACACACCACCCCCCTTCCGCTACCTGCCAGGCGACGCCGCTCTCACCTTCCTATACGCAGCCGCGCGTGGACCTATTCACACCGACCTTCCGGCACCCCATGACCGCGAGGCCGTCTCAGATGACCCCGTCGAGGTCGGCAAGACCCAGCGGTTCCTGCACGGCGAACGGCTCGCCGTAGGACCGGTTAATCATCTGGCCCCAGTATCGGCAGACGTCGGCGACGTATGCAACGACCGCGCCCGCCTCCCTGCCGCGACCCTCGAAGAACTGGCTCTGATAGCACTCGATGGCCCGCTTTTTCGCCTCGAACTCCTCGCTGATGTCCACGACAAAGGCGACGTCGGCGTGCGTCCTCAGGTGAGTGCAATAGTAGAAGATGAGCCGCTCGGAATAATGGGGGTCCCCCGCCATCTCGGTCTTCGTGAGTCTGGCGTGGAAGCGGGCCTGGATACAGAGTTGCGTCGCGGCCAGGTGGTCGGGATGCGCGTCGTTCCAATGCGGCACAAAGAGGACGCGCGGGCGGAGGCGGCGGAACGCTTCGGCCACTTTGACGCGGGCCTCGAGCGTCGGTTCGAGTTCGCGATTCCGAAGGCCCAGGTTCTCGCGGTGCGTCAGGCCGAGAACCTGCGAGGCGGCTTCGGTCTCGGCGCGGCGTTTCTCTGGAGTCCCGAAAGGCGTCGGCTCGCCGCACGTCAGGTCCGAGACGCCGACGCGCCGGCCCGCCCGGACGAGTTTGGCAATCGTCCCGCCCATCCCGAGTTCCGCATCGTCCGGATGCGGCGACACGACCAGGTACTCGACGGTTTCGGTTTTCGCCATCGACAAGGCTCCCGCCCGCCAGTATGCCTCCCCATGCCCTTCCGAGCCCGCCGCGGCAGCGGTGGGGCATGGTCTCTCGCCGCCGCGCCAGCGCGGCGCGCGCCCTTCCTGCCGCGCGTTACACCTTCACCGCCGTCGACTCCGAGTTTTTGAGCACCTCCTCGACCGTGACCTCGCGCCCCAGCCGGTCCGACAGATAGATCCCCTCGCTGATGAGCATGACGTCCAGTGCGATCTCGGCCGTTGGCATCAGGGGCACGCGCCCCTGGAGCACCGCCACCCAGTGGGGCTGGGTCGCATCGTAGGCGCTCTCCGTCTCGTTGAGTTGGCGCCAGCGCCAGTCGGCCTCCTTGAGGTTGAACGTCACGTCCGCTTCGATGTCGTCCATCGTCGTATGGTACGAGAACGGGTCGAGCCGGATGCCTCCCGCCGATCCGACGACGTAGGACCCCTCGAACGGGTTGAGGTGAATTGCCCAGGACTCGATGATGTCGATCGTCAACCCCCCGGCGCATTTGACGAATCCGAGGCCGAGTTCCTCCACATTGTAGTTGCTGATCTCGCGTCGCTTGGCGTCCATGTCCGTCTCCTGGTAGATCTTCCCACTGATCCGCTCAACCTTCGGCTGGCCGGCCAGGTAGAAGACCTGAGCCAAGTGGTAAACGCCCATGTCGTAGAGGGCGCCGCCTGCGGCGATTTCCTTCTTGACGAAGGATGATGTCCCGTAGCCGTCCACGTAGGGCCTCCCGCGCCGGCGGTACCCGGTGGAGCGGGCGTGGTAGATGCGGCCGAGACGTCCCGCTTCGATGAGGCGCTTGGCGACCTTCGTTTCCTTTCCGAAGAGGGGCGACAATTGGATGCTCAACTCTCGCCCGCACTTGGCCGCCTCGTCCAGCATGGCCTTGGCGTCCACGTAGGACCCGGCCATTGGCTTCTCGCAGTAAACGTGCTTCCCCGCCCGCAGCGCCTCGATCGTCACAGGCGAGTGGAAGTTGGTGTGCAGGCATACGTCCACTGCCGTGACGTCGTCGCGCTTCAGCAACTGCCGAAAATCCGTGTAGACGTGGGGGATGTGGTGCGCCTCGGCCACGCGTTTCCCCTCGGCCGCGTCGATGTCGGCCAGCGCAACGATCTCCGCCCCGGGGATCTCGGCGTACTGCTTGATGTGGGCCTTGCCGATCTGCCCGACGCCGATCATGCCTATGCGGACCTTCTCCATCGCTTCGCTCCTCTCAGGGAATGAGTGCTGGGTATTCCCCCCGCAGGCGAGTCAGCATGCGCCGCACTTCAGCCACCTGCCACTCGACCTCGGCGTACTCGTTCTTCGCACTGTGGTGCTCGACGCCCCAGTAGCCCGTGTACCCCGCGTCCAGGAGGATCCGCATCTTCTCCTCCAGGCAGGTCGCGGTGACCTGCGCGTCGACGTGCGTATGCATCGTCCACGGGACCGCCATCCGGTCTCCCTCGTCCTCGCGGCCCTCGACCCAGTGGCCGAGGTGCAGGAGGATGCCGTAGGCCGGGTGGTCCACGGCCTCATACACGCGTTTCATGTTTTCCGGCACCAGGGCAGGGCCGAAGTGCGTCTCCGGACCGACGCGGTACCCCTGGTCGCCCGCCCGCCGCGCCCACTCCCGGAACCGCTTGACGATCAAGTCGAACTGCTCTTCGCTCATCTCGGACGAGTTGCCGCCGAAGTCGATCCGCAGCGTCCGCGCGCCCAGGATTTCGGCCGCCTTGATGTGCGCGAGGGCGCACTGGTAGTTCTTCTCCCGGACCTTGGGATCGGTGTCCCAGACGTGGGCCCCGTCGACGCAGACGTTAGCGACAACCATCTCGCAGGCGTCGAGTTCCTGCCGCACCTTCCCGAGGTACTCCTCGTCGGTGTGGCCGCCCAGCGTCCCGTTCCAGATGTCGGCCGCGTCCAGGCGGTACCGGAACCTGCACGCCTCCAGGTACCCGAAGGCGTCCATCTTGCCCTCGTCCAGCAGGCCATGGAAAGCGTACGAGGCGATCGAGATCTTCATGGGCGTCCTCCTGTTGGTCTCCCGCGACTCGGGCGTCGCCCCTGCGGGGCGGCGTCGCTCGGTGGGCTCCGCGCAGCGCGAAGGCGTTCACTGTCCTCTCCGTGACGGCCTTGTCAAACAATTTCGGTCCGGCGCGACGAAAAAGAGCCGGAGCAGACGGCCGCCCGGTTGAGGATCCTGGCGGCCGTAACGTGCCTCGCCGAGGGCGCGCAAGGCGGCGCTGTAAATCGCTTCCGAATAGGAGCCCCGTGGGTCGTTCGGCAGCCACGTGCCGAAACGTCGTCCATATGACGTGGTAGGCGATGACCAAGGTGCCAAACCTTGAACAACCATCGCCATGCCGGCGACGGCTTAGAGGCTGTTTCACAACGTGCGCGGCGTCCTCCCGGATGCATCGGGACCGACCCGCCGCGAGAAAGGCGGCCAAGCGGGGTGGCGGGTGGGGACACCCGCCACCCGAGGGATATGAAACAGCCTCTAAACGCCGGGATGGCGGCGCATACCCTACCTGGCCACGCGGCGAAGTTTGGTGGCCGTCTCGCCGCCGTTGAGCAAATAGAGCAGCGGCAGCGGGCGGTCAACGCCCTCGATAAACTGCGGCCGCGCTTGCCACGGTGTCACCGAGAGTACGTTCGCCAGGTCCATCCAGTGCTGGAGCCGCGCCACCTTCAAGTCCCAGATCATGTGAAAATGATTGGCCGGGGCGTACTGCTTGTACTCAGCCATCGAGGCGTATTTCGGCACGACCCACGTGTGCGGCCAAGTGGGATTGCTCGTGTTGGCAACGGCGTGGGCGAGTTTCGGCGGCATATCGACCGTCCGGGCCTCGTCCCAGATCAGGCTGAACATACCCGTCAGATCACTGTAGGCCATTCGGCTGGCGATGCCGTGAATGCCGCCCGGCGAAATGAACGTCACGCTGTTGCCGCCGCCGGGGAAGTAGTAGTCTTCCGCGATCGGCATTGCGACGCGTTTCATAACCTGCGCAACCGGCTCGCCGGGCCGACCCGCCCAGTCGAGGCTGGCCGAGCCGGAGTTGTTGCCATCGACCAGGCCGCGCTCGGCCCACAGGTCTTTCTTGGTGAAGCGGATCTTGAGTTTCTTCGCGAGGGCCTGTATTTCCCACGGTTCCCAGACCTTCCGGAAATCCATGAACAGGGGCGGGTTGCCGCCCGACAACCACGTCGCAAAGAGCATCGTGAGGAGCCCCTGGACGTCGGCCTCGGTGGCGAAGGGCAGGGGGGGCTTCTTGCCGTTGTGGTCGAAGGTCGAGTTGAAGAGCGACTCGGCCACGTCGGCGATGGGGAGCGGAATGCCCCGCCGGTCCGAGCCCCACTCCAGTTGGTTCATGAACCCGCCGCCGACCGCATTGAGGTCCGCCAGGAGGTCCCGCATGATCAGGTAGATCGCAAGGCTCTGGTTGAACCGCTCGCTCTCCGCTTCGTCACGGAGTGCCAGCCGCTCGCCCACGTGCTTGTCGATCCAGCGGCGGAGGCGCGCGAGTTCCTTCTCGTCGTAGGCCTTCTTGGCGAGCATGTCGGCCAAAAGTTTCATGTCCAGCCGCGCAATCTCCAGGCCGAACGTCCGCCGCGTCGGAATCACGTGCGCCAGGGCCGTCTCCATGCCCATCGAATCGTGGCCGAACACGACCACCCGCCGGCCCTTCAGGCCCGCGTACGTCATCGCGGCATAGCACCAATCGACGAGCGCGTCGGCCGTCGCCTCGGTCATCGATGGCTTCATGCCGATGTCGGGCCATGTGCCCACGTTCAGCGCCACGAGCCGGCCCGACTGGGCCAGCGCGCCGTTGACCGCGTGGGCATAAACGACACCCGGCTTGGGCCCGGAGTTGCCGCAAGTGATGTTCACCGGCAGGTCGTCGGGCAGTTGGCTGAGGAGGCTCATCAGGGTCAGTTGCGGAAACGCCCACGTATCCGGCGCGCAGACGAGCGCATCGACACCCGCGGCACGGAATTGCCGGGCGACCACGTCCGCCTGTTTCTCGCCGTCCACCAGAAGCGGCGTCCAGACGACCTGGACAGGCCGGCCATCCGGCATCTTGACGCGCGCGGCGACCACCTCGGCCACAAGGCCGACGATGTTGCTGGCGCGGCGGCGCGAGGGCTCGTCAATCCGCGGGTCGCCCGTCGCGCACACGCCGAAGGTCACGACGCCCGGCTTCGCTTCAACTTTTTCGGGAAGCCGTTTTGCCTTGGCCATGCCAATCTCCTTCTTCTGTCGAGACCGGCCCGCGCTTGGGCGCCGCTTGCCCGCACGGGCCGAAAAGGACCGGTTCCCATATCCGCCCGGGCCAAGCAGTTAGAATCGCCCGGCGATGGGTGAAAGTCAAGGTGAAGCCGGCTGATCCCGACAGGTCGGGACTACCCCTTGGCGCTTGTCGTCGCGCCTCTCCCTTTGCTTCCGGGGAACGTTCAGGCAGGTCAAGCGCCACAGATGGTCAAAGCGGCAAACAAGAATGGCGGGAGGACGCGGGGGCGACGGTCTGCCCGCAAGTGCCCCAAGCACCCGGATGAAGGCCGTTTCGGGCACAATTCTTGTCCGACGGCAGGCAAATGCCCGCCTGTTGGAGTCCGGAAAGAGCTTGTCGATCTTTGAGACCGCGATAGAATCGTGGAAAAGGCCTACGGTGGTCGTGGGTGCGAGTTCATCTGGGAAATCCAGAATGAGGGCGGTTACGCAAACTTTGTGAGTCGCTGAAAACCTGGAGGGCCGACAAAAGATACCATCTATGGGGGCGGACCGGCTCCGATGGCCCTTATCTTGGGTTTATGGCAGACTTCGTGGCGACTCCCTTCGCAGAATTTTCCCCGAACGGTTTGCATTCTCGTGGTTTTTGTGTATAATGGGGCGGCTGAGGTGACAGCCCAGCCAAGACGCACCCGGGGAAAAACGGGCGAAACGTACCCCCCACATTTGTAAAAACAGGGTGTTGCACTGTCCCCAGCATGTTTCAGGGGCAGCGCCGTGTTTCGCCCGGTTGCGTAGAGGGCACGCAGACGATGTTCGAATCGAACTGGCATATCGGATTTAAAGCCCTATCCCTCGGGCAGCGATTAAGTCCGTGACCGGAGTACAGGCGGCGCAGCGACGAAGGATTACTTATAAAATCGGTGGAGGCAAGGAGGGCGAACAATGAAACAGTTAAGAACAATTTGTGCGGTGTTGGTTCATCCAGGTCTATTTGGTCATGTTTCGGCGGTCGTAGTCGCCCTTCTGTTGGTGGGGGAAGCCTTGGCTGCACCTACTAACACTAGGCCGGTAACCATTGATACCTCGACGACAGATAATGAGGACCTCGGGGGTGTGTGCGACCTGTACACGGTTCTTAATGGGACCAATGGCTATCCCAGCTCGGTCTCGGGAGCCACCCTGCCCAATGCCGGCTGGGGCGATTCCGGGATTGATCAATATACTGACCAGGAAGATTTCGCGATCTTCGAGCGAAGGGATCCTTCGAAAGACATCACCTGGTTCCTTCTCTACGAAATGAGTGCAAACGCAGGAATTAACGAAATCGGTATCTATGACTACGATAACCCCGGCACCACGCTGAAGCTCATAAGTGGATCAGACAGTGCTTACCAAGACTCGCATCCTTATTGGAACGGGGTGGTGAGTGGTTCGACAACGTTTGCGGCTTCACGCTTTGGTTTCTATCTGTACTATGTTCCGGCGGGTGAGACGGACGCCGTGTACTTCTACACCGAAGATGACAGGAATGACGGGGAAGCCCATGCCGTATTTTATGACACCAGTTCCGCCGGAGGCACCTGGCCCCAAACAGGCGTTGTTATTGGCTGGGAGGATTTGCCACTCGGGGAGGGCCGGGAAGACGATTATAACGACTTGGTCATGTACGTCGAAAACGTCACCGTCCCCGAGCCGGCGACGCTGGCCTTTCTGGGTCTCGGCGTGGCGGGCCTTGTGGCGCACCGCCGACGGAAGTAAGCCGGGGTCGCAAGAGCGGTGTGGGTGGGGGTGCCCGCAAGGTGGAACCCACACCTGACGGATGCTTGAAGACGGTGGTTGCTGCGCCCTGTGGTGTGGCGCCGCCGCCAACGAACGAACAAGGACAGGCCGGCCCGAATTCGGGATTAAGAGAATGGGGTGAGCGAGGGGACTCGAACCCCCGACCCCCAGGACCACAACCTGGTGCTCTATCCACCTGAGCTACGCCCACCACACGCCAAGCGAGCGATATTATGCTCCCGCGACGGCACAGAGTCAAGTCCGAGCAGGCGGCCGACCAGCACAAGGTAGGGGGCTGACGGCGCGACCTTATTCCGGCTCATTCTTCGCGCCCGACCGCTCGACCTGGAAGATGGCGAGGCCCGCCCGCCAGTTGGCCAGCCAGGGGCCGATCCGCCGCTGGCCCGGCGTCAGGAAAATCTCGCGGACACGCGCCAGGCTCATCCGGTTGCAGAACGCGCGAAAGTCCTTAATCGTGCACAGGTGGACGTTGGGCGTATT
>Ga0307380_10002445_pt1 | contig 26484 bp, 24 predicted proteins | sample UN3MG_FD_202239 | JGI IMG/M metagenome (GOLD analysis project Ga0307380, IMG submission 202239) | Soil microbial communities from Risofladan, Vaasa, Finland - UN-3 | ecosystem: Environmental > Terrestrial > Soil > Coastal area > Acid sulfate soil | place: Finland: Risofladan, Vaasa | collected... | reverse complement strand
TTCGCCCCCGAGCATCGCCAGCGGATCGTGCCGGTGCTGCAGAAGGCAGCGAGATGGCGTGGCCCGATCGGTCCCGCGATGATCTCCTACCTCGCAGGGTCACAGACCCTGGCACTCGAGGCGCTCGCCGACCCACGGGCATGGGCGCTGGGCATCTTGGGTTTCGAGGTCGGCGGCAAGCCCCCGTCCAAGCGTGACATCGTGACGAAGTTCCGCGAGCGGATGCGCGATGTGCACCCTGACCACGGTGGTGACAGCGTCGACGCCGCCAAAGCGATGAGCGATCTGGCCGAGGCCAGGCGGGTGCTGAGCACCGCGCCGGAGTGATGCCGAAAACGGCGAGCTGATGGCGAAACCGACGGTGCTGCTCTATCCCGGCGCTGGGTCAGATCGCGACCAGCCGAGCCTGGTCGCGATCGAACAGGCGCTTGGTACGACCGCATCGGTCGAGCGGCTCGACTTCCCGTACCGCAAGCAGGGACGGCGGGCGCCGGATCGGGCGCCGAAGCTGATGACGGCGATCCGTGATGATCTCGGATCCGTGCGGCGCCGCCGTGGGCCTGTCGTCATGGGTGGACGTTCGATGGGTGGTCGGATTGCCTCGATGGTCGCCGCCGACGTCGACGACGTCGGGCCGGTGGCCCGACTCGCCGGGCTGGTGCTGATCTGTTACCCGCTTCACCCGCCCGGCAAGCCCGAGCGACTGCGAGTGGAACACCTCGTCGACCTCCACGTTCCCTGCCTGTTCATCTCGGGTACCAGAGATCCCTTCGGGTCGCCCCACGAGTTGAGCGAATGGACGGCGACCATTCCGGCGCCCGTCGAGCACGTGTGGGTGGAGGGTGGTCGCCACGATCTGAGAGGGGCCGAAGCACTGATCGCCTCGACCGTCGCAGGCTTCGTGCAGCGGCTCGCGTGACCGTCACGAGACGCCCGGTGGGCCACCTCGATCGAGTTCGCCCTCGCCGACTGCGTCGAGGTGATGGAGGTCGATCGGCTCGTCCTCGGGGTTGAGTGTCTCGAGCTCGAGGTGGGCGGTTTCGGGATATGCGGTGACCACGATCACCGTCACCACGAGTTGGCACACGCCGAGCAGGCCCATCACCTGGCCGTACGACCAGCCGGCATCGAGCAGCCAACCGGTGGTGAGGAGGCCCCCGATGCCACCGATGAGTGCTGCGGCGGTGATCAACCCGGCGGCTCGGCTGCGGTTTCCCGTGGGGAACAGCTCGGTTCGGTACACCGCAAGTGCCGGATAGGCCGCGCTCGACAGGACACCACCGACCAGTGAGAACATCCACAATGGTGGCCCCCCGACGGTGAAGGCGGCGACGATCGCTGCGGTGCCGAGCGGCAAGGTGAAGGCGATCAATCGGCGGCGCCCACTGGTGTCTGCGACGCGGCCGCCGAGGATGAGGCCGATGCTCGCTGGCGTACCGACGGCGATCGAGAAGAGCCCGATCATGCCGCCCGAGAAGTCGCGGATATCGGCCAAGTAGCGGTTCTGGAAGAAGCTGGCCGGGGCGATGAAGATGTTGCCGATGAAGGCGACCGATGCGATCAGCGCCAGCCGGCGAAGGTTGAATCGCGGGGCTCGGTTGGTCCGCTCGATGTGGGCTACGGTGAATCGGCGCGTCTCGGGCAATCGACGCGTCAGGTCGAGCGCCACGATGCACCAGATGGCCGCCATCAGGTAGACGTAGCGCCATCCGCTCTCACCGATGTCGGCGAAGCGGAGCGAGAGCACGGCGACGCCGGCACCGAATCCCGCCGCCATTGCCAGGATGCTGACCGCGTACGCGCGACTGTTGCGCGGCATCTCCTCGGAGGCAACGACGCCGACGAGAAAGGCGAGCGCGATCCCCATCGGCCGCGCGAGCGTCTGGGTGATCACGAGGATCACGAAGTTCGGCGCGAAGGCGCCCAGCAGCGAGAGCAGGGGACCCAGCCAGGCGACCGCGACGATCACGCGGCGGCGGCCGATGCGGTCGGCGATCACCGCCGCCGGCAGAGCGATCAGGATGCCGGCGCGCACGACGGCGCCGGCGATGCCGATGCCGGTGTCGCCGATTCCGAAGTCGTCGGCGGCGAAGGTGACCGTCTGGGTGAACAACGTGTTGACGAACGCAGCGCTCATCGACGCTGCTGCGAGCAGTCCCACCACCAGGAGCTGCGTCGAGTCGAGACGGTCCGGAGGTGCCCACCAACTCTGGTGTGAGCCTTCGCGGGCGAGGACGCGCCGGACCGGCCACCGGAACAACCACCTGAACCACGGAATCGTCATCGCGTAGCTCGTGGTCTCCACGAGCTCGTGTTCGTCGGGATCGGTGGTCACGGTGCGCTCGTACGCGGTGAATGGGCCGTCTGCCTGCCGGAAGCGGCCCGGTTGGTTCGTCTGGGCCGGCGTGGGCTCCGACGCCTCGAGGACGAGATCGTTGCGGGGGACGAGCAGTCGTTCTCGCTGCTCAGGGGTATCGGGCCAGCGACGGATCAGCATGCGCCCGCCTGACTCCACGAGCCGAGCATACTGGTGGGTCATGATCGAGAACCTCGAGCCCAACTCCGACGCGCCCGTCATCGCGGTGCGCGGCAACGGGCCGCTGTCAGGCACGGTCGTCGTGCCGGGGGCGAAGAACTCCGTCTTGAAGCTGATGGCGGCGACATTGCTCTGCGATGGCACGTTCGAGATCACGAACGTGCCCGCCATCGCCGACGTCACCATCATGGGTGACCTGCTCGAGGCGATCGGTGTCGAGATCGAACGCCCGTCACCCGACCGCCTGCTGCTGACCGACACCGGCGACCTCACCCCGGTCGCTCCGTACGAACTCGTCGAGCGGATCCGGGCGTCGATCAACGTGCTCGGCCCCCTGCTCACTCGGTGCGGACATGTTCGCCTGTCGATGCCCGGCGGCGACGACTTCGGTGCCCGTCCGATCGACATGCACGTGTCGGGTCTCGAGGCGATGGGAGCGACGTTCAAGTTCAGCCACGGCTACCTCGAAGCGTTCGCCAACCGTCTCCGCGGTGCCGACATCACGTTCGACTTCCCGAGCGTGGGTGCCACCGAGAACCTGGTGACCGCGGCGGTGCTGGCCGACGGTCGGACCACGATCGACAATGCCGCCCGCGAGCCGGAGATCACCGACCTGTGCGAGTTCCTGGTCGCCATGGGAGCCCAGATCTCGGGCGTGGGCACGTCGACACTCGTGATCGACGGAGTGGAACCCGGAACCCTGCGGGCCGTCAGTCATCACACGGTGCCCGACCGGATTCAGGCAGCCACGTATTTCGCAGCGGTTGCCGTTGCCGGCGGCGAGCTCGAGGTCGTCGGCGCCCGCGCTGAGCACATGACCATGCTGCTCGACCGCTTTGCGGACATGGGCCTCGACGTCTCGACCATCTCGGACCGCGAGGGCGAGCGACTTCGTGTGGTGGCGCCCGAACGGCTCCGCTCGATCGATGTGGCAACGCTTCCGTATCCAGGAATCGCCACCGACTACAAGCCCCTGATCATCACGATGCTGTCGGTTGCCGATGGTGTCGGCATCGTCACCGAGAATCTGTATCCCGGCCGGTTCCGCTATGTCGAGGAACTCCAGCGCCTGGGCGCCGATGTCCGCACCAGTGGGCATCACGCCGTCGTGCGGGGCGTGCCGAGGTTGTCGGGCGCACCGGTGCGCGCCCACGACATCCGAGCCGGGGCAGCGATGGTCGTCGCCGGACTGGCGGCCGAGGGCGAGACCGAGATCACCGGCATCCACCACATCGACCGCGGCTACGACGACCTCGTCGGACGGCTCGCCGCTGTGGGTGCCCGCATCGAACGCCGCTGAACACCCCGACCGCCACCATCAACCACGTTTGCGTCGAGATTTGGGTGGGCCGCCCCACCCAAACCTCGACGCAAACGTGGTTGGTCAGTCGGGTTCGGCGGGGTTCCCGCCCGGTCCGCGGATCGACGCGGCGTGATCGACGCGGCGTTTTGCGAGCCAGAGCAGCGCCACGATCAACACGATCGGACCGCCGATCAGCAGGACCTCGTCCCACCCGCCCTGATGGGCCAACAGCACGGGGCTCGCCGCCGACAGTGCGTTCACACCTGGGGATCGTACGGGCTGGGCTGATTGAATGGTGCTCGCCATGCGCGAACAGGTCGAAGCCACCATCGAGGTCATCCGTCCGGCACTCCAAGCCGACGGCGGCGACATCGTGTTGCGCGATGTCGACGAGGCCACAGGGCTCGTATTGGTCGAACTGGTCGGTGCATGCGCCGGCTGTCCGTCGTCGAACCAGACGCTCAAAGCGGGCGTCGAACGCATCATGCGGGACCGTGTCGACGGCGTCACCTCCGTGGTCAATGTGGCCGCCGACGAGGCAGCGTGAGGTCATCCACGTGAGTCGCCGCCAACTCCCCGCGCCCGAACTGTTCCAGGCTGCACTCGAGGGTGATCGCAGCTCGCTCGCTCGGCTGCTGTCGCTGATCGAGCGTGGTGACGACGACGCCCGCACCATCGGCCGCCTCGCCTACCCGTTGAGCGGCTCGGGCTACACCGTCGGGCTCACGGGGGCGCCGGGCGCCGGCAAGAGCACGCTGACCAGCTCGATCATCGGTCACCTGCGTGCGCAGGATCTCGAAATCGCCGTGTTGGCGATCGACCCGTCGTCGCCGTTCACCGGCGGTGCCATTCTGGGCGACCGGGTGCGGATGCAGGACCATGCAACCGACCCGGGGGTGTTCATCCGGTCGATGGCCACGCGCGGGCACCTCGGCGGGTTGTCGCTCGCCACACCCGAGGCCGTACGACTGCTCGATGCGATCGGTCGCAAGTGGATCCTCGTCGAGACGGTCGGCGTCGGTCAGGTCGAAGTCGAGGTGGCCGGCAAGGCCGACACGACGGTCGTCGTGGTCAATCCCGGCTGGGGCGACAGCGTCCAGGCGAACAAGGCAGGCCTGATGGAGATCGCCGACGTGTTCGTGATCAACAAGGCAGATCGCAAGGGGGTCGAGGAGACCAGCCGCGACCTCATGCAGATGCTCGATCTGTCGGATCTCCCGCACGATTCGTGGCGTCCGCCCATCATTCCGACCATCGGCTCGACCGGTGAAGGCGTTCCGGCGCTGTGGGAAGCGGTGCTCGCCCACCGCGACTACGCCGAGCAGTCCGGTGATCTGCGCGAACGCCGCGAGTTCCGTCTTGGCGAGGAACTCCGCGAGATCGTTGCCCAGCGCCTCGGGCGGCGGGCGAGACAGATCTGTTCGGGGGAGCGATGGGACGCACTCACCGCCGAAGTTGCCGAACGGGTCACCGACCCGTGGACGGCCGCCGACGAGATGCTCGCAGCCGTCGACGCCTGAGCCGAGTCAGGCCGCGATCACAGCGACAACATCGCGATCGCGAGCGCTATGAACAGCAGCGGGCTCGCGTACGACGTCTGCCGGCGCAAGTGGAGGAGTCGTGTTTTCACACCAGTGCATCGGCGCCGCAACGATGCGCTCAAGTCCAGTCTTCGTCAAGCTGTTCCGACACGTTGCGATGAGTGAATTCGCCGTATGCGGTGGTCTCGCTCATCGCGTGTCCGGGCTGACCCGTTGCGATGAGTGAATTCGCCGTATGCGGTGGTCTCGCTCATCGCGTGTCCGGGCTGACCCGTTGCGATGAGTGAATTCGCCGTATTCGGTGGTCTCGCTCATCGCGTGTCCGGGCTGACCCGTTGCGATGAGTGAATTCGCCGTATGCGGTGGTCTCGCTCATCGCGTGTCCGGGCTGACCCGTTGCGATGAGTGAATTCGCCGTATGCGGTGGTCTCGCTCATCGCCGATTCGGTCGGGCAGCTCGCTCGCGAGCGTCACCGCCCGGTGAAGACTGCCTTGCCGGGGCCGTGCTCGAGAAAGCTGGCGACGCCGGTACGAGCGTCGTCGGTGTGGAAGACCTCGACGAAGCCGGATCGCTCGAGCTGGAGGCCCTCGGCGAGTGATCGGTCGAGGCCGTCGTCGATCACTCGCTTGCAGATCGCCTGAGCCGACAGCGGCCCGGAGGCGACGCCGGCGGCCAAGGCGAGGGCCCGCTCGGTGAGCGCTTCGGGTGCCACGATCTCGTCGGCGAGGCCGATTCGCAACGCCTCCTCGGCGCGCACCTGGCGGCCGGTGAGGCACATCTCCTTTGCGCGGCTCGCTCCCACCAGACGCGGCAGTCGCTGGGTTCCTCCGCCGCCGGGAATGATGCCGAGCAGGATCTCCGGTTGCCCGAACACTGCCTTCTCGGACGCGATCCGGTAGTCGCACGCCAGCGCGAGTTCGCAGCCGCCACCGAGGGCGTAGCCGCTGACTGCAGCGATGACGAAGCGCGGGATCGCCGCAACTGCATCGAGCGCTCCGTGGAATGCCGCGCCGATCGTCGTGGCCTCGTCGGGGCCGCCGAATTGCGAGATGTCGGCGCCTGCGGCGAAGAGGCGGTCTCCGCCGGTGATCACGACAGCGCCGGGAGGGGTGGATGTCAGCTCGGTCGCGACGGACCGGATCTCAGCGAGCAGTTCGGTCGACAAGGCGTTGACCTTGCCGTTGGCGAGCGTGATGAGGGCAACTCCGTCAGGGCGTCGTTCGAGCGTCAGCAGTTCGGGCATGCGACGAGTCTTGCCGATCTGGTCGGCTGCGCCCCACCCGCTCAGGTGGCGACAGCGACGGGGTCGTCGACGTGCAGTGGGCGCTTCAGCGACCACACCGACCGTGACAGCCAGGCGCCGATTCCGACGAACATCAACATGACCACCGCGCACACGAGATAGGCGGTTGTCCGGCCGAAGTTGTCGTACAACGCTGCGGTCACCACGGCCATGATTCCAGCGGACAGCGCCTGCGCCGCGCCCAGCACACCCTGGGCGCCTGCTTGGCGTCCCTCGGGCACCACCATGCCGACGGCGACGCCGCTGCTCGACACCGTGATGCCGTCCGCGACTGCGTGCACCATGGCGACTGCGAAGATCCACGTACCGGTCGGCAGGATGCCGTAGAGCGACATGAACAGCGCCCCGAGCGACAACCCGATGGCGGCGATCCGGAACGGTCCGTGCACCTGTGCCAGTCGCCCGCCTGGCGGTCCGAGCACGATCAACGGCAACGCGAACAGCGTGATGCCGAGGTTCGCGATCCACTCGTTGGTGCCGAGATCCGTGTGGACCACAGCCCACAGGGCGTCGAACGATCCGATCATGACGAACAGCGCTGCGCCGAACACGACGGCTCCGGCAAAGGGGCGGATGGCCAGCAGGTCGACAGCGAGGCGTCGCTTGGGAGGTGTGGCGCTCTCGGCGACCTGCACTCGAGCGACGAAGGGGAGGAGGATCGCCGTGGCGGCCGCTACCACGATGAACGGCGCCGGGATGCCGAACGGTCCGACGAGCAGCGCGGAGATCGCCGGGCCGAGCGCGAAGCCGAAGACGTCAGCCGCAAGCAAGCGGCCCAGGTTCTGCCCGAGGTGGTTCGGGTCGGCGAGGATGACGATTCGGCGAGCGGCGGGCACCGCGGCCCCGATCCCGATCCCGGAGATGAAGCGACCGATCAGGATTGGAGTGAGTGTGGTGCTGAAGCCCATCAGCAGCAGTCCGACGACATTGATGGCAACGCCGAACAGCACGACTTTTCGGGCATGTCCGCGGTCGGCCAAGGGTGCGATCAAGACCTGCGAGAGAAACGCGGCGACGAAGCCGATGCCAATCACGATGCCGAGTGCCGTCTCGCTGATCCCGTAGTCGTCGCGGTAGTCGTCGACGATGGTGAACAGCACGCCATAGCCGGCTGCCAGGCTCGCCATCAGCCCGCCGAAGGCGAAGAACAACGTGTTCGCCGACGGCGGCTCGCGCACGGTGGTCGGCGCCACGTCGGGCGGTGACGTCGTCATCGCCTCGCAGACTACCGAGCCGCACCCCGACGCTCCGGCTCGAATTCGACGTCTGGCGGTGAGCAAAGTCGCCGTATCCGGTCGGCTCGCTCATCGCTGGAGTGGTCGGGGATGTGGCGGTGAGCGAAGTCGCCGTATCCGGTCGGCTCGCTCATCGCGGTGGGCGCCGCTGAGGGCGTTGTCAGCCGATGGTGACGAGGCCCGTGTCGAACGGACCTCGCAGATACGGATGTGTCGGCATCGCGCGAGCGGCAACACCCCAGCGTCCGGCGCGGTCGGGGGTGAACGACGAGCGGAAGTGCCCGTGGTCATCGGCGACCATCGGGAGCACGCTCAGCAGCCCTTCGTCGAATGATCCGTCCGCCAGCAGCGGGCCGTGGAGCAACTGCACGACGACAGCGTTGCGATCGAGCGCTCCCGTTTCGAGCTCGGCGACGACGTCGACGGGCGTGCCGGCAGCGCCGCCATCGAGACCCGAAATCTCATCGAGCAGGGTCACCCTCACGGCGGACCACTTCGAGGTGACGTCGTGCTTCCACGCCGCGAGCTCTTTGGCAGGCTGGCCCGCGTCGGCAGTCATGGTGTTCGTGCCGATCGCCGCCGGTTCGTAGAACGTGGTCACGTAGTCGCGCACCATGCGGCCGGCGATGACCTTCCAACCGAGGGTCGCCCAGTTGGTCTTGATCTTCTCGATCCATCCGTGGGGGAGCCCGTCGTCGGCGCGCGTGTAAAACAACGGCACGATCTCGTTCTCGATCGCTTCGAACGCCGCGTTGGCCTCGCGATGGTCGCGACGGTCGAGGTCGGGATCGTCGTCGAACGACGCGATGTCGAAGCCGTTGTTGCCGTCGGACATCTCGTCCCACCATCCGTCGCGGATCGAGCAGTTGAGTCCGCCGTTGAGCGCCGCCTTCATTCCCGAGGTGCCGCAGGCCTCCATCGGTCGGCGCGGCGTGTTCAGCCAGACGTCGCAACCGTGATACATCGTGCGTGCGATTCCGATGTCGTAGTCGGGGATGAACACGAATCGGTGGCCGACGTCGGCATCGCGGGTCAGGCGATCGATTTCACGGATCAGCGCCTTGCCGGGTTCGTCGGCGGGGTGCGCCTTGCCGGCGAAGACGAACTGAACCGGTCGGTCGGCGTCGAGCAGGAGGCCGCGGAGTCGATCGAGCTGCTCGAGCAGCAGTGTCGAACGCTTGTAGGTGGCGAAACGCCGTGCGAATCCGATCGTCAGCACTCCCGGATCGAGCAGCGAACCGCCGAGCCGTTCACGCACGAGATCGACGAGTTCGCGGCGGCCTTCGTTGCGCACATCCCAGATCTCGCGATGATCGAGATGCCGGACGCGCTCCCAATCGCCCTCGTCGGCCAGGTGCCACTCGTCGCCGATCATCTGCGAGAGCAGCTCGTCGACGCGGTCGCTCACCCAGGAACGAGCGTGGACGCCGTTGGTGACGTGCCCGATCGGCACTTCGGTGGTGGGGAGACCGGGCCAGAGGTCGCCGAACATGTCGCGTGAGACCTCGCCGTGCAGTCGGGCGACCCCGTTCGAGTATGCGGCCAGGCGCAGACCCATGATCGCCATGTTGAACTTGTCGTGCTCGGTCTCGCTCTGTCCGACCGCGATCAGTCGGTCGACGGTGACGCCGCAATCGGCGGCGAACGTCGTGAAGTACTGCTCGAACAGCTCGCGCGGGAAACGATCGATACCGGCGGGCACCGGCGTGTGGGTGGTGAACAGACTGCCTGCTCGCACCGCCTCGATCGCCTCGTCGAAGCCCAGACCCTTGTCGATCCACTCACGGATCCGTTCGAGTCCGAGGAAGCCTGCGTGGCCTTCGTTGGTGTGGAACACCTGCGGGTGGATGTCGAGCGCCCGCAGTGCCCGAACCCCGCCGATCCCGAGGATGATTTCCTGGCGCAGGCGGTGCTGCTCGTCGCCGCCGTAGAGGCGGTCGGTGATGGCGACTGCTTCCGGTGGGTTCGATGGGACGTTGGTGTCGAGCAGATAGAGCCGGATTCTTCCGACGTCCGCCCGCCATACGCGGACGGTGACGGGAACATCGGCGAGGTCGACGATGACCTCGACGCCGGTCGGGTGCAGCCCGAGTGCGTCGGGGTCGATGCGTTCGTTGCGCTCGCGCTGCCAGCCGTCGTTGTCGAGCAGTTGATGAAAGTACCCCTCGGCGTAGAGAAGGCCGACGCCCACCAGCGGAATGCCGAGGTCGGACGACGCCTTCAAGTGGTCGCCGGCGAGCACGCCGAGGCCACCGGAGTACTGCGGAACGGCCTCGGTGATGCCGAACTCGGGGGAGAAGTACGCAACCGACTCGAGCGACGTGTCGCCGTCGGCGGCCCGCCGTGAGAACCAGCTCGACCCGTCGAGCGCCTCATCGAGGCGTTGCTGGGCTCGGTCGAGCTGCTCGACGAACTGCTCGTCTTCGGCCAGCATCGTCCAGCAGGCGGGTGACGTGCGGCGAACCAGGTCGACCGGATGCTGGCCGGTGTCGCGCCACGAACGACCGTCGATCGTGCCGTCGAGGCGGTCGAACAGGCGAGCCAGCTGTCGATCCCAGGCCCAGTGCAGGTTGGAGGCCAACGATTCCATCGCACGGAGCGATTCGGGCACGTTGCTGACGACGGTGAAATGACGAACGGGGCGCATCGAACGGTGACGATACCGACTCGGCGGTTGGCTCTCGGCGGCCCGTGATGTTCGTTCATCTTCCCGTCACCAACCGCAGCGGGCGATCAGGTCGTCAGCACCGGGCCCGCTGCAACGACGTCCTCGTACAGATCCGACGTGGTCCGGGCGATGGCCGCCCAGGCGTACTTGCGTTCCACCAGTGCGCGGGCGTTGGCGACCAGGAGGGTGGCCAGTTCGTGATTGGTCAGCACCTGCTCGATCGCGTCCGCGAGATCATCTGGATTACCCGGCTCGAAGGTGACACCGGCGTTGGTGCCTGTGATCAGTTCGGCGAGGCCACCGGTGCGAGCGACGATCAGCGGAGCGCCAGCCGCGAGCGCTTCGAGCGCCACGATACCGAACGGCTCGTAGAGCGATGGGATGACCACGCATCCGGCTCGGTGCACCAGTTGGCGGAGATCGGCATCGTCCAGGTAGCCGGGCAGCTCGACGATGTCGCTGACCCCTTCGACATCGACCTGAGTCTGCAGTTCGGGCAGGTAGCTGCCACGGCCGGCGATCACGCCGCTGACGTCCGGCACCCGGCGGCGGAGCTCGTGCATCGCCCGCGTGAGCACCTGGAAGCCCTTCTCATACTGCACCCGACCCCATGACACGACCAACGGTTGTCGCGGTCCCGTTGGTGTGCTCGGCGTGTTCGCCGCCCGCCACTGCGCGGGGTCGATGCCGTTCGGGATGTGCACGACATGATCCTGGGCGAGTTCGAACCCGGTGATCAATTGCTCGACGATGAACCGGGTCGGCGAGATCATTCGGTCGGCCTCAAAGGCCAGCCACCACTCGATCGAATTGATGTCGGTGGGGTGCCCGAGCGGCAGCTGGCCGCCGTGACGGACCCGTTCCGTGCCGTGCATCGTCAGCACGAACGGCACGTTGTAGCGGTGGGCGAGCGAGTCGGCGGCCCAGCCGAGCTGCCAGTCGTGGCCATGGACGAGGTCGGGTCGCCAGCCTTCCAGTTCCCCCTCGAATCGGCTGCCGAGCTTCGTGATCGCATGGTTCGCCGACGCGATTCGGGTGACCTCTTCCGACGGTGGAAGCCACGGCAGATCGACCAGCGCCCGCCGGACGCGGACCTGATCGGGCGACTTCGCCGCCAGTTCGGCAGGACGATCTGCGACGGTGAGGATGACGACATCGTGGCCGGCTTGCGCCAGTGCGGTGCCGAGTCCTGAGACGTGTGCGGCGATGCCGCCCGTCGAACGCGGCGGGAACTCCCACGACAGCATCAAGACACGCACGACCGCACACCGTAGTGTCGACCCGCGTGCAGAGCGGCCCGGCAGGGCAGTCCGGTCACGCGGTCGGTGGTGGCGGCCGTACCCTGATGGCGATGGCCAACGTCGCCCGACCGATCGGCGAGCTCGACCTGCACCTGTTCGGCGAGGGCACGCACCGCCGCCTGTGGGAGCTCCTCGGCCCGCAACCGCTCCATGTCGACGCCGACGGTTCGGTCTCGGGGGTCCGGTTCGCGGTGTGGGCGCCGAACGCAGCGTCGGTCGCGGTCGTCGGCGACTGGAACGACTGGACTCCGCAGGCATTGGGCCGGGTCGAGGCCGGGGTTCCAACGGGGATCTGGTCGGCTTCGGTGCCCGCTGCCCGCAGCGGGCACCGGTACAAGTTCGACATCGTTGCGAGCGATCAGCGTGTCGTCCGCAAGGCCGACCCGATGGCGCGGCAGACCGAGCTCCCACCGAGCGACGCCAGCGTGGTTCCCGCGGCCGGCGGCCACGAATGGGACGACCACGAATGGATGGCCACACGTGCCGGGGTCGTGGGGGCGACGTCGCCGATGCGCGTGTACGAAGTGCACCTCGGATCGTGGCGCCGCGGCATCGACACGTGGGATCAACTCGCCGCCGAACTCTCCGATCACGTCGCAGCGCTCGGGTTCACTCACGTCGAACTGATGCCGATCGCCGAGCACCCCTTCGGTGGGTCCTGGGGATACCAGGTGTCGGGTTACTTCGCCCCGACGGCGCGTTTCGGAGACCCCGACGGTGTCCGGCGCTTCGTCGACGCGCTCCATCAGCGCGGGATCGGCGTCATCGTCGACTGGGTGCCGGCGCACTTCCCGCGAGACGAATGGAGCCTCGGTCGATTCGATGGCACCGCGCTGTACGAACATCCCGATCCGCGTCGTGGTGAGCATCCCGACTGGGGCACGTTCGTGTTCGACTACGGCCGCAACGAGGTGCGCAACTTCCTGGTCGCCAACGCCCTGTACTGGCTCGACGAGTTCCACGTCGACGGGCTGCGCGTCGACGCGGTCGCGTCGATGCTCTATCTCGACTACTCGCGTGGCCCCGATCAGTGGGCGCCGAACGACGACGGTGGACGTGAACACAAGGAGGCGGTGGCATTCGTTCGCGAGTTGACCGCAGTCGTCGGCGAGGAGTTCCCGGACGCACTCGTGATCGCCGAGGAATCGACGTCATGGCCTGGCGTCACCCGATCGGTCGACGCTGGGGGGCTGGGGTTCAGTCACAAATGGAACCTGGGCTGGATGCACGACACGCTCGATTACCTGTCGCTCGATCCGGTTCATCGGCGCCACCACCATCACGAGATGACCTTTGCGATGCTGTATGCCTACGACGAGCGCTTCGTGCTGCCGTTGAGCCACGACGAGGTCGTGCACGGCAAGGGCAGCCTCTTGTCGAAGATGGGAGGTGACGACTGGCAGCGCTTCGCAGCGCTCCGGGCGTTGTTCGCCTGGCAGTGGGCGCTGCCCGGCTCGCCGCTGGTGTTCATGGGGTCGGAACTCGCCCCCTGGGACGAGTGGACCGAACAAGGCGAACTGCCGTGGCACCTGCTCGAGGCAGCGGATCACCGGGGAATCCACGACCTGCTCGTCCACCTCAATGGCATGGCCGACGCCTGGCCGGCGTTGTGGCGTCGCGACCTCGATCCTGGCGGATTCCAATGGCTCGACGCCGACGACGCCGACCACTCGATGTTTGCATTCGTCCGCTGGGACCTCGACGGTGCCGCTGCGGTCGTGTGCCTCGCGAACTTCACCCCCGAGCCTCGACCGAGCTACCGATTCGGTCTGCCGTGGGCCGGTCGGTGGGAGGTCGTGCTCGACACCGATGCATCGGCGTGGAGCGGCAGCGGGCATCGCGGCGACGGCACTGCGGTGGCGGCATCGGACGAACCCTGGCAGGCGTGCACGTCGTCAGGGCTGCTCGACGTGGGCCCGATGTCGATGGTGTGGCTCGCCGCTCGATCGCCCGGCTGACGCCCGCCCTACGAGCGAAGCGTCGACCGGATCGTCGCTGTCACGGAGCGATGGTGGTTGTGGCTGTCGGCGTGGCCGGTGGGGTGGTCGCGACGGTCGTCGGCGCAACCCTGGCAGGTGGCGCTGTCGTTGTCGGCGGTGTCGTGGTCGTGGTTGTGGTCGACGTGGTTGTCGTCGTGGCGTTGGGGTCGGGCCGGTTGAACGATGGCAGCGATTCGCGCTCGCTGTACTGCTCGGGTTCCTTGCCGTCGTGACCCCAGACGTAGACGCGATCGCCGCGCTCGACGAGTTCGGGGAACACGTCGGCCAGTGAGTTCGAGATGCGGATGCAGCCGTGCGAGGCGGGCCGGGTGGGCACGTTCTGGGCGCCGTGGATGGCGATGCCGTAGTTGAAGTACCACGGGTTCTTCATCCCGCCGAGCGGGCTCACCCTGTTGCCGTCGTACGAGCGGCGGAACGAGAACACACCGCCGGGTGATTTCGCTTCGGCGCAGACTTGCTTCGTGACCGGCTCGGGGTAGGGGTTGCCGTTCTCGTCGGTGTCGTATGTGGCCGTCTCGCAGAACGTCGCCGGGTCGCCGTCGGCGTCCAGCTCTCCGGAGGAGATGTGGGAGATGAAGATCGGGTCGTTGTCGCGGAACACCGCCATCACCTGTTGGGGGAGGTAGATCTCGACGTGTGTGCCGGGACCGGGTCGTCGTGGCACGAACCTGACCCTCGGGTCGGCCATCTGTTGCCAGACCTCTTCGGTCACGGCTGTCTGGTCGTTCCGGGCGGCGAACTCCTCCCAGGCCTCGTTGCCGATCAACTTCTTGAACGCCCAGACGGCTTGTTGGGTTCCTGTGCCGAACTGGCCATCGGTCGGCCCGGGTTGGAAACCCAGCTCGGTGAGACGCTCCTGGACCCGGCGAACGTCCTCGCCAGTCGATCCTTGTGCAAGCGGGCCGGCGAGCGGTGCTGCGGCCGGGGGCTGTTCCCCTGCCGTGGTGGTCACCGGGATGACGATGCCCTCGGGGGTGTCCAGCTCGGGCTCGCCGGTGGTCGCTTGCGTGGTCGGTGCGTCGGCGTCGACGTCGGTGCCATTGCCATTGACGAAGACCCCGACGCCGACGACGAGCGCGAGCACGAGACCGGCCGCGATAGCGGGAAACCATGAATTGCTGTCAGTGGAATGGGATCGTTGCGGATTCATTGAGGGGGTGGTTGGCAGAGGGGTGAACGGATGGGGGTGTGCAGTCGACGCGCTGGACCGGTCAGGCCGACGCCGCGACCGAACGCAGCGCATCGCAGGCTTGCTCGGGCGGAATGATGTTGATCATCACGCCGGTCCCTCGTTCGAAGCCGGCCTGGGTGACCAGGTTCGGCCAGATGTGGATGTGCCAGTGGTACTGGCCGGTGTGCTGGTGCGGTGCCGTGTGGAATCCGAGGTTGAACGCGACGTCTCCGAGCGCGGCATTGAGGTGGCCGAGGGCGTCACGCAATGCTCGCCCGACCGACTCGAGGCTGGAGTTGGGGGCGTCTTGGAGGTGTGGCTCATGATGCCGCGGCACGATCAGGAGTTCGTAGGGAGCTCCGCTCCAATACGGCGTGATGACGGCCACGTCATCGTTGGCGAACACCACCCGCTCGTCGGCGGCCAGTTCGGCCTCGACGGTGGTGCACAGCAGGCAGCCACCGGCGAAACGGGCAAAGGCCCGCTCCTCGTCGAGGATCTCGCCGGGGACGAAGGGCAGTCCGAGGATCTGGCCGTGAGGGTGCGCGACGGAGGCGCCTGCCTCGCGTCCGTGGTTGACGATGGCCTGGGTGTAGCGAACCTGTGGAGTGGCAGCGTGGTCGGCGAAGCGGTCGCGGAGCACCCGCATCAGCTGCGCAGCGTGCTCGTCGTCGAGCAGGTGGAGACCCGAGCGGTGATCGGGGGTGTAGACGAACACTTCGTGGATGCCGCTCGCCTCGGCCATGACGAAGACCGGCCCGAGGTTGTGGACTGCGAACGCCTCTTCGCCGTCGAACGCCGGATAGCGGTTGGGGATCACTCGCATCGACCAGGTGCCGTCGTGGTCGACGGTTTCGAGGGCGGGTGGCGTCGATTCCTCGTGGCCAGGACAGAACGGACACGGCCGGGACGGATCGTCGTTGACACCGCTGTCGCGCGGTGCGAAATCGTTCGGACGCTCGGCCCGCTCCGCAACGATGGTCACCCACCGACCGTTGAGTGGGTTCAAACGCATCTGGCTCATTGTCATGTCAAGGATACGGCCATCGGGGCCTGGTTATGTGGCACTGTGACCAACCAATCAGGATGGTTGGTCGTTCGGCCGCGTTTCCGGGGTGGCGGCGTCGAGTATCGGTCCGGGCGGCGCCTCGTCAGGGGCCTCGTGTTGCTGTTGTGCCAGCAGGAGCGCGTGGCGGCGATCGAGGCGGTTCTGGTTCCATCGATGCAGACCCCAGCCGATCAAGGACCCGACGCCGAACGCGACGAGTCCTCCAATGCCATCGAGCCAGTAATGGTTGCCGGTGACGACGATGCAGAACAGCGTGGCCGCGGGATACAGCAGCACGAGTGCCTTGACCCACTTGCGTCGCAGGAGTGGCCAGACCGCGATCGCGCACCAGGTCGACCAGCCGATGTGGAGACTGGGCATCGCGGCGTACTGGTTCGAGATCGACGCCATCGTTTCGGAGTCGAACGACCATGGACCGCCGTACTCGGCGAGAGTGTCGACGAAGCCCCAACCACCTTCCGGTCGTAGGTCGCTCTCGATGCACGCGCCGCCATAGCTGATCCGGGCGTCGGTCGCCTCAGCGATCGCGGCGGGGATGGGGCACGGCTCGTCGAGGAGGCGTGGCGGCATCAGAGGGAACCACGCGAAGCCGATGATCGCCAGTGCCGTCATGGCCGCGAGCGAGTTGCGCCACTGGGGAAAGACATCGGCCCGTTTGAGGTACAGCAGGACGAACACGCCCAGCGTGACGATGAAGTGGGCGGTGCCGTAGTAGGTGTTCCAGAACTGGATGAACCATCGGTAGGGAAGGAACCACGACTGGACCGTCTGCTCGTGGAACAGGTTCAGGTTCAGTTCCCACCGGATGATGCGTTCGGCGTTCGTGAAGGCCTGCTCGGGGACGCCGTCGGCGGCGATCTTGTTGGATCCGAACAGGTTGCGCGTCCACGAGTAGATCGCGTAGAAGAGCGCGACGATGAACGCTTCTTTCCACCAGTGCGTCCGGTGTTCGCGAACCGGTGCCGGGGGTGCGTCGGCCACCTGCATCGACTTCGTACTGTAGGCGCGCGTTACGGTCTTGTGACATGGCAGAGATCTCGGGACACGCTGGGCAGCAAGCGGTGGCGGCGATTGCTGCGTATGGCACTGACGTGATGTTCACGCTCAACGGTGGCCACATCTGGCCGCTCTACGACGCGGCGCGCGACCAGGGCATGCGTGTGGTCGACACGCGCCACGAGCAGTCGGCGACGTTCGCGGCCGAGGCATACGCCAAGCTGACCCGACGGCCCGGATTCGCGGCGTTGACCGCTGGTCCGGGCATCACCAACGGCGTGTCGGCGATCACCTCTGCGCACTTCAACGGCTCGCCCGTCGTGGTGCTCGGCGGGCGGGCGCCGCAGGGTCGATGGGGTGCAGGGTCGTTGCAGGAACTCGACCACGTTCCGATCGTGTCGTCGATCACGAAGATGGCTGCAACGGTGACCGATCCCCAGCAGGCGGGCGCGTTGGTGCACGAAGCAGCCCGCCTCGCGATCGAGCCGCACCGGGGCCCGACGTTCCTCGACTTTCCGCTCGACGTGTTCGGTCCGGCGAGCGGAGATGTCCCCGAGGTCGGTTCGTGCGACGGGATGGGCGCAGCACCCGATGACACAGCGGTCGCGTCTCTCGCAGCGCTGGTCGCCGGTGCCGAGCGGCCGGCGTTTCTGGTCGGTTCCGATGTCTACTGGGATGGCGCCTGGGACGAACTCGCTGCTGCCGCAGCGAACCTCGGCGTGCCGTGTTTCTTCAACGGGATGGGCCGCGGGTTGTTGCCTGCGGACCACGAGTTGGCATTCCTGCGTACCCGCGGTCTGCTGAAGCAACGAGCGGATGTGGTCGTCGTGCTCGGCACCCCGCTCGACTTCCGGCTCGGATTCGGCCGGTTCGGCAGTGCCACCGTGGCCCATGCGGTCGACGCGGAGTCGCAGCGAGCAGGTCACGTCGACGTGCTCACGGTGGCAGGGGATCTCCGTCTCACGCTGCGTGGCCTTGCGGAGTACGCCGGCGATCGGGTCGATCACTCCGGCTGGATCGCGGAGCTCCGTGAGACCGAGTCGGCCGCAACCGCCGGCGAAGTCGCGTTGATGGAGGCCGACGATGCGCCGATCAAGCCGAGCCGAATCTATGGAGAGCTGCGAAAGCGCCTCGAACGTGATGCCGTGGTCATCTGTGACGGAGGCGACTTCGCGTCCTACGCCGGCAAGTTCATCGAGGTGTACGAGCCGGGTGGCTGGCTCGACACGGGACCCTACGGATGTCTCGGCAACGGGCTGGGCTATGCGATCGCGGCCCGCGTCGTGCGGCCGTCGTCGCAGGTGGTGCTGCTGCTCGGCGACGGAGCGGCAGGATTCAGTCTGATGGACGTCGACTCGCTCGTCCGGCACGGTCTGCCGGTGGTCATGATCGTCGGCAACAACGGGATGTGGGGCCTCGAAAAGCATCCGATGCAGGCGATCTACGGCTGGGACGTGGCGTGCGATCTCCAGCCCGAGCTGCGGTACGACGACGTGGTCACGGCACTCGGCGGTGGCGGCGAGACGGTGTCGTCGCCTGGCGACATCGGCCCGGCGCTCGACCGGGCGTTCGCAAGTGGTGTTCCGTACCTCGTCAACGTGCTCACCGACCCCGGCGACGTCTACCCCCGCTCCAGCAACCTCGCCTAGCGGTCACGCCGCTGCCCGGCGCCGCCTCACCGGTGGTGTCAGGAGGCGCAGCACTTCGACATGAAGCGCTCGACGTCGACCACGACACGGGTGATCTTGCCTGCCGCGACCAATCCGCCAGGATCGGATGCCGAGACGGTGAACTTCAGTCGGCGTCCGTCGATCTTCTCGAGCACCGCTTCGGCGACGACCTCGGCCCCGATGGGAGTGGGCTGGAGGTGATCGAACTGGATGCGCATGCCGACCGAGGTGCTGCCCGCGTCGAGGGCGCTGGAGATGGCGTTGCAGCACGCTTCCTCGCACAGCGCGACGAGCCGCGGTGAGCCGAGGACTTCAACGATCCCGGAGCCGAGCGCGAGAGCGGTGTCGCCCTCGGTGACCACGAGCTTGGCGTCGCCGCGCATTCCAGTTTCGAGATTCACGGAGGCAACGCTAACAAGCATGCGCGGGTGAACGCACGAGATGTGCCAGGCACGTCGTGTACGTAAGCTCGGCGGCGTGATCGAACGAGACGTCCTACAACGAGTACTCGCCGGCGCAGTCGGTGCCGGAGCCGAGTTCGCCGAGGTCTACGCCGAGGACAAGCGGTCGACATCGGCCGGGCTCGATGACGGGCGAATCGAACAGGTGTCGAGCGGGCGCGATCGTGGCGCGGGCATTCGTGTGGTCGCTGGCGAGACGACCGGCTTCGCCTACACCTCCGATCTGTCCGAGCCGGGTCTGACGGCAGCGGCATCGGCGGCGGCCGCTGCGGCGAGGACGGGCGGCGGTGGTGTCCGAACGATCGCCCTGACCCCGTCGGCGCCACACCGCCCGAACAACGTCGAACGCGACCCGGACACCGTCGCCAAGGCGACAAAGGTCGAGTTGCTGCTTCGGATGAACGAGGCCGCTCGATCGTTCGGCCCCGAGATCGTGCAGGTCTCTGCCGGGTACGGCGACAGCCGCAAGCAGGTACTGGTCGCCAACACCGAGGGTGTGCTCGCCGACGACGAGATCGTGCGCACCCTGCTGCGCGTCAGCGCGGTCGCCGACGGCGACACCGGCATGCAGACCGGCTACCAGTCGATGGGCCACACGATCGGGTTCGAGGTGTTCGACCAGGTCGACGTCGAAGAGCTGGCGCGCGAAGCGGCGCGGCAGGCGATCACGAAGCTCCGCGCCCGACCCGCGCCGTCGGGCGCGATGCCGGTCGTGATCAAACACGGCACCGGTGGCGTGTTGTTCCACGAGGCCTGTGGTCACGGTCTCGAAGCGGATCACATTCAGAAGGGCGCGAGCGTCTACGCCGGCAAGGTTGGACAGCAGGTGGCGTCGCCGCTCGTCACGCTCGTCGACGACGGGACGATGGCGGGGGAGTGGGGCACGCTCGGCTTCGACGACGAGGGCCACATCACGCAACGCAACGTGTTGATCGAGGACGGCATCCTGACCGACTACATGTGGGACTTCCTGCGGGCTCGCAAGGACGGCCGTCCGCAGTCCGGAAACGGACGCCGCCAGAGCTATCAGCACCTGCCGATGGTGCGTATGACGAACACGTTCGTGCTCGATGGGCCCGACGATCCCGACGACATCATCTCCTCGACACCGAACGGGGTGTACGTCGCCAAGCTGGGTGGTGGGTCGGTGAACACGGCGTCGGGCGACTTCGTCTTCGGCATGACCGAGGCGTACCTCATCGAGAACGGCGAGATCACCGAACCGCTGCGTGATGGCAACCTGATCGGCAACGGCCCGAAGGTGCTCGCCGACATCGACATGCTCGCCAACGACTTCGCCATGGGCAGCCCCGGCACGTGCGGCAAGGACGGCCAAGGCGTTCCCGTCGGCGACGGCCAACCGACCCTCCGTGTGAAGTCCCTCACCGTCGGCGGCACGGCATGAAGTGCAGCACGGGTCTGACCCGTGTTGTCATCCGAGGGGCCGAACGGTGAGTCGGTTCGAGAGCGAATTGCAGGTGGTTGCCGATCGCGTGGTCGAACAGGCCGGCGCCGGAGAGCAGATCGAGGCCTTCGTCGCTCGCGGCGGCGAGACCGAGGTACGGGTCTACGAGGGTGACGTCGAGCACTTCGTGTCGGCCCAGAGCGAGGGCATCGGGATCCGCGTGATCCGCGATGGTCGCACCGGCTTCGCGTACGCCGGCACGCTCGACGAGTCGGCGATCGCCGAGGTGTTGGCCGAGGCGCGGGACAACGTGCAGTTCGGCACCGTCGACGAGTGGGCGGCGCTCGCCGAGCCCGACGGCGTGGCGGTCACCGAGCAGTCACTGTGGAACGACGATCTGGCCGCGTACCCGACCGATCGCAAGATCGACCTCGCGAAGGAACTCGAGAAGCTCGCCAGCGGAAGTGATCCGCGTGTGCGCGTCGACGACTCGAACTACGCCGACGCTCACGGTGAATCGGCGGTTGCCTCCACCACCGGGATCCGCATGTCGGGGCGTGAGAACGGCTGCTATGTGTCGGTGTCGACGCTCGCCGACGAAGGCGAGGGCGACGACGCCGAGACCCAGACCGGGTTCGGGTTCTCCGTCGGTCGCTCGCCCGACGAGTTCGACCTCGACCGAGCCGCCAGCGAGGCCGTCGACCGGGCAACCCGCTTGCTCGGTGCCACCCAGCCGCCGAGCCGTCGGGTGACGGTTGTGCTCGACCCGTTCGTCACCGCGCAGTTCCTCGGGGTGATCTCGTCCACGCTCAATGGCGAGGCGGTCGTCAAAGGCCGGTCGCTGTTCCGTGACCGGATCGGCGAGACCGTCGCCGCACCGTTCGTGACCCTCGTCGACGATCCGACCAATCCGAAGGCGTACACCGCCACCGACGTCGACGGCGAGGGCCTTGCCGGGCGCCGCAACGTGCTGATCGAAGACGGTGTCCTGCGCCAGTTCGTCCACAACTCGTATTCGGCTCGTCGGGCTGGGACCGTGTCGACCGGCAATGCGACGCGTGGGGGCTTCGCCGGAACGCCGGGTGTCGGCTGTCTGGCATTGTCGCTCGTGCCCGGGAGGCGCACTCAGGAACAACTGGTCGCGGACGTCGATGACGGACTGCTCGTGCAGCAGATGCAGGGGCTCCATTCGGGCGTCAACCCGATCAGTGGCGATTTCTCCACGGGTGCCGCTGGGCTGCTGATCCAGAACGGGAGTGTGGGTGCCCCGGTGCGAGAGATCACGATCGCGTCGACCCTGCAGCGGATGCTGCTCGACATCGTCGAGGTCGGTGGCGACCTCGAATGGCTGCCGATGCGGTCGGCAGGCATGAGTCTCGTCATTCGCGACGTCACGATGTCGGGCTCCTGAGGCCGAGCGGACCCTCGATGCCTGCCGCGACCCCGGAGGCGGTCGGCCGCCACCCGCACCTCGCCGCAGTGGTGCGCACGGGCCGTGTGCGCGTCGATCTCCACACTCACACCATGTGGAGTGGCGACTCGACGACGACCCCGGAGGAGTTCGCTGCTGCGGTCGACGCGAGCGGGCTCGATGTCGTCTGCGTCACCGACCACAACTCCATCGATGGTGCCGCCGAGTTGCGGGACCGACTTGCCTGCCGGGTGATCGTCGGCGAGGAACTTCGCACTGCTGCGGGCGAGATCATCGGGCTGTTCCTCACCGAACGCGTGCCGATGGGGATCTCGCACATCGAGGCGGCCAAGGCGATTCGAGACCAGGGCGGCGTGGTGTACATCCCTCACCCGTTCGACCCGATGCGTCGAAATCTGAGCGAGGCCGCGTTGTACGAGTTGGCGGAGACCGACCTGATCGACGCCGTGGAAGTGCTCAACGCGAAGACCTCGCTGACCAGCCTCAACCGACGCGCCGCTGAGTTCGCGGCCGAGTTCGGCATCGTCGCCGGCGCTGGGAGCGATGGCCATGTTCCGGACGCGCTGGGGGCCGCATTCGTCGAGATGCCCGATTTCGACACGCCGATGGAGTTCCTCGCGTCGCTCGCCCGGGGTCAGGTGGTCGGCCACCACTGGGACGAACCTCGAGCCTGGACACCGCGCGTCGTCCCGTCCGTCACGTGACTCGGGCCTCGATGCCCACGCGGGCCCGACCCGTGATGTGTGACGCGTGATGTGATCGTCGGTTCGGGGCTGCCGGGGTGTAGACAAGACGACCGTGCCGATCTATCAGGCCATCATTCTCGGCATCGTCCAGGGACTCTCGGAGTTCTTGCCCATCTCGTCCAGCGGGCACCTGTTGCTGGTGCCCTGGTTTGCCGGCTGGGAAGAGATCGACCCGTCGATCAAGAAGTCGTTCGACGTCGCGCTGCACCTCGGCACGCTGGTGGCAGTCGTCGGGTACTTCTGGCATGACGTCAGCACCTATGTGGTCGAGGGCACCAAGCTCGTGTTCCATCGCAAGGTGCCGCCGACGACGGACGGCAAACTCGCGTGGCTGTTCGTGCTCGCCACGCTGCCCGCGGCGGCTGTTGGTGCGTTGTTCGAGGACCAGATCGACAATCGCCTCGGCACGCCCGTGATCATCGGCATCTCGCTGATCGTCTTCGGCATCGTGATGGCGATTGCCGACCGCACGCTCGGCCGCCGAAAGGTCGAGGACTTCCACGCCAAGGACGCATTGCTGGTCGGCGCGGCACAGGCACTGGCACTCAACCCCGGCACCTCACGGTCAGGGATCACGATGACCGCCGGGCGATTCCTCGGGTTCGACCGTGACGCGGCGGTGCGCATCAGCTTCGTCATGTCGATTCCGGTGATCTTCGGCGCGGTCGTGTTCAAGGCCGGGGGTCTGATCAGCGATGGCATCCCCGAGGGATTCGCGGTGCCGCTGGTTGTCGGCATCATCAGTTCGGGACTGTCGGGTTGGTTGGCCGTGTGGGGAACGATCCGGATCGTGCGGACGCACAGCTTCATGCCGTTCGTGATCTATCGGATCGTCCTCGGCGTGGTCGTGCTGGTCGTGGCCGCCACCAGCCTGCGTTGACGCCCAACCTCACGGCACATAGAGCAGGCTGGCGATGCCCTGCTGGGCGGCGGCCGCGACGATCGGGCCGTCGCGTTCGTTGACCGCCACGAAGACGACGTCGTCGACCACACCGGTGACCATCGCGGCCTCGGCGAGGAGGACACCGTCGGCACTCACCTTCACGGCAAGCCCGGCGTCGACGCTGCGGGCAAGCGGGTCGGACACGGCAACGACGATGGTCCCCGGCTCGGCCAACGCCGCCGGCCCGGTCCGGCTGCTGAGGTCGAGGTCGGTCAGCACCTCGCCGATTGCGAGGCGTTGCCGGACGACGGCCCCGTGGGGAATCTTCTCGAGCGTCCCCTCCGGCAGGGCGGCCAGCGGGAGCGCGACAGGTTCGGCATCGATCGGATCACCGGGTTCGTGAGATCGGCTCGCAACCAACACGGTGCGAGTCGTGCCCCACCGGTCGCGTGCGGTGGCGATCGACGCCATCTGGCCGTACACGGTCAGTGCAGCGACGCCGGCGAGGGCGGCCACGACGAGCCAGTAGATCCAGGGGCGTCTGGCGAGTACGAGTCGGGCTCGGGCCGCGACGTGCATGGGGGTCTCCTCGGATCGGCGGGCGATCGGAGGGAGTCGGTCGATGCCGACGCTATCGAGGTTGGAGTGCGTTCGTCAGGTGGTGGACGAGGAACTCGCACCGCTCGATGAGGAGCTCGAGCTGTCGGACTTCGTCGACGACGAGGAACTGGTGTCGGACGACGAGGAACCGCTGTCAGACGACGAACTCGAGCCCTTCGAGTCCTTCGAGTCCTTCGAAGTCGTCGATGGAGTCGTCGACGACGACTTCTTGCCGCGGTTGTCGGTCTTGAAGAAGCCGGAACCCTTGAACGTGACACCCACGGGTGTGAAGACCTTCTTCACGGGGAGTACCTCGCCGCTGTCGGGATGGGCGATCTCGGTCAGGTTGTCATCGTGGAAGCCCTGCTGGACCTCGATGGTCTCGCCGGTGTCGACGAACTTGTAGACGTAGGTTGGCATCGAGCGAAGAAGGATATCGTCCAAGCCATGCAGGTGCGCAGTGCTGTCATTCCCGCCGCTGGTCTGGGGACGCGCTTTCTCCCCGCCACCAAAGCCGTGCCGAAGGAGCTGTTCCCGATCGGCGACCAGCCTGCCATCCAGATCGTGATCGACGAGGCGCTCGGCGCCGGTTGTGATCACATCGTGATCGTCAGCAGCCGATCGAAGCCGGCGATCGATGCCTATTTCTCGCCCGATGCGGCGTTGCTGGACGCGCTCGAGGCCAAAGGGAAGTCCGACACAGCAGAGCGTTTGCGAGCGATCGGGCGCGACTGGCGTGTCGACATCGTGTACCAGGACGACCCGAAGGGACTCGGCCACGCCGTCGGTTGCGCCCGCGAAGCCGTCGGCAACGAACCGTTCGCGGTGCTGTTGCCCGACGAGCTGATGTCGAGTTCTGCGGTGCTCGCCCAGATGAACGGAGTGTGCGCGGCGACCGAGGGCAGTGTGGTCGCGGTCGTGAACGTGCCCCGCGAGCAGGTCAGTGCGTACGGCGTCATCGAACCAGCGGGCGAACTCACGCACGATGGGGTGATCCCGGTGCGGGATCTCGTCGAGAAGCCGGCCCCCGAGGATGCACCCAGCAACTTCGTCCTCACGGGACGTTACGTCCTCACCGCTGATGCATGGAACGAGATCGAGGCGCTCACGCCCGGCAGTGGCGGCGAACTGCAGCTGACCGACGCCTTGCGTGCGCAAGCAGCGCGCGCGCCCTTCCACGCCGTCGTGGCTGACGCGAGCCGCCTCGACACCGGAACGCCGCTGGGGTTCCTCACCGCCTCGATCGAACTCGGGCTGGCGAACCCCGAACTGGGTGCGGACCTGCGCGACTTCCTCCGCCGTCTCCACCTCTGAGACCCGCCGTCGGCCGGCTCAGAGTCGGCGGTAGGCGTCGGGTTCGTCGTGGACGAGGCCGTATTCGTCGACGTCGAACTCGGTCCGCTCGCCGGTCGCGAGGATCGTGCGACGGAATCGGCGGGCGGTGAGTCGTTCGATGCGTTGCTCGATGGGCACCACGCCGAGGGTGTCGACGTCGACGGCCGCCATGGTGGACACGGCGCTGTCACCGACGGCGAGTGACAGCCGCCGGATCGCGACCGACGTCGTGAATGGTGTGACCCCGAGGTCGACGTCGGTGCATCCGGTCAGATCGTGGCGGTGCGCGCCGTTCATCTCGCCCCAACGCCCCGTTCCGTCGGCGCCGAGCCACAGGTCGGGCTCGTCGAGGTCGCGGAACAGCAGGAACTGGCGAATCTGCCAGGTCGCCGACAGCCGCAGCACATACATGACCGTCTCGCGACCGACCTCTCCCGTCGCAGTCCACCCCTCGTTCTCCCAGCGCAGTGTCAGCGTCTCGAGATGCTCGTGGTCCCAGGTGCGCCACCGGGCGGTGTAGCCGTCGGATGGAAAGGCGGTCAGCGAGTCGGACACGGCGCCCCACGCTAGAGGGATCGAGGCACGCGGCTCGCGGTGCCGGACCGCATGCTGTCAGGGCCCGCGGCCATCCCGCCGCCGTCCCGCCGCCATCCCGCCGCCGTCCCGCCGCCATCCCGCCGCCGTCCCGCCGCCATCCCGCCGTGCGGCGCGGGCCCGCATCGCCTCGTGTCCGCCGACGTCGTGCACGCCGGGACGGAGGGGCGGGCCGTGGGCTACCTTGCCTGCGTGACCCCGCTGGAGGACGCCCAGGCGTTCGTGCTCGAATCG